>Ga0335072_10003616_pt1 | contig 23200 bp, 24 predicted proteins | sample Lox_Sample_21_FD_206725 | JGI IMG/M metagenome (GOLD analysis project Ga0335072, IMG submission 206725) | Soil microbial communities from Loxahatchee National Wildlife Refuge, Florida, United States - Lox_Sample_2.1 | ecosystem: Environmental > Terrestrial > Soil > Wetlands | place: USA...
GCGGCGGTGGATTTCGCACTGGAACGGCTGCGGGCCATCTTCGGCAGCCGCGTGGATCGCTTGTTCCGGGATGGTGGGCATCTGGTGACGCACTGGGAGGCCGATCCGTTCATCCGTGGTGCCTATTCCTGGGTACGAGTCGGTCACGCCGATGCACGCGTGCGTCTCAGCCGCCCACTAAGTGATGGCCACCTGCTGATCGCCGGCGAAGCCTGCCATGACGGGATGGCTGGCACCCTCGCGGGTGCGTGGCTGAGCGGCGAGCAAGCGGCGGAAACGGCAACTGCCTCGGTGCGGTGGCGGCCATAGTCTTCGTTATCTCTGGCGCACTGACCGAGGTCACACGAACTGGACGCGAAACATGCGGCGATTGCGTGCCCTTTTTGCCCGAAGTCCTTCTTTGATCCGCCCTCCCGCCTACGCCGCGGTGCGCGCCGATCTCACCAGCCGGGATCGCGGCAGCGTCCCATGCCCTGCCAACCCGTGCCCATGCTCGGTGGTCGCTTCACGGAAATAGGCCAGGACGAATACCCGCACAGCGCTGGTGCGGCCGCCCTCGTGGCCGGCTTGCTCGACCTGCCGGACCAGCGTGCTCATATCCGCGTTCTCGCGCTCGCATATCTCCAGCAGCGCGTCCCACAGCTCGGGCTCCAGGCGCATGCTCGTACGGCCCCGCGCGGCGACTACATTGCGGTTGATCAGACGACTGACCGTCACGGCAGCCCCCTCCAGTGAACCAGGGAGCAGAAGACCACGGTTGCATTAAGAGAAGGTTGTCAGGCGGGCCTTGGTGTCCACGCCACTGTACCCAAATGCAGATTTTTTTCGGTTCGCGCCTCAGAAGCCGCCATCCCTCCTGCGCGGACCTCCGGCCCACGCTTGGCGGCCGGAGGTCCGGCGTCGGCTCCGCCGCCACGATAATGCCGGCGATCGGCGAGCACCCCACCCGCGTGCCATCTCCCTGGAGATCCGGCAGACTGCGGGTACTACTTATTGCCCCGAGTGTGTGGCGCCGGTATCGGTTTTTGCCAGGGACGCATTCTGTCCAATTGCGGCGGGCGAAGCTTCTGCCCAGACGTGGGCGTCAGTTGCGATTGAAGCAAATGGAGGTCGTCTAATGTGCAGCGTCTGCGGCTGCGGCCAGGGCGAGCAAAGGGTCGAGGACCTGCGTCTCTTGCTGCCGCACGACCATTCTCGCACGCTGGCGGCATCGCAAGCCGGCAGCGCCGACGCCCATCCCGCCGACGATCTGCATGGCGATCGCGATGCAGCGGGTGGCGGACTCGTGCCCGCTGGCGCCTACCATTCGCTCGATCACGAGCATTGGGACAACCATGTCCATACCCACGGGGACGGCACCACGCACGCCCATCCCCACAACCACGCGCACGGACACTTCCACGAGCGTGGCTCCGGTGTCGTGCCCAGCGCTGCCGCCAGGCGGCTGATGCTAGTAGAGCAAAATATACTAGCACGAAATGATGCAATCGCCATGGAAAACCGTCGCGCATTCCAGGCGGCTCGGACTCTCGTCTTGAATGTGGTTTCGAGCCCTGGTTCAGGCAAGACCACATTGCTGGTGGAGACGCTGAAGCGCATCGGTTCCAGGTATCCCGTCGCGGTGATCGAGGGCGATCAGGAGACGACCGCCGACGCCGACCGCATCCGCGCGACCGGTGCACCCGCCATCCAGGTCAATACCGGGAAGGGTTGCCATCTCGACGCGGAGCAAGTCCGCACGGCGACAGCACGGTTGGGCATTCCGGCATCTGGCATCCTGTTCATTGAGAATGTGGGCAACCTGGTCTGTCCGGCCGGCTTCGATCTCGGCGAGGCACAGAAGGTGGTTATCGTTTCGGTGACTGAAGGCGAGGACAAGCCGCTGAAATATGCCCCCATGTTTGCGGTCTCTGCCCTGATGGTGGTGGCGAAGAGCGACCTGCTGCCGCATCTCGATTTCGATGTTGACCGGCTGATCGAGAACGCGCGGCGGATCAATCCGGCGATTGGTGTGCTGAAGTTGTCGGCGAAAAGCAGCGACGGGATGGAGCGGTGGATGCATTGGCTCGATGCCGCGCGGGCGGTGCGCCTCGCGATGGATTAGCTTCTTCACTGTGGTCGGAATCGCATGATGCCTGTCATTGCGAGAAGCATACCAACGAAGCAAGTCCGGTCGAGACGGTGCTCGGGCGAGCTGGGCACTCCTCCGAACGAGGTTGCTTCGTCGCTGCGCTCCTCGCAATGACATGGGTCGTGTGTCATGGATATGCATCCGAAGTTTGACGCCGCCCATATTGCAAGCCCCACGATACATCGCGTGCGCCTTCGCGTCCGCGGCCAAGTGCAGGGCGTTGGCTTCCGGCCGCACGTTTGGCGGCTCGCGGTGCGCGACGGGCTGACCGGCTTCGCGATGAACGACCAGGACGGCGTGCTGCTGGAAGTGCAGGGCAACGTTGCCGGTTTTGTCGCAGACCTGGTGGCTCTGGCGCCGCCATTGGCCCGCATCGACGCGGTGGAGCAAGAGCGTCGCCCGATTGTTCTGGGCGAACTTCGATTTGTCATCCGCGACAGCACGCTGGATGGGCCGGCGCGCACCGCGATCACGCCCGATGTTGCGACGTGTTCCGACTGTCTGTCTGAATTGTTCGACCCGGCAGACCGCCGCTACCTGTATCCGTTCATCACCTGCACCCAGTGCGGCCCGCGTTTCACCATCACCCGGCGCCTGCCGTACGATCGGTCCACTACAGCAATGGTGGGTTATCCCTTATGTGCGGCGTGCGCCTCCGAGTATGAGAATCCGGCGGATCGGCGGTTCCATGCCGAAACCAACTGTTGTCCCGCGTGCGGCCCGCGCCTCGACATGCCGTCGCAAGAGGTCGCCGCCCGCATCGGGGCAGGCCAGATTGTCGCCCTGAAGGGTCTCGGCGGCTTCCATCTCATCTGCAATGCGCGCGACGATGCCACCGTGGAGCGGCTGCGCGTGCGCAAGCATCGCGACGGCAGGCCGTTTGCCGTCATGGTGCCGAATCTCGCCACCGCGCGGCATTTCGCCGAAGTCGATGCCGCCGCCGCGGACGCAATGGAGCTTCGCGCTCGGCCTATCGTTGTTGTGCCGAAGCGTCCCGAAGCATTGCTCGCCGGCGGCGTTTCCAACGGACTGCCGACCATCGGCTTGTTCCTGCCCTATACGCCGGTGCACTGGCTGGTGATGTGGGAGTTGCTGGGACGGCCCGCGGGCCATGCGTGGATGTCCGAGGCTTCCAATATGGCCTTGGTCGCGACCTCGGCCAATCATTCGGGCGAACCGATCGTCATCGACGGCGCCGACGCGCGACGGCGGCTCGCCGGCGTGGCCGATGCGGTTGCGGATCATGATCGGGCAATCGTCACGCGCGCCGATGACAGCGTGATGCGTGTCGTGGCAGGGGCACCTAGCTTGGTGCGCCGCGCCCGAGGCTTCACACCCGTGCCGATTTCTCTGGCGCAGGAGATGCCGAACGTCGTCGCCCTTGGTGCGCAGCTAAAGTCGACGGTCGCCGTGATCCGCGGCCGCGAGGCCTTCGTGTCGCAGCATGTCGGCGATCTCGACACGCCGGCCGCCGTGGCGTTTTTGGAAAAGACGCTGCGCCACATGCTCGCGGTCCTGGAGATCGCGCCGGTTGCGGCGGCGTGTGACCTGCATCCGGATTTTCCCAGTACGCGGCTTGCCAACAGCCTGGGGCTGCCGGTCTTTCCGGTGCAGCACCATCATGCGCACATCGCAGCGCTGGCGGCGGAACATGGCATTGATGGCCCGGTGGTCGGTGTGTCGCTGGACGGTTTCGGGCTGGGGCCCGATGGCGCGGCCTGGGGTGGCGAATTGCTATGCGTGAACGGCGCGCGGTACGAGCGGCTCGGGCATCTGGCGCCGCTGCCGGCGCCCGGTGGCGACCGTGCCGCGCGCGAACCATGGCGGATGGCTGCGGCGGCCCTGCATGCGCTGGGGCGCGCAGACGAGATCGAGCGCCGTTTTGCCGCGGAACCGCTGGCCCAACCCGTGCGCCGGCTTCTCGCCGGCGGCGTCGCCTGCCCGCCAACCACCTCCGCCGGGCGATTGTTCGATGCGGCAGCCGGATTGCTGGGCGTGTCTCGCCGCCGGAGTTTTGAGGGAGAAGCGGCGATGCGGCTGGAGGCTCTCGCCGCCACGACATCCGTCATGTCCGGCGGGTGGCAAATCACGGGCGGCGTCCTGGACGTCCTGCCATTGCTTGGCCGCCTCGCCGACGGCGTCGCCCCGGCAGAAGGCGCGGCATTGTTCCACGGCACGCTGATCGCGGCCTTGACGGAATGGGTAGCATGCGCCGCGGCTTCACGCAGCCTCCGCGTTGTGGCGCTCGGCGGCGGCTGCTTCCTCAACAAAGTGCTGACCGAGGGGCTTGTAGCTGGGCTGAGGGTTCGGGGTCTGACAGCTTTGGTCGCCCGCGCCGTGCCGCCCAACGATGGCGGGCTGTCGCTGGGTCAGGCATTTGTCGCTGCTTCGGCACTGCTGAACGGTCGAACACAGGAAGGAACCGGACGATGTGTCTCGCAATCCCGGTGAGGATCGTTGCGCTGACCAGCCCCGGCATGGCCAAGGTGGCGCTCGGCGGCATCATTAAGGAAATCTCGGTCATGCTGATCGAGGATCCACAGCCCGGCGACTACGTGATGCTGCATGTCGGCTTTGCGCTGGCGAAGATCGACGAGGAAGAAGCGAAACGCACGCTGGAATTGCTGGTGGAACTCGATCCCAAAGTGATGGCGGATTTCTCCCCCGCGGACGCAGAGGCGGAGGCGCCGTGATGAAGCATCTCGACGAATATCGCGATGGCGATACGGCCCGCCATGTCGCCGCGGCAATCCATAGAGAAGCGGAGCCTGGCCGCCTGTATCGGTTGATGGAGTTCTGCGGCGGCCACACGCATACGATCTTCCGTTACGGCATCGAAGACCTGCTGCCTGCGAACGTTGAAATGGTGCACGGCCCAGGCTGTCCGGTATGCGTGCTGCCCATCGGGCGGCTGGACATGGCAATCCGGATGGCGCGGCGCGATGGCGTGATTCTCGCCAGCTATGGCGACATGTTGCGCGTGCCAGGTTCGAAGGGCCAAAGCCTGATGAAGGCCAAAGCGGAAGGCGCCGATGTCCGCATGGTCTATTCCACGATGGACGCGGTCAGGCTGGCTGAAACCAATCCGGACCGCGAGGTGATCTTCTTCGCCATCGGATTCGAGACCACCACCCCACCGACAGCCCTGGCGGTCGAAGCCGCTTGCAGCAAGCGTCTGACGAATTTTTCGGTGTTCTGCAATCACGTGCTCACGCCGCCGGCGATCGGCGCGATCCTCGACGCGCCGGCGGCAGGCGACGCGGATGCAGTGGCGATCGACGGTTTCTTGGGGCCGGCGCATGTCTCCGTGGTGATCGGTAGCCAGCCGTACGAAGTGTTTGCCGCGCACTACGGCAAGCCGGTCGCCATTTCGGGATTCGAACCGGTTGATATGCTGCAATCGATCCTGATGCTGGTGCGGCAGCTCAACGAAGGCCGCGCCGAGGTGGAGAACCAGTATATCCGCGCCGTCACCCGCGCCGGCAATGTGCGCGCCCAGCGGGCGATGGCGCGAGTCTTCCAAGTGCTGCCGGCGTTCGAGTGGCGGGGGCTTGGCAGCATTCCGTGCTCGGCGCTGCGAATCCGGGATGAATTCGCGGCATTCGACGCCGAGCACCGGTTCGATGAACCCTATGTCCCGGCTGAGGGCACAAAATCCTGCGAATGCCCGGCGGTCCTGCGCGGTGCCAAGAAGCCCACCGACTGCAAATTGTTTGGCCAAGCCTGCACGCCGGAAACGCCGCTCGGGTCCTGCATGGTGTCGTCCGAGGGCGCCTGCGCCGCGTACTATGCCTATGGTCGCATGCGGACCCCGGCGGCATGAACGCGCCGTCGCGGATAGCGATGCGCCGGTTGGACCTGACCACCGGCCGCATCGATCTGACTCACGGCGCGGGTGGACGCGCCATGCAGCAGCTTATCGGCGAAGTATTCCGTCCTGCATTCGACAACCCGATCCTGGCGCGCGGCGACGACCACGGCTTGTTCGATGTGCCGGCGGGACGCATGGCGATGTCCACCGACTCGTTCGTGGTCTCGCCGTTGTTCTTTCCTGGCGGGAATATCGGATCGCTTGCGGTGCACGGCACGGTCAATGACGTGGCCATGAGCGGCGCGCGGGTGCTGTACCTTTCGGCTGGGTTCGTCATCGAGGAGGGTTTCCCGTTGGCCGATCTGCAGCGCATCGTCCAGTCCATGGGCGACGCCGCTCATGCCGCTGGAGTGACCATCGTCGCCGGCGACACCAAGGTGGTAGAGCATGGCAAGGCGGACGGCTTGTTCATCAATACCGCCGGCGTCGGCATTGCGCCGCCTGGCATCGAAATCTCCGGCGACCGCGCGCGGCCGGGTGACATTATCCTGATCTCCGGCACCATGGGGGATCATGGCATTGCCATCATGGCGCATCGCGCCGGGCTGGAATTTGAAACCACGCTGGAATCGGATTCCGCTGCGTTGAATGGTCTCGTGGCGGCGATGGTGGGCGCCGTCCCGGGCATCCGCGTGCTGCGCGATCCGACTCGTGGCGGGCTGGCCGCGGCGCTGAACGAGATCTGCCACCAGTCCGGTGTTGGCATGTTCCTGCATGAAGCTGCGGTGCCGGTGAAGCCGGACGTGATAGGCGCTTGCGAATTGCTCGGGCTCGATCCGCTGAATGTCGCCAACGAGGGCAAGCTGCTTGCCGTTGCGCCGGCCGCGTACGCCGGACGATTGCTGGACGCGATGCGCGATCATCCGCTGGGCCGCGATGCAGTGGCGATCGGGGAGGTAACGGCCGACCCGTCTCGATTTGTGCGCATGGCGACGCGGATCGGCGGGGAACGCATCGTCGATTGGCTGGCCGGAGAGCAATTGCCGCGCATCTGCTGAACGCCGGATGTGCAGGTCGCAATTTGACGCAAGCGTCCCTTATATGCCTATTTGACCGAGCCGAATCATACCGAATACGTAATATCCAACCCGTCAGGGCCCGTCCGTATAAACGCACGGAGCAGTTCACAAAGACACGAAAACACCGAGATCCAACATTGAGGGCAATGACCTGCCTGCAACCTTTGTGTCTTGGCGTCTTTATGGTGATTCTTTAACTCTGAAACGAGTCGCTCAGGGCCTGCACCGATAACGACCCCAGGCCCACACGCAAGTGCAATTACCAAAGCGCGCGGCCAGCGGTTGAATTCCGTGCCGTCATTGGATCGAATCTATGCGCTTCTAATCCACACGACTGCTGGTGCATAATACGGGCGGTCATGATCCTTCGCCCTCACCCGTTCAGGCTCTTCGTCAATCCGCGATTCGGCGCACCGGACATCACCGTGCTGCCCGAAGCCGGGTTCCGCCGCGCAAAGGCGGAGATCACCTCCTGGCCGGATTACGGGCCGACGCCGCTGCGCCCACTGCCCGGCCTTGCCCGGCAAGCGGACATCGCTGCGCTGCGACTAAAGGACGAAAGCGGCCGTTTCGGACTTGGCTCGTTCAAGGCACTTGGCGGTGCCTACGCGGTCGGCATGCTATTGCTGGAGGAACTGGCGCGGACCGGTGCCGCACCGGCCGCCGCAATGGCGGAGCTGGCAAGCGGCCGGTATCGCGCCGCCACCCAGCACGTCACCGTCACCTGTGCCACCGATGGCAATCATGGGCGCGCGGTCGCCTGGGCCGCACAACGCTTTCATGCGCACTGTATCATCTTCGTCCATGCCACGGTCAGCCAGGGACGCGCCGACGCCATCGCGCGCTACGGTGCCGAAATCCGCCGCGTTCCCGGCACCTATGATGATGCGGTGCGCGAATGCACCCGCCAGGCGGACGCCAACCACTGGCACGTCGTCTCCGACACGTCATGGCCCGGCTATGCGGAGATCCCGCGCAACATCATGCAAGGCTACCGGCTGATGGCCGACGAGGCGGCGGACCAATGGACCGGTCCGCCGCCGACCCACGTATTCTTCCAGGGGGGAGTCGGCGGAGCCGCCGCCGCCGTTTCCATCCATTGCCGGGCGCGCTTCTCGCCGCCTCCTGCACTGATCGTCGTCGAACCGGACCGCGCCGCCTGTTTGCTCACCAGCGCGGAACTGGGGCAGCCGGCGGCCATCCCCAGCGATCTCGATACCATCATGGCAGGCCTCGCCTGCGGCGAGCCCAGTTTGCTCGGCTGGCAGGAACTGGATCGCGGAGCCGCGGCTTTCGTGGCTATTCCCGACGAGGCCGCGGTGGAGTCGATGCGTTTGCTCGCTGTCCAGGGCCTCGTCGCTGGAGAGTCCGGTGTCGCTGGTCTGGCCGGATTTCTGCTTGCCGCTGCCGATCCCGCCGCGCGCGCCGCGCTGTCGCTGGGTGCCGCGAGCAATGTGTTGGTGTTCTCCACCGAAGGAGCCACCGATCCCGGACTTTACGCCAGGCTGGTCCATCACCCGGCGCAGGGCTGACCCACCCGATTCCCGACGAGGCCCATCCTGCCCCCAGGCCGGTTACGACCGCCGCAGACCTGTGCCACACTGCCGCGCCATGTGCGGACGCTATGCAGCCTTCCTCCCGGCCGAAGCCATCGCCCGGCTGTTCCAGACGGTCAATCCGTTACCGAACGTGGCGCCATCCTGGAACATCGCCCCGACGCAGGACGCCATGGTGGTGCGCCGCCACCCCACGACCGGCGAGCGGCACCTCGACCTGCTGAAATGGGGCCTGTTGCCCTCCTGGACCAAACAGCCCGCCCAGGCGCGGCGCCCGATCAACGCGCGTTCGGAAACCGTCGCCACCTCCGGTCTGTTCCGTGACGCATACAAATCGCGGCGCTGCATCGTGCCGGCCGATCTGTTCTATGAATGGAAGGCCGACGCCGCCGCCAGGCAGCCCTTCGCCATTGCCCGCGCGGACGGCCAGCCGATCGCATTCGCCGGCGTGTGGGAGGGCTTCCGCTGGCCGGATGGCGAAATAACCCGCACGTTTGCCATCCTCACCACGGCGGCCAATGCCGACATTGCCGCATTGCACGACCGCACCCCGGTAATCCTGGAGGAAGCAGATTGGCCGGTCTGGCTCGGCGACGTCGACGGCGAGCCCGCGGCGCTCCTGCACAGTCCGCCCGACGGAACGCTGCGGTTTTGGCCGGTGAGCCGTGCGGTGAATGCCGCCCGCAACAACGGTCCGGAACTGATCGCGCCACTCGCCGCGTGAGGCGGCGTAAACGAACATGCGGGCGTGACACCGTCCCCTCCGAGAGACCAGACGCACCCAGAAGGAGACTGTCCTGGACACGCTGGCCCCAACGTCCACACCGCCCTGGACCGGCCAATAGCCCCCCGCGTGGAGGACGCCACGCTTCTCTACCGGTCACGGTCGGGCTTGACGTGGCCATCCTCCGCGGTGATCGGTCCGTCAAGTTACGAACCGATCGGGTGCGTCGATGGCCGGGTCAAGCCCGGCGATAGCGGACCGTTGTACGCCGACGCAGCCCACGCCGTTGTGAGACGTGGCCGTCGCGTACGGACGATATCGTCCTCGCGAACGCGTCCGCGATCAGAGCGATTGCGCGATGTTATTGAACATGTTGTTGATCTGGCCGCCCAGCGTGAAGACGGTCGCCGCAATAACAGCGGCGATCGCGGCGGCAATCAGGCCATATTCCAGGGCCGTCACAGCGCGGCGATCGGCGCGCAGATCCAGCCAGGTCCGCATATACTCAACCATTGTGTCTTCCTTCTCGTGGTTCGCCCGAATGAGCACGATGGCCGCGCCATGCGTGGCCGCCGCCCCGCACGCATGCACATGGCATGGAGCCGGTTAAGCCGTGGTTGCAGTTCATCACCTAAATTAAGCTTTTCGTGACCCGAGCGTTCACACCGGGTTGCGCCGCTTTCCCCAACTGCACGGCCCCCGCCGGGCCGATTGCCGGCCAAAGCGTCCCCTTGAGTCGGTTGACCTGGGTCAATGCCAGTCGCTCGCGATGGCGCGAAGCTCGGCGCACAACCGGGGAGACCCTCCATGTTGGACGCATCCAGCATCATGACCCGTGAGGTGGTCACCGCGCGCCCCACCGACACGGTCGCCCATGTCGCCCGCCTGCTGTCGAAAAACGCGATCAGCGCCGTCCCGATCTGCGATGCCGAGTGCACCTTGCTTGGCATGGTGAGCGAAGGCGACCTGATGCGGCCGTTCGTCGATTCCAATGTCAAGCGTCGTGCGTGGTGGTTGACGCTGCTGGCGGACGGCACCGATCTCGCGCCGGAATTCTTGGACTATGTGCGCCTCGACCGTCACGAGGTCGGTGACGTCATGACCCGGCCGGTGATCGACGCCCCCGCAACGGCCAGTATTACCGAACTGGCCGAGTTGATGACGCGCCATCGCATCAAGCGCCTGCCGATCGTCCGCGATGGCAAGCTGATCGGTATCGTCAGCCGCGCCGACGTGATCCGCACGATCGCGCAGTCGCCCGAATCGGTGGTTGAAACGGTCTGAGACGTGTCTTTCGATCCCTCCGGCCGGATCCGCGCCATCACAGGCGCGGTGCTGGACGTCGCGTTCGATGGCGCCCCGCTCCCTGCGATCGGCGAGGCGCTACGGATTGGCGACGCCGGGCTGATTGCGGAAGTGCAGAGCCATCTGGATGCCGCCTCCGTCCGCGCCATTGCCTTGCAGGCGACCGCCGGACTGCATCGCGGCGTGCCGGTCTGCGCCACGGGCGGTCCGTTGATGGCGCCGGTGGGTGGTGCCGTGCTCGGCCGCTTGCTCGATGTCAGTGGCGCTGTTCACGACCACGGCCCGCCGCTGCCGCCCGACACCCAGTGGCTGCCGATCCACCGCGCCCCGCCGCCCTTATCGGCGGCCACCGCCGCCACAACCGTATTCGAGACCGGGATCAAGGTAATCGATCTGCTGATACCACTCGCCTTCGGGAGCAAGGCGGCGATGTTTGGCGGCGCCGGCGTTGGCAAGACTGTGCTGCTGATGGAACTGATCCACGCCATGGCGGCGCGTTACCAGGGCATCTCGGTGTTCGCGGGGATCGGCGAGCGTTCGCGCGAAGGCCACGAGCTGTGGTCCGACATGCAGGGTTCCGGCGTGCTGGGCCGCACCGCCCTGGTGTTCGGCCAGATGAACGAGCCGCCGGGCGCGCGTTGGCGTGTCGGTCTGACCGCGGTGACCATTGCGGAGCACTTCCGCGATACGAAACACCAGAACGTGCTGCTACTGATGGACAACGTGTTCCGTTTCGTCCAGGCCGGCGCGGAAGTCTCCGGCCTGCTGGGGCGGCTGCCGTCGCGCGCCGGCTACCAGCCGACGCTGGCCACCGAGGTTGCGGCGTTGCAGGAGCGAATCGCCTCGGTGGCCGGCGCCGCGATCACCGCGATCGAGGCCGTCTATGTCCCTGCCGACGACTTCACCGATCCCGCGGTGACGGCGATCTCCAGCCATCTCGACAGCAAAATCGTGCTATCCCGGGCGATGGTCGCCGAGGGCATGTACCCGGCAATCGACCCTCTCGCTTCCAGTTCGATCCTGCTCGATCCGCTCGTCGTGGGCACCGAGCATTTCACCCTCGCCGGCCAAGTCCGCGAGGCGATCGCGCATTATCGCGAGCTGGCTGATGTGATCGCATTACTCGGCGTGGAGGAACTTGGCGCCGCCGATCGGCTGATCGTGGCACGTGCCCGCAAGTTGCAACGGTTCCTCACCCAGCCCTTCGCCGTCACCGAAGCCTTCACCGGCACGCCCGGCCGCTCGGTATCGTTGGCCGACACGCTGACCGGCTGCCGCGCCATTCTCAATGGCGAGGCCGATGCGTGGCCGGAAAGCGCCGTCTATATGCTCGGCACGTTCGATGAGGCGCGCCAGCGCGCCAAGGCGGCGGTGTGATGCGCCTGGTTATCACCGAGCCGACACATGTGGCGGTGGACGAAAACGACGTGACGTCGGTGCGTGCCGAAGATGCCAGCGGCAGCTTCGGCATCCTGCCCAGCCACGCCGACCTGATCACAGTGCTGTCGCCATCTGTCCTGATGTGGCGTCACGCCGATGGGCGGCAACGCTGGTGCGCCGTGCAGCGCGGCGTGCTATCGGTCCGTCAGGGTGCCGAGGTGGCGATCGCCACGCGCCAGGCCGAATGCAGCGATGACCTGCAAACGCTGGAACAAGCGGTGATGGCCCGGTTTCACGAGATGGAGGATGCCGAACGCCGGGCCCGCGTTGCCGCCACCAAACTGCATACCGCGGCGATCCGCGAGATCGTCCGCGTTCTCAGGCCCTCGCCTGCCGAGCAAGCGAAGATCGGCGGCGCGTAATGGCCAGATCGCAAAACTCTCTGAACCAGCCTTCGCCCGCGAAAGAAGGGGCAGATGGCCTTCCCAGTACAGACAGCTTCCGCACCGCTCTTCGCACCCGCGCCGCACGCCAGGCGCAAGCGCAGCGCGACGGGCCGGCGTCCTTCGGCCGCTACCTGGCGCAGGTCGGCGTGTTGGGCTGGACCATTGTCATCCCCGGACTGCTTGGCATGTTCCTCGGCCGCTGGCTCGACCATTGCCTTGGCACCGGCATCTTTTGGACCGCGCCACTGATGCTCGCCGGGCTGGCGATCGGCTGCTGGGGCGCCTGGCGCTGGATGCATCGGCCATGACCGCCGCCCAGGCTGCCATGCTCTGCCTTTGGCTTGTGTTCGGTCTCACCGCCGGCGCCGGCCATTTCGCGCTGCTGCGTTGGAACGCCGGGCTTTATCTGTCCGGCAGCGGCGTATTGTGCGCCCTGGCGGTTCAAATGCTGCGCATGGCCGCGACCGGTGTCTTGCTGGCTTTCGCGGCCGTGCACGGCGCGTTGGCATTGCTGACTGCCGCAATCGGCGTGCTGGTGGCGCGCATGCTGGTGCTGCGCATGACGGCCATGCCATGACCGAATCCCCCCTCGCAATGCCGGTATTGTTCTATCTTGGCCCGGTGCCGGTCACCGGACCGGTGCTGATCACTTGGTGCATCATGGCGTTGCTGGTGGGCGGATCGTGGCTGCTGACGCGGCGGCTGACGCTGCGCCAACCGACCGCTGAACAAGCGGTTCTGGAAATGCTGGTGGATGTCCTGTCCGGCCAGATCCGCGACACCATGCGCGCCGATCCACGCCCGTATATGCCACTGATCGGCACCTTGTTTCTGTTCATTCTCACCGCGAACTGGTCATCCCTGATCCCGGGTATCGAGCCGCCGACCGCGCATGTGGAAACCGATGGCGCCCTGGCCGCCATCGTGTTCGCCTCGATCATTTGGTTCGGCATTCGCGCGCGCGGCGTCGGTGGGTGGCTCGCCAGCTTCGCCGAGCCGACTCTGCTGCTGCTGCCACTGAACCTGGTGGAGAGCATCACCCGCACCTTCTCCTTGCTGGTGCGCCTGTTCGGCAACGTGATGGGCGGCGCATTTGTCATCGCTATCGTGCTGTCACTGGCGGGACTGCTGGTGCCGGTGCCGCTGATGGCGTTGGAAATGCTGACGGGTGCGATCCAGGCCTACATTTTCAGCGTGCTGGCCATGGTGTTCATCGGCGGTGCCGTCGGCGAGGCGCCGCAATCAGAAGAGGCAAAGACATGAACTGGATCGAAGTGGCCAGCGCGCTGGGTGCGGCGTTGGCGGTGGGCTTGGGCGCCATCGGGCCTGGACTGGGCGAAGGCCGTGCGGTGGCCGCGGCCTTGGACGCGATCGCACGCCAGCCAGAAGCTGCCGGAACGCTGTCACGCACCTTGTTCGTCGGACTGGCGATGATCGAAACCATGGCGATCTACTGCCTCGTCATCGCGCTGCTACTCCTGTTTGCCAATCCGTTTGTGAAGTGACGATGCGAGTGGCACCGCACGCCCCCGTCATGGCCGGGATTGCGCCCCCCTTCTTCGCACGAAAGCCATATGCCATTGCGAGGAGCATAGCGACGAAACAACCGCGGTCGCTGGAGCGCACGATGCTTCAGGCCGAACGAAGTTGCTTCGTCGCTACGCTCCTCGCAATGACATGTGCGGTGGTGCGCAGATCGCCGGGTCACGCCCAGCCATAACGTCGAGCGCTCGTCCAATGCACATCGACCTCTGGACCTTGCTGCTACAGACGGTGAATGTCCTGGTTCTCGTCTGGCTGCTGGCGCGGTTTCTGTTTCGTCCCGTCGCCGCGGTGATCACCGCGCGGCGTAATGCCACCGACAAGCTGTTGGCCGATGCCGAAGCGCAGCTCAAGCAGGCTTCCGATGCCGCGGCGGACGTGGCGCACCAGCGCGAAGGGCTCGCCGCTGAAGGCCAACGCATCCTTGCCGACGCGCGCGCCGGCGCCGACGCAGAGCATGCCACTTTGTTGCAGCACGCCACCGAAGCGGCGGCGCGCTTGCAGGCGGAAGCGCAGCGAGCCATGGCACGCGACCGCCAGGCCATGCGTGAGGCATTGGAACGGGAGGCCACCGACCTGGCGCTGACCATCGCCGCGCGCTTGCTGCAACGCGTGCCGCCACGTGAGCTGAACCGCGCCTTCGTTGAGACTTTGGCCGACGCGCTCGCAACCCATCCCGCGCGCGGATTGCTGGCGAACGCTGATCTCGAACTACATTCCGCTTTGCCGCTGGATGCAGCAGCACAAGCAGACACTCGTGATGTTCTTGCCCGCGTGCTCGGCGCGCTGCCGCGGATCACGTTCCGCACCGATCCTACGCTGCTTGCGGGCGTCGAACTCGTCGGCCCCTCGCTGCTGATTCGCAATTCCTGGCGGGCCGATCTCGATCGCATCACGCATTCCCTACACGAAAACACAACCGATGTCATTTCGCAGCCCGTGGGTTGAAGACGCGGTGCGGCGCGTCACGGCGACGCCGCTTGCGCCGGAGATCGCTGAAATTGGTCACGTCGCCAGCGTCGGCGACGGTATCGCCATGGTCACCGGCCTTCCCAACGCACGCCTCGACGAAGTGCTGCGGTTCGAAACCGGCCAGCTTGGATTTGCTCAGAAACTGGACGCCGATGCGATCGGGTGCGTCTTGCTGGACGATATCGGCTCGTTGGAAGCCGGCACGATCGTGCGCGGTACCAGCGAAGTGGTGCGCACCGCCGTGGGCAGCGGTTTGCTGGGCCGCGTGGTGGATCCTCTGGGACGGCCGTTGGATAGCGGCGCGCCGATCCAGGCCGCGCGTCATGATCCGGTGGAATGTCCGGCCCCGGCGATCCTGGACCGCGCGCTGGTTACCCAGCCGGTGCAGACCGGCATCCTCGCGATCGACTCATTGTTCCCGCTGGGCCGTGGCCAACGCGAACTGATCATCGGCGATCGCGCCATTGGCAAGACCGCGATCGCAGTCGACACCGTGATAAACCAGAAATCCAGTGACATGATCTGCGTCTATGTCGCAGTGGGGCAGAAATCCTCGACCGTCGCACGCGTGATCGATGCGGTGCGCCGTTTGGGCGCGCCGGAACGCTGTATCTTCGTTGTTGCCAGCGCCGCGTCGGCGCCCGGCCTGCAATGGATCGCCCCCTTCGCCGGCATGACCATGGCGGAATATTTCCGCGACCGCGGCCAGCATGCGCTGGTGGTGCTCGACGACCTGACCAAGCACGCGGCGACCCATCGCGAGATCGCGCTGCTGACTCGTCATCCACCTGGCCGCGAGGCCTATCCCGGCGACATCTTCTATCTGCACGCGCGGCTATTGGAACGCGCCGCGAAACTATCGCCCGAACTGGGCGGTGGGTCGCTGACCGCGCTGCCGATTGCAGAGACGGACGCCGGCAACCTCAGCGCTTACATCCCCACCAACCTGATCTCCATCACCGACGGGCAACTGGTACTGGATGCTCGGCTGTTCCATGCTGGCCAGAAGCCGGCCATCGATATCGGCACCAGTGTCAGCCGCGTCGGTGGCAAAACGCAGGCATCCGCGTTGCGCGAGACGACGGCAATGTTCCGCCTCGACTACGCGCAGTTTCTGGAATTGGAACTGTTCACGCGCTTTGGTGGCACGCCCGATACCCGTGTGCAAAAGCAGCTTGCGCGCGGGGAGCGGTTGCGCGCACTGCTCGTGCAGCCGCAGTTTGCGCCGCTTCGACTGGTGGATGAAGTCGCGCTGGCTTTGGCGCTGCGCGAAGGTTTGCTGGATGCCGTACCGCCGGCAGCGATTGCAGCAGTGCGGAGCGCGTTGCCGGATTGGCTGGATGCCCATGGCGGCGCGGCGGTGGCTACGATCAACCGCGACGGCCGCATGGGCGAAGCCCACGCCGCCGCGTTCCGCGCGGCCGTGGCCGAACTGCTGGCACAGCAGCACGGCCGTGGCTGAGGAGCTCGCCGCCGTTCGCGCGCGCATCCGCGGCGTACGGCAACTGGATGCGGTAATCGGCGCGATGCGCGGCATCGCCGCTGCGCATGCGCAACAGAGCCGAGGATTGCTGGCGGGCGTGCGCGCTTATGCCGAGGTGGTGGCGCAGGCGATTGCTGACGCGCTGCGGCTGCAGGATGCGGATGCGCGGTACAGCGATGGGCGAGATGGAGTGGCACGCATCGTTTTCTCCCCAGAGCAAGGATTCGTGGGCGGGTTCGCGGAGCATATCCTGGCGGATGCCGCAGCGCGCGGGCCAGCGGATGTGTTTCTGCTCGGGAGCCGCGGGATGTTGCTGACCGAGGCGCATGGTATCGCACCGGTGTGGCAGAGCACGATGGCGACCGAGCCGGGCGGTATATCCGGCGTGTGCATGCGATTGGCGGACGCGCTGTACGAACGGATGTCAAGCCAACCGATTCGTGCCGTAGAGGTCGTGTTTCCGATCTGGTCCGGCAGCGACGGTGCGCGTGTAACATGCCAGTCGCTGCTGCCGCTCGATCCGGCCCGTTTTGTGCGCGCACGGATCGGCATGCCGCCGCTGGCAACTCTGCCGCCGGATGTACTGCTGGCGAGCCTGGCGGAGGAATACGTGTTTGCCTCGCTGTGCGAGGCGGCGATGCAGGCGTTCGTGGCGGAAAACGAAGCGCGGGCAGCGGCGATGGTGCGCGCGCGGGGCAAGGTGCAGGATATGTTGGACGAACTGGGCGCGACGGAACATCGCGTGCGACAAGAAGCGATCACCGCGGAGCTGGTGGAACTGGCGGCTGCGACATAAATGTCATTGCAAGGAGCGCAGCGACGAAGCAATCTCGTTCGAGGAACGCGTGAATTATCGTGCGCCACTCGAACAGGGTTGCTTGGTCGCTACGCTCCTCGCAATGACATGGGCGGCGTGCGCCCATGGGCGCTGGCTTACTGTAATGCCGAGGACAGCGGAAACGCCCCCGTGTCATGCCCGGCGAAGGCCGGGCATCCAGGTCTTTTCTGCCGAAAATCGGCAAAGACGTGGATGGCCGCGACAAGTGCGGCCATGACACAGAACGAAATCCCCGCCTGACGCCTCATGTCAGAGCCTAGGGCGCGCGCCGGAATTATCCCGGGATGATCGGCTTCACCTCACGCAGCCTCGGCGCGACCTCGCGCGAGAACAATTTGATGCCTTTGACCGATTCTTCGTGAGTCATGAAGCCGGAGCGGCCGATCATCGCCAGATGCCCGAAGCCGCCAACCTTGTCATAGAATTCCATGATCTGCCGATACACACTGTCCGGCGTGCCGCAGAACAAGATGCCTTGTGCCATGGCTTCATCGACACCAAGTGAGATCAGCCGGCGTGCGTTCTGGCTGGCGGGGACAACGCCCTTCTCTGCATTGGTCATATCGGGCACAGCAGTGGGCAGCGGTGCGGTACGATAGATTTGCGGCGCGAATTCGGGCGGCGCCGTGCCGGGCAGGAATTTCGAATGCTGCGGCGCGGATTTTAAACTGGTGTTGAGGAACCACAGCAACTTCTCGCCGCCGGCGCGGCCTGCCTCCTCCGTTTCGCCGGCATAGACGAACGCGGCATAGGCAAAGTTGTCGGTGGAAACCTTCGGCAGTCCCGCCTCGGCCCGCGCGCGGCGATGCGCTTCGTAGGCGCGTTTGGTGCCGTCGGGACCGCGCAGCACCAGCACGTGCACCATGCCGCGTCGGCCGACTTCCGCAGCGGTATAGGGATCGCCGGTCGCCGACCAAAGCCGCGGATGCGGCTGTTGCCAGGGGCGCGGCCAGATGTTGACGTGGCGGTGGGTGAAATACTTGCCCTCCCAGGAAAACGGCCCGTCATGACTGCCGAGTGCCTTGCGAATCAGGTCGATCGCTTCCCAATAGCGTTCCAGGTTGCCCACCGGGTTTGTGTGGTTGGACGGCATTTCGGTGCCCCCCGACTTCACAAACCCGATTTCCAACCGGCCGCGCGACATGACGTCCGCGGTGGCGTATTCCTCGGCGATGCGCACCGGGTCCGGGCGCAGCGACACCAGCGTGCCCAGGCTCAGGATGCGCACCTTGCGCGTCTGCCGCGCCAGGATGCCGACGAACATCGGGTTGGCGCCCATCAGCGAATTGATGCCGGCGTGATGCTCTATGGCCAGCACGTTCAAGCCTTCGTCGTCGCACAGCAGGAACTCGTCGAGCACCTGGTCGTAGAGGTCGGCCGCGATCTTCGGATCGCACCACTTGTTCGGCAGGCTGGCGCGCACCGAGTCGGCTGCGTCCAGCACGTCCTTTGGCACGAAGGGATAGGGGATTTCGCACTGCCACCAGGATTCCATGACGATGGTTCTCCCTCAGCCAATGAAGCCGGCAACGTGGTCGACGAAAGCGTCGGCTTGCTCGATCTCGGGGTGATGTCCGGCGCCGTCGATAACGGCGAAGCGCGCGCCGGGGATCAGGCCGGCATAGTCACGGCCGTACTCGGGTGTGACGATGCGATCGGACGCGCCCCACAGCACCAGCGTTGGCACGTTGATGCGTGCCAGCCAGCGCTTGAGCTGCGGGTTGTACATATACGGTTGGAAGCCGTAGAGGCACAGCGCGTCGCGGGCTCGTGCATAACGGACCAGGGCGGTGTCGGTCATGGCATTGAAGTCGGGCGCGAAGCGGTCCGGATCGTGCCATTCCGCGGCGCGCACCGTGTCTGGATGCGCATTGAACACATCGAGGATGTCGCGCGACTCGCGATCGCCGAGCTTGATGCCGAACGGATCGACCAGGATCAGCCTGTCGATACGGTGGCAGCAAGCGGCCGCCATCTCCGCGGCGAGCCAGCCGCCGAAGGAGAAGCCCAGTACGGTGACCTTCTCTTGCGGCAGCGAATCAAGCAGGTCGAGATACAGATGCACAAGGTCGTACACTGTCTCGAAATCAGCGGGGCGAGACGAATCACCGAAGCCGGGATGCGACGGCGCGATGATCTCGGCCTGGCGGGACAGCAGGTCGAGAAAACGCGCGGCCGGATCGATGGGCTGGAGGCCGGACAGTGCGAGGATCGGCTGGCCCGCGCCGCGGCGCAGAACCTCCAGCATGAGATCGCGGACCGTCAGCCCGTCGGTTAAAGCGGTTCGGTTTGCCATGGGGCACCTCCCGGGACAGACAGGATCATATATTTTTTGCATCCGCAAGAGGGATGATATATATTTCTCGCGAGCGAGGAGGGCGGCGTGACTGAGGTCGGCACGGCGGTGATAGAGGGAGGCGGCCACGGCACCCTGGCCAGCTCGATCTATGCGCGGTTGCGCGGCGACATCCTGCGCGCCGTGTTCCGCCCGGGCGAGAAACTGCCGATCGACGCGCTATGCACCCGCTACGGCATCGGCGCGACGCCGCTGCGCGAGGCGCTGAACCGGCTGTCCGCAGAAGAACTGGTCATCCGAGCCGACCAGCGCGGCTTCCGTGTTGCGCCGATCAGCCTGGGCGATCTCGAGGAACTGACGCGGACCCTGTGCTGGATCAGCGAAATCGGCCTGCGTGAGGCGATCCGCTACGGAAACGCGGCATGGGAGGAGCAAGTCGTTCTGGCGGCGCACCGGCTGTCGCGCGTGGAACGCGAGGGAGCGGAGGGTTACAGTTCATTCAATCCCGAGTGGGAAACACTGCATCGCGCCTATCACCTGACGATGATCTCTGCGTGTGGCTCGCGCTGGCTGGTGGATTTCTACGCCATGCTGATGGATCGCCACACGCGCTACCGCTACCTGGCCTTCGCGGATGCCTCGGTGACTCGCGATGCCGAGGCAGAGCATCGGGCGATCACCGGTTTTGTCCTGGCACGCGACACCGACCGGGCGATTGCCGCGGCGGAGGCACATATTCGGCTGACAGCGCAGACAGTGGTGAATTCGTTCGGCACGAAAGGTGGGGAAGCAACGGCGGCCGAGGGGTGAGTGACGCCTCCTACGTCATTGCGAGAAGCGAAGCGACGAAGCTCCCTCGATCGTGCGGGCGTAAGAACCGTCCGAACGCCTCGCCCGAACGGGGTTGCTTCGTCCCTGCGCTCCTCATAATGACAGGGGTGCAAGTCCGTCGCGGCCCCATCGCCTGATTGCCACCGCGGTTTTTGCCGCCCACAATCACCGCATCTCGGCACGGAGGCGCGCCATGGATTTCATGCTCACGGACGAGCAACGCCAGATCCGCGAGAGCATCGCACGCATCTGCGCCGAGTTCGGCGAGGACTACTGGTACCGCAAGGACCTGAACCATGAATTCCCGCATGAATTCGCGCGCGCCTTCGCCGCCGCAGGCTGGTTCGGCGCGATCTTCCCCGAGGAGATCGGCGGCGCCGGCCTAGGCATGACCGAAGCCGCCATCATCATGTCGGAAGTCGGCCGCAACGGCTTCAACGCTTGCTCCACGCTGCACATGAACATGTTCGGCTGTCAGCCGATCGTAAAATTCGGCACCAAGCAGCAATGGCGGCGTTTCCTGCCACCGATCATTGCCGGCACCAACCGCGCGTGTTTCGGGGTGACGGAACCCGACGCCGGCATCGACACCACGCACATCCGCACCTTCGCCGAGCGCCGCGGTGACCGCTACATCGTGCACGGCCGCAAGGTCTGGACCTCCACGGCGCAGGTGGCAAACAAAATCCTGTTGCTAACCCGCACCCAGCGTTTCGAGGACAGCCCCAAGCGCAGCGCCGGCATGACCCTGTTCTTTGCCGACCTCGACCGCAGCAAGGTAGAAGTGCGTCAAATTGAGAAATGTGGCCGCAACGCTGTCGACTCCAACGCGCTGTTCATTGACGGGCTGGAAATACCGGTGGAGGACCGCATCGGGGAAGAAGGTCGGGGGTTCCAATACCTGCTGCACGGGCTGAACTCGGAACGCATCATCGTCGCGGCCGGCATTCTGGGCGCGTCGCGCTATGTGCTCGACAAGGCGGTGCAGTATGCCAAAGACCGCGTGGTGTTCGGCCGGCCGATCGGACAGAACCAGTCGATTCAGCACCCGCTGGCAGAGCAATGGATCAAGCAGCAGGCGGCCGAGCTGATGCTCATGAAGGGCGCGTGGCTGTACGACAGCGGCGCGGAGTGCGGGGCGGAAGTGAACGCCGCGAAATATCTCTGCGCAGAGGTGTTTTTCGAATCGGCGTCACGCGCGGTGCGCACGCATGGGGGGATGGGATACGCGAAGGAATTCCATGTCGAGCGTTATTTTCGCGAATCGATCCTGCCGCTGATCGCACCCGTGAGCCAGGAGCTGGTACTGTGCTATGTGGCGGAGCGGGCGCTCGGACTGCCGAAGTCGTATTGAAAGGGGACCGAAATGCACGCTGTCTGGTACGATCGGCAAGGTCCGGCACATGAGGTGCTGACGTACGGCGAGCTGCCTACGCCCGAACCGGGAAGCTATGAAATTCGTGTGCGGCTGGAAGCCGCCGGCGTAAATCCCTCCGATACATATCGCCGCCGCGGCCCGCTGCCACCGATGGAGTATCCGCGGGTCATCACCTGCAGCGATGGTGCCGGCGTGGTGGATGCCGTTGGGCCGATGGTGCCGGACTCCTGGGTGGGCAAGCGCGTCTGGCTGTACAACGGCCAGCGCAATGGCCGCTGGATGGGCACCGCCGCCGAATACATCGCGCTGAACGTGGACCTGGTGACGGAACTGTCGCAGTCTGTTTCGTTCGCCGAGGGTGCGACGCTTGGCGTTCCCTGCATGACCGCGCATTATTGCGTTTTCGTCGCCGGTCCCGTGCAGGGACACACCGTTCTGGTCACCGGTGCGGCAGGGGCCGTCGGCCATTATGCCGTGCAGCTCGCACATTGGGCGGGCGCGACGGTTATTGCCACGGTCAGCTCGGAGGAAAAAGCGGAGCGCGCACGGCAGGGTGGCGCGGCACACGTGATCAATTACCGGCACGAGGATGTGGCGGCGCGGGTGCGGGACCTGACTTGTGGCGCGGGCGTGGACCACGTGGTGGATGTGGATTTCGGCGGCAACCTGGCCGCAACGCTGGGTAGCCTGCGGGCGAATGGCAGCATCGCAATCTATGCCTCGAACGGCGACCGCACTCCGCGCCTGCCGCTGGGCGAGCTAATGCAGCGCAACATTGCGCTTTATCCGATGTCGCTGCCGGGCACGCCGCACGCGGCGCGCAAGCGGGCTCAGAGCGATATCGCGCGATGGATTGCGACGGGGCAGCGGGTTCTGTCGGTGGCAGCGCGGTTCGCACTGCGCGACACGACGGCGGCGCATGCGACGGTGGAGGCAGGCGGGAAGGTCGGGACCGTCGTTGTCGACTGCACGAGGTAGCGGCGTGCCGCGGGGGGCACCCATAGTTGGTTGGTGACTGGCCGCGCGTCGGTTGACGCTTCGGACAGGCAAGGCTATGTCCTTCGCCTCTCGGTTCAGATGGCGGCGTAGCTCAGCGGTAGAGCAGGGGAATCATAATCCCTTGGTCGGTGGTTCAAATCCGCCCGCCGCTACCAAGCGCGACTCGGTTCGCGCCGCCGCATCATGTCCAATGCACAAAGGTCTGCCAAACCGCATATCCAAGGGCCGTCCACATAATGAGCCCCACGGTCGCCGTCGGGATCATGATGGCAAAAAATGTCCGATCGGACCATGGTTCCGGGCAAATTGTCAGGCTGGGCTCTTTGGAACGACGGGCGGTCGGCAAATCGTCATTCGCGCCGCCGTTCCGGAAACGTGACGGCAACATGCCAAGCCGTTGCAGTCCGCGAGCGTCAATCCCCTCCGCCT
>Ga0335072_10003617_pt1 | contig 23196 bp, 21 predicted proteins | sample Lox_Sample_21_FD_206725 | JGI IMG/M metagenome (GOLD analysis project Ga0335072, IMG submission 206725) | Soil microbial communities from Loxahatchee National Wildlife Refuge, Florida, United States - Lox_Sample_2.1 | ecosystem: Environmental > Terrestrial > Soil > Wetlands | place: USA...
GGCACGTCGAGCAACAGCAGGTCCGGCTGGGCCAGCAGCAGCTTGCACAGCGCCACCCTGCGCCGCTCGCCGCCGGACAGGGTACTGACACCGGCGTCCGGCGGCGGGCACCGCAAAGCGTCCATCGCCTGCTCCAGCTGGCTGTCCAGATCCCACGCCTCGCGGTGGTCCAGCTGCTCCTGCAGCTTGCCCATCTCCTCGAGCAGGTCGTCGGAGTAGTCCGTGGCCATCTGCTCGGCAATCTCGTTATACCGGGCCAGCAGCCCCTTGGTCTCCGCCACCCCGTCCTCGACATTGCCCAGCACGGTCTTGGTCTCGTCCAGCACAGGTTCCTGATCCAGCAAGCCCACCGAGAACCCCGGCATCAGCCGGGCCTCACCGTTAGACGGCTGATCCGTGCCCGCCATCATCCGCAGCAGGCTCGACTTGCCGGTGCCGTTCGGCCCCACAACGCCGATCTTCGCGCCAGGCAGGAAGGCCAGGGTCACGTTGTCAAGCACGACCTTGCGGTCGAATGCCTTCCGGACATGGCTAAAGGCGAGAATATGGTCCACGTCACACGCATCCTGTCGATTAGACAGGGACCGTTGGCCTTAGCGCGTTTGCGGCGAGCCCCTCCGCCAGCTCTCAATTTACCTCGTCAGCACGGGCGCCGTGCACGTGCCTTAGGCGTCGCCGCCCGGCGCGTCAGCCGGGGGACACGGCATGCCCGCATCACGACCGGAAGACAGCCCGCGATACTGGGCAGGTGACTGTGCGGGCGATGCCGCTGAGGGCGTGGACCTTGCTCAGGATGGCCTGGCCGAGGTCGTCGGCGTCCGCGGCCGCGGCTAGCACGATCAGGTCGTACGGCCCGCTGACAGCCGCAACTGAGATGACGCCGGCGACGCCTGCCAGATCGCGGAGTGCCACTGGCTGCCCTGGCTCGGCCTGGATCAGGATGTAGGCGCGGAGGACCATCGGGGGGCTCTCGTAGTAGGGCACGCTAGCTGAGCGGCCGGGCCGGCCTCGCGCAACGGATGCCCGGCTACGGCGGCGCCGTGGCAGCAAGAGCATCATGCGGCCGCCGTGCCGCGATGCAGGGAGTTGATCAGGAGCGGGACGATCTCATCGAGTCGTTCCTCGGCGTGCCAGTACCTCGTGAAGCCCACCCAGACGCACCATTCGCTGTGATGCGGCGGAAGCCGCCAGCCGCGCCTGAGCCGGGTACATTGCGCGGGAACGCCTGCCCGGCCCAGCTCGGCCAGCAGCGGTCCGACAATCCGGCCGTCTACGCACAGGACCGGTACCCAGGTGATATCACTGAGGCCGTTGTTGCGGTGCCGGGCCAGCCACGGACCGACGCCCAGGATCGCGTTGATGGGATTGCTCAACTTCCGGCCTCCTGGCCCGATTGTGGGACAGGACCCATCGGCCAGGCAGCGAGTCGGCCGCGCCAGCGCGGCCGCGGCGGGGTCCACCGCCGGGGTACGTGCCGACCAAAACCTGGTGGTTCGTACCCAAGGGCCCATGATAGTCGCGGACTCATCCCGGCGCGCGACCCGGCAATCGCCGGACCAGTTATAGCGGCGGTCATTTGGGCAGCATGCCGCTGGGTGGCCGAGCGGCGGCGTGATAGATGAACGAGCCGGGCTCCGCTGGGCGACGCTTGGCAGTGGCGTGGGATGATGGTGCCGGTGGGATTTGCTGCGCTGAAGGCGCTGACGATACGCCAGCCGTGGGCCTGGGCGGTGGTCTACGCAGGCAAGGACGTCGAGAATCGCCGGTGGCGGACGGCTTATCGTGGGCCACTACTGATCCATGCAGCCAAGAACACCGATCCTGCTGGTGCGACCAAGCTGCTTTGGACCATGGCCGACCCCGAGGTATTCGCGCAGCCGAGGGCGGCATTTGAGACACGCGGGGCGATTATCGGCCTTGCCTACCTTGCCGACATCCTTACCGACTCGCCAAGCCGCTGGGCGCAGCCGGGGTGCTATCACTGGATCCTTGAGTCGCCTGCCGCGGTCGACCCCCCTATTCCGTGTCAGGGGCGCCAGGGTCTGTCGAATCCGCCGCATGCAGCCGCCGAGGTGGTCGCCGACCTCCTGTAATCGCGAGCGATTGATTGTACAGGCTATCCCGTGATCCCCTGTCGCGCTCCCTCTTGACCACATCCAGCGAGCGTTGCCAGACTTGCCGCTGGCGAAGGGGCTCGCCTGGACCGCGGCAGCCGCCGATGACAGTCCCTGTATGCGCGACGGTGTTAAGGGCGCTCTGTGTCGAGAGTGAGCGAAGACGAGGTCCTGCTCCTTTGGCGTGCCCTACGCGCATTCCGGTCGGGCAAGAGACCGCTGTGCGGGGCGCGCGGCGATCCGCCGAGTAGCCACTGTCCCCTGCATGATGACTGCCCGCGCTGGCGAGGCCAGCCCGACGACTGGCTCGCCAGTCTGGAGGAGTCCGCCGAGCAGACCGAGCGAAGGCGCTCGACCTGGCCGTGCAGCAGGCTGCTGGAACTGCTGTCGCCGGACCTGAAAAGGATCGGAACGTGATGAGCGGCCGAAACGACAAGCGTGTCGGCCGACTGAGCGCGGCACGGAAGGGATGAGCATTGAACGCGGGCGGGCCTTGAGGCTTCTGGCCCGCCCGCGGTTGTGCAGCGATGGGCTACTTGACTGGCGGCGGGCCGAACGGCAGGATCTTGCGCCCGAACGTGGACTCGATGATGTCGCCCGCCGCGTGATACCAGGCCAGCACCGCGAAGACCAGCACGACCCAGCCGCCGGCCTTCGTCAGGTTCCCGTTACTGGCTCCGGCGCCGATCGATAGCAGGACCAGGCCGACAAAGATCAGCCAGATGATCACCGTGAGTACCAGGTCTGTGCGCAGGGAGGCGATGGCCAGGTAGAAGGTGATCACCGCGAACACGGCCAGGAAGAGGCTCGTCGCACCGCCCATCTGGGTGGCTGGGACGCCGCTGGCATACAGCGTCTCGAACGCCCCGAACATTACCCAGAACGGGCCATAAGTGCCGAACACCGCCCCGCCGAACATGTTGCCGCGGGAGAACTCCATGATCGCGACGATGATCTGTACCAGGCCGCCGAAGAAGAAAGTTGCGGGGATCACGACGGGGAGACCCGCGATGTTCAGCAAACCACTCTGGAACATGCCCAGCATGAACGAGGTCGTGGCGAAGGCGGTCACCGCCCATGGTGCCGGGTTGGCCATTCCCGCGCTGGCTGGTGGCAGGGCCTGCTGGGCCGACCCGGCCTGCTCTCCGATGGCATCCGATGTCGCCATGGTGCATCACTCCTGTCCATTTCGGGCCGACCACGGCGGTCGGCACGGCCGTGGTGAAGATCGCCGGTGTGGCTCCGGGACCGGCATCTCTGGCGGGTGCGGGCAGATCTCCTGGCCTCGCACTGCGGTGATCAGCTGATCGGCATACAGCGCATGGATCGGCTCGCTCTCGCCGGGCCCCCGGCGGCCGGACGATCCGCGGGCGCGCCTTGAGACGCGCCCAAGACGTGCGCACTGGGCAGAGGGGTGCCAACGCGGATGTCCGACCGCTGCGGTGCGCCGAACCGTCCCGGCCTGTGCACGCCAGACCGCCGGTAGCGTCATTGTCAGCCGAGCCGGCCTAGTCGTGTCAGCTCGGCTAAAGCGTCGGCCGACGAGCCCGTCCGCGTCGGCAAAGGACTTAGCCGGATAGCCTCAGAGGCGTCTCGGGCGAAGAGAGCGGGAAGGCGATACCGACCCCGGCCGGCACGCCACCACCAGCGTGCTGTTCCTCCGGCGGGGACACCAACCGTGCTGAGGTCACCGATATCGAGCATGAAAAAACGGCCTCCTGCCGAACCAAGCAGGGACCGTTGGCGGAGACCGCGATTGACGGCGAGCCCCTCCGCCGTACCTACTCGTCAGCATAAATCCGGCATCCTGGCCACGTAAAGCATGTGGAACTTGGGCTGCGCGTCGACAAGTGCCTTGAGGCCGGGGTCCGGCCGGTCGCGCGCCGTCTCTCAGTCCCTGTCACGCGCCGAAGGTTGCGGCCCGTCCCTCCACCGGCGCATAAATGGCGACCGCCCCCCGGCTGACCGTCGCTTGACTCCGGTGGCCCGCAGCAGCCTGAGAATGGTCTCCGCAGGCTGACCCGTCAGCAACTCGATGTGGCGTACCGCCAGGCCGCATGCGACATACAACTCCTCGGCGAGGGCCGCGCTTACCGGGATCGCGTCAGGGAAACGCTGCCAGATCGGGCCGCCGGCCGGCCTCCGTGGTATGCGATGGCGGGACAGCGCCTCGCGCACCAATCGATCGGCGTACAGGGCTTCAACCAGCTCGATCTCGGCCGGTCCCTGGCCGGGCTCCGGTCCTCCTACCCGAACGGGCAGGCCCTCGTCATGCGCGGCCCGCAGAATGATCTGCCCCGATACACCAAGCCGCTGGCCGGTCTCGGCTGCGCTCAGCCCGGCGCTGACGTACAACATGAGCAGCGCGTCGGCGGGCACGGTTACCCGGTCCTCCCGATTGAGCCGCCCCTTGGTACGCATCCGCACGCCGCGGGCATGAAGGCGATCGCGCACGGTGCGCTGTGGCACTCCCGTGGCCGCCGAGATCTGCCGGGAGCTGAGACCCGACTCAACATACAACCGCTCGACAAGCTGATCGAGCGCGATCTGCTGGTCGTTCGTTCGCCGTCGGCCGGCGCCGCGGGGTTTGACCGGCACGCCCAGTCTGGCGAGCAGCCTCCCGACCCGCTGCCGGTCCATTCCGGTCAGGTCACCGATCCGGTAGGTCGACAACCCCTCACACAGATACAGATGGCTGACCAGTTCGCCAATATCAGCGCCGGTGCCAGCCGCAGCGATCGAAGTTGACAACCCAGACACTGCGTGCAGGCAGCAACGCGTATCGCGCTCCGGGCTCACGCCGCCAACCTCCTGCCTGACTGGCAGGGACCGTTGGCGGCAACTCCGCAGATACGGCGGGCCCCTCCGCCGATGACTACATAGTAACTGAGCTGGCGGGTCTCCTATACCGCCCGCGTTGTCGGTCAATCAGGTCGGCGCCTGGTGCGGTCCTGGCCGGTGCCGAGGTTCACCTCGCGGTCCAGGTCGGCGAGGGCCGGATAATAGTCGGCGGTGCTGAGCCGTCCACGTGAAAAGAACAGTGCCCAGACGCTGCCCTTCTTGGCCTGAATTTCCGGCACAGCCAGGCTGGCGTCTTCGGCGAGCGCAGCGAGCAGGTGCTGGATCACCACGCCGGGTGCGCACACAGCGGTAGCGCCCTCCGCGCTGGCGAGTTCCAGGATGCGAGTTAGGCCGTGGCGAGGATCCAGGGCGTACCGGTCCTCCTCGAGGGCCGGCTCGATTTCGACGGGCAGTCCGAGATCTGTGGCCAGAGGTTCCATCGTGTCCGCACAGCGCGGCGGGGGAGCCGACAGCAGCCGTGATGGCCCGAAAGTCGGCAGCACCCGGCTCAGGGCCTTGGCCTGCAGGTGTCCTTCGGCATCAAGCGGGCGGTCGCCGTCGCTGCCAGCCCATCGGGCACGGCGCAGTGCGTGCCCGTTGCGCACCAGCAGCACCGCGCGATCAGCGGTGGCGGTTTCCTCCAGGGCCTCGAGCGCGTCCAAAGCGTCGCTGTCACGCCAGTAACTGAGTCGCCGCCGGGCTTGCGGCAACCGCAGCCAGGCCAGCTGGTCTACTTCGGCCGTAGGCGCGAACTCAGCGTCCGGACCGTGCATTGCCCAATACTCAACGGCTTTCGGCCCGGAGGCGGTGTGATAGTGCTCGATGGCCAGCCGCTGACCGGCGACGGCGGGAACCCCGGTTTCCTCGGCCACCTCGCGGCATGCGGTGACTAGCGGATGCTCCCCGCGTCGCGGCTTTCCTTTCGGCAACGACCAGTCCCTGTACTCCGGCCGGTGCACCAGTGCCACTTCCATGTCGTCGCCGGGGCAACGCCACAGCACCCCGCCGGCCGCCCTGATCATCTTGCCAGCGCCACAACCCATCGCTCGTCACCTCATTCTTCCGCCAGTGGCGTCATTCGCTGTGCGCAGCGGTCGCTGGTGCCATGTCGCTTGGGCCGAAGATGCGCCGGTAGGAGTCTTCGCCATAGCTGGTCGGCAGCGGCCCGCCCGCAAGGAGCTTGAAGGTGCGTTGCCCGTCCGGTTCCCGTCCGGCGCGCAGGAAGAGCGAGGTGCCGAGCTGCTGCTCGTAAAAGCCGTGCGCGAGGTCGTACATATGGGTGACGAAGAAGACCCTGATCCGCCTGTCGAGCATCGCTCGGATGACCTGGCGCGCGATCTCGGAGCCTTCGCGTTCATTGGTCGAGGCGAATGATTCGTTGCAAAACAAGATCGAGTGTGGTGTGATCTCGTCGGCGATCTCGCTCATGCGGCTGAGTTCCTCGTCGAGCTTGCCGCCTTCCATCGCTGAGTCCTCTTCACGTTTGTAATGCGTGAACACACCCGCGCAGACGCTGGCGCGCAGCGACCGGGCAGCGACAAACATGCCGCTTTGCATCATCAGCTGCGCCAGGCCAAGGCTGCGCAGCAGTGTCGACTTGCCGCCTTGGTTGGCGCCGGTGATCATCACGAGCGACTTGCCGTCGGCTTCAATCTTGTTGCCAACGACCCGGTCCTGGACGTGGAGCGTCAAGCAAACGTCGTAAAGGCCGTCGCCGGTGAGCGTCGGCTGGCTTTCGGCGAGCGGCTCGGGGAAGCAGGTGGGCTCGCCTTTCTGCTCGAGCCGCTCGTGCAGGTTGAGGCAGCCGAGATAGAACGCGAGCTCGAGCCTGAGCATGCTGAAGAAGCTCTTGATGTGATCTGCTGCCTGGGCGACCGCGTTGGCGACGAGGTTGATCCCCCTGCCCCGGATCTCCTCCAGCGCTCTGAAGCCGGACTCATCACGTGGCGCGATCGTGAAGCTGTAGCCGGGCGCCCGGTTCCCGAACGGCAGCCGCTCGGTCCAGCGCGTATCAGGCAGCCTGCGGACGATGTACTCACGGCCCTTGTCGCCCTTGCCGAGCTTGGCGCTCTCCTGGACACCGCGGCTGAACTCCAGCTCTCGCAGATGTTGCTCGACCGTCTGGAGGTAGTCGTCCGTAAGCTCCTCCCTGAGCATCGTGAAGAAGCGCGTGAACCCTTCCGATCGGAAGCCTTCCGCCTGCTGGTCCGCGATCTGCCGCAGTCGCCTAAGCACACCGACGTGTAGCTTGAGTACTTGTACCGAATGGTGCAAAGTCGTGTCGGGCCTGTCCGTGAGCCAAAGCCCGCCATCGGCCTTTCTTTCGTTTTCGAGCGCCTCAATAGCGAGTCCGTAGAGCTGCCGGACAGTTACGGGACGCTCGAGGCAGTCAAAGAGCACTCGCTGGCGGTACTTGATTCCCGCAGCGTCTCGTAGGCCGGAGAGGACCGCTCGCTTGGCCGTCTCGAACAGGAACGCGTCTCCAGCTGCCATCGAGTTCCAGAGCGTCCTGAGTTCCAGGTCCTGCGCCAGCACGTCGTCGGTTCCCGGCGGAGGAGGGGCCGGCTGGTGCCCGCGCTGGCGGTCGCGCGAAACCCTTGTCAGCGCGAACAGATCGCCGCTCCGCATTGCATCGAAGATGTCGTCGCGTAGAACGGGCTTGACGTCGAAGTCGCGATCTGGGTGCAGTAGGAAGACTTTCATGCGCCGATCCGTTCCATGAGGCGCTGGTAGCTGAGGCCGTACTTCTCGGCAATCGCCCAGGCGTAGGCACGCCCATCGGCGGGCTTGCGGATGACCTTGAAGGTCCGCTCGGCTGGATTGCCGGGCACGATCTGGGTCACCAAGCTCACCGTCGCCTCGCCAAGGGAGGCGATCTCGTCGACGAACGTCACGTACACGCCGGGACAGCCAAGGTCGAGGATCTGACGCATGACCTCGGTGCCGACGAACAGCGCATCGCTGAGGCTCGTCGAGTTGAAGCTCTCATTCATCACGATGACGCTGTTCGAGGTCGCCTTCTCGAGAATCTCGTGGACCCGGACGAGTTCGTCATCGAACTTGCCGCGAAGAGTCTCGATGTCCTCCTCCCTCTCGAAGTGCGTGAAGATCCGGTCGGGCAGGAAGATCCGCGCATCGCGGCCGGGGACGAGCAAGCCGAGACCGGCAAGGTAGTGCAGTTGCCCGAAAGTGCGGGCGAACGTCGTCTTTCCGCCGTTGTTCGGCCCGCTGACGACGAAGACGCGCTCCGGTCCGGTCAGGTAGAAGTCGTTGCCAACGACGGTGCCGTCCTCGGGCACCACCTTGTTGGCCAGCGCGATATCGAACGTCTCCTCTGCGGCGATCTCCTTCGAACGGGCCGATACGTGCGGATAGCAAAACGCCAGGCCGGCTCCCCTGAGACGTTCGACCATCTCGAGGTAAGCCAGGTAGAACTGCACTTCGCGGTCGAATCGGCCGATCGTCGCGTCGAGGTAATCGCTGTGGCCGACGCAGAAATCGGCGCGAGCCCGGAACACGTCGGGGTAGAGACGGGCGACACCGTCGAGGATCTTGGCCTCGATGTGGTTCATCTCGACGTAGTCAGGGAGCCGAGCGAGGTGGCTCTGTGCTGCCCCCTGCTGGAATCTGGCGAATGTCTCCTCGACCTCGGCTCTGTAGTCGGCCTCGTCGGCGTACCTGCTGACCGTGACCCGTGCTCCGTTGATCCGGATTGCATACCGCACTCTGGCCAGCGCATCCTTCAGCGCCTTTATCTCCGCCGTAAGCGAGGTGAACCGTTCGGAAGCGTCATACTCCGCGAGGTAGTCACGGAGCCCGCGAAGGCCACGCGAACTCAGCTCGCACGCCGCCAGGTCTGCCGCGAGGGAGCGGACAGCTTCGGAGTAGATCTCGACCGCATCCAGAAACCATGACTGTTTCTGAAGCTGGTAGTGGAGCTTCCCGACCTGGCCCAGATGCTCGCGCATCCGCTCCATCGACCGTGCGAATCTCTTGATCGGCTCGAGCACGCCGGGCTTCTCAAGGTCACGCAGGACCTCGTGCCGGTAGCGCACGGCCGTGACCTGGTGCAGCGGGGCGAAAAAGAACGGCTTCAAGTTGTACTGATCCCGCCCCGCGGTCACCGACTCCACCACCTGATCGAGATTCAGGTCAGCAAAGAAGTCCGGCTCGCCGAGGCCGTCGACGCCACTGGCCGGCGACTCGAAAAGGACGCTCTGGAACCCCGCAGCAGGCCCCATGGCTGCCGAGTTCACGGCCGCAGCGTCGTCCGCTGCCGAGGACAGCGAGCCAGGACCAGGAAGATCGTTAGACACCGTCAGCTCCCGCCGATTACCGATTCGTATCCGGTAGAAGCCATCAGCCACATCGGCGGTTCTGGCGGGCTTTCATCGCCAGTTCCCGATCATACCTGACACGTTCCAAGATCGCCTGACCGTCATGCGGCTGTGGGCTGGGCCCGTGCGCCAGGTATCGCGTTCGACTGGAACTCGCTGTAGCGTGAAGGTGCGCGTGGCGGAGGGGCTCGCCTCAATTGCGAACGTCGCCAACGGTCCCTGCCTGAGCCGGGTAGGGTGCTGTGCGCTTATTGCCTGATCACGGCGTGCTTGCCGTGCGCTTTGTGATGTGGCCTGGCCTGCGGGGGTTTGGTTCGCTCGCCAGCGCAGGTTCATGGATTTCGCTGCCGCTGTCGGCCCGGGAGGGCGAGAGCACCGCTGCCCTGTGCTCCGGGCCAAGGCGGCGATGGCGGGCCGATGTCGTCGGCGCTCTCCGATGCCCAGCGCGATGAGGCTCGCGTACCGCCCGAATCGCGCATCCGGGCTGATGGCCTCTACCGGTTCCAGTGCAAGTGGTGCGACTTAGTTTGCCGCCCCGGCCGGTTGAGAGGAGAAATCCGTGCGACAAGATCAGAATCCATCCCCGCTGCCGCCAGACGCGGTGGGGCGACTGGGCGGCTCACCGCTGCCGCCAGACCCTGAGGGAGGCCTCAGCTGTTCGCCGCTACCACCCGATCCGCCCGTCACCGGCAACGCCAGGAGGGAAGATCGGCGATGAGGCTTAGCGGGAGGGAACAGCAGGTTCTCGACTCGATTGAAGAAGGGCTCGCCAGGTCGGACGCTCATCTGGCGGGAATGCTGGTCACGTTCACCAGGCTCGCATCGGGCGAGAAAGTGCCGCTTTACGAGCAGCCAGCCGCAAACCCGCGGGGTGCTCACCCTCGGCTTCCCGCCCGGCGATGGCGCTCAGGCAGATCCCGCCCGCGTTGCCGATTCATGCTCCAGCGTCCGGGCTTTCTGCACGCCGCTGCTCTGATGTACGTGCTGGTGGTTGTCGCGTTGGTGGTAAGCGCGATGCTGCTCAGTCGCGGCAACAGCCACAGGGGCTGCCCGTCGTCGTGGGCCGTGCCGTGCGTCAAGACGGCTTCCGCGCCAGGTTCGCGCCCAGAGGCGCATGGGAGGCCTGTCAGCGAAGGTGACACTCGAAACACCAACGAAGGAGGGAGACCGTGACCCCCGCGTCATCGGCCGCCGCAGGAACCGTCCACATCTCGCGGGTCGACGCCCTGGAGATTCTCGATTCGCGTGGCCGTCCCACCCTCCAGGTAGCGGTAACGCTTGCCCGGGGCGCCAGGGGCGTGGCTGGCGTCCCGTCAGGCGCGTCCACCGGCAGCAAGGAGGCAACCGAGCGGCGAGACGGCGATCAGAGCCGTTATAGCGGGCTGGGCGTGCTCGACGTGCTCTGCGCCGTGCACGGTGAGATTGCCGATCTGCTGCGCTCGCGTGCCTGGCATGACCTGGCCGAGATCGACGCCGCGCTGATCGAACTGGACGGGACGCCCGGCAAAGCCCGGCTGGGGGCGAACGCGATCGTGGGCGTCTCGATGGCTTGCGCCCGTGCGCTCGCATCGGCGGAGGGGCGTGAGTTGTGGGACTGGCTTACCCCGCCCGGCGTAGCGCCGCGGCTGCCAGTGCCGCACTTCAATGTGATCAATGGCGGTGTACACGCCTCCAATCCGCTGGACTTCCAGGAATTCATGATCGCTCCACTGGGCGCTGGTTCGCTCCCTGAAGCCATCCGGGCAGGCGCGGAGGTATACGGGGCGCTGCGCGACCTGTTGGCCGGCAGGGGCCATGGGACGGGTCTGGGCGACGAGGGAGGGTTCGCTCCTCGGCTCTCAGAGCCCGAAGAGGTGCTCTACCTGTTGAGCGCTGCGATCGATCAAGCGGGCTACATTGCAGGCCCGGGCGGGGTGGCGATTGCGCTGGACCCCGCCTCGAGCGAGTTCCGCGGAGGCGATGGTTACTACACTGTAGGGGGCCAGAGGCTCACTTCCGCGGACATGATTGAGCGTTATGCCGAGATAACCCAGCGGTTTCCGGTGTGGTTGATCGAGGATGGTCTGGCCGAAGACGACTGGGACGGCTGGGAGGCGCTAACCGCGCGGCTCGGGCGAAAAATCCAGCTTGTGGGCGACGATATTTTCGTAACCAACCCGGCGATCATCAGGGAAGCGATAAGTCGCGGAGTCGGCAACGCGGCGCTGATCAAGGTCAACCAGATCGGCACGGTCACGGAGACCCTCGAGGCCATGGCGATCTGCAGGCGTGGCGGGTACGCCCAGTTTGTGTCGCACCGGTCCGGCGAGACCACTGACACGTTCATCGCCGATCTGGCTACGGGCGCTGGCTGCGGGGAGCTCAAAACCGGTGCACCTGCCCGTGGCGAGCGGGTCGCCAAGTACAACCGGCTGCTGGAAATCGCAGCCGCCGAGCGGCACCTGCCCTATGGCCTCGCCCGGGACTGAGCAAAGGCGGCGGCTGGGCACCCCTCGGACCCACATAATCCGGGGACGTCGGCCTCGATGCACCCTGCGCAGGCAGGAACATACCTGCGGGTTGGCGGTGTCTGCGCGGTCTATTGACTGCAGCCCGCACGCCGGCGTGGCTTATCATGGCGGCAGTGGCGAGCCCACTCGGTGGTGGATCCCGCCGTAGCCGTGCCCCGCAGCGCGTGCTCCTTGCCCTAGCGGCCAATGGGTCCTGCTGACCGACCGAGAGGAGCAGGACCGTGGCGGCCACTGTATGCGTCCCTGACGCGACCAATCCCGAATGCCTGCCCGGTCGGTGGCCAGGACTGAAGGATGCCGCGAGCCATGCTTGCCGGAGCACGCTGGCGTTTGCGGGCCTCGCCGTGATCATCACCCGCGCAGGAGACAGCCGGACCGGGCGGTTCGACCGGGCCGTGATCAGCGTGGCCGAACACGGCCGGAGTCCGGCTGCCGTACGGGCCGCCCGGGTGATCAGCGCGCTCGGCGAGCCCGGGTTCGTCGTTCTCCCGCTCGCCATGGTCACCGCATGCGCGGTTCGGAGGGCCGACTGGCGGCGGGCGTGCGTGCCGCCTCTGGCCGTGGCCAGCGGCGCGGCGGTCCGCCGGCTGCTCTCCCGGGCCATCGCCCGGCCCCGGCCGCCTTCCGCGATATGGCTGACGGAGCCTGAGGGCTTCAGTATGCCCTCGAAACACACATCACTGGCGGCCCTCACCGCAGGCGCCTGCGCCGGCAGCTTGGCGGTCGGCGGCCTGGGCAGGCACGGCGTTCCATTGCTGGCTGCCGCAGGCGTCGGGGCAAGCAGGATCTACCTCGGCGTGCACTGGCCCACCGACGTGGTGGCCGCGTGGATATTCGCCGAAGCCTGGCTGCAACTCGCCGAAGCCCTGTACGCCGGGGCGGCAGCACGAGCCAAGCCGGTCCGGCCTAGACGCGCCCGCAGGCGTTGAAGGAGTTGTGTGAGCATGCCTGACGGCATAGACCTGCGCTGCTCAGCCATTGTCATTCGGCAGCGAACCGTACTGCTGGTGCACCGGGCCGGCGGCCCCGCCCGCGACTGGGTACTGCCGGGCGGGACCCCCCGCCTAGGCGAGAGCATGGCGGCCTGCGCGCGCCGCGAGGTCCGCGAAGAGACCGGCCTGGATGTCAACCCCGACCGGATCGTGTTCGTGCTGGAAGTCGTGGGGCCAGAGGATGCACCTCGCACGGTCGACATTGTCTTCTCCGCGACCGATTCAGCGCCGGGACGCCCGCCGCGGGAACACGAGAGAGGCCTCGTTCCCGTCTTCGTTCCGGTTGACGATCTGCATGAGCTGGACCTGCGGCCGCCGCTGGCCGGTCACCTGCGCGCGATGCTGAGTCGGCGCGGCGAGCTGTACGCCCCGTACCTGGCCAATCTGTGGCGCCCGGCCCGCGGCCCCGCTTAGCCTCGCGGCCTCGCCCGGGCGCGAACGAGCGCGAGAAACGGGACCGCGGCAAGCTGCGCGGCGGCCCCGAAGGCGGTCGCCGCACCGAGCGAGGTGCCGAAGAGCAGGCCGATCGCCACGCTGCCGAGCACCCAGGCCGTACCGTAGGCCGCGGTGAACAGGCCGTAGGCCGAGGCGGGGCTGGCGATGAGGCTCGCCATAACCCCGAGGACCCCTCGCTAATGTGGAGGCCCTGAGCGACAGGCGCGCTGCCGGTGACCGACTTGATCGCCACGGTGCGACCCGGCCTCAGTGGCCCCGGCAGGATCGGGGACCACGCCGAAGATACGGTCGTAGAGGTCCTGGCCGTAGCTGGTGGGTAGGGGCTCGCCCTCGATCAGCCGGAACGTGTGCCGACCTTGGGCCGCCCTCTCGGCACGTAGGAACAGCGCTGCAGTCGAGCCGTCCGCGAACAAGCCGTAGGCCAAGTCATAGAGGTGCGTGACCAGGAAGATCCTGACTCCGCATTCGACCAGGGCGCGGACGATCTGCCGAGCGATCGCGGAGCCCTCGCGCTCGTTGGTCGCCGCGAAGGACTCGTTGAACAGCACAATGCTGCCCGGCCGCATCCGGTCGGCGATTTCGCTCATGCGGCTCAGCTCCTCTTCGAGCTTGCCGCTCTCCATCGCCTCGTCCTCCTCCCTCCGGTAGTGCGTGAATACGCCAGCGCTGACCGTGCTGGAGAACGACTCGGCCGGTACGAACATGCCGCACTGCAGCAGCAGTTGCGCCAGCCCGATGCTGCGCAGGAACGTCGACTTCCCGCCCTGGTTCGCCCCGGTGATGACCACAAGCGCCTTGCCGTCCGCGTCGACGTCATTGCCCACGGCCCGTCCCTCCGTCCGCAGGCTCAGGCAGAGCTCGTAGAGCCCGCGGAACGACAGGGCCGCGCCGCCGGGCGGCAGCGGCACCGGGACGCACATTGGCTCCTGTTTGGCTGCCAGGCGGTCGCGGAGATTCAAGCAGCCGATGTAGAAGCCGAGCTCGCAGCGCAGCAGGGTGAAGAAGCTGAGGATGTGATCAGACGACTGGGCCAGTGCGTTGGCCGCAAGGTTGATCCCGCGGCCACGCAGTTCTGAGAGGGCCTGGCGCTGGCTCAGGTCCCAGTCGCTGATCCTCAGCGTCAGCGACGAGCGATCGCTCCCCGTTATCCGGCTGAGCCAGCTCTGCTTGCGCAGGCCGGAGCGACGCAGCACGTAACCGGTTCCCTTGTTCCCCTGACCAAGCTGGGCGCCAAGCAGCACCCCGCCCGGGAAGCGCAGTTCGCTCAGGTGGTCGTTGGCGGCCCGGAAGTATTCGTCGTCGAGCTCTCTGGCCAGCGCGGCGAACAGGGCGCGGAAGCCCTGGGACCGGAAACCTGCGGCATGCTCGTCGGCGACCTGCCGTAGTCGGCCGAGCGACCCGACGAACAGCTGCAGCGCCTCGCTGGACCAGCGCAGGATGGAGTCAGGCGACCGGGCGAACACGCCGCGGTAGACCTTGTTACTGCCGAGGACGGCTTCGACCGCAATGTCGTACATCTGCCGGACCACGACCGCGTGGTCCAGGCAGTCCCGCAGGACGTGCTGCCGATATGTGATTTCCTCGATGTCAGTCAGGCTGGACAGTACCCCGTGCCTCGCCACCTCGAGCAGGAACTCATCGCCCCCCGACATGGCCCCGAAGAGCGTGTCAAGCCCGAGATCGTCGACGAGCACGGCGGCGTTACCTGGCAGGTCCGCCGACATGTCGACATCACGGGCCTCGTGCATGAGGAGGGCCTTCATCGCGCCACTCGATCACGCAGCCGCTCGTAGGTCAGTCCGTACTTCTCGGCGATCGCGACCGCGTAGGCCAGGCCGTCGGCAGGCCGACGCACCAGCTTGTAGGTCCGCTCAGCGGGATTCCCCGGGGCGACGGCGGCGACCATGCTCACCGTGGCCGGCCCGAGCGACGCGAGCTCGTCCACGAATGTCACGCACACGCACAGCAGCTCAAGGCGGATGATCTGCTCCAGTACCTGGGTGCCGAGGAACACCGCGTCCTGCAGCGTCGTCGAGGTGAAGACCTCGTTCATGATGACCAGGCTGGCGGGCGTGGCCCGGGCCAGGATCGCATGAATCCGGGTCAGGTCGTCCTCCAACTTGCCCCGCAGGTCCAGCAGATTCTCACCCCGCTCGAAGTGCGTGAACATCTGGTCGAACAAGAACAGCCGCGCCTGGTTGCCCGGGACCGGGAGGCCGAGACTCGCAAGGTAGTGCATCTGGCCGAATGTCCGGGCGAAGGTCGTCTTTCCGCCCTGGTTCGGGCCGGACACCACGAGGATCCGTTCCAGGCCGGCGAGCTCGAAGTCGTTGCCCACCACCGGCAGTCCGGCGGGGACGAGCTTGGCCGCGAGCGCCAGGTCGAATACCGCTCGGCCCGCCACCTCCTTCGATTCGCTCGAAACCTGCGGGTAGCAGAAGGCCAGTCCGGCCGCCTGCAGCGGCGCCATGAGCTCGAGGTAGGCGGCGTAGAACTGCACTTCGCGGTCGAATGCGTCCACCATCGGGTCTAGGTAGCCTCGCTGACGTTCCGCGTAATCGCCCAGAGCCGCGAAGATCTCTGGGTAAAGCTCGGCGACCAGGTCCAGGATCCCGGCTTCAACCTGATTCATGTCCATCAGGTCGATGAACTTGACCCCGTAGTCCTCGACGGCGCCTCGCTTGAATCTCTCGAATGTGACGACCACCTCGACGCCATAGTCGGCCTCGCCCTCATACCTGGTGACCTTGACCCGGCTGTCCCCGATCTGCAGGCAGTACCTGATCCCGGCGAGCTCTTCCCTGAGCCGCTCGGTCTCGGCTCGCATCTGCGCAAAGGCGGCCGAGGCTGTGTAGCCGGCTAGGTATCCCCGGAAGGCGCGCAGGCCGCGTGACCGCAAACCGGCCTGACTCAGGCCGTCCAACAGCGCGGCCACGGCATCACCGTAGATTGCGGCCGCTTCGAGAAACCAGCGCTGCCGCTGCCGTGGATAATGCAGCTTGGCAGCCTGGGTCAGGTGCTCGCGCATGGCAGCCATCTGCTTCGAGAAGGAAGCGATCGACTCGGACAGAGCGCTGTCACCGAGGTCGCGCAGGATCTCGTGGCGGTAGGCAATGGCCTCGACGGTCCGCAGCCGCGTGTAGAAGAACGGCGCGAGATCGTACTCGGCACGGCCTGCGGTCACGGCCTCGACCATCTGGTCCACGTTGAGGTCGGCAAAGACGGCGGGCCGGTTCGGTTCGATGACTGCGGGCTCTTCAAACAGGATGCCGTGGAACGGCAATTCGTCGGCAAGCCCGCGGTTTGGCGCAGCCTGACTCACTTGCGGCCGTCCGCCTGGCGGCCAGTGAGGGCCGGGAGCACCGCGATCAGCGTCTCCTCGGCCCGGCCATAGGCACTGGTCCCGACCCACAACCTGCAGCCGGGCGGTCCGCCTCTGTGACCAGCGGCCCCAGAGGCCGTCGGGACGGCCGCGTATGCGGGAACGCCTGCCGCGCCGAGCGCGGCCAGCAGCGGTGCCACGACGTCACCGTCCACCTCAAGAATGGGCGCCCAGGCGTCGTCGTCGAGGCCGTTGCCCAGCCCGCCGCTCGGAAGCCACCACAGCCGCCCGAAACGCTGCGGCACGGTTGCAGGCTTGGATATCGATGCCGACATGATCCGCTCCTCCGGTCATCAACGTCGCTCGGAGCAGGATCCATCGGCCGGATGGCGGTGCGGACGGGCGCCGTGCTGGGCGCGCGTCCCCGGCGGGGTCCACCACCGGGCGGCCGTTCCGCCGCAATCCCATTTTACGCCAGGCCATGCCCCGGCCCTGGGGGCGCGGGCGCCACTGCTAGCGGAGCGGCCGGACCGGCCCGCCGCCGAAGACCCGGCCGTCGATGAGAGCGGCGGCGCGCAGCCAGGCGGTCATCTCAGGACCTCGCGTCTCATGACGGCGGGCCCAGGTCCGCTTGCCGAACGCGTCCTCAAGGTCTTGGAGGACCGCGGCCGCTACATCGGCCCCGGTCCGGACGGCGCTGTCGGCGCCGCGTGGGTTACTGCGGCGCAGCGAGAACACGTGACGCAGGCACAGCCGGGGCGCCCGCCTGTCGGCGGACGCGACTCGCCAGGTCCCCAGCCGGGAGTCGGCGGCTGTCCTGGCAGCGCGGCAGGCCGGGCACTCGCCATTACCCGCCACTCTGCCGCGTGGGCTGGCGAGGCTGCGGATCGCGGCGCCCAGACGAGGACCTGACGAGACCCGGATCAGCCACGAGACAGAGCGTTCGAAATCGCCCGTTTGCGCCCGCGCCATTGATGGGCTCGGCGGTCCGTGACCGGTGCCGGCCACGCCGGAGAAGGCCTCGCGCAGGTGAGGCGGGCACAAGCCCGCGCAGGGTTCGGCCATGGCGTCGCGTTCCGCCAGCGCCGCAGCCAGGCAGGCAGGGCAAAGGTCCGGGGATCGCTGCAGGTCGGCCGTGAGCGCGGCCCGCAGCCGGACCCGGATGTAGGCGTCGTAATCGCCCTCGCCGGCGACCATCGCCGGGCCCGGCGCCCGGGCAGCCAGGCGGGCGATCATGTCCTCGGCCAGCCAGGCCGCCAGCCGTCGGGGGGCGCGCGGTACCGCGGCGCGCAGATGCGGCAGGCACAAGCCGTCGCCATCGTGGTAGCGCTCCCGCAGGTCGTCTTCGCGGAGTCCTGTCAGCAGCATGTCCAGCACTCGCTGCTCGGCCTCTTCGGCGTGGTCGCAGGCCGGGCAGGGCGTCGACGGTGACGTTCGGGCCGTCAAGTAGCCCGCCGCCGCCTCGAGCAGGTACCGGTAGACCGCCGTCATCCGGGCCTCGGCACCGGGCTGACCGAGCAGCCCCCGGGTATGCCGGGGACAGAGGCCGAGTGACCGGCACAGCCGGGTGATCATGCTCGGATCGCCGTGCGCTTCGAGCGCGAACCAGCCGAGAAACCGGTCGCCGGCCTCGGCGATGTAACGGCATGCCGGGCAGCCGGAAGACCTCAGCAGGTCCTCAGCGCCGAATAGAGCCAAGCGGGAAGGGCCGCGCGGAAGGGGGACAGCGCTTGGCATGACGGGCGTCTCCTCGGCGGACGGTAGAAGCCATCAGCCGGAAATTCCGGCGTACGCGGGCCTCATCACGGCAAGCGATCTCCACGATAGGCCAGACAAGAGCGCAAGGTCCGCAGATGAAGCCATCCGTGTTGCCGGCGCCACGGGCTCAAGCAACCGCCTCGCGGAAATCTAGGGCTCAGCCTGCTTTGCTTGCGCGAGAGCAACCGCCGGCGCCTGGGTAACGATAGCTGCGGCCAGTCCGGGGTTCTGATTCTGCTGAGCCGCTGCAGCGGCAGTGCTTTGGTAGAACCTCTTATCGATCTCATTTGATACGACTCGTGCCCCGCCCGCGCCTGCCAGGGCGGCACCCACGATCGCTGTGACCGTCAGGTTCGCCGGAAGCTGTCCCGTTGGCGCGGCTCCCAGCAGAACCGCATCCTTCAGGGGCCCGTACAGACCCCATGTGACGACGGCGCCAAAGGCTCCAAGCAGCACATTGCCAATGATGCCGAGCTGAAGGATGTCGCTGCTGAACTTAGGAAGGGCGAAGCCGTTGTTGCTTAGCAATGCGTTGGCGACACCACCCACGCCTCCAGCTGCCGCGACGACACCGACCATCTCCCAGACAGATCTTGTACCCGGCGCTTGGGTCGAGGATTGCGCGAGCTGTTGGATCACCATGGAATACACGCTGTGCCCCCATTTTTGGCCTATACGGGCTGCAGGGTAGACGGCCAGCGTGGCAAGACAGGTTACGTACCTTAGCTGGTAATTCCCGGATCTAGCCATGAGGATAGGAATACCTTACCCATTTTGGGGTTGGATGGGGCAGCAACCTCCGACCTCGCTTTTCGGTCGTCATCATGACCCGACGAACTTGACCGGACTCCCGAGGGCCCGACCCGCGCGGTTGATGACCGCTCCAATGCGGATGGGCTCACACCCGGTGGGCATTACCTGGTCGGCGCTGATCATAGCCTCAGGACCTCCAAGGCGCTTTGGCCGTGCAGAAGTTCGGGAGCTCAAGTTAGCGTCAGCTTCGAGATACTGTCGGCGAGTTCCGCGTGGGCATCCATCCCGGCTCCTCATCAGCCCCGTCGTATCTAGCTCAGCACCGCCGTCTGCGGAACGGCAGAGTCCTGAGCCCGCCGACGGGATGACCTTCGTCCCTGCCAGAGCTGGGCGTGGAGACGCAGCCCGGGTCAATGAAGACGTCACGCCCGGCCGCACCCGCGGACGGACCGGGCCAAGACGGTTCGCTCCGCCTGGTGCTGATGCGGCATGGCCAGGACGAGTGGAACGGAGGAACCTCTTCACTGCCTAGGCCTATCCGGACCTGATCAAGGCGGGAGAACAGCAGGCGATCCGCGCCGGCGGGTCTTGGTCGGCCGGCAGCTGGTGCGCCTTCCGGGCCGGGCGGCAGCTAAGTGGCCGTCTAGGACCGCTGCAGCGGCACCCGCCATTCGAGCGTAGTGCCGCCTCCGTCAGCGGGCCCGGCGTGCATTGCGCCGCCGAGCATCTCGGCGCGTTCGGCCAGGTTGCCCAGCCCGCTGCGCCGCGCCGTGTCCCTGATGCCGATGCCGTTGTCGCGGACCACCAGGATTAGTTCGGTACCGACCTCGACCGTCACGTCGACCTTGCCGGCCTTCGCGTGCCGGGCCGCGTTCGACAGCGCTTCGCGCAACGCGCCGAGCATATGCGCCCCCGCCTCTGGCGGCACTTTGTCCAGACGCCCGGACATTCGGAGGCCGGGCGCGAAGCCCAGGACGCCGCCGGCCTCTTCCACCACGTTCAGGATCTGACCGCTTAGACCGGCCTCATCCGGGCCGGTACGTGAGTGCAGCGAAAAGATGGCAGACCGGATCTCCTTGATGGTCTCATCGAGAGCGTCCACGGCATTGCTCACGCGCAGGCCGTTGTCGGATGTGCCCAGCCGCGCGGAGACGCCCTCGAGGGACATGCCGGTGGCGTACAGCCGTTGGATGACGAGATCGTGCAGGTCCCGGGCGATCCGGTCGCGGTCCTCGAAGACGGCGTATCGTTCGGCGTCTCGCCGGTGTGCGGCAAGCTCCAGGCCGATGCCCGCCTGCGCCGCGAAACTGACGAGCATCTCGACGGCGGCCGGGGCCATCGGCATCGAGCCAGGACGGCGGCCGGCGGTCAGGATCCCGCGGACGTTGCCAGGCGCCCCGAGCGGGAACACGACGGCGGGCCCCAGATGCAGATGCTCACGGGCGGCCGGAGCCACCCGTTCGTCGGCGCTGAAGTCGTCCAGGCTCAGCGGTTTGCCGCTGGTCAATACCATCCCCGACGCTGACCCGTCCACAGGGAGCACAAGCCCGCGGGCCTCCTCCGCGCCATCGCCCACCGCGTGTTCGATGACGAGCTGCGTCCCGCCCGCCGCCGGCAGAGCCAGCACAACCAGATCGGCTCCAGACATTTCCAGCGCCTGTCCGGTCACGAGGCCGAGGACCTCTTCGGCGTCTGCCCCCGACAGCAGCCGCTGCGTGACCTCCTCGCTGGCCCGCAGCCACCGCTGTTGGCGGCGTGCCTCCTCATACAGGCGGGCGTTCCCGATCGCGACGCCCGCCGCGGCCCCCAGGGCGATCAGGACCGTCTCGTCGTCCTCGTCGAACTCGGCACCGTTGGCCTTTTCGGTCAGGTACAGGTTGCCGAAGACCTCGTCGCGGATCCGCACGGGTGCGCCCAGGAAGGTCTGCATCGGAGGATGTCCCTGAGGAAACCCGTACGACCGCGGGTGAGCCGACATGTCCGGCAGCCGCAGCGGCCGCGGGTCGGTGATCAGCTCCCCCAGGAGCCCGCGGCCTTCCGGCCAGTGATGGATCTGCGCGATCTGCTCCTCATCCAGGCCTACCGGGACGAACTCGGCCAGTCGCCCGCCTTCGCCGATGACCCCCAGTGCCCCGTACTTGGCGTCGACCAGCGTGACCGCGGCCTCGACGATCCGCCGCAAGACGACCTCCAGGTCCAGGTCGCTGCCCACGGCCACGACCGCCTCAAGGAGCGCATGCACCCGGTCACGCATCCCGACCGCCGCCGTCAGCCGGGTCTGCAACTCGGCCAGCAGGTCATCGAGACGCAAGTGCGGCAGCAACGGCCTGCTCTGACTAGGTTCCATAGCCATCCACAGCCTTGGCCCGTCTCCTGAGTTCTTAATTGTAGGCGGATATCCCGTCCCGCCGAGCGGATCGAAAGCACAGGTCAGGGAAGTTGAGGTGAATTGCGGCCAGCTTAACCGGCCTGATGGTCCCGCTTGAACACGACCGACGCCGTTCCGCGCTAGGCCTCTCGGTCCTGCCCAGCGGGCAGGCTTCATACCAGCCTGAGATCAGCGCTCAATACGGCGCCGGCCGCTACAGCCCGAACTGCGCGGCCAGCCGCGGTCCCTCCGTCGCTATAGCCGGGGGGCACGTCAATGCTGCCACTGACGTTTCGGGGACCGCCGGTCGATCCGAACCCTTAGACCGTAGAAAAGGTGCCTCTGTACGGCGCCATTATCGGGTTCCAGCGAGGAAGGCATGGCCGGAAAGGGAGGACCGATGTACGGGAAGGCGCACGGCATCGTGCGCAGCACCATTTACGGATACGCGGCACGCGAGATCGCCGGGGGCGCCAAGAATCTCGGCGTCAGCCTCATCATCATGGGCGCGCGAGGCCTGGGCGATCTGGCGGGGCTGGTTCTGGGCAGCACGGCGTATAAGGTGATCCACCTGGCCGGCCGGCCCGTCCTGGTGGTCCCCTGAATTCCTTCAGGCCGCAGGGTAGCTGAGCCGGTCACGCAGGGCCACGACGCCTTCCAGGTGGCGGATGGCGTTGAGGACGCTGAGCGCGTCCGCGCGCTCGTCCACGGATCCAGTCACCGTAACCACGCCAGAGCGCACCGTGACTACGAACATCTCCGGGCGTAGCCCGAACTCGCCCAAGAGAACGCCCTTGACCACCTCGTCCCAGATCTCGCCGTCGGGACGCTCGAACACGATGAGCACGTCCGCCCGGCTGACAATGCCGCGAAGGTGGCCGTTGCCGTCCACGACCGGGAGCCGCTTGACCCGGCGCGACCGCATGAGCGCAGCTGCCTCGGCAACTGGGGCGTCCTCGGCAACGGTGACCGCCGGGGTGGTCATCACCTCGGCGGCGATCACGCCAATCGCCTTGGACCGCTCCTTCGGACGCCATGCTCGCGGCCCAACCGCCGTGCCAGCCTCCTTAACCAGCAAGTCCGCCTCGGACACCACGCCGATCACCCGGTCGGCGGCGTCGAGGACGGGAAAGGCGCTGATGCGGTAGCCGTGCAGCGCGGCAACCATCTCCTTGAACGTGGCTTCTTCGCGCACCGCCACCACTCGGCGGGTCATGATGTCTCTGACCGTTGTCTCCTTCATCACCATCACCTTCTCGTCTAGCCCGCCCAGCCCAGCGATCCCGACGGCCGTCAGAAAAGGACCGCCTCGACCGGTCGGCGGACGCTCACGGCCTTCTCGTACGTGGCTCCCAGGCGGAGAACCATTTGCGGATAGGCGCGGCCGGCAAGGTGAACCCGGATGAACTCACGCAGCAGAGGTATCTCCAGTGGCTGGCTGTGCATCGCCGCGGCCACGTGGCAGCTGCTGGCGGTCAGCAATACGCGTTGCAAGGCCTGACCCGCATGGACCCAGTCGGACGGCTGGTCAACGCTGGTGGTGAGCAGCCCGATCACTCCAGCAGACCGCACCTCGGGAATTTCGGAGGGAGAAGGAAATCCCCATCCATGGCCGTGCGCGAAGCTGCGGCTGGCAAATTCAGGCTCAGTATGCTCCGGCTGCGCTGAGTAGGCGGTCGGCGGGACACCGTCCGTCCGGCGGCTGGCCGGTCCAGGCGCCCAGTGAGCCTCCTCTCGAGCCCTTG
>Ga0335072_10003618_pt1 | contig 23187 bp, 21 predicted proteins | sample Lox_Sample_21_FD_206725 | JGI IMG/M metagenome (GOLD analysis project Ga0335072, IMG submission 206725) | Soil microbial communities from Loxahatchee National Wildlife Refuge, Florida, United States - Lox_Sample_2.1 | ecosystem: Environmental > Terrestrial > Soil > Wetlands | place: USA...
TGATACTGATCATGTTTCTTTGCAGCCGGTGTCACTGTTGGAGATCCTGTGAAACGCACTGGCAAGCCCCTATCGGTGGAGCTCGGTCCTGGTCTCATGGAAACCATCTACGACGGCATTCAACGTCCTCTGAAGTCCATCTTCGACGAGACAAGCAGCATCTACATTCCTCGAGGCATCTCGGTACCAGCTTTGAATCGAAAAAAGAAATGGCTCTTCACACCCACAATGAAAGAGGGAGATCATATCAGCGGCGGGGATGTCTGGGGCAAGGTCGTCGAGAACTCGTTACTCAACGACCACAGAATCCTCATGCCACCGCGTGCTCGAGGAACGATCAAGAAGATTGCTGGGAAGGGCGAATATACCGTTGATGAGCCGCTACTTACAGTCGAGTTTGAAGGCGAGGAGAAACAATACCCGATGATGCACACCTGGCCAGTTCGTGTTCCTCGACCATCTACAGACCGAATGCGTGCCGAACAACCTTTCATTGTAGGGCAAAGAGTCTTAGACGCCCTGTTCCCTAGCGTCCAAGGTGGCACTGTTTGCATTCCCGGCGCTTTCGGCTGCGGCAAGACTGTCATCTCCCAATCCGTATCCAAGTTCTCCAACAGTGATATTATCGTCTATGTTGGGTGTGGTGAGCGAGGCAATGAGATGGCAGAGGTGCTGATGGACTTCCCAGAGCTGTCGATCACAATAGAGGGACGGAAAGAACCAATCATGAAGCGGACATGCCTAATTGCAAACACCTCAAACATGCCTGTCGCTGCTCGAGAAGCGTCCATCTACACTGGTATCACCGTGGCAGAGTACTTCCGTGACCAGGGCAAAGCTGTCGCCATGATGGCTGATTCAACATCGCGGTGGGCAGAAGCACTGCGTGAGATTTCTGGTCGATTGGGAGAAATGCCGGCAGATCAAGGCTTCCCAGCCTACCTTGGAGCTAAGTTGGCGTCATTCTACGAGCGTGCTGGTGCAGTCAAGGCTCTAGGCTCTCCTGAAAGGAGCGGTAGCGTTAGCATCGTTGGAGCCGTATCGCCTCCTGGCGGCGATTTCTCGGATCCGGTCACAAGTTCCACCCTAGGTATTGTGCAGGTCTTCTGGGGTCTTGACAAGAAGCTGGCGCAACGGAAACATTTTCCCAGTATCAACACCTCAATGTCTTACAGCAAATACACAAATACCCTAGACAAATTCTACGAGAAAGAACACCCAGAATTCGCGAGATTGAGAGATCGTATCAAGGAACTTTTGACCAACTCAGAAGATCTCGACCAGGTCGTTCAGCTGGTCGGAAAGTCTGCCTTAGGTGACCCGGACAAGATCACGTTGGATGTGGCCGCAATGCTGAAGGATGATTTCCTCCAGCAGAATGGATACAGCGACTACGATCAGTTCTGCCCGCTATGGAAGACAGAGTACATGATGAAAGCATTCATGCAATTCCACGATGAATCGCAAAAGGCTGTCAGCGGTGGACAGAGCTGGAACAAGATACGAGAAGCTACTGGAGAAATTCAGCATCAACTCCGGAGCATGAAGTTCGAGTTGCCAGGCGACGAGGGAGCCGTGAGCAAGAAGGTTTGTCTAACCCTTTCCTTTTGACATGTAGACGATTTGCTAATGTGTTCCATAGTATGACAAGATTCTGCAAGAGTTGAGCGAGAAGTTCGCCAGCGTTGTTGATGAATAGAGTCGAGAGCTCCAAAGAGGACTCGCCTTAATCTTAACAGAGATTCACCCGCCGTACCAGTTATGTACTGAGGGTGCACGAATAGTCATGTAGATAGATACCAGCAGCCGGTTAAATTGAATCCACTAAGGCTGTAATTCAATCAACCTATCCTGGAATGTTCCCCTTCCTGCCGCAATGTCCATCACGTCCTCTATCAGTCCGTCAGAGCGCTCCCCGTCGCTTTTGTCCACAACAAACTCGTGCTTTTGCGGACTATCTCGTGCGTAAGGAAGGCAAAGAAAGGGCTTAAATGGTATTTACTGGAAGCAAAAGTGGCTCTTGCATCAGGAGCGACTCCTTACGCGGTCTCCTTAGGCGCGTGGAAGTCGCTAGGGTGTGCACAAAAGACTTCAAAACTTCGTTCCTTCGCCTGAAGCCATGGCACGACAATCTGGCCAAGCATTCCCGGGTTTTCCCGGCAAAATCAAGCTCGGAGAGAGATATCTTCTGCAAGGCCATCAACAGGCGACGGAGAAAAGTTATTGGGTATCATTCCAGCAGAATCTGCAAAGCGGAACCCGAAGATACTACATCACAAGCGCTTTGTGATTGCTAGTATAGACTTGAGAGGATGAGGTGGATGGCGCTTGGGAGACCGCCGTACATGCCACAGGCGAGCCATAACGCCCCTATCCCCACCCAAGACGCCATCAATGCTCGCTCAAACGCCGCGCAATGCTGAATGATGCTAAATCCCACAGCTGCCGATATAAAGGATTATTCGCCCGGCATTCGCATGTAATAATCGATGGCGGCAGAAAAAGCTGCGAATCCAGCACAGCCCAGTGCCGCAGCCTGCGGCCCAGCTTTGTATGCAAGCGCCCCCCCCGTTATACAACCTGCAGCAACAGAATTTCCCAGGTCTGATTTTGCCCGGAAGCCTTCGATACAGCATTCCGTCCCAGAGTAGACTGCCCCAATAAGGGCGAAATTTTTTGCGGATGATAAGGAGCGAGAGCCCATGTCTTTGAAACCGCGGCGAAGCTGTTCTCGAACAGGAAGATTGGACAGTGCTTGTCCTTGTGGAGTGAGAGGTGTGTCGTAGGACATCTGGATACACGGCAGATATTAGCATTGTACACTGTTGGAGAGACAAAAGACCAATTCTCTCGCGCAGCGCTTGATCCCATAAGACATATCCTGCGCAAGTGAATGTAGGCCAACATAGACATACACTAGACATAAAAAGACCGAATGCGCCACCGAGTACGAAGCCCATCCCACCTGCCATGATACACTTGGTCAGGCACGACTCCATGCCAGCTTGCATCTAATGTCAACGTCAACAAAGGTCGCATGGTGAATTCGATTGTACCATACCATCTTGACAGTCGCCTGCTCCTGCTGGCTCACAGCACCTCCGGCAGCGCCTCCCAAAGGGAGCATGCCCGGGAAGTTCATCTTGTTAGGAGTTATATGCGACCTGAGAGACGAAAAGTCCTGGACCCAAACGAATAAATTTACGGTAGGGTGGAGAATTAGATCCAAGAGCGCATCTTGTTGGAAAAGCTCCGGCAGCGCCGATAGGTCACCGAATTAATTCACTCGAGTCTCAAGGTTCTTGGCGTTGTTGAGGCGTGTGGAAGGGGAGCGTAAAACCAAGCGTCCCCGAGACGGGCCAAGCGTCGTCTGCCCAGACTTGCGCCGCTTTACGTGACGGCGGATGCCGTGCGCTTGTGTATATATTCGACCCCTCCCCCCAACTTTCGGGTTCACATGTCGAAGGCCTTAACTGCGGCCTACTTTTACGAGAATTTTGTGCCGCTTTTGCTACTTGAACGCCTGGCAAACGTGCTCCCCCCCCGGCCTAGCATTCCTAGCTTCCCCGCCGTTGAACGGGTCACAGAACCAGTCCCACAAGTTGGGGTGATCCGCTCTCATTCGACAACGATGCCGTGTGACGTGTCATCCAGTTTTCCCACCATCACCGAATGAAGCTGAGGTACCGGTTTGTGGCGTTCTTCATCACACTTGTGTGCCTCGTGCGAAAACCTGTACCCGCGCGCAGTTACGACGGGGCCAGTGAAAAAAAGTCTCAGGGTGGCCTTTGCTCTTATTTGCCCCTACACCTCGGTAACACCTTCTCGTCGTCGATGACGTACCTAGCCTTCCCAATCGGCATCACTGCCCACCCTCCTCCAGGACTGAACGACACCTCCCTGTGCCCACCATCATCCAGAACGTAACGCACCAGCACGATGAGTGGCTGTCTTGCTGCTACCTCATCCTGGCCGATCTCCGCCGCTGCTTATCGCATGTGCGGACCAGCCGAAACTGCACTGCAACAAGGCCAATGGGGAAATTTGCCGCGCGGTCAGCCGTGTACTCGAAAACGGCCGCTGCAGTCGTCGGGGTACGCTAGAACTAGCCAGAGACATGGTTGGCGTCGTCGATTGAAGAGTGCGACCTCGGCCACAGCTGTTTGTTGCCCGGACGAGAGCTGCCTGACGTTCCGAATGGCCGTGGTAGATACCAACAGAGGTTGACGTGGGACCTGGTGCAACTCAGAACGCGATAGGACCAATGGAAAAATTGCCTCACCGGCGACGGTAGTTCTGTTACTAGAAGCTTCGCCCTGCGTAATGGCAAATTACCCGACTATATATTCACGCTTACCCCCTCTATGAAACAGAGATATAATGAAAAATTAGTTACGCATCGCTTCGGCCTCTTCATACTTGCCCTGTCTCTCCAACACCAAGCTAAGGCTGTTGTCAACGAAATCCGGGTCGCGTCGGAAAGGAATAGTAGACGATGGAATAAGTGCTAGCCGGTTATCTCCTAATATTGCATAAAAACTTCCGCATCTCATTGACTGGCATATCGTACATTTCTGCCGCTTAGGGGCTCATCGCCTAACGCTTTAGGCATCTCCACAAGCCTAAATTACGCAATGCGCCGGTACACTAAGCTGATTCCAGGGATGCTCCCCCCAAAATTTTGGTGGGGTACGCCCCCAGGGGCCCTGAAACGTTAAGCGGTGAGCCCCTAAGTGGCAGAAATATACGATTTGCCAGTCAATGGGATAAGAGACTTCGAGTCTCCTGTAACAGCCTGCGTCGACGCATCTTTAGGAATCTTTAATTCGGCCGGCGCAAGATCTAATACTTCCAGTCGACATTCAAGTTCTCAACATGTATATGACAAAAGGTCCTTGACAGTCGCGAATCCAGACAATGCCCTGGTGTATATTGTCTTCGCCATATCTTTCTCGCTTATCTTAGAATAGGGACTACCAAGGTTAAACATTGTGATCAACGCAGGTATGTATGAAGATACAAGTTTTAGGCCAAGAGCCTCTTCGTATCCTTGCAGCGCCGAGTATACATCGCCTCCGCCTCAGCCAGCTTGTCTTGGTCGGCGTAGAGGTTGCCTAGGTTGTTGATGATATCGAATGTCGATGTGTGCTTCGGCCAAGCGCTCCTCCTTTCCTTGCAGCGCCCGAGTATACATCGCCTCCGCCTCAGCCAGCTTGCCTTGGCTCGCGAAGTATAGAAACAGTTGTGTACAAGGATCTCATACAAATGTGGTGAGACCTCCGTGGCTTGGCGTCCCCACTTTAAGGGCGAGTTTAGGTGGGGGGGAGCGGGGGGCGAAGGTGAACCTGCACTTGACTGTAACCTCCGCCACATGACTTGACATTGCTCCATACAAAGCGAGGCTGTGGCGAATCTTCTCGAAATACGCTGTGCCTTGACACCACCAGCACTGTATAAACAGCCCATCATGCCCATTCCCCGCTGTTTGCTCCCACGCTGGTAACAATGGCGACTCCCTGCTGCCGCTGCCGACGCCTACGATCCCATTTACCCTCCATCATTCCTCGACAATGTCTTCCCTTAACCTGACCAACGGAACAAAGCTCAGCCTTGAATGGCTGCTCCCACAACAACCTGGCATGGCCTGCGAGTCCCACTCGTATATGTTAAACATGCTCGGTGTCTATAATCTTGTTTCTGTGCTCACGGCGCTCATCCTTGCATGGCCGTACTTCTTCAAACATGTCAATAGGGCAAAGAGGATTTTATTTGTGCGGCCGTTCAAGAGCAGTTGGAAAAGATTAAGGAGGCCGAGCAAGCGGGTTGAGGACGCGCAGGAGAATGATATGGAGGGTCCTCGGTCGCTGCAGACGGGTGCGGAAAATGGAAGGGATGAAGAGCATGAGGCAGACGAAGCAGAAGTACCACGTGAAGCACATGAAGCGAATGAAGAGAACAATGGATATGAAGAAAGAGCACGAAACGAAGAAGACGGACAATATGCAGGCAATAAACAAAACCAAGACTTGGAAGCTGGAGTAGGTCAAGAAATGGTCATCGCTAAACCCAGAAGACGAGGGTTACTCTTACTGCGAAATGGACGCTCGAAGACAAGGAGAAGGGACGAAGAAGGAGAAGGAGAGCAACAAAATCAGACAGAAGAGAGGGCTCTTGGAGGGATAAAAAACACAGCCGTCATAAGATCGCTTCCGAGAATCTGGCCTATCCTACGACTAGACCGAAGCTCCAAGGAAACGCAGACAATCGAACAAAATCAAGACGTACGAGTTCCAAACGGAGAACAGCTCGAAGAAGTTAATATACAAGAAATGACGCCAATGTCTCTGTTCTTCTCTGTGCTAGGTTCTATCGTCATTTCTATCTCGAGCCCTGTCCTAGCTGCTTTCTCCCTTTGGAGACAACACCACAATCAGGCTAACCTCTGGGTGCTCATCCAACAGTGGGCTACGAGACCACGAGCCACCTGCATTGTGTTTGGTATTTGCTGGTTCTTCCGCTGCATAGAAAATCCTGGCTATGAGCTTGAGACTGGTTTCGACTCCACCGCGTTGTCAACGATGATAGCAGAAGTGCCTTTGAGCCTTTTCGCTGTTAATTTCCTCACGGACCAAGCACAGCAGACTATCTACCCGGCAAATCAGACATACGTACCACCAATAATCTTCGGTGTGACTTTGCCAGTCATGGATGCATCTCCTTACGTCAAACTACAATACTTCTCGAATCTCCTAGTTATTTTTATCTACGTGCATGCTGGAATGTTCGCCGTCTGTTTTACAGTACCAATTGTCATCGGCGCCATTCACCCTCTGTGGCCAATCGACGAGTCCGTCCGAAAAGCTGCCATCCGAGGTCTCAGTACACTCTGGCCAGGAACAATCACAATCTACGCGTTCAGCTGGGCAATTTGGCATTGTTTCCTAGTTCTTACCCCAGAGCAGCTGTACTGCGTTCAGGACACAGCTTGGGTCGACGTTATCTACTGCCTCCTTCCCCTCGCTCTGGCACTATGGAGAGCCACGGTAGCGGCATTAAACCGCAGGATTCCCAAAGCACGCCAAGGGCCGATCAATGAAGCTCCGACCGTTAGCCCCAACACTCAAGACAGTAGTGCCCATAATAGTAACACGCATGACAATAATATTCATAGGGAAGACGGGGCCAGGAACGATGGCTCCACACTCGCTGTCGTTCTGACTGCAAACACGGAGGACTTGGCCGCATCAGATGCTTTCAGCCCTTCAATACACTACACTTTCCACCTTTACATCTGTTGCGAGGGCAGCGTTGGATGCATTAAAAGGGTACTTTCTAAAGTGGAAGGTCAGTTAAACCTCGTCACTGCATATCTTCTCACATAGCTTTCTCCTGCCTTTCCCCTCTTTTCTACACTTTTTCTACTTTTGCTGCCTCGATCAACCCTCAATTACCTATCTAACATAGCTTCAACATCGCACAGGCGTCCGCTCCATCTCAGTATCCCTCGACTCCCAAACCGTCACTGTCCTTGCCAACCCGTCCGTAAAGACCGAGGTTCTGCTGATGCGCCTTAAAAAGACTGGGAGAAAAGTAGACGTGGTGGAACGTAACGGTATTGTGCTGGACGTCAGGTCTGAGGTCGAGACCCCGTGACACCACAGGATATTTCAAGGGATCACATCACGAACCATATCGGCCTCCATTTGGATCTGTACCAGAGTCTGCATTCCACCGCATGGACGTATATCAAGATGTCGGATACCAGCAGTCAACCTTCCGCTGGCAACCGCAGCGCCTTTACGCACGATTACACGACTGTTTGTCACTTCTGTGAAGCCAGAGAAAGCCCCTGCTGGAGCATAGGGAACGAAGAGGCCAAGGGAAGATAGTGCAAAGAGATCCCAGCGCCCGTCTAGCTATTTCAAATACTTCTGCAAAAATCGCATCCAGTACCCAGATGAAGAGCACGGCACAACTTGGACGGAGAACGAATCCACTTTTGGATCAGATACGCCAGAAAGAACGCTCAGTTGGCAGCACAATCTTTGTTCTCATGTTCTCGTATTATTATCACGTTCTTCGACGGTTTAGGGAGCGGTCGAAAGTAGTAGTCTAGGCAACCCCAGAAAAAACTTTAGGCGGTAACTTGAAACTTTCTGGTCTAATGCCGTTAGCTATTTTTTCTTTCAAGTATCTATAGAAGATGGCCAACAGGCCGGGCAAGCACTGCTCGTTCATTGTTGGCTTCACGCTGTCGGAAGAATCGTGCTTGTGAAACTTCAAGAAGGGGAGGGAAGCAGAAAACTGCCCGAGATCACGTGACAGAGGCTAGAGCGGCGAGTTGTCTTGGCGATGTGTGGAAAAGGAGGGTGCTTTCTGCTCGCCGCCTTTTCCACACGATTCGTGTAATTTGTGGCATGAAGAACTGAAGAAGGGCTGACCGTTCGCTTTGAATCTCCTAAGTACCACTGTGGGCCGAGATGTGCCATTGCATTCGCCGCGTAACATCTCACGTCGATGCAAACGTAATGGAAATTGCCCTGGACCATACTACAATTTCATGTCCTGTAAAGCCACATAGTCATAACGGCGTGCTCGTCCCGAATGCAACGCCTCCTTCTCATAAGGGTTGTGCTCCGCTCGGAGACAGATTTATCCTGATATGGCTTAAGTTACCTGGCAAGGTTGCTTCGCTGCAGCTGTAAAGGAAAGCTAATAGGATGTCGTGTGATGGTATAGTACCTTGTCCAAAGTACCCGTACCTCAAGCATTTCTAGGCCACCTGTTAGACGAAGAACGCCTTAAAGTCAAGTACTCTCCTCCTTTAGATAGGCACGAATCCTCCATCTCCGGCAATGCGAGCTTCCATTGTGTTCCCCGATGCAGGTGACAGGTGTATGGCGCCGGATCCCGACCTTCATCGAGCCTAGTTGGCAGAAGATTGGCTCGTCAGTCGCAGCCTCCCAAATGGCTTATGCTGTCCTTTGAAATATCCCTTCTCGGCCAGTTACGTCCTGTCATACCGTCAGGACATCCCAGCTAGTATACTTTCAGCACCATACTCGCGCTTCTCGCGAAACGTGTCGTTATCCCAAGAATCTTGCGTAGGGCGACTCATTCTGTGCAGACTGAAAATCAGATTCTTTCTACCACCCTCCTTCCACAGATGCAAGTATGCAGTTAGCAAATGCCCGGTTATTGCGAAGCTGTCAACGAGCTGCAACTCGCCGTTAACTTTGACGGAATCATGCAAAGCAATCATTGCTAAAGGTTCTGAACAGAGCACCGAGTCTCCCGTCCGCCAAGACAGCCAACAGAGCAGCTCTCAACGATCTTACTGTACCCACAATCTTGCTAAGGCTGAGTGCTGGAAAGATGAAGCAAATCATCTCTCAAATGTTAAGCGAGACTTGTAGACCAATCCGGCGAACTGCTGAAGCGCGCAGCGTTTACCAGCCTCCCCCTTTTGAGACAAGCCTTGCCAATTACGCGTCCCCCAAGGCGGCTGCGCCCTTTCAATTTCGATGCGCAGTCATCATTTGCAAAATATGCAGAGTATTGCGTCGAACAAATGCTCTCTTATCGACGTTGAGTTTGTGAGAGAAAGAGATCGCAATCCGTCAAGCATAATCTCGAGTTTGTGCAAGTCTAATCTCACCTGCCTTGCATGAAAGGTCAGACAATTCGAGTTTCAAACAAAGACGCAACCAATCGGTTGACCAAATCCTGGAATTACTTCCGACCGTTTGTCCTTTTGAGATGGCTTTTCTCACATCGACGGACGAATTGTCCAAAATGTCCAAATCTGACCCTTAATTTCTTTGCAGGTCATGCGGTGTTTCTACGCCACAATGCGTTGGCCACATTTCTGGCCGACTTACCGCTGGGGCTGCCGTTTGGAGAGAGCAAAGCCAGCTCCACAGCTACAATGTTCCTATTTCACAACAAGAACTCACAATCACTACCCAAGTCTCAGAGCCGATTCAACTATGGTCACAGCACTTGACCACAACCTCATTCCCCGCAGCACAGAGCGCTGAGATTAGTTTCGCCAAATGTTTGTCTGACGAGTCCCACAGCAGACAGATCCGGGCGGCTATGCCTTCCATTTGCTGTTAGCCCGATCTAGGGGATGAAAGGCGGTACCTGAATAGTACTGCGGCCGTGTGATGGCCCATATGTTGTATGACTAGGCAGTCGTGGGGGCTAAGGCTCTCATCCCGTCTTAATAGCGCTTCTTCCATGAAATGCTTGCCTAGCCCGCAACACTGCTTTCGCGAAGCTTCTATGCCTCACACAGCCTCCTTCCTCAAGTGTTGCGCCCAATGGAATTCCCCACGCTCATTAAAGACTGGTTGAGTCCGTTTGGCCTACCCAACTCTGGTAGACATCTTTTGCCGCAGTGCAAGTCTGCCGCCTTCTTGCCGCCTTCTCGCCTTGTTCTCTTTTTTTCTGTTATTTGTCCCAAGGCTGGATTGATTTCTCGTGAGCTAATTCAATGGCGAGTGCGCCTGCACGGAGCAAGTTGAACCACCCTCGACGCCGAATAATTCGCGATAGAGATCGAGACACAGATCTCGAGACTCCATCACCTCCTGAGAAGTCTCCTCAATGTTATGTCATCGGAATTGATTACGGTGCAACATTCTCCGCAGTCACATACACTCTGGTCAACCATGACGGCTTCTTGAAGAAAACGTTGCCACGACTCCAACCCGGCAGAGTTAAGACACTCCAAAATTACCCAGACCAGACCTTTTCGGATCAAAGTGTCCCTACGAGCCTAGTCTACCGCATCCCTCCTGATGGTGTCGCAGCTGACCCCAGGCAGCCAGAGAGACCCTCTGCCTGGGGATTACGCAGCGAGTCAGTGCGTGGCCTAGCAGGTCCACGAAAAATAAAGATCGACCTTGCGAAGCTTCTCCTAACAGACCAAGAAACAAGTCGAGATCAAGTCAGAGTCCTGAAGCGAAATGCCAAACTCATCCGCAAGACCGGAACTCAACTGGTTGCGGATTTCCTTAGAAAGCTCATAGAGCATGCCAGCTCCGAGATTGAGAAAGAGTCTCCGGCAAGGGGCTATTCAGCAAAATACTATTTCTGTGGTGCTCCGAACGCGTGGAACTTCGCCGAACGGTCTCGGCTCTTCTCCGCCTGTCATGCGGCAGGCATTGAGAATGTGACATTTGTCCCAGAAGCAGAGGCTGCAGCCAATGCTTTATTATCCGAAACTCAGGCTAGAGATTACGAGCTAGAGGTTGGCCAGAGATTCCCCGAGGACGGCAGAAGTCTCACTGACCGGTTCGCAGGTTGGACAGGGGATTTTGATCGTCGACGCGGGCGGCATGACTGTGGTATGATCCCCAAGCTTCTATTAGTAATAGCAGTTAACACTAGGCTTGTCAACAGGACACCTCGGTTTATCAGCTTCTGCAGCTGGACCCCATACGAACCAAGTCAGTGACGATTGGTCAAGGTAGGCTTTTTGACATATAACGGGACCGACACGACCTCGCTGACTCTATGACTAGGTACATCGTGCGGCGGAGCATACTGCAACCTCAGGTGCAAGCAATTGGTTATGGACAGATTTAAGGAGCAATATCCGGGCGTATGTGAGGAGATGGGAGATATTGCTGCCGAATTTTTCGAGAAATTCAAGAGAACGGTGGACTCCAGAACAGAACCTGGCGAAGAATTACAGCCCGACATGCTAGTGAGGTGGGATTTTGACCTTCTGAAGAAGATGTCGGCATGTGACGAGAGTGCTGTCCGCTGGGCTATTATACCGGAGGATCGTTTCACTATCGAACGGTCAGTTAATTCCTACGTTCTATCTGACGCGGCTAGCTGACTTCTCCAGTGACGTTATCAGGAAGCGTTTCTTAGAACCCTCGGTGAAGAAGATCAAAAACCTGGTCGCCGAAGAGATGGACGAATCGCCCATACCTATCCAGGTCAGTAATGAGCGCAAAGTCGGTCTCCGCCGCACAATGCTAACAGATCAAAGCATGTCATACTAACGGGTGGCTTCGCATCAAGCCCATATCTATATACAGAATTGAGGAAGTTTGTATCTGACAAGTATCATATCGTTATTCAGAGACCTAATGTTTCGTACGTGACCGAAGACTCTCCCAGACTATTTTGTGCTAATGGAAAAGTAGTGGCATAGCGGTGGCTACGGGTCTTACACTAATGGGCGCAAGTGGATCTCTCAACACTGGCAGCATCAGCAGGTTCAGCATCGGTCTTGACGAAAAGCAGCCCTACGAGGAATCCTTGCACGGGCCAATGGACCAAATTCATCACTTCGCGGATAAACACGACAAGACCATCCGAATTGTCGAGAGCATCTTATGGCTTATCAAAAGAGTGAGTCTATTAAGGTAGACGAGACATAATGTTCCGGCACCGTCTCCATCCGGCCACATGAAAGCTAAGCCATTTCTAGGGCGATGTTCGTGATCCGGACGAGCCACTCATCTTTGCAAGAGACCGGACCATCGATAATGTGGCCGACACGTCACAGTGGTCCTTCCTTGAAGAGATCATTTGCTCCGACACAGCTTCAGAGGATCATCTTGACCGCTTCGATAAGAATGTGCCATATTCGGATTTGGACCCAGGTATGCAAACGCAGAATTTATGTCTGATTGTGGATATGAAATGCTAAACTTTGCGCAGAATCAGAGGACAACTACAAGTTACGAGCCGGTAAGAGAGACTCCTTCACTTCATCCTACTTACGCTGAATAAGCGCCTTGTGTAGATTGCTTCCGCGACGACAAGGCAGGAAAGTTCAAGATCGACTTAACCAATCTGTCAGAATCGGAACGCCGGCGCCTCGTGGTGCAGAAGAGAGGACAAGCCCACGGTACAATGCCATATCGGCTCATTCTCACCGGCGACTTGCAAAACCTGCAACTGGAATTCATCGCCGAGAGGGACAAATCTATCCGCCGAACCTTTGCCATCAACCTAGAAGACGAACAGCTCACACAGCGTGAGATGGGCTCTTTTGTGGCATCGAGTCCAATGCCGCGCCTCGCTGGCGGCTCACCGACGCTCAGCCCACCTCCCGAGCCAATGAACAATGCAGCAGCTTCCAAGCAAGGTCAGAATAAAGAACTTTCCGCTGTCCAAAGGGGCAAGCAGCCAGTGGCGCGCCAGCAGAAGCGACGATCAAATTTCCGATTCTCAGAGGGCGAGTCTTCTAAGAGAACGAAGTATACTCGATAACATCTAGGGGTCGAATCAATTATATTACGGGCGCTACAGGCGTATAGAGTGGGAAACATCTTTGTGGAAGAGGCGCTGGTGTACGGTTTATCTCTGGCGGCATTTTCATATGGTGAGAAACTGGGGTTGGAATAATTCTTTTGTCTAATGTCAGATTTTGACGCGAGTTCACTGCAAGGCGACTTTCCTATCCCGTCATGATGTACATGGGAACGCAGGTAGGGCTCCATACTTGACCAGCAAGCATTCACTACACAATCTCTAGTGGAATAAGCCGCTAATAAGTTCTTGTCCCAGCCCCTTTCTCTCACTCCTTGAAATTCCAGAATTCGTCCTTTCCCAACATCTTCTGTGAAGTTACCAGCATTTTCGCGAATTCGTCTCGATCGGATATTTTACCCTTCTCAAACGCTTCCACCCAATCGTCAAGGCACGCCACGATCCCGCGGAGCAATCGAGTTCGGCTGGCCAGGTATTGAACTCCTCTCTTCAAATTCATCAAGTTCGCATGGAGCGGTGCGAGGTGATGCTCGTCAGGCAACTTTGTGAATCCGCTGAGCTTTACTGAGAGCCATTCATGGTTATCACGTGCTCGGCGGATCCTGGTGCGCAGGCTAAGGAGGTTGTGGTGGATGACGTTCCAGGCTTGGAAGAGACCGGCTCGGTCAGAGAAGAATTGGATGAGGGATTGAGCGCGTTCTTCGAGCGTTAAGAGAGTGGGGAGGATATCTGCGAGGTCTTTCTCCAGTTCTTCGAGCTTGGGTTTGCTGCATTGTGGCTGGGCTGGCGGCTTTGTTGGAGGCGTTTGACCTTTATGCGATGAATGTCTGGAACGTTCGCCCCCCTCTCGGCGTGCATGGGCTCCAGCAGTCGAGGTCGAGGCGGACGATTCAGGGAGCCGTTTTGTCAGTTGCTCGTAGGCCCTGTTGACCTCGATCATTGCTGCGTGAGCTTTTTCGGGGTTGTCGCGGTTTTTGTCGGGATGGTAGCGCAACGCCAGCTTTCTATACGCTCTTCGAATGTCTTCTGAGGTTGCGGAGGCATCGATCTCCAGGATTCCATTAGGGCTAGACATTTTGAAGCTGAACACAGTGTCGAGAGAAGACTCACTGTGTTGGAAAGATGGGATCTCAATAGGGTTGTCGGGCTGTATTAATATGCTAGAGCTTCCATAGCCTCCATAAGAGACAATGAAGATAAAGAGAAACGGATACAAAGCGCCTTTTGTTCCGCTGTTTCTGAGCACCGGGCGTAAAAGGGAGAAAGAGAAGAGCAAGCACAAAGCATTGTTCGCTCCCAACCTCACGTTTCCATTTTCTCTCTGACTGTGGGCTTTATCTACCAGCTAAGCTTTCAATTGGATAGATGATTTGTAACCTACGTGGAGATACTACTTCTTGCACAAAACTTGGGAAATTAAATGGGTGTGACTACTTACCTAATCTGGGTTGGGTTGCTCACTCTACCCACTTCTAAAAATCCACTTCGAGTCCTTTTGCTAGTCCGGATCATCCTTCATGTAGTACTCAGTACAAGCCTATTCGTCGATTTCGTGACGGAAACGGGAAAGCATTCGCTAGATAGGACTCGGCAGCTGCGTAAGGGCGAGTATCGAGTTTGCTTTAGAATACGACTCAAGCAAAAGTCCTGTCGGGCCTTGGAAGAAAGGCCATTACAGGAATTGGTAGTGAATATATGCTGGAGCCAGAATCAGGGTGATTGTAACGATCACTCCATATTGATGTTTCAAGGTAGCCCTTTTTCAGGTGCCACAAAGCATATTCTGGAGTGTCGAGGTCTCCCTTCCCGTGAGTCAGATACCCGAGATAGAAAGAATTCATCGAGATTGTGGTCGAAAAGTGAACGCCAAGGGCACTGTGCCTGGTAGTCAGCGTCATATTCTTCCTGTCACGGTCTAACAAATCTTGTGCTGTCAAAAGCTGGCCCCAAGTCGCGTCCGTAGACTTGCCGGTCCTTCTAGATACTCGAAGCAAGGATGAAATACCGCCTACTAGCTTGTAACGCCAGCGCTATGCATGGACCCAATCTTAGATGATGCCGATAGTTCTTGGTCGAAGTAGAGCTCATGGGTCATCTTCCCCTCCCTCTCCCACCTCCACCTCCACCCATCATTCCACCCATCTGCTGCATCATAGCATTGAGATCCATGCCGCCTAAATTCGGCATACCTCCACCTCCGCCACCTCCCATACCCTGCAACATTTGCATCATTTTCCCCATGTCACCCATGCCACCCGGCAGTTGTCCTCGTCCGGCACCGCCCCCCATAGCCGCCATCCTTTTCTGCATGGCAGCCATCTGTTGCTGTTTGTTACCGCCCTGCATCATTGCCTGGGCCCTCTGCATATTCTTCTTCTGGCCTCCGACGTTCTTGGCCATCTTGGCCATCATCTTGTGTTGGGTTAGTAACTCCTCGACTTCGCGGACCGTCGTCCCCGAGCCATGGGCTATCCTTGTCATTCTGCTGGGCTGCTGTACGAGAATCTGACCATCGGAGTCCAGCTCTTTTGCCGTCATGCTGTCAAAAATGTATATCATCCGCTTCAATTTCATGGTGCCGTCTTCATCGTCCATGCCTTGCATCATATTTCCAAGTCCTGGTATCATGCCCGCTACCTTTGACAATGGACCCATTTTCATGATGTTCTGGATGTTTTCCTTCAAATCTCTTATCGTGAAGATTCCTTCCGAGATGTGCTTGTATGTCTCCTTGGCACCCGCGGAGTCTTTCGTGATTGCTTGTACGTGTTCTATGAGACCGGACATGTCACCATAGCCTAACAGTTTCGAGATGAATGGCTTTGGGGCGAAGCGTTCGAGATCGAGTAGGTGCTCTCCTGTACCGAGAAAGATGATAGGTGTATGTGTTGCGGCGACCGCAGAGATGGCTCCTCCTCCAGCAGCACCTCCATCGGTCTTGGTAATGATGATGGCACCAAAATCGGCCGTGGCCTTGAAGGCAGCCGACTGTGGCTCCGCTTGTTGCCCGATCGTCCCATCAAGCACCATGATCGTTTGATCAGGTTTTATAGCTGCCTGGATATGTTCCATTTCGGCGAAAAGGTCTTTCTCTTGCTCGTGCCGTCCTGATGTGTCTACTATGATGATTTCAAATTTCTCCTTCTTGAATCTTGCCACACCTTCGGCGGCCACCACGGCCGGATCTGTCTGCGTGAGTGACCCATAGTACGGAATCTTAGCTTTCGTTGCATTCTGCTTCAACTGATCATATGCACCAGCTCTGAAAGTATCTGCGCAGACCAGGCAGGCTTTGAAACCTCGTTGTGCATAATGGCGCGCCAATTTTGTACATGACGTGGTCTTTCCGGCACCTTGCAATCCGACCATCATGATAACATTGGACTTTCCTTTCTTTGGCTTGTAAGGTTCTGCATGAGGATCGACAAGAGCAACAAGATGGTCGAACACAGCCTGCTGTATCAATCTTTTCTTGTTATTGGCATTTGTATTCGGCGGTAGGTTTGCAAAATTGACTGTTCTTTTGATGGACTTTCGCATGTCACTGACACGACGGACGTTCACATCGGCGGAGACAAGAGCGTCACATATCTCCTTGAGCATAGAATCTAGTGCCTGAGTTTCTCTGTCAGCTTGATGCCGTGCGCAATTGTGGTAAGTTCCAGTACCTTTTCATCGAGATTAGTGGATCTGGTCAGGTCAGAGACGGCGGCATTTATCCGCCGACCCAGGTCTTGTAGCACCATCTTGATAGGTATCTAACTTGACTTTTGATCCTGAACAATGGAAGTAATATTGTCTTCAGATTTCGAGACTTGTTAACTAGACAGATTGATGTAGCGGTAGTGGGGTCTTCAGAAGGCGGAGACTAGCGCGGAATGCGGGCAACTTTTCAAAAATTCGCTCTGAAACTTCGAGAGAAGACCGCCAGCACCATTGAAAGGCCCCAAAGATGTCGCAAAAGCCTGGGATTTCTGGGTCTCAGCCCAGGAAGAGGAAGATTGAAGAGGCGATGCGGGGCAAGACAGGACGACCCAAAAAGAGAATACGAAAGCAGACCCAATATCACAGCTCCTCAGATGAATCTGAGTCCACCTCCGAAGGCGGCTTTGCGCCGGTGGACCTTTTAGAGTCCGATGGGGAAGAAGAGCTTTCAAGAGATATAACTCGAGGCAAGGGGCTGCAGAAGCGTGATGCTGAACCAGAGGCTTCCAGCACAAATGATGGTCCTGAGTTTGACGAAAGCCGATCCGAGGACGGCGAGGACATTAACCCCGAGTTTTCCTCTGCAAATCGCACGCAACGCAAAGCTTCAACCAAGCGCAATGATCCTGAAGCCTTCTCGACATCGATATCAAAAATCCTATCCACTAAATTATCACAAAGCGCTAGGAAAGACCCATTGCTGACTCGGAGTAAAGAAGCAGTCCAATTCAGCAACGACATAGCCAATGAACGTCTAGAAAAGAGGGCAAAGGCGAAGCTACGTGCAGATCGGAAAGAGGATCTGGAACGTGGCAGGGTGAAGGATGTCCTTGGCCTGACAACGGGGGATGCTGGCCAGACTGCAGAAGAAGAGAAGAGATTACGGAGGATTGCACAGAAAGGTGTCGTGAAGCTGTTCAATGCTGTCAGAGCTGCTCAAGTCAAAGGAGAAGAGGCAGCAAGAGAGGCGAGGAAAGAGGGCACAGTAGGCTTCGCCAACCGAGAGGAAAAGATCAATGAGCTCAGTAAACAAGGTTTTCTGGAGTTGATTAGTGGAAAGAAAAAGGGCAAGCCGATTGAAGAGGGGTGAAGCTATGAAGACTGAAGTGCTATCCTCCCCGTCACTTAGAGGCTTTCTCGAAGATCCGAGCTACCTGACGGACTATTGCCAAAGACTCGTTGTGGTTAGACGGACACTTCGTAATGGGACTTTTGTCTAGCCCTACGCCAGTATCCTTTCCATTCCGCTACTCGCAGATTACAGCATGCATTTCCTCTAGGTCCAGAGGTTTGGCAGACTGGGGTGTTCATATGGACTAATATACATTTGCATCGAAGGTGGCATTCGCGTACACCACCCCTGCCACCAACGCTATGATTTCTTCTGGAAATCGCTGGCCTGCATGTTTCTGGTCATGCTGGGCAGCTTTACCACAAGCCCGTCTATCTCGGGCGACATCTTCACCTGGCATCCCAGGCGCGAGGTTTCCGTGAGACCAAACGCCAAATCTAGCATATCATTCTCGTCATCGTCCGGCTCGGGTATCTTGTCATAGACATTGGGGTCTTGCACAATCACATGGCATGTTGAGCAAGCGCAGGATCCGCCACAGGCACCTGCAGCGATCTTGTTAGCCCGTGCAGAGGCTGTGAGCCAGAGAGTCATACCTTCCATCTCAATATCATTCGCCTGGGCTATGTCGAGTAGATTGTCTCCTTTAGCAACTTCAAATTCGTGCTTGCCTCCATCCTTGTCGATGAATGTAACATGCAATCTGTGAAAAGATACGGTTATTATGTGCCCAAAGGCTGTAGGCCTCTTTTGCGAACGTACTCTTCCCCTGGCTTCGGCGGATCAATGTGCCCATGTGACAACGCGCAGCTTGTAGAAAATTTCCGCCTCGAGCTTTGTAAGGCGTATATATGATTTCGAATGAGCTCTTTCTTCGATTTTATTTCCGCCGCATGTTGCCGCTGTAACGAGAAGGAGTTGTGCAAGTGCACCGTCCGTCCGCCTCCAATCCAGATCTTTCGTGACTGGGCGCAGATTGACTTTCGGGCGCTGTCTTCGAGGAAGGACTTAATGCTGCGTCTGGAAAGACATCGCCCTGATAACATCTCTTACACCGCCTACTTCCTCGTCCGGGACAAAATGTCAGCGACCTTCACTGCTGGTGGGGTGCAGGAGTTCAGGCTGATGATTTCATCGCCCAAAGAAAAATCTTGGCCGTTGTCTCGCGCAAGTCTCCCGCTCCAACAACCATCTCCGCATCTGTATCATTATCACGCTCTTTCTTTCTGCGCGCACGCCAATCGCGCCAAATGGCGACACCTAGACAGGGACCGAATCCCCTCAGACCCTACTACATACCGCCTTCAATTGGTGTTCCATCAAATGCTGCCCCAAACGCCACATCCTCCCCGAGTTTTTCGTTCCCAAATCTCGACTATTCCGATTACATGCCCGATGCATCGCCCTCGATAGCTACCTCGGCCAAAAGTCTGCTTGACAAAGCCGTGTGGAAATATACAACCGTTCTTCTGGCACAGCCATTCGAGGTCGCCAAGCTCATTCTCCAAGTATATGTTGCGCAGGACGACGAGGCAAGTGGAAGAGTCGTTCTGGAGAGCAGACAAACAAACGGGCTGAGCTCGAGAGAAAGGAACTATGCCGATGAAGACGAAGAGGATCATTCGTCTGACGATGAGCCCAATTTCTTCACATCTTCTACTCCATTCACGGAGTCGCCGTCAAGCAGGTCACCCAGACGCGGGAGACAAGGTCGTCCACAACGCCATGTCACCGACCGAGGGGGCTACATACCCTCAGATCACTCTACCTCTTCACCACACCGGATACAGCTAAAAAGTACGCACTCTCTGCTGGAAGCGCTGTCTTCATTGTCCGCCAATAGTGGTGCACTTTCGCTATGGCGAGGTACAAATACGACGTTCATATATAGCATACTGTCCCGTACATTGGAGACATTTTTGCGCGGATTGCTCGCAGCAGTGTTCGGCATAGCTGAAGTAGACGTACTAGTCCCTCCGAGTACAGGGACTATACCAAGCGCATCAATACTGACGTCGACTGCCCCAGTAGCGTCAGTCTTGATAGCTACAGTATCTGCCGCTATATCGTCACTATTACTTTCGCCGATCGACGCATCAAGAACAAGGCTCATCCTCACACCTTCCTCGCGTTCGCCTCGGACGTTATGGGCCACCTTACAGACCCTCTCACCTTCCTACCTAATCCCAACGCATCTTATTCCCATCACGTTTCTTAACTCAACGCTACCAACGCTGACCTCTACTTCATCACCGCTCTTCCTGAAACATTATCTCAATCTCGACCCCATCCTCAATCCAAGCAGTTGGAGTATTGCGACATTCGTTGCGTCAGCAGTCGACCTTGCTGTCAGACTTCCCCTTGAGACAGTGCTACGACGAGCGCAAATAGCCACTTGGACATCTCCGAAGCTATCCCCTCCGTCGTCTTCATCTTCTCGGAAGGCATTTGAAACTATTGTCCCAGTACCACAGCTCTACCGAGGTATCATACCAACAATGTACAGCATCATCCGCGAAGAAGGTAGCTCCTCGTCACCACAAGACAAGGCAGCTACAGCACTGGGAAAAGCGCCTAGGAGACGAAAGGGACAGGGTATTCAAGGTCTTTACCGAGGATGGAGACTTGGATTGTGGTCTCTAGTAGGCGTCTGGGGTGCAGGATTCATAGGAGGACTTCAAGGTGGTGCTGAGCCAGCTACAGAAGGCGTTGCAGCACATGCAGGAAAGTTTTGACGATGCTAGCTTACACATGAATGGCGTTTCGGGCGGGGACGGGGGAGGGTTTGCGTGTCGGCAGTTAAAACGTCTCACCTCATAGATACCACGTCTCATCCTTCTATGTTTCTATGAAGGAACATTCATGCCTAAAAAACTTGTCTCTTACTCAGAATACCACAGTACGTTCTGTCAAGTCGGGGAAGAACTGCAAGTGAATTGTTCTCGCCAACAGGGTAAGCTACTTTATCCCTTGTACAGGGGGACACCTCGCGCTAATGTCTTGGTAGAATTTTTGGCCCTAAAATTTAGAGACTACTTAGGGTGGCTTTCCGGGCAATAACCCCTAAATTTTAGGGCCAAAGCCCTAGAATGGGGTGGCTTCCTGAGAACCAACCGCCTAAAGTATAGGGCCAGAGCCCCCGCTTTCCGGGCAATAACCGCCTAGATTTTAAGGGACACAGTACTTCCTACGAATCTCCTAAGCCTCGATTGTCAACAGAATATGCTCTTCCTAACAAGGTCCCCCCTTGACAGAGATGAATCTGGCATACAGAATAGCCATATTTTGTTCGTAGTGGTCGAGATCTTATTTTTTCCCTATCCTCCTTAATCGGAGCTGACTGCCTGTGGCGTACGACCTTGAATGATAGTGATAAAAGCCTTGCATTTGCAAATCTGAGAGAGAATTACACATACTCCATTACAGGCATTCGTGTTTGTAACAACATGATTTTGAAGATCCGTACGAACCTCCAAATCCATCAATTAGAGAGGTATACTTGGAAGAGGATGAATGAGCCATAAGCTTCTTCCGAAAATTCAAATGTCCCCCCTTCTTCTTGGTTGAAGAACCTTGATATATCCAGATCAAAGCTGCGCTGTAGATTGTTGTTTGAAAGAAGTAGTTCCAGAGAGGCTTACGCGCCCTGCAGCGCATACAATAGGACAGATTCCCTCTCTCAGATGAAGAGGAAGTAGTAGATTAAAGGGATGGTACCGAGTTTGACGATTCTACCAAGAAATTTCTGCCAAGACATTAGCGCGAGGTGTCCCCTTTGCGGGTGTCAGACCTCCAGATCTTATCTGATAATTTGCTCGCCCCCACTATTCTGCTTCACCCATCTCTTCCACGTTTTCCAGTGCTATCAGAATCTAGCAATCTTCAAAATCACTTGGAAAAGATCAAAAGCCACCTCTCTATAGTCTTCGTTTGTGAATTGAGGAAGGTTCGTTGCTCTTTCACTCTGCCACGCACCACCTAGAGGCCAGGATCCAGACGAACCTTCTAGCTCTGCGGCAACGAAGACGAGAATGGGGCAGAACTATCGGTAAACAATCAGTCAGACCGCAGCGTTCAACGTCCTTAGTGTGGTCCCATTATGGCTGCGGCGTCGCCGCCTCTTCTCGCTCCCGCAACTCCAGCACCATCCCTTCTTCCATCCACGTCACTAAGGCCTTCACCAACTCCGACTTCCGCCACTTCCCCAACAGCAGACACGCCACCCAACCCACCATCACTTACGAGCAAAGAATGGGTCATTCCACCTCGTCCAAAACCGGGCCGAAAGCCCGCCACAGATACTCCACCCACCAAAAGAAAGGCTCAGAACAGGGCTGCGCAGAGAGCATTTCGAGAGAGGAGAGCAGCTAGAGTAGGCGAGCTCGAGGAGCAAATGAAGCAGATGGAAGAAGAGGAAGAACAAAAACGCCGTGTTCTTGAAGCCAACATTGAAAGACTTCAGCGGGAAGTCGAGGAATACAGCACGAATCTTGAGCTATGGATTGAGAAATGTCGAAGATTGGAAAGAGAATTGGCTGTTGAACGCGAGGGAAAGAACGGCTTGAACGAAAGAAACACTCAATCCACTGAGGCAGTACCGCTACCTCGAGGGACAAGTTCGAGACCAGATATCCACAACAGTCAACCATTGGCGCAAGAAGAACTCTCCGATGTAACTATGGGATGCGGCAACTGCACATCCTCCACCAGCTGCCAATGTATTGATGAAGCATTCAACGTGCTCAATGCGACCACAAATGATGGAGAAGTCATCTCAAGCCCCAAGCGTCCGCACTCGCCCTCTCCAACGGAGAGTCAAAAGCGTGTTAAGCCTGAACCACATGACGAGCTAGAAATGGATTTTACTGCGGCTTTCTCCGCCCGACCAGCCTCTTCATCCGCACCAAGGCCAATTGATTCTTCGACAGATCCGTGCGGGTTCTGCAACGATGGCACGCCGTGTATCTGTGCTGAAATGGCAGCTGAAAGCGAGCGAGACCGAGCAGCCGCTACTAGCCTACACATTGCTGCTCTACAACAATCATCGAGACACGGCATGAATCAGCTGGCACAGTTCACCCCACCTCCATCAGAAGGAGACGTCGCCTCAACGCCTCACGCATTCCAAAACGCCCCTCCTGTTGCTATACCCAATCCTTGTGCTTCTG
>Ga0335072_10003620_pt1 | contig 23184 bp, 21 predicted proteins | sample Lox_Sample_21_FD_206725 | JGI IMG/M metagenome (GOLD analysis project Ga0335072, IMG submission 206725) | Soil microbial communities from Loxahatchee National Wildlife Refuge, Florida, United States - Lox_Sample_2.1 | ecosystem: Environmental > Terrestrial > Soil > Wetlands | place: USA...
AGATGACGCGACGCTCGATCTTTTCGGTAATCCGCTCCTCCGGCACCGACGCGAGTTTGTCAAAGCCTGCAATCACCGGCATGCCGTTTCCTCCGCGTAAGATGTTTGGTGTTTGCTGATCAACTTACACAGGACATCCGGAATACGAAAGGGGCGGAGTAGGCTTCGTAACTGTGTTCCATTTGGGAACAGCTGATTGGGAACAGCTAAGGTGTTGCCGCGTGCGATGGCGGAATATTCGTCAACAGCGATGCCGTCTCATACGCCACTCGGCGGGCCGTAATCACCGCAAGATTGCCGAGTTTGCATCGCATTCTGATCGAATTTGGCTAGAAGATTTGTTTGCAATGATAGAGGTAAGAATCATCATGGCAGTGCAAACTCGATCGAGAGTCGGCTCAATAGCGCCAGTTTCTGCGTTCCAGGTCTTGATGTTGAGCGCCGCGCTCTTGGCTGTCGTCGGCCCCGTTGGCGTTGCGCACGCCGCCGATTGTCTTACCGCTCCGAGCTCAGCCGCTCCGCCGAATAGTCACTGGTACTATCGAACTGACCGGGCACAGCAGCGCAAGTGCTGGTATTTGCGTGCTGCCGACGGGACGTTGCTAGACGACCAAACAGCGACAACGACGCAATCCGTCCCATCGGCAGCACCTTATTCGCTGGAAAATTTCAAGGCCTTCATTGCACAGCGCGGAATCGCCAACCTGTCCGACAAAGATGTCGCAGGGCTATATGCGGAGTTCCTGGCATGGCGGAACCGTCCTGGGAACCAGGCCAAACAGAATTAAAGCAATAGATAGGCCGCGCTCTTCGCCGTTCGGTGCCGGCATCGCGGACATCGGGCATCGCGAATATGACGAATCTGGTCAGCCGGCGCATCTGGGGCTGGGGGACGCCGAAGCAGATGGCGGCCCTTGCCGACGTCATTTCGGCTATGCTCGGCGAGGTCAAGTTCCGCTGACGGCGATACATGCGAGCAAGGTGCTTATGATGACAAGTCCAGATATTCGCGCCGCCCTCGAACGTCACTGGGCTGCATCCGATGCGAGCAATTTTGAAACGGAACATGAGATTTATCGCGATGACGCGATACTCGATTATCCGCAATCGGGCGAACGAATCCGCGGCAGGCGACACATCCAGTTGTCGCGAACCGCGCAGCCGAACAAAAAACGATTCAACGTCACCCGTATCCTGGGCAGGGACGATGTTTGGATCACGGAACTTGTGCTGACTTATGATGGCGAGCCGTCCTACGTGGTCAGCATCATGGAATTTCAAGGCGGACAAGTGGCCCATGAAACCCAATACTTCGGCGACCCGTTTGCGCCCGGGCCGTCACGTGCGCAATGGGTAGAGCCGACGCGCTAGATCCACGACGCCAATATCGCGCTGACGGAGTGAGCGCGATCCGCATGCACGAAATCTTGACGCATTCTTAGGCTGCACGAATGCGCGGGGCTCTGTTTCACCCATGGGCCATTCGTCGCTCCGCTCATGCGCGCAGCCGCATCTGCCGTCCGGCGGCGGTGCGCTCAATCGCGCTGGCGAGATATTCGGGCGATTGCGCGCCGGTGACGATGATACTGCCGCCGAAAATGAAGCAGGGCACGCCGTCGACGCCGGCTTCCTTCGCGCTGTTGGCTTCGTTTTCGATGCGGTCGACGTCAGCGTCGCTGGCGAGAAGCCGGCGGACCAGGTCGCCGTCCATGCCGCAATCGATTGCGGCCTGGATCAGGACTTTGGCATCGGTGAGATCGCCGCCTTCGGCGAAATAAAGCTCCATCAGGCGCTGCTTCATCGCGCCGGGATCGCTGGCGCTCCGCGACCACAGGATCAGGCGATGGCAATCAAGCGTATTGGGCTGGCGGCTGATCTTGTCGGGGGCGTAGACGAGGCCCTCCATCGCTGCGGCCTGCATGACGCGTTCGGCGATCGCGCCATAGCGCTCAACTGAACCGAATTTGGTCTCCAAGTATGTCTGCCGGTCGATGCCTTCGCGCGGGATCCACGGATTGAGGAAATAGGGCCGCCAATTGATGCTGACGGCGATGCCCGGAACGAGATCCATGGCCTCTTCGAGCCGGCGTTTGCCGATATAGCACCACGGGCAGACAACGTCGGAGACCACATCGACATGCACCGACGGCAAATCGCACGAGGATTTCTGGTCACTTGAGGATTCCATGCGAAAGCCCTCGATTCTTTGCAACTTTCGGCTTGGCGTTGCCCGCACCGCCGTCGGTTTTGCGTCCCGGCGGAGTTGAAGATGGCGATCAGCTTAGCTTGCCGCAACCTCGCCGACGACTCGGGCGATAAGCGTGTCGACACTATCGGTCGGTTTTAAGGTCGCGAGGGTCACCGCTGCGTCGATTTTGCCCTGCCGCCGGTCCGGCGCCAGCATGGTGTTTTTCAGGATGCTGGCAATTCGCCGTGCGACGACATGGGCGGCACGCAAATCGGTCTCGGTAAAGACGGCAAAGATCGAATTGTCGGCTTCACGGCAGGCGAAGTCGACCTGCCGCATCAGGCGTCCGACCAGCCGCGCCGCGTCGAGGCTGGCCCGGCGATCGCCACCATTGAAGGAGAACCGCGCGATGGTCAGTCCGACGCCGCGCTTCTCCGCGTCGCCGACGGCGCGGTTGAGGTCACGCCAGAATGCTTCCTGGCCGAGCAGGCCGGTATCGGGATCGATCATGCCCTTGGCGTCGAGCGATTTGAGCATGCGTTTGAGGCGCTGGCCGAAGGCATGCTGGCGCACATAGGGCAGGAAGCGTGCGACCAGGCGTTCAGGTCCCTCCGACAGGCGGTCGAGATTGGGGAGCCGCGCGGCAAATGGCTCGATCACGCCGGGATGGCTGCCGAGCACGATCACCGGCAGGTCGCGAAAGCGGACATCTTCGGCAAGCACGGTCAGCATCGCCTCGATCACGCGCGGGCTGAAGCCGTCGCCGATCACCAGCCCGTCGATGTCGCGGACGTGGAGGGCGCGTGCAGCGCTCTCGATGCTGAGCGCCCCGATCAGGCCGACCCGTTCACCGACCGCGACCGACAGCGCCGGATAGGTGCGGCCGCGTCCCGCGATCAGCACCGTCGCTTCGTCGAGCGGGTCGCCCGCCGGCAGGTCCGGCGCCTGTTGGCCGTGCGAGGTCAGCGTGGCAATCCGGCGCATCACCGTGCCATGCAGCGTGCGCAGGCGCAGCGCCGCGGCGAGGCGTTCGACGATGCGTTCCGCCGGCATATTGACGGCGATGGTCAGCGCGCCCGCAATCGGCGCAGCGCCGTCATCGGCGGTGCGGGCAAAGAGCGGCATATAGAAACCGCTGCCTTTGACCTGCTGCACGGCAAGCGCTTCGGCAACGGCTTCGGCGCTCTGTTGATTGGGACAGGACTCCGCCGCCAGTACGGCTTCCGGTTCGATCGATGTCAGGGCCGCCGGCGCATCGGCCCAGCCGGCTTCAACGACCGGATAAGCACCCGCCTTGCGCAGGGCTTCGACAACATCCGGTGCCGGGCTGTCGGCGATGACGGCAAACGGACCTTGCAGCGCCATGGTGGCTAGATGGCCGAGCTAAAGTGTGATCGCGAATCGCGTCGGTCGAGGTGGGGAACATGCCAAAGGGCTGTTAATGGCGCGTCAACGACAGCGTGCAGTTTGCGGGAAATCCACTTTGGCCTGCCGCTCAGCCTGCGGCGGCCTGTTGGGCGTGATGCTCGCCGGGATCGGCGAAGGCGGCGGCGATGAGCGGGTTGATGCCGTAGGCGCTGAGCGCCGTCCGCATCGCTGCGCTGTCGCTGGCAATCCCGACCAGGCGATGGCCGACCAGCGGATCCGGCACCGCCGTCAGCGTCGCCTCAGGCTCGATTTTCGCGATCGTGTCGAGCAGTTTCCGCAGCGGGAAGCGATAGCCGCCGACGGTGATGAAGCCGGCCGGCGGGCCGGTGACGACCAGCGATTGGCGCACCGGATCGAAACGACAGGCATAGCCGGTGTCGACATAGCCATCCTTGCCGATGGCGAAATGCGGCAAGTCAGTGCGCTCGACCCGCGGCGGAAAATGATGATGCGGCACCATTGGCCCGCGCACGGACAGCGTGTTCAGCAGGCTCGATCTGAGATCGGCGAAAACACTCGCCCCTTCGCCCTCGCGCGGCGAGAACACCGGCCCGCAGGGTATCGGCAACGGACGGCCGTCGTCGCTGCGGCGGCCGGCGACCAGGCCAGCTTCGCCGAACACTGCAACATCGACCAGCGACGTATCTTTGCGATGCCACAGCAGGCTCGCGGCCAGACGATCGGGCGCGCGCCACTCCGCCGCCACCGTTGCCGGATTTTCGCTGTTGAACAGTCCCGTCTCGGCGAAGCGGAAGACCACCGGCGCCGGCAGAATCTGAACGCTGCAATTCTCGTCACGGCGCTGCGCCGCAAACAACTCGGCATCGAACCCGTGATGCAGAACGAGCGCGCCGCCGGTCAGGAGCCACGGCACGAGCGTGAGGCTGATGCCGCCAAAGGACGTGGGGGCGATCGTCGAGAGCACGCTGCCGAACGGCGGAAAGCGCGATTCGGAAAGAACGCACATGCCGCCCGCCAGTAATTCGAGATGGCGGCGGGCGACCGGCACCGGGCCGTCCTCGCCGGTCTCGAACGTGACGGCGGCGAGATGGGCGGCAGCGTTGCCGTCGCGATTGAGCAGCGGGATCGGGTCGAGCTTCTCGACCGTGAAAAGGTCGTCGAGCGGCACGACGCCATCGGACAGGTCGTCGCCGAAACCGCACACATAGCGGATCGAAAACACGTCCGCGGCAATACGGGTGGCGAGGCGGCAATGCTCGAAATTGCCGACGTGGCTGCAGGTGACGAGCGCTTTGGCGCCGCTCCGCGCCATGGCTGCGACTGCGTCCGCGTTGCGCCACAATAGCGGCATCGGCGCCGCGATCATGCCGGCGCGCAACACGCCGAGAATGGTCAGGATGTTTTCGACGATATTGGGGAGTTGAATGCCGACAACGGTATCGATCGGCAGACCCATGCGCGACAGACGGCCGGCGATTGCCGACACCATGCGGTCGGCCTGCGCGAAGGTCAGCCGCCGCGGCTCGCCGTCCATGAACAGTCGCCGGTTCGGAGCGTCCACCAGCGCGAGCGCGTCCGGCCGTCGCGCCGCGATCTGGCGAAACAGGTCGTCGATGGAAATGCGGCTGCCGTGTTGCGAGACGGGCGCTGTGTCACCTGGGATCATTGCAAAGCCTGCGCCGGCTGGTGCCACCAGGTTTCCGGCAGGTAGCCGGACAGCGAGGTACGCTCCGGATGCGCGACATAGTTCCAGCGCGCCACCCATTGGTCGGGCAGGTAGAACAGCGGCACGACATATGATCCGGAGATCAGAATCCGGTCCAGCGCGCGCACGGCGGCGACAAAATCGGCGCGGTCGCGTGCACGCAGCATGGCCGTGATCACGGCATCGATCGCCTTGCTGCGTACGCCCATATAATTGCGCGAGCCCTCCTGGTCGGCCGCAGCCGATCCCCAGTAGAAGGCCTGTTCGTTGCCGGGAGACAGCGATTGCTCCCAGCGATATTCGATCATGTCGAAATCGAAGGTCGCGAGCCGTTGTTGGTATTGGACGGCATCGACCAAGCGTACCTGGGCCGTGATTCCGGCGCGTGACAGCTGGTTGGCGAAGGCCAGCGCCAGACGCTCGTCGTCGCGCGTCGTCACCATGATCTCGAAGGTCAGCGGCTGGCCGGTCGAACGGCTGCGCAGTTTCGTGCCGCTGAGTTCGTAGCCTGCCGATTTGAACAGTTCCAGCGCTTGCCGCAACGTGTCGCGGTCGTGATCCGAACCGTCGGTCGCCGGCGGCGACCAGGTGCCGTCGAGCACGTCGGGCCGAACAGCGTCCGGGTAGGGCGCAAGCAGGGCGCGTTCGCGGGCGTCGGCGGCACGGTGATAGGCGGAGAGTTCGGAATCGTCGAAGAAGCTGGCGCTACGTTTATAGAGGTTGAAGAAGAAATTGCGGTTGATCCACTGGAAATCGAACAACAGCGCGATCGCCTGGCGCACGCGGATATCCGCAAAGACCGGCCGCCGCGTGTTGAAGACATAGTCGGACGCGAATTTCGGCAGCCCGTTGGGTATTGCCTCCGTGATCACGCGGCCATCGCGCGCGGCCGGGAAATTGTAGCCGGTCTTCCAGCGGGTCGGATCGGATTCGCTGCGCACATCGTAGAGGCCAGCTTTGAACGCTTCGAAATAGGAATTGCCGTCGCGATAAAAATCGAAGCGCACCTGGTCGAAATTCCACAAGCCGCGATTGATCGGAAGGTTCCGGCCCCAATAGTTCGGATTGCGCTTGAGGCTGACGGATTTGCCGACTTCAACCTTGTCGACGATGTAGGGACCGCTGCCGATAGGCTTTGCCAGCGACGATTTCTCGAAATTTGCGACATCGACGGCATGCTTGGGGAGCACCGGCATCAGTCCGAGGATCAGCGGCAATTCACGGTCGCCACCGTTGTCGCCGAGCTGGGCGAAATCGAAGCGTATGGTGAGCGGGTCGAGGATCTCGGCTTTGATCACCTTGGAATAGTAAGTGCGATAATTCGGCCGGCCATGATCGCGCAGCAGCTGCCACGAGAACAGGACGTCATCCGCCGTGACCGGCGTGCCGTCGGAATAGCGCGCGGTAGGATTCAACGAGAATGTCACGTAGCTGCGCGCATCATCGGTTTCCACCGTGCGCGCCAACAGGCCATATAGCGAGAAAGGTTCGTCCCAGTCGCGGGCCAGGAGGCGCTCGACGACGTAGCCGTTGATCGCCTGCACCGGCAGGCCTTGCACGATGAATGGGTTGAGGCTGTCGAAAGTACCGAGAACGCCTTCGGCGATGGTTCCACCTTTTGGCGCCTTCGGATTGACATAGGGCAGCGCGCTAAAATCGTCGGGCAGAAGCGGAGCGCCGTGCATGGCAATGGCAGATGCCGGGAGGCCGGCCGCCCTTGTGGCCGCATAGGGCGCCCCTACGCCGAGCGTGAGCGCAGAGAACAGAGCTGCCCGCACACCAAGACCGGCCGTGTCGGTTCGCATGCTTCGCATCAAGGTTTGGCGGTGAGAATGATTCGATCGATTTCATGGAAATGTAGCACGGCCAAGCCGACGCGGGGTGTTAACGCGACTCGTTGCCCAGTTCCCGCATGATCGGCCTTTATCCTTGAGCACATTTGCGCTATTGGGCCGGGGCCGCAGGTCAATAGGTGTCACGTTGTTGCCTTAATGTGCGTCGATTGACCGTCGCTTGGGGGATGGCTTGGAGTTTGACGTCGAATACGACGTCAACTCACTGAAAACGCCGATTTGACCGGGCAAACCGCTTTGATCCAGCCGGATTCGGGCAGTTGCCGGGGCAGTACGAGAGAGGATTTTCCATGAAGACTCCGAACGCGCCGGCGCCGGCACGGCCGGTTGGCCGAACGCTCGCCGCCATCGGCAGGACGATCGGCCAGGGCGTAATTCTGACCGCGGCGCTGGCAATGGCGACGGCCGATATCGCGCGCGCGCAGCAGCCTCTGGCTCCTCCGCCCGCGGCTCCGGCTGCCAGACCGAAACCGGCTCCCGCCAAGCCAAGGCCGCCGGCTGCGGCAAAGCCTGGAGCGCCGGCGTCTGAGGCCCAGCAAACGGCACCGCCCGCCGCGCAGGGGCAGGCGCAAGCCCAAGGTGAGCAGCAGCAGCCACAGTTGATCTATTCGCCGTGGACCAAGTTCTGTCTCAAGTCCGACCAGAACGATCCCAATTCCAAGCAGGTGTGCTTCACCGGCAAGGATGCTCGCATCGAATCCGGCATGCCGATTGCCGCCGTCGTCGTGATCGAACAGCAGGGCGAGCCGAAGAAACTCCTGCAAGTCACGTTGCCGCTGCATTTGCTGATACAGCCCGGCACGCGCGTCATCGTCGATCAGGATCAACCGCTAACCGCGCCGTACTATCTCTGCGTCGAAATCGGCTGTTTGGCCAGATACGAGGCCACGCCCGAGTTGATTGCCAAGATGAAGAAGGGTCAAGTTCTCAACGTGCAGGCGATCAATCAAAATAATCAGCCGATCACGGTGCCCTTGCCGCTGGCCGAATTCGCAAAGGCCTATGACGGACCGCCGACCGATCCGAAGGTCTTCGAAGCGCAACAGCAGAAGCTGCAGGAGGAATTGCAGCGCCGCGCCGATGAAGCGCGCAAGGAGCTGGAACAGAAGCAAGGTGGCGCGCCGCAATCCTCGAACGCGCCGCCGCGACAATAAGCAAGAGTCCCGGATCAGCGATGCCGCGCATCGCATCCGGGCATTCTTGTTTCCAGATCTATGTTCAGTGAACCGAAGCCGTGCGCGGGCGATAGCCGCCTCTGCCGTCCTTGACGAAGACCTCGGCGACTTGCGGATGGCGCACCGGCTCGCCGGTGGTGTCCGGCAGAAGATTCTGCTCGGACACATAGGCGACGTATTCGGTCTCGTCGTTCTCGGCGAACAGGTGGTAGAACGGCTGATCCTTGTGCGGCCGGATTTCGGCGGGGATCGACTCGTACCATTCTTCGGTATTATCGAAGCTCGGGTCGATGTCGAAGACCACGCCGCGGAACGGATAGATGCGGTGCCGCACGACCTGACCGATCTGATATTTGGCGATCCGGATCTTGTTCATTCCAAACCTCAGCTGGCGGCCGCAAGCGGCCGAGAGACAGGGCTACCGAGGTAGCCCCCGGTTCTCTAGCACGGCGGTATGGCCCGGCAACATATCAGCCGAAGTAGCGTTCATAATCCATATCTTTGGCCCATTTCCGGGTCCTTTTCCGCGACCAGACCGGCCAGATCGACCAGAACCTTGGCCTGTTTCCAGGTCGCGTCGTCCTGCATCTTGCCGTCGATCATGACCGCGCCGCTGCCGTCCGGCATGGCGGCGATGATCTTCTTGGCGAAGGCCACCTCGGCGGGATCCGGCGAGAACACGCGCTTGGCGATCGGCACCTGGCTCGGGTGCAGCGTCCAGGCGCCGACACAGCCCATGAGGAAGGCATTGCGAAACTGCGCCTCGCAGGCGGCGCTGTCGGCAAAATCGCCGAACGGGCCGTAGAACGGCTTGATGCCGGCCGCGGCGCAAGCATCGACCATTTTCGCAATCGTGTAGTGCCAGAGATCCTGTTGGAAGCCTGCACGCGGCGCATCGGGGGAGGCCGCGTCGGCAAGGACCTTGTAGTCCGGATGGCCGCCGCCGACCCGCGTGGTCTTCATCGCGCGCGATGCGGCGAGATCCGCCGGCCCGAGACTGATGCCGTGCATGCGCGGTGAAGCGACGGCGATTTCGGCAACATTGTCGACGCCTTCGGCGGTTTCGAGAATGGCGTGGATGAGGATCGGCTTCTTGACGCCATGCCTGGCTTCGAGCTGAGCCAAAAGCTGATCGAGGTAATGGATGTCCCACGGGCCTTCAACCTTGGGCAGCATGATGACGTCGAGCTTGTGCCCAACCGCGGCGACGATCTCGGTAACATCGTCGAGCACCCAAGGTGAGTTCAGCGCGTTGATGCGGGTCCACAGTCCGGTCTCGCCGAATTCGCATGCCTTCGCCATGGCGATGAATCCGCTGCGCGCGGCTTCCTTGGCATCGGCCGGAATGGCGTCTTCAAGATTGCCGAGCACCACATCGACCTGGGCGATGAGCTCCGGCACTTTGGCGCGCACCTTCTCGATGTGCGGCGGCACAAAATGGATCATCCGCTCGAGCCGCAGCGGCAATTCGCGCAAGGGTGCAGGCGCGCCGATCGCGAGCGGCTTGAAAAAATTGCGCGGCAGTTTCATTGGCGTAATTTCATCGGGATGTTCCCCCCGCAACCCAAGACGGCTCGGCGCAAGACGAGCAAAGCTAGGACGGAAGGCGGGACCTCGCCAAGCCGTTTTTGACGCCAGCTCTGCCTAGGAAATGGCAGCATTTTGTCGACCGTCAGACCATCTCGCCGCGCATCAGGCGGGGTTGCGAGGCGGCCGGGGTGACCCCTTCGCGCATCATGGCACGGCGCAGCGGTCCGACGTGGTCGAGCAGGTAAAGCGACAAACCGCGCACGCCGTGGACCGGGACGAAATCGGTCAATAGGCTCCGGTTCAAAACGTCGACGGCGACGGCTCGGCTTGTGACATCGGCGCGCCGCTGCCGCTCGTAGCGCGCGAGCACGTCGGGCGAACCGACATCGCAACTGTGTCGTCGCGCATCGGCGACGATTTCAGCAATAGTCGCGGCGTCACGCAGGCCGAGATTGAGCCCTTGCGCGCCGATCGGCGGCACGACGTGAGCGGCTTCGCCGACCAGCACGGTGCGGTTGCCGGAAAAGGCCTGAGCGGTTTCGACCGCGAGTCGAAACACGCCGCGACCGGGCTCGGCCGTCATCTTGCCGAGATACGAATGCGCGCGGCGCTCGATCTCGTCCGAAAGCGCAGCATCGCCCAAGCCGGCGAGTGCGGTTGCGCGATCGGGATCGAGCACGCAAACCAAACTCGAGCGTTGGCCAGGCAGGGGTACGAGCGTGAAGGGGCCGTGCTCGGTATGAAACTCTGTCGATGTGTCGTCGTGCGGGCGGGCGTGGCCGAGATTCAGCGTGAGCGCCGTCTGCGGATAAGTCCCACGCCGCGTCGAAATTCCAGCTGCGGTGCGGCAGAGGGAGCGGGCGCCGTCGGCGCCGATCACAAGCCGCGCCCGCACGTCGCCGTCGGCATATTTGATCATGACGCCGTCGGCGCGATGGGTCACGGCAAGCGCCGAATCCGCAATCCGCGCCAGCTTGATGTCCTCCACGCGCGCTTCGAGTGCGCCAAAAAGATGCCGGTTTTCGATATTGTAGCCGAAGGCGTCGAGTCCGATCTCCGCTGCTTCGAAATGAACTTCGGGTGCACGAAACAGGCGCTGGGTGTCGTCGATGATCCGCAGTTTGCGCAACGGCGCGGCTTGGCCGAGGCAAGCCGGCCACACGCCCAGCGTCTCGAGCGCCGTCACGGAACTTGCGAGAAACGCCGTGGTGCGACGATCGGATTCCGCTTTCGGTGCGATCAGAAGCGTGTCCGCGCCCGCGGCTTTGATAGCGAGCGCAGCGACCAAGCCGGCCGGTCCACCGCCGATCACCGCCACTTCGCAAGTCAGCGTTTGCCGGCCGCCATCCATCACTTCATCCGTTCTCTTAACCACGGGCCGCAGTTCATCCTGCGCGCTTTTGATTTATGAGCGAAAGGGCAGGAATAACAGAGAGATTCTGTCCGTACCTCGATTTCACGTGTAACCTCAAGCTATGAACCCGATCGAGCCACTGAATCCCGGTGAACGCCTGACCGGTCCAAAACCGTCCGCCGACCCGCAAATAGCGACGGCGGCCTTTGCCGTCCATGTCTTTACCGCGTCCGGCGCAGCCTGTGCGCTTTTGGCGCTGATTGCCGCGGTCCGCAATGACTGGCCGCAAATGTTCGTCTGGCTCGGCATTGCACTGTTTGTCGATGGCGTCGACGGAACTTTCGCGCGGCGACTTCGCGTCGCCGAAGTGCTGCCGCGCTGGTCGGGGGACGTGCTCGATCTTGTCGTCGATATCCTCAACTATGTTTTCGTTCCAGCCTATGCGGTCGTCGCCAGCGGGCGCGTGCCGCCGGCTGTCGCAATTCCGCTCGGCATCCTGATCGTCGTCACCGGCTCGCTGTATTTTGCCGACAGGCTGATGAAGACGTCGGATTATTATTTCCGCGGCTTCCCGGCGGTCTGGAACGTGGCGGTCTTCTACCTGTTCGTCCTTAAGCCCGGGCCGGCATTGGCAACGGTGTCGATCGCCACATTGGCGGTGCTGACCTTCGTGCCGTTTCACGTCGTGCATCCCATGCGGATTGCGCATTTGCGCGAGATCACGCTGGCGGCGCTGATCGCCTGGGCGCTGCTTGCGATCTATGCTGTCGCGACAAATCTCGACCCCGGATTCTGGACCGAGGTGGGTTTGTGTGTGCTCGCGATCTATTTCATCGCCGCCGGTTTTCTGCGCCGGCATCATCCTTAACGTCCCTCAGCACTTGCTCGGGTCATTCGATCGAGGCACTTGATGGGGTCTTAAGGCGGGCTGTTCGATGTGCCTACCCCGCCGAAGGAGTTCGTCATGCCGCAAACGTTACCACGACCCGTTCTTCTGATCGCCGGCGGCAGCCGCGGCATCGGCGCATCCACCGCTAAGCTTGCGGCGGAGCGCGGCTATGATGTTGCGATCAATTACATCAACAATGCCAAAGCCGCGGCGGGCGTGGCCGACGCGGTGAAACAAGCCGGCGGCCGAGCCGTCACGCTGCAAGGCGACATGGCGAGAGAAGAGGACATTCTGCGGGTCTTCGATCAGACGACGCAGGCGCTCGGACCAATTGCCCACTTCGTCCACAGTTCCGGCATCGGTGGCAAGAATTCGCGGCTCGACGCGGCGAGTGCGGCAACCATTCGCGAGGTGCTCGACGTCAATCTGTTCGGCGCCATCATCTGCGCGCGAGAGGCGGTGCGTCGCATGTCGACGGCCAATGGCGGCAAAGGCGGATCGATCGTGCTCTTGTCCTCGATCGCCGCAATCACCGGAGGGGCCACCGAATATGTCTTCTACGCCGCCGCAAAGGGCGGCGTCGACGCACTGACCAATGGTCTTGCGCGCGAAGTCGCCAGGGAGGGGGTTCGCGTCAACGCGATACGGCCGGGACCCGCCCGGACCGAGATCCACGAGCCCGGACGGCTTGAGCGGATCACCCCATTGTTGCCGATGGGCCGCCCCGGCGAACCCGAAGAAATCGCGGAGGCAGTCCTCTTCCTGCTCTCCGATGCGGCGTCTTATATCAGCGGCGCCGTGCTCAATGTTTCGGGCGCGCGCTGATGCGGGCGCGTTTTGCCCCTTTGCGCGAGATGCTTGTGTTCATGTCGCGGCTGCCTATGATCCCGGCCGAGCTTTCTCACGGACAAATCGAACCTGCCGAAGGAGAGGAAAATGGTTGCGGCTGTACGCGTTCATAAGCCGGGCGGACCGGAAGTTCTGACCTATGAAGAGGTCGAAGTGGGCGCGCCCGGACAGGGGCAGGTCCGGGTCAAACAACACGCCTGCGGCGTCAATTTCATCGACACTTATTTTCGCATGGGTCTCTATCCCTCGCCGGTCGGCATGCCGTTCATTGCGGGCAACGAGGCCGCCGGCGAAGTGGTCGCGGTTGGACCGGGCGTCAGCGATTTGAAGATCGGCGATCGGGTCGCCTATGTGGTTGCGCTCGGCTGCTATGCTGCCGAACGCCTCGTTCCCGCCGATCGCGCGGTGAAACTGCCGGCGAATATCAGCTACGAACAAGCCGCGGCGATGATGCTCAAAGGCATGACCGCGGAATATCTACTGCGGCGCACGTTCAAGGTCGAAAAAGGCATGAACATTCTCATGCACGCAGCGGCCGGAGGCGTCGGCCTCATTCTGTGCCAATGGGCCAACCATCTCGGCGCCAATGTCATCGGTACGGTCGGCTCGAAGGACAAAGCGGAGCTCGCCAAGGCCAATGGCTGCCACCACACCATTCTTTACCGCGAGGAAGACTTCGTCGCCCGCGTCAAGGACATCACCGGCGGCAAGTTGTGCGACGTCGTTTATGACGGCGTCGGCAAGACTACATTCCCGGCCTCGCTCGACTGCATCCGTCCGCTCGGCATGTTCGTCAGCTTCGGCAGTTCGTCCGGACAGATCGACGCCTTCAACATCAACATCTTGCAGCAGAAGGGCTCGTTGTTTGCGACGCGCCCGACATTGAATACCTATGCCGCCAAGCGCGAGGACTTGCTGGCGATCGCCAACGATCTGTTCGACGTTGTCGGCAAGGGCGCGGTCAAGATCCCGGTCAAATACAAATACGCGCTGCGCGATGCGCAACAGGCGCACCGTGACCTCGAAGCGCGCGCCACGACCGGCTCGATCATCCTCGTGCCGTAAGGGACAACACAGGAACAATGAAGATTTGGGGTTACTGGGCAACGCTGGGATGGGCGATCATCGCCTTCCTGGCGGGCCAGCTCGCTGGCTCAAGCGTGCTGCTATGGCAGCGCGCGGGGGAATGGAGTTCGTTGCTGGAAACGCCCTATGACGGCATTCTGGTGACGCTCTTCATTGCAATCTCCAATCCGGCCACGATTGCCGTGATCATGCTGGCGGTCTGGTTCGCGCACAGCGATCAGGCGGACTATCTGGCGCTGAAGCGGCCGCAACGGCGCGACGTGATCATCGGCGTCGTTTGTTTGGTCGGCCTGATCGCGATCTGCGACGCGCTGCTCTACTTGAGTGGGCGGGAGCTGGTCACGCAATTTCAGCTGCAATCCTACACCACTGCGGCCGCGGAAGGCTGGCTGATACCGATGTGGCTCGGCGCCGTCATCGTGGCGCCAGCCGGCGAAGAAATCATGTTTCGCGGATTTTTGTTCCGCGGCTGGGCGCGCACGGAGCGCGCGGTGTGGCCGGCTGTCATTGTGATATCCGCGCTGTGGGCGGCCTTGCACGTCCAGTATGACTGGACGGGCGTCGCGCAAATCTTCGTCATCGGCCTGTTCCTGGGGTGGATGCGCTGGCGCAGCGGCTCGACGCTGCTGACGTTTTTCCTGCACGCGCTGTTCAATCTTGAAGGCACGATGGAAACCGTGGCGCAGATTCATTTCTTCGCTAAATAGGGTCGTAATCTCCGACCTTGCCGGACCTTGCTGTCGATCGGCTGAGCCAAGCAGCAAGAACGACGGAAAGGCGGTCCGATATCGTGGAACGTCGACTGTTCTCACGATACGCTGTGGACCATCGGCCAGGTCCAACCGGCCGCCGCCGTACGGAGCACTCGTCTAGTTCGCGTGCGTGCCGCGCAGTTCCGCATAAGCGCGATTGAGAGCCTTGTCTGCGCTCGGATCGGACGGAATGTAGGATTGCAAGATCGGCTTTTTAGCACCGGAGACGTTGACGGCTGATTTCGCGGTATCGGGAGCGTCCTGCGCCACCTCGATGTCGGGCGAGATCCCTTTCGCCGTGATCGGGTGACCCGACGGCGTAAAATATTGTTCGGTGGCAAGACGGAGCGCGCCCTGGCCGCGGCCGAGTGACAGCTCGGTGAGCACCGTGCCGGCACCATAAGTGCGCGTACCGATCAATGTGGCGCGATGATTGTCCTGCAGCGCGCCCGCGACGACTTCCGCGGTCGCGGCCGAGCCGGCATTGATCAACACGACCACCCGCTTGCCGTGACTGAGATCGCTGGGCTTGACGGGAATGGGCTTGGCGCGGGCCGCGCTGCGGCCGCCGATCGAAACGATGTCACCGCTCTGAAGAAAGTCGTCGCTTGCCGCAACGGCCCCGTCGAGCGCGCCGCCCGGATTGTTGCGCAGATCAATCACGTAGCCCTTGAGCTTGTCGGCCGGCACTGCATTGGCAATGTCGTCGATCGCCTGTTTGAGCTCGTCGCCGGTCTTGTTGTTGAACTGCACAATGCGAATATAGCCGATATCGCCGCCTTGAACCTGCGAACGCACCGAGCGCGCCGTGATATGGTCGCGGGTGAGCGTCAGATTGAGCGGCTTGTCCCGGCCGAGACGCGCGACGATCAAATTGACCTTCGAACCGGCTTCGCCGCCCAGCATTTGGCTGATCTGATAAGCGGTCAGGCCGTCGAGCGGCTGATCGTCGATTGTGGTGATGATATCACCGGTCATCAAGCCGGCTTTGGCGGCGGGCGATCCGTCGATCGCGGTAATGATCTTCGGCAGGCCGTCGGCGATGGTGAAGCGAAGGCCGACATCGGCATCCGGTGGACAGCCCTTGGTGCCGGCGGTGCAGGCGATTGTGTGGCTCTCGGCTTTGTCGTCGAGATAATAGGAATCGCCGAGCGCTGCCATCATGCCGTTGATGGCGTTTTCGATCAGCTTGTTGTCGTCAGGTTTCTCGACATAGTTCTGCCGCACCTGCTCGAAGGCGTCGTCGAAAAGTTCCAGTACGCGATATTCCTCGGCATGGCCTGAAGACTTTGCCACTGCGTTAAACGGGATTTGCGCCGCGAGAAGGGCCAGCGCCGCACCCGCGGCCATGCCCGTGAAAACGAATGGAAGTTGTTTTGCCATGATGAGTGCAATTCTATCGACGCGGCGGCCATTGTCGACTCGGCGGCGGGTTGCCTCCGGTCGGGCGGCCTAAGGTGAGCCTGGTCCGCCAAAAATACGGTCGAATGCGGCAACGGTGCGGCCTGTTTTGTTGTCTCCTTGATTATCGTCTTTTTGTTTTTCTTGCCCTTGGGATTCAAATCCGCCGGCGCGATACCTCTGCCGCGGCAAGCCGATGACCGGATCGGTAAAACGGCCGATTGCGGCCACCGTATCAGCCAACGGCACCGTCGAATGGGGCGTTTCGCTCACGATCGTCGCCAAGACCTTCAAGTTGCGGCCAAATAGCGCGTCGAGTGCGGTCAGCGTATGGCTGATCGTGCCGAGATAGGAACCGGCGACCAGAATCAGCGGCAATTGCAACGCCATCATCAGATCGAGCACGGTCCGGCGATCATCGAGGGGCACCATGACGCCGCCAACGCCCTCGATCAGCAGGACGTCGCCGCGCTGCTCGATCGCGGTCCGGCAAAATGAAACGACAGCATCGAAATCAATGGCTTGCCCTTCGGCATGGGCGGCAAGGTCGGGCGACAAAGCGGCGCGGTATCGCCACGGCGAGATCCGTTCGATTTCCTGCGGCGTGATCGAAAGCCCCAGTGCCTGCAACAGAACTCCCGGGTCGCTCGACGCCGGCAAAGCCGGATCAAAACCGCTGACCACCGGCTTGATAGCGTTCACGTTGCGGCCCATCCGCCGTAAATGCCGGATAAGGGAAGCCGCAACGTAGGTCTTGCCGACGTCGGTCCCGGTTCCGGTGATAAAGATCGCGGTCACGCCTCAATGCCTTATCACGCGCTGCCGGACGATTTCAGCGAGTCGCTCGATTTCGGATTCAGGATGCTGCGCGGTGAAGGCAAAGCGCAGCCGCGCCGTCCCGGCCGGCACAGTCGGCGGGCGGATAGCGACGACAAGGAAGCCTTCGTCGCGCAAGAGTTCGGACGCTGACAGGGCAGATTCGGTCTCGCCGACAATGACCGGTACGATAGCGCTCTGTGCTTCCGGCAGATTAAGCGCACGGGTGAACAGCCGCGCCTTGCGCAACGGCCCCGCCGCATAGGCCGGATCGCCTTCGATGATGTCGAGAGCGGCGATAGCTGCGGCGATGACCGGTGGCGGCAGGCCGGTCGAATAGATAAAGGTGCGGGCGCGCGTGCGCATCAGATCGATCACCGTCTGTGATGCACACAGGTAGCCGCCATAAGCGCCGACTGCCTTGGAGAGCGTGCCCATCTGTAGCGGCACATCGATCTTGCTGGCGCCTTTATGGTTGAACGCGAAGGTCGAGCCGCGGCCGCCGCCAAGCACGCCCAAACCGTGGGCGTCGTCCGACAGGAGCCAAGTGTCGAAGCGTGCGGCCATTTCCGAAAGTTCCGCCAGCGGCGCCAGATCGCCGTCCATGGAAAAGACGCCGTCGGTCGCGATCAGCGCGTGTCTCTTGCCGCTGCGGTGATCGGCTAGAAGCTTCGCAGCATGTCCGGCATCGGCGTGACGATAGAGGCGGACCTCGGCGCCGCTAAGCTTGGCGCCGGCATGGATGCAGGCGTGTGAGAGTTCGTCCATGACGATCAGGTCATCCGGTCCGACCAGCGCGGGGATGATGCCCGCATTGGCGAGATAGCCGGAGCCGAAAACACAAGCCGCCTCAGCGCCTTTCAACCGCGCCAGCCGATCCTCGAGTGCGGCGTAAAGCGGATGGTTGCCGGTGACGAGCCGGGAAGCGCCGGCGCCGATACCGTGCAACTCCATGGCCTCGATCGCGGCGGCAATGACTTTGGGATTCTGGCTGAGATTGAGATAATCGTTACAGGAGAATGACAGCAACCGGCGCCCGGCGCGCTCGACCCAAATGCCCGAGCGCGCCGTGACCATTGGCGTGCGGCGAAGCTTGGCCTGATCCAGGGCGCTGAGCTTTTCGGCGGCAAATTCATCCAGCGAGCGCATCTTTCGACCTGAACACCAAACGTGAGCCAAACACGCGTGGCGCGAACACGTGACCTGGGCCTGCCTGGAAGGCACAATGGCCGTTTAAGGGCACAAGGTTCCATGAAAGCGCCAAATGTCGGGCAAGGCTAGCAAAAACAAGGGCGTAACAGCACCCTACTGGTATGAGCCGGGCCTCGGCCGCATTTGGCTGCCCTATGCGCAGATGAAGACGGCAACGCCGCCGCTCGCTGTGACCGGCACCAACGGCGCCCGCATCACGCTCGCCGATGGGCGCGAGCTGATCGACGGCATCGCATCCTGGTGGACCGCCTGTCACGGCTACAACCACCCCCATATCCGCGCCGCGGTCGAGCGCCAATTGGCGCAAATGCCCCACGTGATGTTCGGCGGCCTGGTGCACGAGCCGGCGCTGACTTTGGCGGATCGTCTAACTGCTACGCTCACTCAAGATAATCTGGCATGCGATCTCGACCGTGTGTTTTTCAGCGATTCGGGTTCGGTCGCCGTCGAAGTCGCGCTGAAAATGGCGGTGCAGTATTGGCGCAATCGCGGAGTCAAAAGTCGCTCGCGGATCGTCGCCTTCAATGGCGGCTATCACGGCGACACGACCGGCGCCATGTCGGTGTCCGATCCTGAAGGCAGCTTTCACGCTGCTTTTCGAGGCCTTCTGCCGCAGCAAATTGTGGTTGATCTGCCCACCGACCAGGCGAGCGCGGCGGCTTTGGCGGAGACGCTCGAACGCCACGCCGATGAAGTGGCCGCAATTATCGTCGAACCTTTGGTTCAGGGTGCGGGTGGCATGCGCTTCCACGCTCCCCGGATTCTCGAGACTTTGCGGGCAATCGCGGACCGATACGAACTGTTGCTGATCTTCGACGAAATCTTCACGGGCTTTGGCCGGACCGGGCAGATGTTTGCCTTTCAGGAGGCCGCCGTGCTGCCGGATATCGTCACGCTGTCGAAGGCCTTGACCGGTGGAACTCTGCCGCTCGCCGCGACCGTCGCTCGCCGCAAGGTCTTCGACGCATTCTGGTCGGATGATCCGGTGCAGGCGCTGATGCACGGCCCGACTTTCATGGCCAATGCGCTGGCCTGTGCGGCCGCGAATGCCTCGCTCGATCTGTTCGAACGGGAGCCGCGCCTGCAACAGGTGGCAAAAATCTCTGATGCGCTACGCGAAGGCCTTGAGCCGTGCCGGAAGCTGCATGGCGTCAACGACGTACGGATCAAAGGCGCGATCGGCGTGGTCGAACTCGATCGCATCAACGATCTCGACGCCTTGCGGCGGCGGTTCATCGCCGAAGGCGTCTTCATCCGGCCGTTCGGCAATATCGTCTATCTCACCCCGGCCTTTACGATCGGGGAGGGCGATCTCAACCGCCTGATGGACGCTATTCGCCGCGTACTGGCGGAACGCTGATCCGCTCAGATGATCGGCTTGCCGCGGACATCGACCGCACGCTCGATTTTGACCAGAACGCCGATCCCGGTATCGGCGCCGACATGGGTCTGCTCCCGCGGCAACAACAGGTCGAAGATCGCCTTGTGAATGGGGCCGCTCTCGTGCAGCGCGGCACTGCCGTAGAAGCGCAGAAACCCGCTTTCGAGCACACCGTCGCGCTGCGCCTTGAAATTCGCGTACATGATGCAGACGCGCTTGTCGTGCGCGAGATTGTCCAGCGCCGTGCGCTTGGAGCGTTCCCAATAAGCGAGGTGCATGTCATCGAAAACGACCATGCTGCCTTTGGGGCTGATATTGGGTCCCTGCGGACCGGAGGTGGCGACGAGGCAGGGATAGCCGTCGTCCCAGGCATTGCGGATCAGCGTCTTAATCGTGTCGGAAAACGGCATGAGAGAACAACCCGTGATGTTGAGGGAAATGCAAATCGGTGAGGAAGCTTAGTTCAAGCGGATATTGTTAGCCTAATAGCCGACCACAGTCCCGTGGAGATCATAGGCGTCCGCTCGATCGATCTTCACAGTCGCGATCTCGCCGACGCGCAGCGGCCGGCGGCTTTGGACATAAACAGTGCCGTCAATTTGCGGCGCGTCGCCTCGGCTGCGGCCTTTGGCAATCCCCGGACTTGATCCGGGGATCGGCCCGACATCATCGATGATGACGCGTTCGCGGCTGCCGACTTTGCGTTTCAGCCGCCTTTGCGAGATCGCCTGCTGGTGCTGCATCAAGCGATGCCAGCGTAGTTCTTTGATCTCGTCCGGCACGGCGGCAGCGAGATCGTTCGACACCGCGCCGGCGACCGGCTCGTAGCGGAAGCAGCCGACGCGATCGAGCTCGGCTTCGCCAAGCCAATCGAGCAATTGCGAAAAATCCTCGTCGGTCTCGCCGGGGAATCCGACGATGAAGGTCGAGCGAAGGGTCAGGTTCGGGCAGATCTCGCGCCAGCGCGCGATTCGAGTAAGCGTCTCTTCCTGGGCCGCCGGCCGCCGCATGCGCTTGAGCACGGCCGGACTCGCATGCTGAAACGGGATGTCGAGATAGGGCAGCACCTTGCCCTCGGCCATCAGCGGAATGATCTCGTCGACGTGAGGGTAGGGATAGACGTAGTGCAGCCGCACCCAGACGCCGAGTTCGCCAAGCTCCCGCGCCAGGTCGAGAAACTTCGCCCGCACCTCCCGGTCCTTCCATGTGCTCGGCGCATATTTGAGGTCGACGCCATAGGCCGAAGTGTCCTGCGAAATGACCAGGAGTTCCTTGACGCCTGCGGCGACCAGCTTTTCGGCCTCGCGGAGCACGTCGGCGGCGGGCCGCGATACCAGATCGCCGCGCAATTGGGGGATGATGCAGAAGGTGCAGCGATTGTTGCAGCCTTCTGAAATCTTGAGATAAGCGTAGTGCCGCGGGGTAAGCCTGATGCCTTCCGCCGGAATGAGGTCGGTATGGGGATCGTGCTGCGGCGGGGCAGCACGGTGCACGGCCTCGAGCACGCTTTCATATTGCTGCGGACCCGAGACGGCCAACACGCCCGGATGCACCGACGTGATCTTTTCCGGCTCGGCGCCCATGCAGCCGGTGACGATGACTTTGCCGTTTTCCGCCATGGCTGTTCCGATGGCGGCAAGCGATTCCGCTTGTGCGCTGTCGAGAAAACCGCAGGTGTTGACGATGGCGAGGTCGGCGCCCTTGTGCTCGCGCGCAAGCTCATAACCCTCAGCCCGCAGCCGCGTGATGATGCGCTCGGAATCGACCAGCGCTTTGGGGCAACCGAGCGAAACAAAGGAAATACGGCAAGCGGGTTTGGTTTGGCGGTTCATTCTGCGGTTTTCGGGTCTCGATTTAGCAGGCGGCAAGCAGGGCCGTGCTCATAGCACGTGAATTGGCAAGGGCGGCAACTGCGGATTTATCCCCTAGATGCGCCCACAATCGGCCTCTGCAAAGCCTTCTTTGCCTTGAAAAAGCCCGGCCCGCCCCGTGAAATTACCGGTACCGGGGAGCAGTGGTTAATGCCTGTTCGGGGGAAATTAACGATTTCGCGATCTGCTCCAGTCCGGGACGATGGTCGATGGCGATTCTCGACACGCTGCGCCTTCGGTTGCCGCGTAAAGGTGTTCAGGCGCCGCGCGTTTTGCTGTGCCGGATGCTGTTGCGTTTGACGGCTGGATGGGACCGACGGACCAGTATGGTGCAAGCGAGGCAAATCGGCGTGCTTTTGCTGGCGGCGAGTCTCGCCGGCTGCGGCAGCTACAGCATGTTCGATACGTCCTCGTTCATGTCGCAGGGCTATTCATCAGGCAAATCGGACTGGCGCAATGCGGCCGCCGGCTCGGCGGATAACGCGGCGTCCGACACCACTGGCTCCACCAATGCCGCGCCTGCCAATGCGGGCTCCGGATCTGCGGCTTCCAATCCGCAGAAGAGCGACACCGACGCGCTTACGTCGCTATTCGCGCGCGCTGCTCAGAACAAGCCACAAGACACTCCGGCGCCGCGTCCCGCGGCAAGACCCATTACCGTCGCCGACGTCAGCGATACGGCGATTTCGCCGGCGCCGCCTCCGGCCGTCCCTGACGTCAAGATAGAGCCACGCGGCCGCGCCTATCTGTTCCGCGGCATTGCCGGCCTGATCTATTCGCGCGGCATTGACAAATTGACGGAGCGGATCCGCCGCACCGGCATTCCGGCCAGCGTCGACACCTATCTGGTGTGGCGCCCGATCGCTGATCAGGCGATCCGCGACTATCGTCGCGATCCGCAGCCGATCATCCTGATCGGCCACTCGATGGGCGGCGACGCGTGTTTGGATTTTGCCAAACTGCTCAACGCCGCCGGCATCCCGGTGAAGCTACTCGTCACCTATGACCCGAGCCGGCTCGCCGAAGATGTGCCGCCCAATGTCGAGCGCTACATCAATATCTTCCAGTCGACGAATGTCATGGGCGGCGGCAATGTGGTGCAGGGTTCGCGCTTCCACGGCCACTATGCGAGCTACAATCTGAAAGATCACCACGAACTCATTCACATCAATATCGAAAAGGCCGACCCGATCCAGGAGCAGTTGGTCAGCAAGGTTGTCGAACTTGCATCCACCCCGGCCACCGCCGAGGGCGAGGCGATTCCTATCCGCCTCGAGGTTCCGGCCGACTCGCCGATCGAGTTGTGGGATTCCGGCCAGCCCGTCACCGCCCACGCCGGCGACACGCTGAAAACCTTCGCCGACGCCTATCACGTGCCGTTGTGGTCGCTTGCCGAGATCAATCCGTCGGCCGCCAACGGGCCGCTCGCCGAGGGCGAGCGTATCGTCGTTCCGCGCCATCTTGTGCCGATGGCGACCCCGGCCGTGGCTAGCAACGCGGTTTCGAGCTACGCAATGCCTGCCGGCCGCTGAGGCCGCCGGGTACTCAATTCAGCAATGCGGCGCCAGGCACAAGCCGCTCGGCTGAAAGCAGCGCCAGAATGGCGCCGGCGTCGACTTGCCGTTCGTGCAGGTATAGACAGTGCACCAATTCGACGCATCACAATCCGAGACGCAGCGCCCGCTGGATTGTGCACAGGCTCCGGTCATTTTGACTTTTGCCTTACCCCGCGC
>Ga0335072_10003622_pt1 | contig 23175 bp, 19 predicted proteins | sample Lox_Sample_21_FD_206725 | JGI IMG/M metagenome (GOLD analysis project Ga0335072, IMG submission 206725) | Soil microbial communities from Loxahatchee National Wildlife Refuge, Florida, United States - Lox_Sample_2.1 | ecosystem: Environmental > Terrestrial > Soil > Wetlands | place: USA...
GGGATGCGGGCAACCACGAACGTCGCGGAGCGGCGCTCGGCGAAGCCCAGCGACTCGTACAGCCGGATCGCGCCGACGTTCTCGGCAGCGGCGTGCAGGAACGGGACCTCGCCGCGGGCCATGATCGCCGCGGCGACGGCCAGTGTGAGCCTGCTCGCCAGGCCTTGCCCGCGCCAGGCGGGATCGGTGCACACGGCGCTGACCTCCGCCCAGCCCGGCGGGCGGATCCGCTCGCCGGCCATGGCGACAAGAGCGCCGTCGCGCCGGATGCCGAGATAACCGCCGAACTCGATGGTCCGGGGCAGGAACGGGCCCGGCCTGGTCCGGGCTACGAGGTCCAGCATCTCAGGCACGTCAGGCGGTCCGAGCGGAATTGCGTCCGCATCGGGCTCGCCGCGGACCGCCTCGCCAGTGAGCTGAACGCCGGGCAAGCTCATGATCAGCTTCCAGTCAGCCGGCGGCTCGGCGGGCACGCCGGCGGTGGCAACGACCGTGCCGGGTCCGGCAAGCCGGGCGAGGTCAGCCCAGTCCTCGGAGCCTGGGTGCGCTGGCAGCCCGACGAAGGGCGCGACGTCAGCCTGATAACGCACTACCGCGCCGCGCCGCTCACCCAGCCGCGCCTGCGGACCGAGAAGTGCCGCTCGAGCCGGGTTGTCGAGCGGGTGCTCCGAGACCACGCGCGCTAGGCCGCGATGCGCAGCGCGGTCGTGACCGCCTCGACGTCCGCAGGATCGTAGCGGTAGGGGGTGTAGAGCGACATGCGGGTGATGATGTCGCCGAAGCGCTGCTGCAACGCGGTCGCGACCTGCTCGGGCGTGCCGGAAACAGCAAAGGCGCTGAGCACGTCGTCGCTGATGAGGTTGCCCATCTCGGCCCACTCCTGGCGACGGGACAACACATTGAGCTGGTCGCCGAGTTCGCCCCAGCCGTGCAATTCGAGGACTGCCCGGTAGGCGGGAGTGGAGCCGTAGAACGCGATCTGCTCGCGGACGCCCTTCTCAGCCGCCGCGCGCGACTTGTCGTCCGAGCCGAGCACGACAAAGGGAGCCAGGCAGAGTGCGAAGCCGTCCAGGCTGCCGCGACCGGACGTGAGCGCGGGCAGCGTGCGCTCGCGCAGATACGCCTCGGTAGTGAAGCTGTGGCAGAGCATGCCGTTGGCAGCCCGGCCGGCCACGCTCGTCATGCGCTCGCCGACAGCGGCCAGCATGATCTGCGGGTTGCCATGGGGATTCGGCCCGGGGTTGAAGAATGGCGTCATCAGCGTGTGCTGGTAGAACGCACCGCGAAAGGCCAGCTTCCCGCCGCTAGCCCAGCTTGCCCAGATAGCACGGAGCGCGGTGATGAACTCCTCCATCCGCGCAGCAGGCTGACTCCAGGGCATGGCGAACCGCCGCTGGATGTGCGGACGGACCTGCGAGCCGAGCCCCAGGATGAACCGGCCGCCGGAGATGAGCTGCACGTCATTCGCCTGATAGGCCATCGTCATCGGATTGCGGGCGAATGCGACGGCAATCGCCGAGCTCAGCGTGATCCGGCTAGTGGCGCGCGCGGCAAGTCCGAGAGTGATGAACGCATCGTGCCGGGTCTCGGGCACAGTAAAGCCGTCATAGCCAGCAGACTCGGCCGCCTGCGCTGCGGCCTCGATGCCGAAGGGGTCTTCGGTGATCTGCGCGCCGGTGTCGATCAGCATGCGTGCGTGGCCCTTTCGCGAGGGGGGTTCGGCAGGTGCCTGCATCACATCATGTCCGCCCGTGGAGCAGGCGCCCAGCCCTGAAGCCAGGCCGGTGTTAAGCAGCGACCAGCGCGTCAGTCAGCGGCCCGATGCCCGCCAGCCGCTCCACGAGATCGGGGGCGAGTCCGTGCCGCTGGCCTAGCGTCTGCGGAGCGTAGTACGACACCTTCACCTGGTCGCCGTCGGCCCAGATCAGCACTTTCAGCGGCATGTCGAGGGCGGCCAGCGGCACGGCGTCCATGACCGGCGTGCCGGCGGCCGGGCTGCCGAAGATGACCAGGGTGGTCTCGCGGAGGCTCAGCCCGACCTCGGCAGCGGCGGCGCGCTGGTCGATCACGGCGAACAGTCGCATGCCCTTGCCCGCGACGAGCTCCTGCAGCCGCGCGACCGTGTCGGAGAACGACCTTGGGCTGACTTTCGTGATCACTCCTGGCTCAGTTCCGGCATCGGTAGTCATGCGTACCCTCCTGGTCGGACTCGGCTGTCAGGGTCCCCATCCTCGCCCACAGCGCAGGCCGCTAGCCGAGCTGGCCGGCAACCGCGGCGGCCAGCACGGCGGCGGCTGCCGTCACGGCCCGGCACAGGACCGCGGCCCGGGCGATGTCGGCCGGGACGGGCCTCGGGCCACTGCCCAGTTCGGGCCGTCGCTCGGTACGCCCCGAGTAGCTGAGCGAGCCACCGAGCCGCACGCCGAGCGCGCCGGCGAAAGCGGCCTCGCACCACCCGGCGTTCGGGCTCGGATGCCGCGGTCCGTATTCACGCGCAATCCGAAGAGTGATGTCGGGGCGTCCGCCGACGACGGGGGAGCAGGCGGCAGCGAGCGCAGCGGTGAGCCGGGCGGGCAGCCAGTTGGCGACGTCGTCGAGCCGGGCGGATGCCCAGCCGAACTCCTCATACCGCGGCGAGTGGTGACCGACCATCGCGTCCAGGGTGTTGACTGCCCGGTAGGCGATTAGGCCCGATGGTCCCGCGAGGGCGCCCCACACGAGCGGAGCGACAATCGCGTCGCTCGAGTTCTCCGCGATCGACTCGACGACCGCCCGGACGATGCCAGCTTCGTCGAGGCTAGCCGGATCGCGGCCGCACAGATGCGGGAGAAGAAGTCGTGCCCCGGCGAGGTCACCGGCCTCCAGCGCCTGGCGAATCTGGTCAGCCTCGCGAGTCAGCGAGCGGGCACCGAGTACCGCCCACGTAGCAGTCGCGGTGAGCGCAGCCTCCGCGACTGGCCGCTCGTGCGCAATGCGGGCCGTGGCGGCGAAGGGACCCGCGGCCAGTGAGATCGACGCGGCGGCGAACTGCGAGCCGCGCGCGCGGCGAGCGTCGTACAGCCAGGCCTCGAGCGCCCGGGCGAGACGACCGAAGAGGGCGACCGGATGGCCGCGTTGCGGATCGCCCAGGAGCGCGTCGGCAGCCACGCCCGCCAGCAGCCCGGCCGCGCGCGCTGTCCCGGAGCCCCGCCAAGGCGCGCGGCGATTGGGTCGGGTCACCCGAGAATGGTGGCACGGGGGATGCGGGCACGGGCCGCGACGGCCTGCGGGGATGCTGGCACGGGCCGCGATGTGCCGCGGGGATGCTGGCACGGCCTGGTGGTGGCACGGCCTCATGGTGGCACGGGCCGGAGGGTGGGCTGCGGCATATCGTCCTAGCGTGGCCTGATCGGCGACATGTCACTGGTTATGTACACCGCAGCGACCGTATATATCACTACTTATACCTTCTTGCGACGTCTATAACCAGTAACATGTCGAGATTCTCGGCGAGCCCGCGCCCGGTATATGCCCGAGCGTCCGGATGTCAGCGGCCCGTCCAGGCCGGCGGCCGCTTGTCCCGGAATGCGGCAGGCCCTTCCTGCGCGTCGGCGCTGTGGTAGACCGGCGCCCAGATCCGATCCGCCTCGGCGAAGACATCGGGCCGGGACAGGTAGGCGGTCCGTTTGCTGGCGAGGACCGACAGCGGAGCGTTCGCCGCGATTCGCTCGCCCATCGCCTGCGCCGTCGCGCGCAGCTCGGCGGCGGGAACGACTTCGTTTACCAGGCCGATCTCGAAGGCGCGCTGCGCTGGCACCGGATCGCCGGTCAGCACGATCTGCAGCGCGATCCGGGGCGGCACCAGCCAGGACAGCGGAGCGGCCCACGGTGAGCCCCGGCCGACCTTGACCTCCGTCACCGCGAACGAGGCTGTGTCCGCGGCGACGCACAAGTCGCAGCACTGAGCGAGCAGGAAACCGCCGGCGTAGGCCACACCGTTCACGGCGGCGATCGTCGGCTTGGGAACGTCGATGTTGCGCCCGAACTGCGGGAGGTAGTCAGGCGGCGGCACTGTCAGCGACGTCTGCGCCATCTCGCTGAGATCCCCGCCCGCGCAGAACGCCCGGTCGCCCGAGCCGGTAAGTACAAGTACCCGCGCGCTGTCGTCGGCGTTGAAGCGCCGCGTACCTTCCCAGAGCCCGGCGCGAACGTCTGCGCTGAGCGCGTTGCGCCGCTCCGGGCGCTCAATCGTGAGCCAGGCGACACCGTTGTGCACCGCGTAGCTCACTGCGCCGGTGCTCGCCGCGTCGGTGCTCACTGCATCGGGCATCGCCTGCTCCGTCTCGCCCCAGCAGCGCTGTCCTGCGGACAGCGTCTTCCCAACGGGCCTTCCCGACGGGCCTTCCCACTGGCCTGTCCGGGCTCGTAGAGTAACACGTTAGTGAATGGCCGATAACTACGGGCCAGGAGGCAGAGCCATGGACCTCGATGTGACCAGCCTGCATCACCGCCGCGCGGTGCACCGGTGGGAACGCATGAGCGTCGGCGACCTCCTCGAGCGGGTGACCTGGAGCAGGCCGGACAAGCTCGCGATCGTCGGCAGGCCGGGCGCCTACGCGGCCGAGCGCTTCGCGGCAATGAGTTACCGGCAGGCCGACGAATGCGCCAACCAGATCGCGCACGGGCTGCTGGCGCGCGGCCTGCAGCGCGGCGACGTCGTCATGCTGTTCTGTGAGAACTCGGTCGAGGGCTTCCTGGCCAAGATCGGCATCGCGAAGGCAGGCCTCGTCGCCGCTCCGCTCAACCCGATGATGGCGCCCGACCTTGTCGAAGCCATGGTCGAGCTCGTGCAGCCGAAGCTGGCGATCGTAGACGCTGAGCTGTGGGCCAAGGCGGCAGTGCCGTTCGCGGCGAAGGGCATCACGGCGGACAGCGTGATCACTATCGACATAGGCGGCGGCGTGCTCCCTGGCAGCACTGGGTTCACCGATCTCATCGAGGGCCAGCCGGTCACCGAGCCAGAGGTCGAGATCCATGCCGACGACATCTGGGAGATCCTCTTCACCTCCGGCACAACGGCGCTGCCCAAGGGCGTGATGATCAGCCACGCCTGCAGCTACGCGGCGGGCTTCGGGTTTGCCCTGTCGCTCACGCGTGGCCTGCGCCTCGAGTCCGACATCCGGCTCGGCACCTGTCTGCCGCTCATTTACCACGTGGGCGACCAGCCGTTCACCTACTCGGTGTTCCTGTGCGCGGGCACGCTGGTGCTCGGCCGCCGTCCGGCTCCGGCGGCGATCGCCGAGATGGTCACCGAGGACAAGATCACCGCGCTGTGGGCTGGATCGCCGGCCATGGTGCGCGCGCTGGACGCGGAGCTGACGGCCCGTCCTGAGCTCGACGGCAGCAGCCTTACCGTGATCGTGTACGGCTGGGCTGCCCTTCCGCCGGCGACGCTGGCCTCGCTGAAGCGGCACTGCGGCGAAGACCTGTGCGTGTTCGAGATCTTCGGGCAGACCGAGTGCATCCCGTGTCACAGGTTCTGGCCGGACGAGTGGCCTGAGCTGTTCGCTGCCACGGCACCGCAGCTCAACTACGTGGGCATCCCCAGCCCGATCCTCGGCTCGACGGTCCTCGACCCCGACGGGAACGATCTCGCGGGCCAGCCCGGCGTGGCGGGCGAGGCGGTCTACCGTTCGCCAGCGGTGATGGCCGGTTACTACCGGGACGAGCAGGCAACCCGCACGGCATTCCGCTACGGCTGGTTCCACTCCGGCGACAGCTGCGCCTACGACGACGACGGCCTGCGCATCATGCTCGACCGCTACAAGGACATCGTGAAGACCGGCGGCGAGAACGTCTCCAGCTTGCGAGTCGAAGCAGTGCTCGCGCAGCACCCGGACGTGGCCAAGACCGCGGTGGTCGGGCTGCCGCACGCCCGCTGGGGCGAGGCGGTCACCGCAGTCGTCGTCCTCCGCGACGGCGCGAGCGCCACCGAAGAGGACCTGATCAAGCACTGCCGGGCGACGCCGGCTACGAGACGCCGAAGTCCGTTGTGTTCGCCGACGACCTGCCCGAGACCGTCGGCGGCAAAGTGCTCAAGTACCGGCTGCGCGCGCTACACGCGGACCACTACGGCGGCATCGACGCGCCGCTGTAGCCGCAGTCACGCGTCCAGGGTCGGCACGATGAGGTATTTCGAGCCGGTCGAGTGGCGTGCGTAGGCGCTGATCGCCTCCGGCTTCAGTGCACCAGCCAGCGAGACCTGCGCCGTGTAGCTGCTCGCGAACAGCGTGGTAAGACCGGCGGCCACCCGTGCGCGGAGGCGCTCGACGTCGTCCGAGCTGATGGTCTGCAGGAAATTCGTCAGCAGCCAGCCGCCTATGCCCCAGGCCATTCCATAATTCCGGGACAGCTCGGTCGGACTCCGGTCGAGGGACCCGTAGATGTAGACCTGCTTGCGGACGGTCGAGCCGTAGCGGCTGTAGCCCGCCGCGGAGGCACCGGCGGCGGCCTCCATGGCCGTCAGGATCTGGCTTGCGAGCTTCCCGCCGCCGATGGCATCGAATGCCAGCGTCGCACCGGTCTCGGTCAGCGCGGCGATCAGATCGGGCAGGAAAGCCGGGGACGAGGAGTCGCAGACAAAGCTCGCGCCGGCCGCGCGGAGTAGCTCTGCCTGCTCCGGCCGCCGGACGATGTTGACCAGCTGGATCTGCTCCTCCTGGCAGACCCGGATCAGCATCTGGCCGAGGTTGGACGCGGCCGCGGTATGCACCAGCGCGATGTGGTCCTCGAGCCGCATTGTCTCGATCATGCCGAGGACCGTCATCGGGTTCACGAACGAGGACGCGCCGTCGGCTGCTGGCACGCCATCCGGCAGGACGAGGCAGGCAGCCGCCGGCACCTTCCGGTACTGCGCGTACATGGCACCGCCGGCCACTGCGACCGTTTTCCCGAGCAGTGCCTGCGCAGCCGGACCGGATCCCGCCGCGACGACGGTGCCCGCCCCCTCGTTGCCGACCGGCAGCGGCGCCCCGACCCGGCCCGCGAGCGCGCGCATTGCGGCATCCGGAATGGGCGCCGTCACGACTGGCTGTCCGCCCGACTCGCTGAACTCAGCCGCGGCCAGGTCAGCGCCCGCGAACAGGAGGCCGAGATCGGACGGGTTGATCGGGGTCGCCTCGATGCGCAGCACGACCTCGTCCGGGCCGGGCTCGGGGACGCGGACCGCTTCGAGGAACACCCTCAGCGTCTGATCGGCGCCGACCGCCGATTTCAGCTGCAGCCCCACGGCCGGAGTCGGTGCCATCGATCAGCCCCTTCGATCCTCGTTTCCGTCTCGCTTTGTCGTTATTTTAGACCGAGAAGATAGTAAATGCACGGGCGGCCCCGTCCGGGCTACACGATCAACGTCGTGTGACCCGCCCAGTACTTGTCGCGCAGCAGCCGCTTGTACAGCTTCCCCGTGGCCGAGCGCGGCAGCTCGGCGACGAAGTCCACCGTCCGCGGGCACTTGAAGTGGGTGAGCCGGTCGCGGCACCAGGCGATGAGCTCGTCGGCGAGCTCCGGGCTGGCGACGGCCGGGTCGGCGAGCTGGACGACTGCCTTGACTGCCTCGCCGAGATCGTCGTCGGGTACGCCGATGACCGCGACGTCGAAGACGGCGGGGTGGGCGGAGAGCAGGTTCTCGGTCTCCTGCGGGTAGATGTTCACGCCGCCGGAGATGATCATGTAGGTCTTCCGGTCGGTGAGGTAGAGGTAGCCCTCCTCGTCGACGTGGCCGACGTCGCCGATCGTGCTCGTGATCCCGTCGTCGCGGCGGCTGTCGGCGGTCTTGGCCGGATCCTCGAAGTACTCGAACGCGGTCGCACCGCGGAACCAGATCGTGCCGTCCTGGCCGACGGGCTGCTCCTTGCCCTCGTCGTCCAGTACGAGCAGCTCGCCCAGGATGACCCTGCCGACCGTGCCCGGGTGCGCGAGCCACTGAGCGGAGTCGCAGAAGGTGAACCCGTTGGCCTCGGTGGCGCCGTAGTACTCAGTGATGATCGGGCCGAGCCAGTCGATCATCGCCTGCTTGACGTGCACCGGGCAAGGCGCCGCGGCGTGAACGATGCACTCGAGCGACGCGGTCTCATACCGGGTGCGCACCTCGTCGGGAAGGCGCAGGAGACGGCTGAACATGACCGGGACCATCTGGCAGTTCGTGACGCCGTAGCGCTCGACCAGGGCCAGCCACTGCTGCGCGTCGAAGTGCTCCATGATGACGGCGGTCGCGCCAAGCCGCAGCGCCGCGGACACGCTGGCCTGCGGAGCCGAGTGGTAGAGCGGGGCCGGGTTCAGGTAGGTCATCCCCTCGCGGAAGCCGAACATCGCCCGCACGAACTGCATCACCGGCAGCGCCTCGCCGGGCGGCACCTCGGGGAGCGGACGGAGGATGCCCTTGGGCTGGCCGGTCGTTCCCGACGAGTACAGCATCGCCGCGCCGAGGCTCTCGTCCTCCACCGGGCTGGCCGGCTGCGTGCCGACTGCCTCGTCGTAGGACTCCCAGCCGGGCGGCGCGCCGAGGCCGGTCATGATCCGCCGCTCGAGCTGCGGGCACTGGGCGGCGGCCGCGACTGCGACCGGGCACTTGGCCTCCGAGCTGAACAGCAGCCGGGCACGCGAGTTCGTGACGATGTAGGCAACCTCGTCCGGCGCGAGATAGCTGTTGATGAGGGTGTAGTACAGGCCCGTCCGCTCAGCGCCGCCCTCGATCTCGAGCATGCGGGCGCTGTTCTCCATGAAGACCGCGATGTGGTCGCCGCGCTTCAGCCCGGCCGAGCGCAAGAACTGAGCGACCTGGTTGGCGCGCGCCTCGAACTCGGCATAGGTCACCGTCTCGCCGGTCGAGCCCATGATGATCGCGGGCTGGTCGGGATGCTCGATGGCGTGCTCACGTGCGAACATGCGTTGCCTTCCGTGCCGGGCCACTTGCTGCCGAGGTTACCGGCGTACGGCCGCGATGGGCAGAGCCGATTTCCGGCCAGAAACGAGGCCAGGCCGGCCGGTCAGCTGGCCACGCCGCGGAGTCGGCGGCGCATTCACAGTTTGTTTGTGCAGCAAACTAAAATAGTTGATGCCACGTACTAAATCTCGTAGTCTTGGCAGCATGGCGCCGACATCCGCAGCGTTGCCTGCTTCCGGCGAGCGCGAGCAGCTCAGCCTTGTCGACGGACTCGCGCAGTTGTCGTTCGCCGTCCACGGCGTACTGGAGAGCCGGGCAGCGGACCTGGATCTGTCAGTGACCCAGGCTCGGCTGCTGGGCGTTCTCCGCGATCGCCTGCCGACCATGAACGAGCTCGCCAGGCTGCTCGGCCTCGACAAATCGAGCGTCACCGGGCTCGTCGACAGGGCCGAGCGGCGGGGGCTGGTCGCGCGGGTTCCCTCGACGGAGGACAAGCGCTCGGTTCTCGTCAAGCTCACCGACGAGGGCCGGGACCTGGTGGCCAGCGCCGCAGGCGGATTCGCCGCCGAGGTCTCGGCGCTGCTCGAGGTGCTGCCGGCTTCCGATCGGGAGGCGCTCGCCGCGATTGTCAGTCGGCTCCTCGTGGCGAATGCCGCTCGCCGGGGCCTGGACTTGTTCCCTGCCTCCGGTAGCCGAGACCAGAGCACGCGTTAGCACGGCCCTTACGGGCGCGCAGTCGCACGGGACGCTGTGGCGGGAACGCGGCTGGCCGCACCTCGCCTCGACGGAGATCGACTGGCGGTGACTGGTCGTGTCAGGCGACAGTCGCAGGATGGCCTGCTGCCGCGGCCTGCCACGCCTCCTCGGTCGCCAGCTGGCGGAAATAGGACTCGAGGTCGTCGGCCATGTTGACAGACTCCGGGTCCAGCAGCCATTGCAGCTGCAGACCGTCCATCAGCGCGACAACCGACCGGGCCGCCGATGCCGGCTCGATGTCGGCTCGCAGTTCCCCGGCTGCGCGCATCCGCGTGAAGGCCTCGGTGAACGCCGACCTCAGCCAGACGTACCGGTCGGCGAAGTACTTGTGGGCCGGGTGGGCGGGGGCAGTGGCTTCGGCCGAGAGCACGCAGTACAACTCGGCAGTGCCCCGGTGGGTCTGCCGGAACGCGCCGACGGCTCCGAGCAGGGTCTCAACGCCTGGTGTCGCGGGGGAGTACAGCAGTTTTGTCATGTCGTCGCGATGCCGCAGGACGGCCGTCAGCAGCGCGTCTTTGCTGCCGAAGTGATGCAGCAGCCCGGCCTGGCTGATGCCGACGGTCTCGGCGATCTCCCGGATGGAGCCGCTGCGGTAGCCCGACTGGCCGAACACGGTCAGCGCGGCGTCCAGGATGTCCTGCCGGCGCGCTGCCGTTTTGCGGTACGGACCGCGGGCGGCCCCGCGACCTGCGGGAATCCCCCCGCGTGCTGCCTGCGGCATTCCAGCCTCCCCTTCGCGACCAGCGGATAGCGACCGTTATCAAGCCGTGTCCGGACAGCCTAGGTCGAAAAGCTAGCAGTTATTCGGTTTTCGGTGCTAGCTTGTCCGCCAGGCAGGCAGTCGAGCCCGCTGCGGCACGAGGCTAACACCACGGGATCGGGAGTAGACATGAGCAAAGTTCGGCGAGTGGTCGGGCTCGGCGTCGCGGCCGTCGTGGTCGCGTCCGCCGTCGCGGCCTGCGGCAGCGGCGCCGCATCGACGGGCACGAAGACCCCGTCCAGCGCGGGGACACTGTCGCTCGGTGCGGCGCTGGCGAGCGCATCGTTCAATCCCTGGCTCTCCCCGGACGGCGACAACGAGTACCTGCAGTTGGAGGGCGCGGTCTACGACTCGCTGACCCACATCGGGCCGGACGGGCAGATCGAACCGGGGCTGGCCACCACGTGGACGTTCACCAGCCCCACGACGCTGATCCTCACGCTGCGCTCCGGTGTCACGTTCAGCGATGGAACGCCGGTCAACGCCGCCGCGGTCAAGGCAAACCTGGACTACGCGAAGACGGCATCGCCCGCGGCCCAGCAGAACGCCTATATCGCGGCGCTGACCACCACCGTGATCAACTCGACCACGCTGAAGGTGGTGTCGCCGACGCCCGAGCCGGACCTGCTGACGGACTTCGCGACCGGCGGCGGTTTCATCGTGAACCCGAAGGCGCTCAAGGACCCCTCGGTGCTCACCGCCAGCCCGGCGGGCAGCGGCCCGTACGTGCTGTCCGCTTCGGTCCCCGGGCAGCAGTGGACCTTCACCCGCCGGAAGGGCTACTGGGATGCCGCGCAGTACCCGTACGGCACGGTGGTCCTGAAGAGCTACGCCTCGACACAGGCACAGGACGACGCGCTGCGGTCCGGTCAGCTGCAGGGCGGGCCGGAGTCGCCCACTCTCGTCAAGTCGGACATGGCCAGCGGCTTGCGCATCGAGGAGTCCGCGCCGGAGGCGTTCGACGGCATCTGGCTGGCCGACCGGGCCGGGAAGGACGTGCGCGCGCTGGGCAACGTCAAGGTGCGGCAGGCGCTGAACTACGCGCTGGACCGCGACGCGATCATGAAGGCTATCTACGGACCGCTCGGCATTCCCGGCTCGCTGGTCATGCCGCCGGGCATGCCCGGATACTCCTCAGCGGCGAACTCGACTTACACCTACGATCCCGCCAAGGCGAAGCAGCTGCTGGTCGCGGCCGGCTATCCGCACGGCTTCACCCTGCCGGTCCTCAGCAGTCCGGCTGCCGACACGCTGGTGCAGGCGATGGCCGGCAATCTGCGCGCGGTCGGCGTGAACGTCCAGATCTCTGACCACACGACGGATTTCATCAGCCAGGCCTATTCCGGAAAGTGGGGCGCGATCGTCTTCGCCTGGACGCCGATCCCGCCGGCCCAGGGAATGGAGGAGCTGCTGTCGCCGACTGGGCTGGGCAACTTCGACCACTCCGCGCAGTCCCAGATCGACACCCTGCTGGCCACAACCCAGCAGTCTCAGGGCAGTTCCCAGACCAGCGCGCTTACGCAGCTGGTCCAGGCAGTCAACCAGCAGGGCTGGTTCCTCATCCCCGGATACACCTCGAACCTGTACGTGACCAGCAAACACACGACCTGCGAGATCGGCCAGCGGGCAGTCTGTCCGCTCTACACCTTCCGGCCGGCGGGCTAGCGGATGGTGCCCGTCCTCCGGATGGCGCTGGGTCGCCTGGCACTGGCAGTACCGATGCTGTTCGTCGTGGCTACCGCCACGTTCTTCCTGCAGCAGCTGGTGCCGGGCGATCCGGGCAGCTTCATCCTCGGTAAGGACGCTGCGCCGGCCGAGATCCGCCAGTTCGATGTCTCGCTGGGCCTGAACCGGCCGGTCCTCGTGCAGTACGGCGCCTGGCTCGGCCGGGCGGTCCGCGGCAACCTCGGCGAGTCGTGGACCACCCGCGAGCCGGTCGCGCAGACACTGCTGGCGGCTGCGCCCGTGACGCTCTCGCTGGCCGGCCTGGCGCTCCTGGTGATTGTCGGGCTGGGGGTGCCGCTGGGTACTCTGGCGGCACTTCGCCCCGGCATCATCGACCGCATCGTGCAGGCAAGCGCTGGCTTCGCGATCGCGCTGCCGAACTTCTGGCTCGGCGTCGGCCTTGTCCTGCTGCTGGCCGTTGACCTGAAGCTATTCCCGGCCACCGGTTACGTCAGCCTGTCTGACCCGGCGCAGTGGCTGCACTCACTGGTGCTGCCGGTGCTGGCGCTCGCCGCGGGCATGACGGTCTCCCTCGCTCTGCAGGTCCGTAGCGCGATGATCGACGTGCTGGCCGCGGACTACATCCGCTCGCTGCGCGCGGCCGGGCTGCCCCGGCGCTCCGTGCTGTTCCGGCACGCGCTGCGCAACTGCATGGCACCGGTCGTGACGACCGTCGGCTTCCAGCTTCTCGGCCTGCTCGCCGGCGCCGTGGTGATCGAGCAGCTGTTCAACCTGCCGGGGCTCGGCAGCGTCATGGTCAGCAGCGTGACCGAGCATGACATCCCGCTTGTGCAGGGAGCAGTGCTGCTCTTCGCTGTGTTGGTGGTGGCGGTCAATCTCGTCACCGACGTCGCGGCGGCCGTGCTGAACCCGCGGGCGCGGGGGCGCTGATGGCGCAGGCAGGTCGGCTGCCAGCCACCAGGGCGTGGCTGCGCGCGCTGCTGCACTCACCCGTCAGCGCGGTGTCGCTGCTGTGGCTGCTCGCGGTCGTCGTGGTGAGCGTGTTCGCGCCGCTGCTCGCGCCGTACAGCCCGGTGCAGGACAACCTCACCGCGCTGTTCCAGGGCCCGTCACTGCACCACCTGCTCGGCACCGACGAGCTGGGCCGCGATGTGCTGTCGCGGCTGATGTTCGGCGGCGGCACGCTGCTGTGGGGTGCGGCCGAGGCGACCGGCGTCGCGTTGCTGCTCGGCGTGCCCGCTGGCCTGCTGGCTGGCTACTCGGGCGGTAAGCCTGACCGGCTGCTCTCGTGGCTCGCCGACCTGAGCTTCGCGGTGCCCGCGTTCGTCGTCGTGGTCGCGCTGGCTGTCATCTACCCGCAGAACGTCGTGATCTTGATGGGGGCGCTCGGCGTGATCGCGGCCGGCGGCGTGCTGCGGTTCACGCGGAACCTCACTCGGGCCGTGCGCGACGAGCTGTACGTCGACGCGGCCCGCGTCGACGGGCTGACCCGACGGCAGATCCTGGTCGGCCACGTCCTGCCGGTCATCTCCCCGCCGCTGGTAGTCCAGGCGTTCACCGGCATGTCCGTGGGCGTGATCGTCCTTGCCTCGCTGTCCTTCCTCGGGCTCGGCACCAACCCGGAGACGCCGAACTGGGGCCAGCTAATCTACGACGCCAGCCAGCAGGTCACCACCGACCCGTGGCTGATGGTGCCGTCAGGAGCCGTTCTGGTGCTGACCGTGATGGCCCTGAACTTCCTCGGGAGCTCGGTTCGCGACCTCGCGCCCGGCACCAGGCCTGGCGTCCGCGTCCGCCGGCCACGCCGGACCGGCCCCGGTCGCTGGCTGCCGCCCGCAGAGTCCGCTGCGCCAGATGAGTCGGCCCAGGTACCCGTGGAGCCTTCCGCCGAGTCGCTGCTTCGCGTTCGTGATCTCGTTGTTGCCTTCCCGGCGCCAGGCGAAGGCCGCCTCCAGGCCGTGGTCGACCGCGTCAGCTTCGACCTTCCGGCCGGCCAGACCCTCGGGCTGGTGGGGGAGAGCGGCTGCGGCAAGACCATGAGCGTGCTGGCGATCCAGGGCCTGATCCCTGCGCCCGGCGTGATAGCGAGCGGATCGGTCCGCTTCGACGGCACTGAGCTGATCAGCGCGTCCAGCCGGAGCGTCGCCGCCGTCCGCGGCACCCGCATCGGCTACATCTCCCAGGATCCGATGACTGCCCTGGACCCGTCGTTCACCATCGGCAGCCAGCTGCGGGAGGTGCTCCGCCGGCACACCCGGGCCGGCCGCCGCGTCGTCCGCGAACGCAGCCTGGACCTGCTCCGCGAGGTAGGCATCGCCGATCCGGCGGCGACCGCCAGGCTCTACCCGCACCAGATCTCCGGCGGCATGGCGCAGCGGGTCGCCATCGCGATCGCGCTCAGCGGCCAGCCGGACCTGCTGATCGCCGACGAGCCGACGACCGCGCTCGACGTCACGGTGCAGGCGGAGATCCTCGACCTGCTGCGCGACCTGAAGGAGCGACGCACCATGGCGCTGCTGCTGGTCACCCACGATCTGGGCGTCGTCGCCGACGCCTGCGACAGCGTGGCGGTCATGTACGCCGGGCAGATCGTCGAGCAAGGTGGTGCCGAGGACGTGCTCAGCAACTCCCGGCACCCGTACACGCTCGGGCTGCTGAGTTCCATGCCTGCGGCGACCGGTACCCGAGCCCGGCTCGCGGCCATCCGGGGCGCGGTGCCGGCGCCGCGGGACTGGCCGGTGTCGTGCCGGTTCGCGCCGCGCTGCCCGCTCGCCGCGGACGTGTGCCGGGTCGGCCCGGTCGCGCTCGCGCAGGCTGGCCCCGGCCGCCTCAGCCGCTGCGTCCGGCTGGCCGAGCTGCCGGAGCTGACGGCGGAGCAGGTACTGGCGTGACCGACCTGCTGAGCGTGGAGAACCTCACGGTGTCGTTCCGCCGTGGCAGCGCCGCCGTCGACGACGTGTCGCTGACGGTCGCGCGCAGCCAGACCGTGGGCCTGGTCGGCGAGTCCGGCTCCGGGAAGACCACGATCGGCCGCGCCATCCTCGGCCTGGTGACCCCGACCAGCGGACGCATCCGATTCGACGGCACCAGGCCAGGAAACGAGGCAGCTTCCGGCCGCGGTCATCCCGCCAGGCGGGTCCAGACGGCGCCGATCCAGACCGGGCTGATCCAGACGGTGTTTCAGGATCCGGGTAGCTCACTGAACCCGGCTCGCACCGTCGGCCGCAGCATCGCTGAGCCGCTCGCAGCCCTGGGCACGGCGAGTGCGGCGAGCCTGCGCGAACGCACCCGGGAGCTACTTCAGGCTGTCGGCCTGCCGGCGGACGCTGGCGGTCGTTACCCGCACGAGTTCTCCGGCGGGCAGCGCCAGCGGATCGCGATTGCCCGGGCCCTGGCCGCGTCGCCCGAGCTGGTCATCTGCGACGAGCCGACGAGCTCGCTTGACCTGTCGACGCAGGCCCAGATGCTCAACCTGCTAGGCGATCTGCGCGCCAGCCGCGGCCTGTCGTACCTGTTCATCAGTCACGACCTGGCTGTCGTCCGGCACATGGCCGACCGCATCGTGGTGCTGTACCGGGGCCGGGTCATGGAAGCCGGCCCGGCCGAGCAGGTCAGCGAGCAGCCGCTGCATCCGTATACCCGGGCGCTGCGGGCGGCCGCGCCGGTCGCCGACGTCGCCAGGCAGCGCCAGCGCCGGGCCGAGCGTCAGCAGCTGATCAAGCCCGGCGGCGATCTGGTTGCCTCTGGAGCCGACGCCTGTCCGTACGCGGCCCGCTGTGTGTTCGCCGCGCCGGTGTGCGTGTCGCGCCGCCCGCGTCAGGTTGAGGTCGGCCTTGTCCAGCTGGAGTGCCACCGCTACGACCCCGACTCCGGGTACCCGCAGCTCAGCTGTGCGGCGCCTACGATCTGACTGGCGCGGCCCCGGACCGGCGGGCCGCCTTCATCGTCGACACCTTGCTGCACGCCTACTCGGGAAAGAAGGATTACCGGCATGATCTGGCTTTCGGTTACGTATCGGTCGTGGCGCACGTGACAGAGGCGTTCCCGCCCGGCTTCCTGTGGGGGGCGTCCACAGCGGCGCACCAGACCGAGGGCAACAACACCGGCAGCGACCTGTGGGCGGTCGAGAACCAGCCGGACAGCCCGATGGCCGAGCGGTCCGGTGACGCATGTGACAGTCTGCACCACTGGCGCGATGACCTCGACCTGGTCGTCGGCCTAGGCTTCAGCGCCTATCGCTTCTCCATCGAGTGGGCACGCATCGAGCCGGCCGCGGGCCATGTGTCCCGCGCGATGCTGGCGCATTACCGGCGCATCATCACCGGGTGCTTCGAGCGCTCCATCACGCCGGTGGTGACGCTGCACCATTTCACGTGCCCGCTCTGGTTCGACGCCGCCGGCGGCTGGACAAGCCCTCAGGCCACCCAGCTGTTCGCCCGGTATGTGCGGGCTGTCCTTCCGATCCTCGACGGCGTGCAGTGGGCCTGCACGATCAACGAGCCCAACATGGTCGCAATCGTGCACACCGCGCGGACGTCGGGTCAGCTGGCCGGACTGCCGGCCGGCCTGCCGGAACCGGATCCTGTCGTGACCGCGGCGCTGGCCCGGGCACATCAGGCGGCCCGGCAGGAACTCTCGGTCGTCGCTGGCCTCAGGACTGGCTGGACGGTGGCGAACCAGAACGTCCAGACCGCCGTGGGTGCGCCGGAGGGGGTTGTGAACGCCGCCGAGGAATGGCGGCGGCTGCGCGAGGACCAGTTCCTCGACGTTGCGGCAGGCGACGACTTCATCGGAGTCCAGGCTTATACCCGGACTGTCATCGGACCGGACGGGCCGCTGCCGCCGGGTGACGGCGCTCGCCGGACGCTCACCGGCTGGGAGTTCTACCCGCAGGCACTCGAAGAGGCGGTCCGGCACACTGCGGCGAGGCTGCCCGGCGTGCCGATCCTGGTGACAGAGAACGGCGTCGCCACTGACAGCGACCGCGAACGCGTCGAGTACACCCGCGGCGCCCTGGCCGGCCTTCGCGGCGCTCTCGCTGGCGGCATCGACGTGCGCGGGTACCTGCACTGGTCGCTGCTGGACAACTACGAGTGGGGCTCGTACGAGCCGACCTTCGGCCTGGTCGCCGTGGACCGTCAGACTTTCGCCCGCACGGTCAAGCCGAGCGGCCGCTGGCTGGGAGAGGTAGCACAGGCGAACCGCCTTCCGGGCTCCTAGCGAGGACGACGCACACCGTCAGGGCTGCGGGGTCACGCCGAGGAGACGGTCGGCTGTGGCGATGACCGTAGCGGGTTGCTGAAGCGACGGCTCTTTTCGCCCACCGACGCTGATCTGGACACCGCCGCACGGCCACTGACTCGCGGAGACCACTACGACTGGCCGGCTGTGCGGCGAGACGGCGAACGCCAGCTGGTAGCTGGCGAAGATCAACGGACAGAATGGTTCGGCGACTGGCTGGACCTCCGACTGGTTGAGAGCATTCGCGAGATCGGTGATGGCGGCCTGCGACGTTACCAGCCTGGCAATTGTGTGCGTCCGCGGATGCAGGATGGTAACGGAGATCCGCAGGGCGTGATAACGCGCCGGAGCGATGTACTCGGCAGCTGCCCGTGGCGGGAACCACACCACCTGGGCGTCAGCACGTACCAGCGACCCGCCTGAGCTAGTCGGCGCAATCGTCAGAACAAGCTGAGCCTCATAGACGCCGGCCGGGACTGGCCGGGCGTTGTAGGCCACTTCCATCCTCGTTGTGCCCGCATGCCCGCCGCTACCGCCGCCAGTGATGCCCAGGCTCAGGCCGGCCGGCACGTGCGCCGTCAAGGTGGCGGCCGCGGTGGCCATCGGCTGTCGCAGCTCGAATAGTCGGTGCACGTCAATAGCCGAGTGCGCGTCGACCCACAGGGCCGGCTCACGCACAGACGGCGGCACCGGCGTCGGCGGGAGCTGGCGCGCACCCTCGGGGAGCCGCAGCCGGGACAGCATCAGTCTGGCTAGCGCGGTAGCTTCAGCCTGACTGCCGGCCTGCGGGCTGCGCCGGGCCGACGCTGCCGTGGTGCCGCTTGCCCGGGCGTGCGGTCCGCTGGCCGTCGGTGCTGCGACGCTCCCGCAGGCCGCCAGAGTCGCCGCGGCCGCCACAACAAGGCCCGCCCTCATCCGCATTCGCACGGCCGCCTCCCGTCGTGGACCGCACGTTAGACGCCCAGCTCGCCGCGCTGGTTCCGAGCCGATGAGTCGCCAAACGCCGGTTTGCCGGCCGACCCGCGAAGATGGTGTCGTTTATCAGTATTTCGCGTCTATTTCCGTGGCGTTGACGTCCGTGCGCTCTTTTCAAGCCCTTTAGCTCTTCGTCGTATTACTCAAAACATTGATCAGAAACGCTACGCTCTGCTGCACGGTATGCCAGCAATTACGGAATCTCCTGATGGGGGATAGGTGGGGGACGCTGCCTTATGAAGAAAAGATCATATCCACTGGTTTTGAGCTTTTTGCCGAAAATCTTCGGAGCGCTGCTGGCCGCAGCTGTCGTTATGGGGTTCGGGCTGACCGGTGCCAGCGCTGCCGCGAACGGGCGCCTGCCCACGAGGCTAGCCTGGCGCCACCAGATGCAGCATCTGGTCGTGCCAGCGAAGGGCTGCTTCACGGGCTCGTATCCCACCCCCAAGTGGCACCAGGTGCAGTGCCACACCGCGCCCAGGATTCCGTTTGCTCCGGGCATCGTCAGCCATAACGGCGTGCCGTCAGGCATCGGGAGCGCCGCTGCGGACGCCGCCGGGCCCGGGCAGGAGATCGGCAATGGCGCCGACTACTCGGCGAAGGTCGCCTCCGGCTCGATCTCCACTGCAACGGGTTCGTTCCCTTACGTCTCGCCTGGTTCGACCGAGACAGGCGAGCAGGACGGGACCGGTCCCCAGGTCGCCAACACATTCTCGCTCCAGCTCAACACCGAGTTCTTCTCCGGCTCACCAGCCTGCGCCGGGGCGGCGGATCCTGCGGACTGCCTCGCGTGGCAGCAGTTCGTCTACTCGTCGACCTCCGACGCGGTATTCATGCAGTACTGGCTGATTGACTACGACGCGGCATGCCCGGCCGGCTGGTTCACCTACAGCACTGACTGCTACGAGAACTCGGCGGAGACGCTCCTGACGGCGGCCGCGCCCACGATCGCCACGCTCGAGAGTGTCTCGCTGACGGGAACTGTGGACTCAGGTGGCAGCGACTCGGTCGTGATGGCATACGGCAGCAACAGCGTCAGTGCTGTCGGTGCCGACAGCGTGGTCGACCTCGCGGGCAACTGGAACATCGCCGAGTTCGCCATCCTGGGTGATGGTGACAGCACCGAGGCGAACTTCAGCTCCGGCACGACCGTCGACGTCGAGACTGCCGTCAACAACGGTGCGACCGCGGCGCCGACCTGCGATTACGACGGCTTCACCGCAGAGACGAACAACCTCAGCTTTGCGAGTGCGCCGGCGCTGGCGGCAGGCTCCGAGCCGGCGATCGAGACCCAGCAGACGAGTGCAGGGGGAACCGCGGGCTGCGCGACCGCGGGCGCGCAGGCCAACAAGGTCACTGTTACCAGTCCCGGCAACCAGACGTCGACCGTGGGGACCCCGGTCAGCCTGCAGATGCGGGCGAGCGACTCCGCCAGCGGCCAGACTCTCACCTGGTCGGCGACGGGGCTTCCGGCCGGGCTGTCGATCTCTTCCTCGGGCCTGATTTCCGGGACGCCGACGACGCCCGGAACCTCGTCGGTCAAGGTGACGGCTAAGGACACCACCGGAGCGAGCGGTTCGGCGAGCTTCACCTGGACGGTGAACTCCTCAACCACCCACAAGGACAAGGTGACGGTGCGAAGGCCCGGCAACCAGACGTCCACGGTGGGCATGCCAGTTCGCCTGCGCCTGAAGGCCACCGACTCCGCTCGTGGCCAGAAGCTCAGCTGGTCGGCGACGGGGCTTCCGGCCGGGCTGTCGATCTCCCGTTGGGGCCTGATCACCGGGAGGCCGACGACGCCCGGAACCTCGTCGGTCACGGTGACGGCTACGGACCGGACCGGAGCGAGCGGCTCGGCGACCTTCACCTGGACCGTCCGACCCCGCCACCGGCGGCACCGGGCAACCAGGTAACCCCGCGCGCGCCTGCGTAGGCACAGGCTCACAGGTCGCGGGCAGGTCCGCAGCACAGCGTTGATTATGTTGTGCTGCGGCCGCCCGCGACCGCGGCCGCACATCGCGCCGCGAGCGCTGCGACCGCCGCGCGGAGTTCGTCGCCTGCCTCGACGCGGAAGGCGAACGGTACCGGTGCCAGCCACTCCTGTGCGTACGCGGCCGGGTTGCTGGTGCTGCCTGTCAGCACGCATCCGCTGTCGTGTGCCTCGAGGCGTCCCATCGATGCGCGGATCCACGGCGCCACTTCAGCGCGCGGCGCCATGAACACCACGCGGGTCGGGAAGTCCCAGCCCTCGCCGAGGTTCTCCTCGAGCGCCGCTACCGGGTCCAGCCCGTCAGGCGGGGTGAATGACCGGTCGGTGTGCTCAACTGCGAGGATCCGGTCGATCCGGTAGCTGCGGATCGCGCTCGCATGGTGGGAGTGGCACAGCAGGTACCAGCGTCCGTGGCGGACCACGACGGCCCATGGATCGGCCTCCGCGTCCCACTCGCTGCCCGACTGGCTCCGGTACCGGAGCCGTACCCGATGCGCCGACGCGATCGCTACGACGAGTGCGCTGGTCACAGAAGGATCGGGATGAGCAGCTCTGCGGTCGGGTGCCGCTGAGGCGTACTCGCGGAGTGCCGCGGCCTGACGGCCGATGTTGTCTGGCAGCGCCCGGATGACCTTGGCCAGCGCAGAGCCGGCCAGCGCGCCAGTGTCGGTCGCAGCCGGATGGCCCTCGAGCACGGACATCACCAGTACCAGCGCCTCGTCGCGCGTGAAGGTCACTGGTGGCAGCCGCATTCCGCGGCCGAGACGGTAGCCGCCGTACCGGCCGCGCGACGACTCGACCGCTATCCCGGCTTCTCGCAGGATCGCGACGTACCGGCGTGCGGCACGTTCGGTGACGCCGAGGCGCTCGGCGATCTGGTCGGCGGTCGCGCCCGGCTGGAACTGCAGGATCTCGAGTGTCTGCAGCGCGCGAGCCGTGGGGCTGACTCTGGGTGGCACGACGAACAGCCTAGGAGATCCGGCGTGTTAACCGGAAGCCGATTGTCCGGTACGGCAGTTAGGGTCTCTCCATCTGCACATACCTGCGAAGGAGCAGCTATCACCATGGATTTCCTCCTGATCGCTGGCCTGTGGCTTGACGGGTCCGCATGGGATGCGGTTGTCCCGCATCTGCAGGCGCAAGGCCACCATGCCGTGCCCGTCTGGCTGCCTGGTCAGGGAGCGGCGCCGGCCACGGCGACGCTCGCCGACCAGCATGCGGCGGTGCTCGCAGCACTCGATGCCGCCGCCGGCAGCGTGGTCGTCGCCGGTCATTCGGCCGCCAGCACGCTCGCCTGGATGGCAGCCGATGCCCGGCCGGACAAGGTGGCGCGCGTCGCGATGATCGGCGGTTTTCCGTCTCGCGACGGCGCGGTGTACGCCAGCTTCTTCGAGGTGGCAAACGGCGTGATGCCGTTCCCCGGGTGGGAGCCCTTCGACGGGCCGGATTCCGCTGACCTTGACGAGGAGCAGCGTCGTCGCATCGCGGACGCTGCGATTCCCGTCCCTGAAGCCGTGGCGAACGGCGTCGTCCAGCTGACCGACGATCGGCGCTTCGACGTGCCGGTCACACTGATCTGCCCCGAGTTCTCACCCGCGCAGGCTCGGGAGTGGATCGACGACGGCGAGGTACCGGAGCTTTCGAGAGCCCGGAACGTCGATTACGCCGACATCGACTCGGGCCACTGGCCGATGTTCACGCGTCCGGCCGAGCTGGCTGGCCTGCTGGCCGAGGCAGTCGATGCGTGACCGTCTGCCGTCAGCAGGACACGGGTCAGCGAGCCTGCAGGAAGCTGCGCAGGCGACCTACACCGTCCGGCCGCTAGACGCTTCCACCTGGGCTGCGTTCGCCGAGCTGGTCGAACGCAACAACGGGATCTACGGAGGCTGCTGGTGCGTCGCTTTTCACACGGCGTGCTACGAGCGCGAGATCAGCGATAACCGTCAGCTGAAGGAACAGCTTGTGCGGTCGGGTGAAGCGCATGCGGCGCTGGTATTCGATGACGACGGGCTCGCCCAGGGCTGGTGCCAGTACGGCAGCCCGGACGAGATCATGCTGAGGCATCGTCGCGAGTACCACAAGGACCCGCCGCCTCCTGCGCGCTGGCGGATCACCTGCATCTTCGTCGACAAGCGGCATCGCGGCCAGGGTGTCGCCCGAGCCGGGCTCGAGGGCGCGCTGGCGCAGATCGCAGCCGCTGGCGGTGGGCTGGTCGAAGCGATATCCGAAACTACCGTAGGCCGCCAGGCGCAGGGCCGGTTCCTGTTCAGCGCGACGGTCGAGCTGTTCGAGCAGTACGGGTTCGCCCGCGGACGTCAGGTGGGCAAGCACGCGTGGATCGTGAGCCGGCCTGTCGAGCCCGCATAAACGGCTGGCCGGACCGCCCTAACCCGGAAGCAGGCTCAGGTAGCGCTCGCGGAGCCGCGCCAGCGCGGCCGGCACGATCTCGCCGTGCACGCGCACGCGGGCAAGGCCGCCGTCGGGGAAGACGTCCACTCGCACGTGCGTGGCCGGCTGCCGTCCCGGCACCAGGAACCTATGCCGGGTATCGGGCTGCAGCCGTGTCCGCGGCAGCAGCTCCGGCCACGCGTCGCCGGACACCAGGCCCGGCGGGCCGGCATCACCGCCGGGCTGCAGATCCGCGGCAAGCACCCGCACGAAGCCAGGCGCGTTCCCGACGAAGTGCGTGGTGTCGATCTCCAGCTGATGCGGAACGCCGGCGGCGGCCAGGCTGATCACGACGAAGTCGTTGCCTCCGCTGCGCCGCCGGGCGTTCTCCCAGCCGTCGGCCATCCCGGTCGGACGACCTGGCAGCAGCACGTTTGCCGCGGAGGAGAAGAACGCATC
>Ga0335072_10003623_pt1 | contig 23174 bp, 37 predicted proteins | sample Lox_Sample_21_FD_206725 | JGI IMG/M metagenome (GOLD analysis project Ga0335072, IMG submission 206725) | Soil microbial communities from Loxahatchee National Wildlife Refuge, Florida, United States - Lox_Sample_2.1 | ecosystem: Environmental > Terrestrial > Soil > Wetlands | place: USA...
ATCGGCGTTTTGCTGCGCGGCGTGGAACGGACCGACATCGAGCGCGGGCAAGTCCTTGCCAAGCCCGGGTCGATCAAGCCCCACACGAAATTTGCGGCCGAAGTGTACGTCCTCTCCAAGGAAGAGGGCGGGCGCCACACGCCGTTCTTCGCAAACTACCGCCCACAATTCTACTTCCGTACGACCGACGTCACCGGAACGATCGCGCTCCCGGACGGCGTCGAGATGGTGATGCCCGGCGACAACGTCACGATGAACGTCGAGCTCATCACGCCGATCGCGTGCGAGGAAGGTCTGCGCTTCGCAATTCGCGAGGGCGGCCGCACGGTCGGCGCAGGCGTCGTCACCGCAATCCAGGGTTAACATGATATAATGAGGGGCCGTCGAATAGGCGGCCTCTCGACCCCAGCTCCTTGAAAAGTGAATGTCCCTCGATACCCTCCGGGGCACAGGCTCCGCTCGGGATGGCATAGATAAAGAAAATTATGGCGAAGCAGAAAATTCGAATTCGTTTAAAGGCCTACGATCATCGCGTCCTCGACCAATCCGCCGAGCGGATCGTCGAAACGGCGAAGCGTACCGGCGCATTCGTCAGCGGACCGGTGCCGCTCCCGACCGAGATCAATCGCTTCTGCGTCAACCGCTCACCGCACGTCGACAAGAAGAGCCGCGAGCACTTCGAGATGCGCACGCACAAGCGTCTCATCGATATTCTGCAAGCCTCGCCCAAGACGATGGACGCCCTCATGCATCTCGACCTGCCGGCGGGCGTCGACATCGAACTGAAAGCCTAGCCGAGGGTCTCTTTTAGAACCTCCTAGGAGACCTAGCTGGGGAGCGCTCAGACAAACACAGAAGATTGTCTGGATGGCAGCCGAGCCAACCACGCCGCTCCGTGTCTCCCACCAGCGCACCTTCACCGGCACGAAGCGCCGGATATTTCAGTTGCTGGTCGACATGGGGACCTCGAACGACGTCGTCTGGCCGTTTGCGTCGCAGCCCTTCATGCGCTCCCCCGGCCCACTCGTCCCGGGCCGTACCGAGGAGTGGCATAGCGGCGTGCACGCCACCTTGGAAGAGGTCGTCCCCGAGGACAAGATCGTGTGGCGTTTCCTGAACGACGGTGTAGTCGGCACGCACGGCTTCTACATCACGGTCGACGGGAAGCAAACGACGGTAGCGCACCGGATCGAGGCCGACCTCTTGGAACCGGAGGGGCGGCTCTTCTGGCGGCGTTTCGAAGACGTCCACGAACGGACGATGAACGCGCTCTTCGACAAGATGGCGCGCGTGCTGCGCCGGTGAAAAGCCGCTGATGCAAGCAACGCGAACCCGACCGGTCGACTTCTACAACATCGATTCGTTCCTGACGCCGGAGCAACGTGCCATTCGCGATACGATTCGCGACTTCGTCGACGAGCGCGTCGCGCCGATCATCGATGCGGCTTGGCTGGAGGGGCGCTTTCCGAGCGAGCTCACCTCGGAGCTCGCGGCGCTGGGCGTGTTCGGCGCAACGCTGCCGGAAGAGTACGGCTGCGCGGGCCTCGACAACATCGCATACGGCCTGTGCATGCAAGAGCTCGAACGCGGCGATTCGGGTCTGCGTTCGTTTGCAAGCGTGCAAGGTGCGCTGGTGATGTATCCGATCTACACGTTCGGCAGCGAAGAGCAGCGCCGCCGCTGGTTGCCCGCACTTGCCAAGGGCGAGAAGATCGGATGCTTCGGACTAACCGAGCCCGACTACGGCTCGAATCCGGCCGGAATGCTCACCCGCGCGCGGCGTAAGGGCCGTGCCTGGATTCTCTCGGGCTCGAAGATGTGGATCACGAACGGTTCGCGCGCCGACGTAGCGGTCGTGTGGGCAAAGACCGACGATGGTGATGAGTCGTCGATTCGCGGGTTTCTCGTCGAACGCGGCGCACGCGGTTTTAGTGCTCGCGATCAAAAGGGCAAGCATTCGCTGCGCGCTTCCGATACCAGCGAGCTGGTTTTGGACGAGGTCGAGCTTGCCGAGGACGCAGTTCTCCCGAAGAGCGGCGGCTTGAAATCTCCGCTATTGTGTTTGACGCAAGCGCGCTACGGAATCGCGTGGGGCGCGATCGGCGCAGCCATGGCGTGCTTCGAGCAAGCCGTCGAGTACAGCAAGACCCGCGAGGTTTTCGGCGTCCCGCTCGGAGCGAAGCAAATTCAACAAGAGAAGCTCGCCGAGATGTTGACGGCCATAACCGGCGCCCAGCTAATTGCGTATCATCTCGGACGTCTCAAAGACGCCGGTACGTACACGCCGCAACAAGTGAGCTTGGCGAAGCGCAATAACGTCGAGGTTGCGTGCGACGTGGCGCGCACCGCACGGCGTATGCTCGGCGCCAACGGGATCCTCGCGGAGTACAGCCCGATGCGCCATATGGCGAACCTCGAATCGGTCTACACGTACGAAGGCACGCACGACGTGCACGGGCTCATCCTCGGACAAGCCATCACCGGCTACAACGCTTTTTAGCTCAGGCGGATCCCCCGGACAGCCGGCTCGTTCGGCGTGGATGGGTTCAAACATGGCATTTTCACGGCTTGACCCTCCCGGGAGCCTCCGGTATACTGCTACGGTTGCGGTCCAGGTCGCCCGCGCTGCTTTGCGTTGGGCGGCGAACCTTGATACTGAAACGCCAGGCACCGTGGTCTTAAGAAGAAGAAATTTGTGAAAAACATCATCGGACGAAAAGTAGGCATGACGAGCGTCTTCACCGAGGACGGCCGCTCGGTCGGCGTTACCGTCATCGAAGCCGGTCCGTGCACGATCGTGCAACGCAAGACCAAAGAGCATGATGGGTACGATGCCGTCGCGCTCGGCTTCGGAGCGGTTCGCAAACGCGCGCTGACGCGTGCGCTCGAAGGGCACTTCAGAAAAGGCGGTGTCGAGCCGCGTCGCGTCATTCGCGAGTTTCGGACCGACATCGACGGCGTGGAAGTCGGTCAGACCGTTACCGTCGACGGGTTTGCGGCCGGGGATCGTGTCGACGTCGTCGGCGTCTCGAAGGGTCACGGTTTCTCCGGCGGCATCAAGCGCTGGAATTTCAGCGGCGGCGGCGCCAGCCACGGCTCGATGATCCATCGGCAGCCGGCGTCCAACGGTGACACCAATGCCGGTCACACGACGCGCGGCAGCCGGCGTCCCGGACATTTCGGCGTCGACTCGACGACGCACCAAAATCTGGAAGTCGTCCGGGCGGATGCAGAGCGCAATTTGCTCCTGGTGCGCGGGCCGGTGCCCGGCCCGATCAACGGCGTCGTCGTCGTGACGCAAACGGTGAAACGCTGATGGCCGCGCTCGCACCTGCGAAGGCGCCGAAGGCGCTCCTCGACGAGAGTCTTGCATTCAAAGGGAACGCGATCTTCCGCGCAATCTTCCGCGAGCAAGCGAACGTCCGCGCCGGAACGGCTTCCACGAAGAAGCGCGACGAAGTTCGTGGCGGCGGACGCAAGCCATGGCGCCAAAAAGGGACGGGCCGCGCGCGTCAAGGCTCGATTCGCTCGCCGCAATGGCGTCACGGCGGTGTGGTCTTTGGACCGCAGCCCCGCTCGTTCGAGACCGACCTCAACAAAAAGGAACGCCGGCTCGCACTCGCGGCCGCGCTGGCCGATCGTTTCAAGAACGACGCGGTCTCGGTTCTCGACGTCGAGGCGCTCACCAGCGACAAGACCACGGATCTGGCCGTGTTGCTGTTCGGCACCGCAAAAGCCGCGAAAAGCGGCCCGCGCACGCTGGTCGTTTTCGAACAACACGAGCTGAACGTCGGTGCTCGCTTGCAGCGCGCCGGCGCAAACATTCGCAAGCTCGGCATCACGCATTCGGGCGCGCTCGAGGTTACCGACGTGATCGGGCACGCTCGGCTGATCTTCACGCAAGCCGCCTACGACAAGTTGAGCGCAGCGCTCGGGGGAGTCGAGTAATGCTCGCAAGAGACGTTATCATCGCGCCGCTCATCACGGAGAAATCGATGGCGGGCACGATGTCGCAACAATATTCCTTCGAAGTGCATCCGCGCGCGACCAAGACGCAGATCCGCAAAGCCGTCGAGGAGATCTTCGGCGTGACGGTTCGCAAGGTCAACACGCTCGCGGTCGGCGGCAAACACAAGTCGTTTGCGCGGCGCGGCACGCGAACCGAAGGCCGCACCGCCAGCTGGAAAAAGGCCATCATCACTATTGCGCCCGGGCAAAAGATCGAGCTGGGCGGCGTCAATTACTTCGAGCAATGATTTAATGCCAGTCAAGAAATTCAAGCCGACCAGCCCTGCGCGTCGCTTCACGACCGTGCTGGATCTCTCCGAGCTCACCAAGAAAGACCCGGAGCGTTCGCTGCTCGAGGTCCGTAAGAAGACGGCGGGACGGAACTTCAACGGCCATGTGACGTCGCGGCACCGGGGCGGCGGAGCGCGGCGCCAATACCGCATCATCGATTTCAAGCGCGCCAAGGATTCGATCCCGGCCAAAGTTGCCGCGATCGAATACGATCCGAATCGCTCGGCGCACATCGCGCTGTTGCACTATCGCGACGGCGAGAAGCGCTACATTTTGGCTCCGGCCGGAATCAAGATCGGCGACGTCGTCGAGTCCGGCCCCGGCGCCGACATCAAGATCGGCAATGCGCTGCCGCTCGCGAACATCCCCGAAGGCACCGTCGTGCACAACGTCGAGCTGCGTCCGGGCCAAGGCGGTAAGCTCGTCCGCACTGCGGGCGCCGCGGCGCAGCTGATGGCAAAGGAAGGCGAGTACGCCCAGGTGCGCATGCCTTCCGGCGAAGTTCGCAAAATCGCGATGCTCTGCCGCGCGACGATCGGGCAGCTCGGCAATCTGGAGCACGAGAACGAGATCATCGGCTATGCAGGCCGGCAGCGGCATCGCGGAAAGCGGCCGCACGTTCGCGGTATTGCGATGAACCCCGTCGACCATCCGCACGGCGGCGGCGAAGCGCGTTCTACTTCGGGCCGCCCACCCACGACGCCGTGGGGCCAGATGACGATGGGCAAAAAGACGCGCCGCAACAAGCGCACCAACAAAATGATCGTTCGGAGGCGGAGCAAGTAGCGTGAGTCGTTCTCTCAAGAAGGGTCCGTTCGTCGCGGATCATTTGGTCGCGAAGATCGAGAAGCTGAATGCGGCGCGCGAGAAGCGCGTAATCCGCACGTGGTCGCGGGCTTCGACGATCATCCCGACCATGGTCGGCCACACGATCTCCGTCCACAACGGCAAGACACATATCCCGGTGTTTATCACCGAGAACATGGTCGGACACAAGCTGGGCGAGTTTGCACCGACGCGTATCTTCCGGCAGCACGGTGGCGCCGGTGAAAAAGCCGCGGTGAAAGCATGAGCGCGACAACTCCCGCCACGGAACGCGCCGAAGCAGTTGCGCATTTGCGCTTCGCGCGCATGGCACCGCGCAAGCTGCGTCGCGTAGCCGATGCGATTCGCGGCAAGAGCGTGAAAGAAGCCCTCGTGTTGCTGCGCTTCGCCGGCGTGTTCGCGGCTGCGCCGATCGAGAAGCTGCTGCGGAGCGCGGCCGCCAACGCAGAGAACAATCACAACATGTCGGGCGATGACCTGTACGTGCGCCGCATCATGGTCGACGGTGGCCCGGGCGGCCGTTTCACGAAAAGAATCGATCCCCGCGCCCAGGGTCGCGCCGCTTTCAAGCGCCGCCGCATGTCGCATGTGACGATCGTCGTCGGCGAACGCCCGGCCCAATCTGCGCGCCGCAGAGGCGGCGCCGCCGTCGTCAGCGTGGCGCAGAAACCGCGCCGCGCCGCGGCAGCGGGCGCCGCGTCCGCCGGCAGCAAGAAAAAGTCCACGCCCAAGAAACGCGCCGCATCCCGTAAGAAAGCCAACGCATAATGGGTCAAAAAATTCATCCTGTCGGGCTGCGGCTCGGGATCACCCGCACGTGGGACAGCCGGTGGTTCGAGAAAAAGAACTACCGCGCGTGGCTGCACGAAGACGCCGCCATTCGAAAGTATTTCGGTCGCATGACGCGCGCTGCGGCAATCAGCCGCGTCGAGATCGAGCGCCGTGCCAATCAAACGCGCGTCATCGTCCACACCGCGAAGCCGGGCATCATCATCGGCAAGCGCGGCGTCGGCATCGAAGAGATTCGCAAGAACCTCGAGCGTTTGACGAAGAAGCAGGTTCAAGTCAACGTCGGCGAGATCAAGCATCCCGAGCTCGACTCGCGGTTGGTCGGACAGAACATCGTCGATCAGCTGGAGAAACGCATCGCGTTCCGCCGCGCCATGAAGCAAGCGATCATGCGCACCATGAAAGCCGGTGCGCGCGGCATCAAGGTGCAGGTCTCCGGCCGTTTGGGCGGCGCTGAGATCGCGCGCACCGAGCGCAACTTCGACGGTAAGGTTCCGCTGCACACGTTGCGCGCCGACATCGATTACGCGCACGTCGAAGCCTTCACGACCTTCGGCCGTATCGGCGTGAAGGTTTGGATCTACAAAGGGGAAGTGCTCCCCGAGCAACCGCGCGCCGAAGCGCGCCCGGAACGTACGGAGCGCACCGAGCGCACGGGCCGCGAACGCCGCGAGCGCGGCGGACGTGGACGGCGCGACCGCCGTCCGACCGAGCGCGTCGCCGACGAAGCCGGCGAATTCGGAAACGACGCCGTCGATCCGTCGGCAGACATACCGCTAGCCGAAGAGATGAAGCGCGCCTTCGAAGTAGCCGAAGCCGATTCGTCGTCGGTTGCATCCGTCGAAGACGGCGCACCCGAAACGGCTCACTTTCACCACACGAGCCCGCACGGCGGCAGCGAGACGCACGTGCATGCCGCCGAGCACGGCCACGGTGTGACCGACCAGACTTCGGTAGAACACGTCGTCAGCGAAGCTGCGACCGACCAAGAGGAGCGAGGGACGAATGCTGACGCCTAAGCGCGTAAAGTGGCGCAAAGTTCAGCGCGGCCGCATGACCGGCAAGTCGCAAGTCGGAAGCACGTTGACGTTCGGCGATTGGGGACTCAAAGCGCTCGAGCCGTGCTGGATGACGAACCGGCAGATCGAGGCTGCCCGCGTCGCGCTCACGCGCCACATCAAACGCGGCGGGAAAGTCTGGATCAAAGTCTTTCCGGACAAGCCGATTACGAAGAAACCGGCCGAGGTTCGCATGGGCTCGGGCAAAGGCAATCCCGAAGGTTGGGTCGCGGTCGTGCGTCCCGGCCGGATTCTCTTCGAGCTGGCCGGCGTCGATGCGGCGACGGGACGCCGCGCCCTGGAGTTGGCTGCCGCGAAGCTACCGATTGCAACCAAGATCGTCGCGCGCAGCGACGAGGCGGTGACCGTATGAAAATATCTATGCGAGCTCGGTTGGGGGGCCCCACGCATCGCGTGGCGGGTGCGCAGCTCAGAGCGGAGCGCCGTTAAATGAAAAAGAGCGATTGGAAAGCCATGCGGGATCTTACGATCTCCGAGCTCCAAACGAAAGCGCGCGAAACGAAGGAAGAGCTGTTCAATCTGCGTTTCCAGCTTCGGACCGGGCATCTTTCGGATCTCAGCAAGATTCGCGAGATTCGCCGCACCTACGCGCGCATTCAAACGCTGATCAACGAGAAGCGAATCAACGAAGCAAAGGGAACCCATGGAGCAGCCTAAGCGTCTGAACCGTCGCCGCATAAAGCAAGGACGCGTCGTTTCGGACAAGATGAGCAAGACGATCGTGGTGGTCAGCGAAACGCGAGCCGCACACGGGATCTACGGCAAGGTCGTTCGCAAATCGACGCGCTTCAAAGCGCATGACGAAAGCAACGAGGCCAAGCTGGGCGATGTCGTGCGCATTCAGGAATGCCGCCCGCTTTCGAAAGACAAGCGCTGGCGCTTGGTCGAAATCGTGGAGCGCGCGCGATGATTCAGCAAGAGACGCGGTTGCGCGTCGCCGACAACTCGGGCGCGCGCGAGATTCTGTGCATCCACATTTCCGGCGGCAGCCGGCATCCGTACGCGTCGGTCGGCGACGTCGTCGTCGGCACCGTGAAGAGCGCGATCCCGGGTGCAGCCGTCAAAAAGGGCCAGGTCGTCAAAGCCGTGATCGTTCGCACCGCGCAGCCGCTGCGCCGCTCGGACGGCTCGACCATTCGCTTCGACGAGAACGCGTGCGTGATTCTGCGCGGCGAGAAAGACAATTTGGATCCGCGTGGGACGCGCGTGTTCGGGCCGGTGTGCCGCGAGCTGCGCGATCGCGGCTTCCTGAAAATCGCCTCACTGGCGCCGGAGGTGCTGTGATGGCTGTCGGCATCGTCAAGGGCGACACGGTCGTCTTGCGCCGCGGCAAAGAAAAAGGCAAGCGCGGCGTCGTGAAGGCGGTTTATCCCAAGCGTAATGCAGCGCTGGTCGAAGGCATCAACGTCGTCAAGCGCCACACCAAGCAAGGCGTCGGCGGTTCCCGGCAGGCGGGCATCTTCGAAAAGGAAGCGCCGATCCCGATTTCGTCGCTGATGGTCATCGATCCGAAGACGAGCGCCCCGACGCGCGTTCGTCGCACGCAGACTGCCGAAGGCCGCGTGCGCGTCAGCTCGCGGAGCGGCGAGACGCTGCTCGTTCCGGGGAAGGGGCGCTAAATGGCGGCGCGTCTCAAAGAGCGGTACGAGAACGAAGTTCGCAAGACGCTCGTGGAGCGCTTCGGATACAAGAATCCGATGCAGGTTCCACGGCTCGAGAAAGTCGTCGTGAACATGTCGGTTTCGGATGCCATCGTCAATTCGAAGGCGCTCGACGCGGCCATCGCCGACCTGCAGACGATCACCGGCCAAAAAGCCTTGAGCACGACGGCCAAAAAGTCGATCGCGAACTTCAAGCTGCGGCAGGGCATGAAGATCGGCGCGAAGGTCACGCTGCGCGGCGAGCGGATGTACGTCTTCCTCGACAAGCTCTTCAATATCGTGCTGCCGCGTATTCGTGATTTCCGAGGGCTTCCGCGAAAATCGTTTGACGGCCGCGGAAACTACAATCTGGGGCTGCGCGAGCAGCTCGTTTTTCCCGAGATCAATTTCGACAAAGTCGACAAGGCTCGCGGTATGGATATCGTGATTGTCACGAGCGCGAGAACCGACGAAGAAGCGACGGAATTCCTCACCGCGATGGGGCTTCCGCTGCAGAAGGGACGCTGATGGCTAAGACCTCGCTTATCGAGAAATCAAAACGACCGCAAAAATTCAAGGTCCGCGTGCACAACCGGTGCCTTTCTTGTGGTCGCCCGCGCGGGTATCTGCGCAAGTTCGGTCTCTGCCGTATTTGCTTCCGGGAAAACGCGCATCGCGGATACATCCCGGGCGTCGTGAAAGCGAGCTGGTAGGCTTATGGCAGTCGTTACCGATCCGATCGCGGATCTTCTAACGCGCATTCGCAACGCGAATACCGCCAATCACGAGACGGTCGACGTCCCGGCTTCGAGGATGAAGCGTGCGATCTTGGAGATCCTCAAGAGCGAAGGCTTCATCTCCGATTACTCGGCGCGCAGCGAAGGCCCGCAAGGCGTGCTGCGGGTCGTCCTCAAGTACGGCCCGGAGCGCGAGAAGGTCATCACCGGTTTGCGCCGCATCAGCCGTCCCGGCTTGCGCGTCTACGCAGCCAAAACCGAGATTCCGCGCGTGCTCGGCGGACTCGGCATCGTGATCATGTCGACGAGCAAAGGAATTCTTTCAGGAAAGCAGGCCAAGACCGCCGGCGTCGGCGGCGAGGTCCTGGCGTACGTGTGGTAACGAAATCATGAGTCGCATAGGTAAACTTCCGCTGACCGTCCCCGAGAAAGTGAACGTCGAGATCGCCGATTCACGCGTCGTGGTGCGCGGTCCGAAGGGGGAGCTGTCGCAGCCGGTGCTTTCCGTCGTCGAAGTGAAGCTCGAGAGCGGCAAACTCGTCGTTTCGCGCAAGAACGATCAGCGCATCGCGCGCGCGGCCCACGGTCTTACCCGCACGCTGCTCTCGAACATGCTCGAAGGCGTCACCAAGGGCTTTCGCAAGAGCCTCGAGATTCAAGGCGTCGGTTATCGCGCCGCAAAGTCGGGCGAGAATCTGAACTTTACGCTCGGCTACTCCCATCCGATTACGTTCAAGGCACCCAAGGGCATCTCGTTCGCGGTCGAGGGCACGACCAAAGTTCACGTCGACGGCATCGACAAGCAGCTCGTCGGCCAGGTAGCCGCGGAGATTCGCGAGCTTCGCCCACCGGAGCCCTACAAAGGCAAAGGCATCCGGTACGAAGGCGAGTTCGTTCGCAAGAAGCTCGGCAAAGCGGCCAAGGGAGTCAAGAAGTAATGCCGCTCTCCAAAGCCGATTCACGACGCAAGCGTCACGTGCGCCTTCGGCGTAAGGTCGCCGGCACTTCCGCGCGGCCGCGTCTGCAAGTCCAACGGACGCTTCATCACATCTACGCCGTGCTCGTCGACGACGCAAACGGTCACACGCTCGCATCCAGCTCGACGCGCGAGAAGGGCATCGCCTCCGATTTGAAATCGAAGACGAATCTGGAAGCCGCGAAGCGGATCGGCGCCGAGATTGCCGCCAAGGCGAAGGGTCAGGGAATTACGTCGGTCGTCTTCGACACCGGCGGACGCAAGTATCACGGTCGCGTTGCTGCGCTGGCGCAAGCTGCGCGCGAAGCTGGGTTGGAGTTCTAAATGCAATCGAGAGGTAGAGAGCGCGACAGCGGTGGCTTGGAAGAGACGGTCGTCCGCGTCAATCGCGTCGCAAAGGTCGTCAAAGGCGGAAAGCGCTTCAGCTTCAGCGCGCTGGTCGTCGTCGGCGACCGCAAGGGGCGCGTCGGATTCGCGATCGGCAAGGCCGGCGAAGTCCCCGAAGCAATTCGTAAAGGCGTCGAGGCCGCAAAGAAAGCGCTGGTCGCCGTTCCGATGGTGGAGCGAACGATTCCGCATGCCGTGACGATGCAAGTCGGTGCCGGCCGCGTGCTGCTCAAGCCGGCAGCGCCGGGGACGGGAGTTATAGCGGGTGGCGCGATGCGCGCGGTCCTCGAGCTCGCCGGTATCCACGATATCCTCACCAAGTCGCTCGGCTCGCCGAACCCGATCAACGTCGTCTATGCGACGGTCGAAGCCCTACGTTCGCTCAAGACGGCGGAACGGGTGGCACGTTTGCGCGGTAAAGACACCGCGGAGGTTCTCGCCTAATGCCAGCCGCCAAGAAGACATCGTCTGCAAAGAAAACCGCATCGAAAGCGGGCGCGGCCAAGCGGGCTGCAACCGCCAAGCCTGCGCGTGTCGCGGCCGACGTCAATCTCGAAGTCAGCGCCGAGCTCTTGACGCTCTCTGCGGTGCGTCCGAATAAGGGCTCGCGACCCGCGCGCCTGCGCGTCGGTCGCGGCCACGGTTCGGGACTGGTCAAAACCGGCGGCGAAGGCGGAAAAGGCCAAACCGTTCGTTCCGGTGGCGGCAAGGGTCCGGCCTTCGAAGGCGGACAAACGCCATTCGCACGCCGCTTGCCGCAAAAGCTCGGCGTCTCGCAAAAAGCGCGCGACATCGGACATTTTCGCACGCAGTACGCGGTCGTCAACTTGTGGGAGCTCGCGGATTGGGATGCTTCTCTCGAGGTAAATCCGCAAACACTCGAATCGGCCGGCAAAGTAAAGCAAGTCCGCGACGGCATCAAGATCCTCGGCGGGACGCGCGAAGGTAAGACGGTGCCCCAAGGCCTGGTTTTCCGTGACGTCGAGTTCTCGGGCAGCGCTCGCGAAGCGCTCAGCGCAGCGGGCGCGCGCTTCGAAGATTAGGAGCCTCGTTGCTCGATAATCTGCGCGCGGCTTGGACTGTACCCGATATCCGCAATCGAATCGGGTTTGTCTTCCTCGCGTTTGCTCTCTTCGTCTACGCCATTCACGTCCAGATTCCGGGCGTCAACGTGCCACGCTGGCAGCAGCTGCTTTCCCAGGGGACGTTTTACAACTTCCTGGGCTTTCTCTCGGGTGGCGCATTGCAGCGCCTTTCGATTATCGCCATGGGGATCACACCGTACATCAACGCGTCGATCATCATGCAGTTGATGACGGTCGTGCTCCCGCAGCTCGAAGAGATGGCGAAGCGTGGCGGCGAGGAAGGCCGCAAGAAGATCAGCCGCTACACGCGCTGGCTGACGATCGTGCTTGCGATCATTCAAGGTACGACCATGTCGATCGCGATGAACCGCTCGGGCGTTTTCTACGACACCAGCCTGCAGTTCACGCTCTTCGTTATCGTCGCGCTCGTGTCGGGGACGCTCTTCCTGATGTGGCTCGGCGAGCAAATTACGGACAAGGGCATCGGCAACGGCGTCTCGCTGATCATCTTCGTCGGCATCGTCTTGCGCTATCCGACCTACCTGAGCCAGACGATTCAGGTCGGCGAAAAGCAGGGCTTCAACTGGTTTGGGCTGGGCTTGTATATCGCGATTGCGATCATCACCGTGATCTCGATCGTGTTCATGTACCAGGGCCAGCGCCGCATCCCGGTTCAGCAAGCCCGTCGCGTCGTCGGCCGAAAAATGTACGCAGGGCGCTCGTCTTATATCCCGTTGCGCCTGAACAACGCCGGCGTCATCTCGATCATCTTCGCAATCTCGATCCTTCTGCTGCCGCAACAGGCCCTTTCGTGGCTGGGAACGACCCAAAGTGGCCCCGGTGCCGCGGTCTCGAGTTTTCTGAACACCTGGTTCAGCCCGAATTCGTTCTTTTACAACGCCGTCTATTTCGTCTTGGTCGTGATGTTCACGTTCTTCTATAGCGCGATCGTCGTCAACACGCGCGACATCGCCGACAATCTCAAGAAGAACGGCTCGTTCATCCCGGGCATTCGGCCCGGCCAGCCGACCGTCGACTACATCAACAAGATCTTGCTGCGGATCACGACCGTCTCGGCCGTGTACCTCGGCATTTTGGCGATTCTGCCCTCGACGATGCAGCGGGGTCTCGGCGTCACGACGTTCTATCTCGGCTCGACGTCGCTGCTGATCGTCGTCGGCGTCGCGCTCGATACGATGACGCAAATCGAAGCGCGGCTTGCGATGCGCGATTACCGTGGGTTCATCAAACGATGATCGCTTCAGGCCGCGACGCCGCCCTCTTGGACGTCATCGCGTGGACGTAATTTTTCTCGGTCCTCCAGGGGCAGGGAAAGGTACGCAAGCGCAAATTCTGGAGAAGGCGTACGGACTGCATCAGCTTTCGACCGGGGATATGTTGCGCAAGAACCGGCATGAAGGTACCGAGCTCGGGAAGATCGCGCAGGCTTACATGGACCGCGGCGACCTCGTGCCGGACGACATCATCATTGCGGTCGTCGAGAAGGAGCTCGAAAACTGGACGGGCGCGCTGTTCGACGGTTTCCCGCGCACGGTTCCGCAGGCCGAAGCACTGGATGCGTTGCTCCATCGCAAGAATCGTCCGTATACGGTGATCTTGTTCGACGTCGGCGAGGACACGATTCACGAACGGCTGACGGGACGCTGGGTGAATCCCAAGACGGGGCGCGTCTTTCACGACCGTTTTAGTCCACCGCCGGACGATCGCATCGATGCGGACGGAACGCAGCTGATTCAACGCGAGGACGACAAGCCCGAAGCGGTGCGCCATCGCCTCGAGGTCTACCATCGGCAGACCGAGCCGCTGATCGCCTACTACGCCGATGCCCGCCGCGGGCGCCTGGTCAAGGTCGACGCAACGAAATCGGTCTCCGAGGTTTCAAAGGACATTGCCAATGCGCTCGGCTTCCGGGACATGGCGGCTACGCAATGATTACGATCAAATCGGCCCGCGAGATCGAGCTGATGCGCAAAAGCGGTAAGATCACCGCGAAGACCCTTGCGCGTCTGATCGAGGCTGCCAAACCCGGCATCTCGACGCACGAGCTCGATTGCATCGCCGAGGAATCGATTCGCTCGCTGGGCGGAATTCCGACCTTCAAGGGCTACAACGGCTACCCGGCTTCGATCTGCACGTCGGTCAACAATCAGGTCGTGCACGGGATTCCCGGATCCTACGTGCTCAAAGACGGCGATCTTCTCTCGATCGACATCGGAACGACGCTCGAGGGCTACGTCAGCGATAGTGCCGTAACGGTTGCAATCGGGACTGTTTCAGACGAAGCGGCCCGTTTACTCGACGTCACGCGCGAGTGCCTGATGCTGGCGGTCGCGCAGATGCAGGTCGGCAAGCGACTCGGCGATATCGGCGCTGCGGTGCAGAGTTATGCCGAAGGAAACGGCTACGGCGTCGTGCGCGAGCTGGTCGGTCACGGCATCGGTACGAAGATGCACGAAGAACCGCAAGTGCCCAACTACGGCAAACCGGGAACAGGAATCGAGCTGCGGCGTGGTCTGGTTCTGGCCATCGAACCGATGATCACCCAGGGAACGTGGCACGTCCGAACGCTCGACGATAAGTGGACGGTGGTCACCGAGGACGGAAAGCTGGCGGCGCATTTCGAGCACACCATCGCATTGACGGAGAACGGACCGCGCATTCTCACGCTGCGCGACATCTACGAGCACAAAGACGTCGAGAAGTATCGCCCCGCTGAGGAGGTTGCAGCGTAGTGGCACGAGGGCATAAGCGCGGTGGCGGAAGACCCGACCGCCGCCGAAAAAACGAAGCGCGCGCTGCGGCGACCGCGACACCCAAGGAAGAAGCGATTGAAGTCGAGGGGACGATCGTCGAGCCCCTGCCGAACGCTATGTTCCGCGTCGAGCTCGCCAACGGACATCGGGTCCTGGCTCACGTCTCGGGCAAGATTCGCATGAATTTCATCCGCATTCTTCCCGGCGACCGTGTCCTGGTCGAGCTTTCTCCCTACGACCTCACCCACGGTCGCATCACGTATAGGTACAAGTAGCGTCGATATGTTACAATCAACTGTCACCCCAAAAGGCAACTGGCAGCTAGGAGCGGAGCGCCTTTAAGATCATGAAAGTAAGACCAAGCGTCAAACGAATCTGTGAGAAGTGCAAAGTCATTCGCCGTGAAGGTAAAGTGCGCGTGATCTGCACCGCAAACCCCAAGCATAAGCAGGTGCAGGGCTGATGGCTCGTATCGAAGGCGTCGATTTGCCGCGCGAAAAGCGCGTTGAAGTCGGCTTGACCTACATTTACGGGATCGGTTTGCCGACGGCAAAGCGCATTCTCAAGAGTGCCGGCGTGAACCCGGACACGCGCGTGAAGGATCTCACCGAAGCCGACGAGCGAAAGATTCGCGACGAGATCGAGTCGCTGGGGATCAAGGTCGAAGGCGATCTACGCCGCGACCTCGCGGCTAATCTCAAGCGTTTGGCCGATATCGGTAGCTACCGGGGCTTGCGTCATCGCCGCGGGCTCCCGGTCCGTGGTCAACGTACGAAGACGAATGCGCGTACGCGCAAAGGCCCGAAGAAGACCGTCGGCGGCCGCAAAAAGGCTGCCGCCGTAGCAACCGGACCCAAGAAGTAAGGCGGCGAAGCCCGTGCGAATGCCTTTGAAAGGCTTCGCCGGGTACGATCACATCGACGCACGGGTTCGCGACCTCGCAAGCGCCCGGCGCTTTTACGACGTGCTCATGCCGGAACTCGGCTTGATCGAAGTCAAGACGTTCGAGGGGGGAGCAGAATATTACGAGGCGCACCGCCAGAGCGGTTCGCGCCGCTTCTTCGGTTTGCACGAAGATCCGCTGCACAAACCCAACGAAAGCCGGATCTGCTTCTCGGCGGAAACCGCTGCCGACGTCGACCGCCTGGCGAAGATCGTCGAGCGCGCGGGAGGCGAGGGCATCGAAGGCCCCGAGATCCCATATTCCTACGAGCGCTATTACGCGGTATTTTTCAAGGATCCGAGCGGCAATGCGCTCGAGATCGCGTACCGGCGCACTCCGGACGACGGCGCCGCGGTGCGCGACGACGTCGGCGACGTGATCGAAGCCAAGGGCGCATTCGGGACTTGATTTCGGACGTCGCCGCGCTCGTAGCCGCACGCGCCGCCGAAACCGATCGCACCGAACAGTATCCATGGTACGCGATCGATGCGCTGCGCGATGCGGGTCTCATGGGAATGACGATTCCAGTCGAATACGGCGGGAAAGGCGCCTCGTATCTCGACCTCGTGAACGCAATCGAGGTGCTCGCGAAAGCGTGCGGTGCGACCGGACGCATTATGGTCGAATCGAATGCCGGCGCGATCGGCGCGATTATGCGCTATGGAACCGAGGCACAGAAGAAGCTGGCAGCCGAGTTGGTTCTCTCGGGCGACAAACCGGCGATCTGCATTACGGAACCCGAAGCCGGAAGCGCGGCTTCGGAGATGACGACGCGCGCGGACCGGCGCGGCTCCACCTATGTCGTCAACGGCCGCAAGCATTGGATAACGGGTGGCGGCGTTTCGAGGCTTCATTTGATATTCGCCCGCGTCTTCGACGGCGGAATCGATCAAGGAATCGGCGGATTCATCGCGGTGCGAGCCGACGCGCCTGAAGCGGAAGGCGCGCCGAAGGGCATGCGTTTCGGCAAACGCGAGCCGGCGATGGGTGTGCGCGGGATTCCGGAGCGCGAGCTGATTTTCGAGGATCTCGAAGTTCCGCAAGAGATGCTGCTCGTTCCGCCCGAGGGAATCCGGCGGGGCTTTGCAGGCTTGATGGATGCATACAATGCGCAACGATTGGGTGCCGCCGCCGTTGCACTCGGAATCGCGCAAGGCGCGTATGAGCTAGCCGTCACTTATGCAAAGGAACGCAAACAGTTCGGTCGGCCGATCGGTGAGTTTCAAGGGTTGCAATGGATGCTAGCGGATGCATCGATCGCGCTTGCGGCGTCACGTGCGCTCATCCATCAGGCTGCGCGCAGTGCGAAACCGAACGGATTTCCCGACTTGGCCGAGACTGCCCGCGCCAAAGTCCTTGCAGCCGATACGGCGCTTCGAGTCACGAGTGACGCCCTGCAAATCTTCGGTGCCGCCGGGTACTCAAGAGAGCGGCCGCTTGAACGGATGCTGCGCGACGCTCGGATGTTTACGATCTCAGGCGGGACGGCGCAGGTTCTACGCACGCAGATCGCTTCGAAAATCTTAGGCTGGCGGCTCCCGCAGACGCGTGACGGCTACTTAGAACGCCCGGGATAGGAATAGCTGGTCGGGGTGTACGGGTACACTCGAAGCGATGGCTACGACGACAGGACCCGCTAACCCCGGACCACTCACGCGCTTCAAAAACTGGCTCGCAAAGATGGACGCCAGAAAAGGTCAACTGCCAAATCCGGTCGGACATTGGACCGGGCGCGAATTCTACGCGCTCGTGGCCGGCGTTGCAATCGTCATCGTCCTATTGATGATGGTTGCGTGGAGAAGCGGTGAGAATGCCGGATCCAGCACGCTCCCGTATGCTGCAAATGGTGCCGCAACCAACACGGGCGGCAGCACGACGACGACGACGACGACAACGACGGGCGGCGACAACGCATCCGGCGGCGGAAGCGGCCCTTCGACGAGCAATACGAGCACGACGACGAACGGAACGTCGACGAGCGGAACGGACACGTCGGGCGCTCAAGGTCCGACGGGCAGCGGCGCGAGCAATTCGACCAACAGTGCAGCCGGCGGCGGATCTGGCGGTGCCTCGAACACGAGCACGAACGGCGCCAACGCAACGAACGGAGCCAACGCAACGAACGGCGCTCCGACGACGAATTCGAATAGCGTGACGACGAACGGAGCGAATACGAACGGCGCGACCACGAACGGCACGAACTCGAACGGCACCTCCGCCAATGGCGGAACGTCGACGAGCGGAAACGCCGCGAACGGTGCGGCCAACGGCGCGACCGGGACCGGGACCGGAACGGCCGGGACGACCGGGTCGACCGGAGCGGGTTCGGGGACGGGCGCGAGCTCGGGGCGGTAGAGCTTCCAAGCGTGCGCCGACCTGCGCCCCAGGGTCGAGGGGGGCGCAGTGGACAATTCTAGGGGTTGATGTCGAACCGTGGGCTGGGGGTCATCTCGATCGTCAGCGGCCTGATCGCCGTTGCCGTCTTCATAATGGTAATCTCCGCGTACGCCTCGTCGGGTGGCGGGGGGGCGGGAGCGCCGCAACCTCGAGCCACCGCGGGACAGCCCGTCGACTCCGACTTCGTCGACGGAAACGCGGGAGGCGGTTCAGGACAACAAGCCGCGCCGGCTCCATCCGTTCAGCCCGTGACGCCGCCTGACCAAGGACAGTCGCAGGGGCAGCAGGCGCCCGTTGTCGCACCCAGCGCCAACGCGCCCGCGAACCCGTTCACCTCGGGCCTTCACTAGCCGATTGACAGGCCTCGTGGCCGTTTGTTAAACTTCGACGTTGGCTGCCTTCGGGTGGCCGGCAGCTTCTTTGCGACCGTCCGCGGCACGTCCGGGCGCATAGGACCGGTCCACTTTCGCCGAGTGGATCGGCACGCAGATTGAACCATCGTCCGTCAGATGCGTTCGGTCGAGGCGACGACACCTCGGCTCGTTTTCGTCCGGGGCAGGATAAATACGGAGTCTCGATTGGCAGTCAAGAAACAACAGAAGACGCGCAAGAAGCGCGAGTTCAAAAACGTCGTCAACGGCGTAGCGCACATTCACGCGTCGTTCAATAATACGCTCGTCACCATCACCGACAATTTGGGCAACACGATCTCGTGGGCGTCAGCCGGAAACCTCGGTTTCAAAGGCTCGAAGAAATCGACGCCGTTTGCGGCTCAAATGGCCGCGGAAGCCGTCGCGCGCAAAGCGATGGAGCACGGGATGAAGTCGTGCGAGGTGTTCGTCAAAGGTCCGGGCGCAGGCCGGGAGGCGGCGATTCGTTCGCTGCAAGCCGCCGGCTTGGAGATCACGTTGATCAAGGACGTCACGCCGATTCCGCACAATGGTTGCCGCCCGCCGAAACGGCGACGGGTGTAAGGCGACATGGCACGATACACAGGTCCCGTCTGCCGCATCTGCCGGCGCGAAACCTCAGCGAGCAAGACCGGCGAAAAGATCAAGCTGTTCCTCAAAGGCGACCGCTGTCTCTCGAAAAAGTGCGCGGTCGAACGCCGCGGGACGGCGCCCGGTCAAAAGACGCAGGGCAAGGCCCGCCAAAAGATCTCGGAGTACGGCCGTCAGCTGCGCGAGAAGCAGAAGATGCGCAAATACTACGGCGTCCACGAGCGTCAGTTCGAAAACTATTTTCGGGAAGCTGCGCGCGTCCCCGGACAAACCGGACGGACGTTCCTCCAGCTGCTCGAGCGGCGGCTCGACAACGTCGTTTACCGTTTGAATCTGGCTTCGTCGCGCTCACAGGCTCGCCAGCTCGTGACGCACCGCCACTTTCTGGTCAACGGACGCCGCGTCAACGTCCCGTCGTACGTACTGCGTGCCGGCGACGTGATCACGATCGTCGAGCGCTCGAAGAACTCGACCGTCTTCCAAGCCAACGCCGAGGCTGCGCGAAACCGCCGGCACCCGGAATGGCTCGAACTCAACGAGGCCGATTTGACCGCCAAGGTCCTCTCGCTCCCGTCTCGAGAGCAAATCGACACTCCCGTCGACGAGCAACTCATCGTAGAATACTACTCTCGCTAAGCGAGATTCCGCCGCTAGACGTCCGATCGTCGACCCCTGGGGGGATCGGCGGATAACGCAAGCGGCAACAAAGGACACGACACGATCCCATGACCATGACCGTATTAGAGACCCCGCAGGGCGCGCAGATCGAGATTCGCGAGCGGCGCGACAACTACGCGAAGTTCGTGATCGAGCCGCTCGAGCGCGGCTTTGGAATCACGCTCGGAAACGCCCTGCGCCGGATACTGCTCTCTTCGATCCCCGGAACTGCGGTGACGTACGTCAAGATCGACGGCGTCCTGCACGAGTTCTCGACCATTCCCGGCGTCGTCGAAGATACGACCAATCTGCTGCTCAATCTCAAAGGTCTTCCGATCAAGCTGAATACCGACACGCCGAAAGTTTTGACGCTTTCGGTTTCGGGCAGCCGCGAGGTCACCGCCGGCGACATCACGCCGGACGCCGACGTCGAGATACTGCAACCCGAATATCACATCGCGACGCTCACCAAGCGCGATGCGAAGCTGTCCATGGAGATCGGGGTCGAGAAGCACCGCGGTTACGTGACGGCCGATCGGCAACGCAACGTCGAGCACATGATCGGTCTCATTCCGATGGACTCGATATTTTCGCCCATCCGCAAGGTGAACTTCACCGTCGACGACACGCGCGTCGGGCAGTCCGTCGACTTCGATCGTCTCACGCTCGAAGTCGAAACGAACGGGTCGATCACGCCGGACGACGCATTGACGACGGCCGCGCAGATTCTGACCGATCAAATGCAGCTCTTCATCGACTTTTCGACCGAGGAGAAGCCCGTTGCCGCGGCGCCGGCCTCAGAGTGGGACATCCCGGTCGAAACGCTCAATCTTTCCGTTCGCTCGTTCAACTGCCTCAAGCGAGCCGGGATCTCAAAGGTCTCGGAGTTGCTCGACATGACGGAAGATGAGATCATCAAAATGCGCAACTTCGGCAAGAAGTCTCTGGACGAGATCAAAGCCGTGCTCGACGAAAGGGGTCTGTCGCTGCGCCAGCCGTAGCGACGAGCGAAACCCGAAATGCCGCACCAGATCGCAAATAAGCGTCTCTCACGCACCGACGGACACCGCAAAGCGCTACTGCGCAACTTGGCGACGTCGTTCTTTCTGCACGAGAAGATCGAAACGACGACGACCAAGGCTAAGGAAACCTCGAAGATCGTCGATCGCCTGATCACGCAAGCGCGGCGTGGAGATCTCCATTCGCGCCGGTTGGTTGCGGCATACTTGCTCGATCCGCGCGTCACCAAGAAACTCTGCGATCAGATTGCACCTTCGCTGAAAGATCGGCCGGGCGGATATACGCGTATCACCAAAACGCGCGTCCGCCCCGGTGACGCCGCCGAGCTCGCAATACTGGAACTCGTAAGGGAGTAATCGTATCCGGCTTCAGGCCGAATCGCTCAGTCTTCACCCCGTAACGCGCGAGCTCATCGCCGACACTATCACGCCGATCTCCGCGTATATCGCCCTGGCCCAACCGGGGCGTTCTTGTCTGCTGGAAAGCGTCGAAGGCACCGAGCGGATCTCGCGTTTTTCCCTGATCGGCCTCGACTATCTCGAGGCGCAATCGTTCGACGGCGCACCGAACATGCTGGCGGACATACGCGCGATGATCGGACGGTATCGGCTGAGCGACGCCGATTCGCCGTTCCCGGGAGCCGCCGTCTGCGTCTTCTCGTACGATGCGGCGCGTTCGCTCGAACGCATCGGTCAGCGTCCTCCGGCAGATTTTCCGTTTCCGGATGCGCTCGTGCTCGTACCGGGGACCTGGGTGATATTCGATCACTTCACGCACAAGACGACGCTCGTCGGATTTGCGCGCGAGGAGCGCGAGCGTGACGCCGTGGGAGCGCGTCTCGAGGGCTACGTGAAGCGTCTCTTGGAAGCAAAACCCTCGACCCCGGCCCGCGTGGGTGCGCAGGGAAGCGTCTCTGAGTCGCTGAGCAAAATTGAATTTCTCGAGCGCGTCGCGCGCGCCAAAGAACACATCTATGAAGGCGACGCCTACCAGCTGCAAGTCGGCATCCGGTTCAGCGCTCAGATCAGGGGCGGGAGCGCGTTCGATTTCTATCGGCAAATCAGAGCCCGCAATCCGTCGCCCTACATGTTTTTCATCGAGACGGAGGAGTGGGCGATCTTCGGTGCCTCGCCGGAGTTCTTGGTGCGGCTCGATGGCGACCGAGCTCGCATTCGACCCCTCGCCGGGACACGCTCGCGGGGCGAGGACGCTGCTGCCGACAATGCCATCGCCTCGGAGCTGCTCGCAAACGAGAAGGAGCGCGCCGAGCATGTGATGCTCGTGGATCTGGGTCGAAACGATCTCGGCGCCGTTTGCACGACGGGGAGCGTTCGGGTTGATGAGCTGATGATCATCGAACGCTATTCGCACGTCATGCACATCGTCTCCAACGTCGTCGGCCGGCTTCGCGCCGACAAAGACGCGCTCGATCTTTTTGCGGCGGCGTTCCCGGCCGGGACCGTCACGGGTGCGCCGAAAATCCGTGCGATGCAGCTCATCGACGAGCTCGAACTCGTGGCGCGCGGTTTTTACGCAGGCAGCGTCGCGCACATCGACTTCGACGGAGACATGGATTCCTGCATCGTCTTGCGCTGCGTTGCCGTCGCAAACGGACGCGCGTATTGGCAGGCCTCGGCCGGGATTGTCGCCGACAGCGATCCGGAGGCCGAATACGCGGAGATTTTGCACAAGACTGCGATCGTGCGCAACGTGTTGGGATTGTGATGCGTATTCTACTCGTCGACAATTACGACTCGTTCACGTACAACCTCGCACACCTCTTCGGGAAAACCGGCGCCGAGGTCGACGTCGCGCGCAACGACGATCCTGGTCTCGATGAAGCGAGGATGCGCACGTACGAAGCAACGATCTTCGGACCCGGGCCCGGTCGGCCGGAAGACGCCGGCGTCATGTGCGCGCTGATTCGCAGTGCTGCGCGTGATGCGCACCCGGTCCTCGGCGTCTGCTTGGGCGCGCAGGCGATCGGCCTGGTGTTCGGGGGCGTCGTCGATCACGCGCCGCGGCTCATGCACGGCAAGATCTCGACGATCTCGCACGACGGCTCCTCGATCTTCGAACGGATTCCCTCGCCGTTCGGCGCGACGCGCTATCACTCGCTATGCGTCGGAGCGGACTCGTTTCCCGCGTCGCTGCGGACGATCGCGACGAGCGAAGACGGCGTGATTCAAGGTGTGGCGCACCGCGAGCTGCCGATTTTCGGCGTGCAGTTTCATCCGGAGTCGGTCCTGACCGAGCATGGGGAGCAATTGGCAAGAAATTTTCTGGAGCTTGCGCGGCGATGACGCCGTTCAACGAATTGCTCCGGCTGGTGGTCGCGCGCCAGGACCTGTCAGCCGACCAGATGACGGAAATATTCGGCGCGATCATGGACGAGAAGATCAGCGCCGTGCAAGCCGCGGCTTTCATCGCAGCGCTCGCGACGAAGGGCGAATCGGTTTCCGAGATCGTCGGCGCTGCGCGCGCGATGCGCGAGCGCAGTTTGCGCGTGCCGCACGAGCTCGACATCGTCGACGTCTGCGGCACCGGAGGCGATGCGGCGGGTCC
>Ga0335072_10003624_pt1 | contig 23171 bp, 20 predicted proteins | sample Lox_Sample_21_FD_206725 | JGI IMG/M metagenome (GOLD analysis project Ga0335072, IMG submission 206725) | Soil microbial communities from Loxahatchee National Wildlife Refuge, Florida, United States - Lox_Sample_2.1 | ecosystem: Environmental > Terrestrial > Soil > Wetlands | place: USA...
CACGACACCTACGCGGCGATCGGGGTGTAACCGGCCACGAAACGGGCCGGTTAGTTCAGGCCCGCCGGAGCGTGATGCCCTCGGCGTTGAAGAAGAAGCCGCCGATCGCGACCAGCGCTCGCTCTGCGCCGGCCACCTGGCGGTCCCCGGCCAGACCCTGCAGCTGATGAACCGCCTCCCGCAGGTGGCCGCTGCCCTGGGTGCCGCCCTCGGACAGCGAGCCGCCGTGCGGGTTGACCGGCACCCGGCCCTTGATCATGATCCGGCCGGTCCCGTCGTCGTTGGCCGCCCAGTTGTCCTCGATGAACGCACCGGCCTCGCCCGGCTCGCAGAACCCGATGTTCTCCAGCCAGTTGAGGGCGATGACAGAGAACCCGTCGTAGGCCAGCAAGACGTCGATGTCATCGATCCAGAAGTCGCTCTTGGCCTTGAGCGCCTCCACCGTCACCTGCTGGCCATGCCGGCGCAGGCTCGGCGCCTGATCCTCTTCATTCTTGTCGGTCATGCCGAGGACCACGGCGTTCACCAGGACCGGCGGCAGCGGAAGGCCGGCCGCCCGCTCGGCGGTCGTGATGATGAACGCGTCGCCGCCATCGACCGCGATGTCCATGTCATACAGGCACAGCGGTTCCCTGATCATCCGCGCCGCGAGGTAGTCGTCCATCGTCAGCGGGTCACGCATGGCCGCGCCGGGGTTGGCCATCGCGTTGGTCCGGTCGTTGACCGCCACGTATCCCAGGCTCGTCCGCGGCACGCCGAACTCGTGGATGTAGCGCGAGGCCCAGGCGGTGTAGCCGACCGATCCGGCGACCGACTCCGGCTGGGGGATCCCGGCGGCGCCGAACGCGGCGCCGCGCCGGAACGGGTCCTTCAGCGCGCTGCCCGTGTTCCAGGCCATCCGGTAGGCCCCGTGATAGGCCAGCACCACGTCGCACAGCCCGCTGTGCACGGCGCTGACGGCGGCGGCCACGTGGTTGCCGAACGGGATCATCGGATTGGCGAACCAGGTCACCTCCGGGATCCCCAGCATGGACTGCACCGCGGGGGCCGACGGGAGCGACCCGCACAGGCCGTCGACGTCCCGCGGCATCAGGCCGCACTGGCTGAGCACAGCCTTGCAGGCCTCGGCGACGTAGCTCGCCTGGCTCCGGTCGGTGTTGCGGGGCTGGAACCCGGTCGTGGCGGCGGCGGCGATCGCCACCCGGTCCTTCATGGGGTTGCGTGCGGAGATCATGCGGCGCCCTCGCCCTCGTGCCCGGTGAGGCGGAACACCGGCATGGGCGCGCCGCCGCGCGTGATCCAGTCCAGTTCGACTCGCCGGCCGATCTGGATCTCCGCGTTCGGCGCTCCGACGACCGTGCTGGAGAACCGCAGCCCGGGCTGCTCATCGAGGTCGACGGTCACGACGGGATAGGGCGTCGAGTAATCGACGCCTTCGGCCGGGGGGCCCTGATGCAGGAAGACGGCCATGAAGATCGTCCCCGCCCCGGACACCGGTTGCGCGGCGACGCGGTCCGACAGGCACGAGGGGCAGACCGGCCTTGGCGGCGCGTGCCATGTCCCGCAGTCGGCGCAGCGGTTGATCAGCAGCTGCCGCCGCAGCCGCCCTCGATAGTGGGCGGCGCTGTCCCGGTCGACGGCACCGGGGAAGAGCGAGCAGAGCTCCTCGTCACTCACGTCCTGGTCAGTGGTTCCCATGGTCACTAGCTTATGATACAACTTATTTTACTGTTTCGTCGACGTGTCAGGTGTGGTCATGGCTGGTCGGCCTCGGGTGGGCTTCGTCTGCACGGTCCGGTCGCTGCCGGAGCTGCGGTCGGCCGTTCCGTTTCTCGAGTCGCTGGGGGCCGATTCGCTGTGGGCGCCCGGCCATCTCGCGATCGGCCGGGACGTGCCCGAGGCGATGACCGGGCTCGCCACGCTGGCCGCGGTGTCCGAGCGGGCCACCGTGGGGACCGCCGTCCTGCTCGCTCCGCTCTATCACCCGGTGATCGTCGCCAAGCAGGCCGCCGAACTCGACGTGCTCACCGGGGGCCGGGTGGCGCTCGGTGTGGGGGTGGGCGGCGAGTACTCCGCCGAGTTCCGCGGCTGCCAGGCCGATCCGGCCGACCGGGGGCCGCGCACGGACGAGGCGATCGGAGTCATGCGATCGCTCTGGACCGGCGCCGAGGTGGATAATCCCGGGAAATTCTGGCCATTCGACGCCGTGAGCATCGCGCCTGCGCCGACCCAGCCGGGCGGGCCTCCCATCATCGTGGCCGGCCGGAAGCGGCCCGCCATGCGCCGGGCCGCGCTGCTCGGCGACGGCTGGATGCCGTTCCTGTACTCGCCATCCCGGTACGCGGAATCGGTGCGGGCCATCCGGGCCACGGCCGCCGACCGCGGCCGGGACCTCGCGACGTTCCAGTGGATGGTTTTCGTCTACGTCCGCGTCGACGACGACCGGGATGAGGCGCGCCGCCGGGCGGCGGCCTTCATCGGCGCCGGCCAGCAAGGTGACGGGTCGCGCTTCGCGCCGATCATCGATCACGTGGCCGTCGCCGGTACCAGCGACGACGTGCGCGCCCGCCTGCAGGCGTTCCTCGACGCCGGCGCCCGGCACCTGATCATCGTGCCCTGCGAGGCGCGGGACTTCACCGGGGCCGCCAAGCGCATCACCGAAGAGATCATCCCAGGGCTGGAGGTACCGGGTGCCGGTCGCTGACATCTTGCGTTACAACTCGCTCACCTGGCCGGACCGGGTCGCGCTCGTCGCGGGCGATCGCCGGATCACGTTCTCGGAGCTGGAGCAGAAGGTCTGGCGGCTGGCCGGCGCGATGTCCGGCCTGTGCGGGCCAGGGGACCGCGTGGGCATCCTGGCGCAGAACGTGCCCGAGTACGTCGAGGCGCTCTACGGGGTGCCGTCGGCCGGGCTCGTGCTCACGCTGCTCAACTACCGCCTCAACCCGAAGGAGTGGGCCTGGATACTGGCGAACGCCGAGGCCCGCGCCGTCCTGGTGGAACAGGCCTACCTGGCCGACCTCGAACCGGTCCTCGCCGACGTCCCGAGCCTCGAGCACGTCATCGTCATCGGCGACCCGGGCAGCTCCGGTCACATCGGCTACGACGAACTCGTCGCCGGGCGGCCCGCGGCCCCGCCGCCAGCCGCACCCGCCGGCTCCGATACCGCCGTCCTCATCTACACCAGCGGCACGACCGGGTTCCCCAAAGGCGCGATGATCACCCACGGCGCCATCCAGACCGCGATGCTCGTGAACGCGCTGGAGCAGGATGTGCTGCCCTTTGACCGGTTCCTGATGTCGAACCCCATGTGCCACGCCTCGGGATTCTCCGTGCTCCACTTCCACGTCCGGGCCTCGGAGGTGGTACTCCTCAAGACGTTCAGCGCCGAAGGGTTCCTGTCGCTGATCGAGCAGCACCGCATCACCCGGGCGACCCTCAACCCGACGATGGCCCGCTTCGTCCTCGACCATCCCGCGGTGGACCGGTACGACGTGTCCAGCGTGCGCTCGGTCTCCTACGGCGGCATGCCGATGCCCAAATCGACCGCGGTGGAGCTGTCCGAGCGGTTCGGCGGTCTTTCCACCAACTTCGGCCAGACCGAGTCGACGTTCTCCGTCACGTCGCTGACCGCGGCGGACCACCGCCGCGCCCTGGCGGGGGACGAGCACCTGCTCGCCTCCTGCGGCCGGCCGATGGCGCAGGTAGCGGTGAAGATACTCGATGACCAGATGGCCGAGGTACCGGCCGGCGAGACCGGCGAGATGTGCATCCGCAGCGGGTACACGATGGGCGGCTACTGGCGAAACGACGAGGCCACCAAGGATGCCTTCGCGGGCGGCTGGCTGCACACGGGAGACCTGGCACGGCGCGACGAGGAAGGCTACATCTACCTGGTCGACCGCAAGAAGGACATGATCATCTCCGGCGGGCAGAACGTCTACTCCACCGAGGTCGAGCGGATCATCGGGCAACTGCCGGCCGTGGCCGAGGTCGCGGTGGTCGGGGTGCCTGACGACCTGTGGGGAGAGCGGGTGACAGCCGTGGTGGTCAGGAAGCCGGGCGATGACCTCACCGAGCAGACGGTGATCGCCGCCTGCCGGGACCGCCTCGCCGGCTACAAGAGCCCGAAGGACGTCCGTTTCTGGGACGAGCTGCCGAAGAACGTGCTCGGGAAGATCCTCAAGCGGGACATAAGAGCCGCGCTGCTCGGGCCGTAGGGCGGTTCGCCTCACCGGAAGGCCGGGGGGCGGCCCTCCCTGAAGGCGGTCACCGCTTCGGCGATGTCCCCCGTGTAGTTGCACAGCACCTGGGTGCGGTTCTCGTTCTGGATAGCATGCCGCAGCGAGCCCGCGCCCGCGTTCGCGTCCAGAAGCTCCTTGGTCATCCGGGTGCTGAACGGGCTGGTCGCCATAACCTGCTCCGCGAGTTCGCACGCGGCGTCCGGCAACCGGTCCGCGGGGACGACCGCGGTCACCAGCCCGGCCGCCAGAGCCTCCGCGGCTCCCATCTTCCGCCCGGTCAGCAGCAGCTCGGCGGCCCGGCTCTCGCCGATCAGGCGCGGCAGGCGCCACGTCATGCCCATCTCGCCGCCGGACACGCCGATCTTGACGTTGGCCGCGACGAACACGGCCGAGTCCGACGCCACCCGGATGTCGGCGGCCAGCGCGAGGGCGAACCCCCCGCCGGCGGCCGCGCCGTTGACAGCGGCGATGACGGCGACGGGCAGTTCGTGCAGGCGGACGGCGAGGCCGGCCAGCCGCCGTTGCCCGGCCATCAGCGCGGTCACCCCGCGTTCGGCTGGGTCGCCGTTGTAGTCGCCCGCCTTCATGTCGAAGCCCGCGCAAAAGCCTTTCCCCGCTCCGGTCAGCAGGACCACCCGGCAGGACGGGTCGCCTTCCACATCGTCCAGCGCGGCGTGCAGGTCGATGACGAAGGCGTCGTTTATCGCGTTGAGCCGCTCCGGACGGTTGAGGGTCAGCCGGCGGATTCCGGGCTTCGGCTGATCGACGACGACGGGCACTCGGGTTCCTCCTCAGCCGATGACCTGGCGCGATCTCAGCTCGGCGATCTCTTCGGTGCTGTACCCCGCCCAGGTCAGGATCTGGCCGGTGTCTTCCCCGCGGCCCGGGGCAAGGCGATGCGCGACCGCGCCGCTGTCGCTGACCCGCAGCAGCAGGGCCAGCTCGCGCACCGTGCGGCCATCCGGGCCCGGGCGGGCCGCGACCCGGCCCGTCGCCGCGTTGGCGGGGTCGCGCATGAAGGTGACGTTGTTGTACGCGGCGGGCTCGACTGCCGCGACACCCGCGTTCTGAAGCGCGGCGAGCCACGTGGCGGTGCTGCCTGTCGCCAGGGCCGACGAGATCACCTGGGCGAGCTCGTAGTCGTTGTCGCGTCGTGCCCCGTGGGTCGCGAACCTCGGGTCGGACTTGAGGTCGGTGCCGAGCGCCTTGCCCAGGGCGTCGAACTCCTGCTCCTTGCCGACCGCGAGCAGCAGCCACCCGTCCGCCGTCTCGTAGAGCCGCTCGAGAGCGCTCACCCCCGTCTGCGGCGGGTCCAGGCGGCCCGCGCCGAGCACGGTGCCGTCGGCCCGGCGAACGACATGAGCCATCAGTGCCATGCCCGCGTTGAGCTGAGGGTTCTCGACGAGCTGGCCGGCGCCGTGGCGCTGCCGGTACACCAGGGCCATCAGCATGCCGATCGTGCCGAGCAGTCCGTTACCCGGGTCCTCGTTGCCCACCGGCCACAGCGGCGCGTTGAACTGGCCGGCCACCTCGAAGCCGGCTCCCACGTATCCGGACAGCAGCGGGGCGAAGCTCTGCCGCCCGGCGTAGGGGCCGGTCGCTCCCCAGCCCGGCGCGTAAGCGTAGACGGCGTCCGGGTTGACGCTGGCCACCTGCTCGTACCCGACGCCGAGGCGTTCGGCGGCTCCCGGGCGCATGTTGTGATGCACGACGTCCGCCCACTCGATCAGGCGGCGGAGCACCGCGCCCGCCGCGGGATCCTTGACGTTCGCGGCGATCGAGCGCTTGCCCGCGTTCGCGGAGCGGAAGACCCGCTCAAGCCCGCGCATCGGGTCGCCAGCGACCGGCTCGAGCTTGATGACGTCGGCGCCAAGGTCGGCCAGCAGCCTGGACGAGTACGGGCCCGCGTAGAAGGCGCCCATGTCGAGGACCTTGAGCCCGTCCAGGAGCGGCCGCCCGTCGCCGGCCGCCGGCTGAGCAACGCTTCCTGGTGCGGCCGCTCGCGGCGGCGACTGGCGCAGCTCGGCCAGTATCTCCGCGGTGTGCTGACCGCTGGCCGGCGCCGGCGTGGGCTGGGCTCGGTGGCCGGCCGCCGAGAACCGGAGCGGGCCGGCGACCTGCTGAACGGCGCCGAGCACAGGGTCTTCGACCTCGACCGCCATGCCGTTGTGCACGGCCTGGGGCGCGTCGAACACCTCACCCGGATGGAGCAAGGGGATGGCGCAGACGTCGGCCTCGGTGAGCCGCTGTTCCCATTCCCGCCGGGGCCGCGAAGCGAAGATGTCGTGAATCTCGCCATCGAGGATGACCCGCTCCCCGGCCGTCAGCGGCACCCCCATGTCCAGGCCGTCTTCGCTGGACGAGACGCGATCGTCTAGGCCGAGCGCCTTCATCAAGCGGCCGAAGGCCCCGACCGCGCCCGTGTGGACGCCGATGTACTCGTCTCCGGCGCACAAGTAAGACCTCGCGATCAGCCGGTTGGCGCCGGTGGTCAGGCGCGCCGCGGCGCCGTCTACGTCGCCCCAGACCATGGAAAGGAACGCCAGCGCCCCGTCGAGGAGCGAGGTCTCGACGTGATGGCCGGTCCCGTCGTCCGCTTGCCGGTACAGCGCGGCCAGGATGCCGATCAGGGCCAGGTAGGCGGTCCCGGCGGACGCGAACGGCAGGCCCTCGAAGATCGGGCTGTCCCGGTGGCCGACCTGCTCGCCCATGGTCCCGACGACGGCGTGCACGACCGACTCGTACCCCGGCAGAGCGCGCAGTGGCCCATCAGCGCCGAAGCCCGAGATCGAGCAGTAGATCACTGACGGGGACAGCCGGCGGATCGTGTCGTATCCGAGCCCGAGCCGCTCGGCCGCGCCCGGCCGCCAGCTCTGCATGAAGACGTCGGCGGAACCGATCAACTGGAGGAGGACGTCATGATCTCGCTCGCTGCGGAGGTCGAGCACGATGCTCCGCTTACCACGGTTGAACACCGAATACGCGACCGCCAGTTCGCCGCGATACGGGTCCCCGCCCGGCGGCTCCACCCGGATCACGTCCGCGCCGTAGTCCGCGAGCATGCCCGTGGCGCGCGGGCCCGCTGTCCCCCAGGAACAGTCGATAACCCGCAGGCCGGCCAGCGGACCGGACTGGCCGGCGGCGTGATCGTTCATGTCAAGCCGCCCCTTTACGCGCCGCTGGCTGCGAATACATACTTGCGGACGAGAAATTAAATCAGCTAAAATAGTAGCAATAGTTAAATAATTGTCAAGCGATGACCGTGCCGGAAGGCGACGAGGTGATGACTGCCGAGACACTCCAGGCCAGTCAGCTAGAGCACCGTGACTACGTCGCGGCGGTCGAGGACTATTACCAGCGCGGATGGACCGACGGCCTGCCGGTCGTTCCCCCGGAACCGGCGCGGGTGGCGGCGTTCCTCGACGCGGGCGGCGTGACCGCGCGCGAGGTCGTCGGCGGCGTACCGACCCGGGACGTCATCGTCACCGCCGAGGATGTGGCGATCAACGCCGTCATGGCCGGGTGCCTGCCCCAGTACGCGCCGGTCGTGCTGACCGCGGTGCGCGCCTTGCTGCACGATGAAGCGATCCCGCACTCGGTGACGGCGACGCTGGCCAGCGCCGCGCAGCTGATCATCGTCAACGGGCCGGCGCGCGAGGAGATCGGCGTGGAATCCGGGCAGGGGTGCATGGGACCGGGCTTCCGGGCGAACGCGACGATCGGCAGGGCGCTGCGGCTCGTCGTCCGGAACGTGCTCAGGTCCATCCCGCACGAGCTCGACCGCGGCGTCTTCTCCACCCCGAACCGCTACTCCTTCTGTTTCGGCGAGGACGAGGAGGGCACCTCCTGGGTCCCGCTGCACGTCGAACGCGGGCTGCGGGCGGGCCAGAGCGCGGTCACCGTGGCCTCCACGATGGGCCCGATCATCGTCCATCCGCGCAGCCACGTCCCCGAGCTGATCATCGAGCACCTGGCCCGGGTGCTCTTCCTCGACGGGTCGCTGTGGGAGCACCAGCTGGGGAGCGTCGCCGACCTGCCGGTCGTGCTCGGCCAGGAGCACCAGCGCTTCTTCACCGCGGCGGGGTGGTCTAAGGCCGACATCCGGCGGGCGCTGTGGGACCAGATCAGCCCGCTCGCCCGGGAGTCCGACGGGGCGGGCCTCCGGCTCGGCCGGCCGGAAGGAATCCTGCTGGCGGCCGCCGGGGGTCCCGGCGACCAGGTCACCGTCGTCATGCCGCCGCATGTCGGGCTGGCCGTGACGCTCCCGGTGCCAGCCCTGGCAGAGCAGCCGGCTGCGGAGCAGACCAGCTAGGGAGGTAGTTCCATGCTCATCACCCTCAACCCCACCGGCGTCCGCAATCGCGGCCAGGTACCGCATCGCATGGCGGCGCGGCGGCCACTGGCCGGCGCCCGGGTCGGACTGGTATCCAACGGCCTGGGGCGCGCCGAGGATCTGCTTGACGCCGTCTACTCGCTGCTCAGGGACGACGCGGGCGTGGCAAGCGCGGTCCTGGTCCGTAAGCCCCACCGGTCCGTTCCGCCGCTGCCCGAGGACTGGGACAGGCTCCTGACGGGCGCCGACGTGGTCATCGCCGGCTTCGGCGGGTGCGGCTCGTGCAGCACCCGCAGCATCCGCGACGCCATGGAACTGGAGTGGGCGGGCATTCCCAGCGTCGCGCTCGTTCACGAGGACATGCTTCCCGCGGTGGAGGCCATGACCCGGCTGGCCGGCATGCCCGACTATCCCTACGTCGTGGTCGGCCGCACCAGGACCTCGCTGTGCGACTGGGATGACGCTACCGTCGCAGCGGTCGCCAAGGAGGTCGCCGGGGAGGCGATGGCGTTGCTTGACAGCGCTAAGCACGGGCAGTCAGCCGAGTGACTCCCCGCAGCTTCGCCGACGCTTATGTGAGGATCGTCAACAGCGGCGCCTACGCCGAGCTGGCCGCGCTGTTCGCCCCGGAGGCGGTCTTCCTTGGCCCCGGCGCGCTCGTGCTCCACGGTCGTGCGGCCATCGGCCAGTTCTACGAGAAGTTCCTCAGCGAGATCACGCCGGTAATCCGGATATCCAGCTATGTCGAGCAAGGGCGCGAATGTGTTTATGAGCTAGAAGCGCGGACCGCGGGCGCGCGGGAGTTCACGCTCGGCGCCATCGACCACGCCACGTTCGACAAGGACGGCCTGGTCATCCGGTTCGCGGTCTTCACGAAGTGAGCCCGGTTGCGGCGAACGAGTCGATGAACTCGTCGGGGAGGGTGCCGGCCGTGTCGCCCGCCAGCGGCGTGGTGATCAGGGTCGTGACGCCCGCCCGCTCCAGCTCCGCCACGCGGCCGACGATGTCCGCTTGCGTGCCGTAGAGACAGTACCGCTGGGCGTAGGCCATTGCCGCCTCGTCACTGATCAGCGGGTCGCAGCTGGCCACCGCCTCGGCCCAGGCCGCCGGGTGAGTGCCGTCGCTGTGCAGCCCCGCGGTCTGGCGCAGGGCCTGCCGGTCAACACCGAGGCTTTCGGCGATGTCCTCGGGAGCGTTCCGCAGGGCGATCGCGACGGCGGGTTTCCACTGGCGCGGATCCGGCGGCGAGCCATCGTGGACGTGGGCTCGCAGCCACAGGACGACATCGAACGGCCGCGGGTGGCTCGACCGCGCGGCGAGCGCGCGGACCATAGCCGCGGTCCTCGCCACGTCCGTGACGCTCAGCGTGCTGGCCAGAATAATACCGTCGGCCTCGGTGCAGGCCAGGCGCACGTTGCGTGGGCCACCCGCCCCGAGGTAGACCGGGCAGGCTCCCGCCGCCCCGGTCAGCCACTGCGGCTGGCCGGCGAACGACCAGGGCTGGCCGGACAGCAGCGCGCGCAGCGCGCGCAGTGATTCGCCGAGATCGCGGGTCGGCGTGTGCTCCGCCCCGGCCATGTCCGCGGCGCTGCGCCCGGCGCCGAGCGCCAGCGTGAACCGTCCAGGGGCGAGTTCCTGGACGGTCCTGGCCGCGGAGGCCACGACCGTCACATGCCGCGTCACCAGGTTCGTGACGCCGGTGGCCAGGGCTATCCGCCTCGTCGACGCCGCCACGAGGGCCAGCGTGACGAACGTGTCCCGCCACAGAAGCTGCGAATCCGGGACCCACACGCTGTCGAAGCCCGCCGCTTCCGCATGCGCGGCCGCGGCGGCGACCCGGTCCGCCCGGTCACAGGCGGGCAGCCGCAGCCCGATCCGCAAGGCGGCCTCAGGCTCCCATGTACTGGCTGAGCAGCTCCGCGTGGTCCAGTTCCTTCGCCGACCCGGAGTAGGTGATGGAGCCCCGGCTCAGCACGTAGGCGTTATCGGCGAGCGCCAGCGCTCTGGAAGCGAACTGGTCGACGATCAGCAGCGCCTTTCCCTCCTTGGCCACTCTCTCCATGAACCCGAAGATCTGCTCGACGATCAGCGGCGCGAGCCCGAGCGACGCCTCATCGACCAGAATCAGGCGCGGGCTGCGCACGTACGCCACGGCCATCGCCAGCATCTGCTGCTGGCCGCCGCTCAGCGTGGCGGCGACCTGGCTCATCCGGTCGGCGAGTGGCGGGAAGGCCTCGCACGCCTGGCTGATCGCCTCGGCTTCCCCGCCTTTAAGTGACTGCATGACCAGGTTCTCGCGCACGGTGAGAGACCGGAACACGCCGCGGCCCTCGGGAACGTGGCACAGCCCCGCCTGGAAGCGGCGATAGGGAGCGACGCCGGCCATGTCGTCGCCGAACAACCGGATCGAGCCGGAATTCGGCCGCAGGAAGCCCGACACCATCTTGAGCAGTGTCGTCTTGCCGGCCCCGTTGGGGCCCAGCAGGGCGGTGACACCAGACGCTGGGACCGTGACCGAGACGTCGCGCAGCACGGTGGTCTGCCCGTAGCCGCCGGTAACCTCCCGGAGCTCCAAAGCCGGCGGCGGCGTGGCGGTGACCGACCCGTTGCTGCTGGCTGGCTGCACGCTGCTGGTCATCATGCCTTCTTTGCCTCGGTTGGGGCGTCTGGGGCACCGGCGACGGCCTCTGGCGTGGCCTCGGTGACGGCGTACCCCAGGTACGCGGCCTGCACCTCGGGGCTGGCCGCCACGTTCGGCGGCTCGCCCTCGAACAGGAGCTTGCCGAAATCGAGCACGTAGATGTACTCACAGACGTTCATGACCAGGGACATGTCGTGCTCAACGAGCAGGATCCCGCAGCCCCGCTCCTCGACGGTCCTGCGCAGGATGCGCCCGAGCGCCTCGGTCTCCGACCGGTCCAGCCCGGACGAGGGCTCGTCAAGGATCAGGACGTCGAATTGGCCGGCCAGACACCGGGCCAGCTCGACCAGCCGCCGGTGGCCGGTGGACAGCGCGCCGGCCTGGGTGCCGGCCAGGCCGGTTATCCCGCACAGCTCCATGGCCGACCAGGTGGCGGCACGCGTGTCCGCCCGCTGCGACCGGGTCGCCGCGAGCTGGCCAAGAACGCTGGCGCCGCCTAGCCCGGACTCGCGCCCGAGCGCGACGTTCTCCGCGACGGTGAGGCGGTCGCACAGGGCCATCCGCTGGAAGGTCCGGCCCAGCCCAAGCCTCCCTCGCGCCGGGGCCGCCATCCTCGCCATCTCCTTACTGTGCAGTGAGATCTGGCCGCCGATCCTGCGGTTGAAGCCGCTGCAGGCGTCGAACGTGGTCGTTTTGCCGGCTCCGTTCGGCCCGATCAGTCCGGTGATGCGCCCGAGCGGGACGGAGAAGCTCAGCCCGTCGACGGCGACAAGACCGCCGAATGCGACGCGAAGATCCTTCACCCGCAGGCCGTCGCCTTCCGGCGTGCGCTGCCGCGGCACGTCGGCGGTAGCGACGGCCGCGGCGGCGTGCGGGTGCCCGAAGCGCTCGAAGAACTGCCTGAGGCGGGCTGGCATCCCCGCGTGACTGCCCCGGAGAGCGACGGCGACCGCCGACACGCCGAAGATCACGTTGAGCCACCAGGTCACGTTGGTGCTCGTCAGGTAGCCGGGAATCACCGCCGCGATCAGCCCGAAGATCGCGTACCACGGTTCGGCGAAGGGCGCCAGCGCCAAGACCGCGAGCAGGGTCAGCGAGTAGAACGGGTCGAAGTGGATGTCCGAGGAGACCGCGAAGTGAATCGACGCCGCGTACAGCACGCCGGAGATGGCCGCGAAGAACGCCGAGACGCAGAACACAATCACGCGGGTGGTGTTCGTGCTCAGCCCCATGGTGGCGACGGCGAGCGGAGAGTCCGACAACCCGCGCAGCAGCCGGCCGAGGCGGGCTTGGTGGATCACGACCATGATCAGCGCGGTGACCACCAAGATCACCAGGACCACGTAGTAGAAGCTTTTGTCAGTCGATCCGATGGAGGGCCGCGGAACCGCTCTTCCGCTCTGCAGGGTGGTGAACATCCAGCTGGTGGAGTAGAGCATCTGCTGGACGAAGATGCCAAAGCCGAAGGTCGCCAGGGCCAGGAAAAGGCCCGGCAGCCGGATCGCGGGAATGGCGAGGAAAGCGCCAACCGGGACGACGATCAGGCCCGCGAGTAGCAGGGCCGCGAACCACGGGATGCCCGCCCCGAGCGTCAGCTGCGAGAACGCGACCGCGCCGATGGCGCCAAAGGTGGCCTGGCACAGCGAGACCTGTCCCGACGTCTTTACCAGCAGGCCGAGGGACAGGAGCATGATCATCTGGGTCAGGCCGATCGTCCAGAAGCCGATCTTTTCCGCCCCCACGACCCAGGGCACCACGGCCAGCAGCCCTACCACGACGACCCCGGTGACGACCCGGACCCGGACCGGACCCTGCCATTGCAGCGGCGGCCGCGACTCGACGGCTGACCTGGAGGCGAGTCGGCGGCGGGAAAGCAGGAAGAGCGCGACGAACAAGACGATGAACGGCAGGCTGTCCGGCAGGCCGCTGAGCCACGTCACGTTGACGACGTACTTCTGTGAGATGTTGGCGGCGATCTCGATGGCGATGGCGCCCGCGAACGTGAGCGGGATGCTGCTGAACGCGCCGAGCGCGGCGGCGCCGAACGCCTGGACCACGATGTAGGTGAGGGCGATGGCATCCAGGCCGATGAACGGGAGGACTAGCACGCCCGACAAGGCGGCGAACGTCGTGCCGATGATCCAGGCGGTGCGCCGGACCCGGACCGGGCTCGTGGCCTGCATTGCCAGCAGGTCTGGGTCGTCCACGACGGCGCGCATCGCGGTGCCCGTGCGTGTCCAGCGGAAGAGTGCGTACAGGCCGGCGACGGCGACCACGCCCACCACCGTCACGGTCAGCTGGGCGTAGGAGATGTTGACCCCGCCGACCTCGAAGGAATCGGCACCCTTGGGCAGGAACTGCGGGACGTCGATCGTGTCGCTGCCGTACTTGATCGTCCCGAGCCCCTGCACGATCAGGATCAGCCCGGTCGTCGCCACGATCTTCCACGCCACGCTCTGCTGGGAGAGGCGGCGGCTGATCCGCTCCATGCCAAAGCCCATCAGCGGCCCGGCGATGAGCACCGAGACGACAAGGGATATGACCCAGTTGATGTTGTTGGCGTAATGCATGGCGTAGAAGATGTACGCCGCCGCGGTGGCCAGCGCCCCCTGGCCGAAGTTGAATATCCCCGAGGTCTTATAGGTGAGGACCAGGCCGGTCGCGGCCAGGCCGTAGATGGACCCGGCCGCTATCCCCGCGACAATGAAGGGCAAGAATTCCTGCACGTTGTGACCTCCGGGCTTCCGGTGAGGCCGGAGCCAGCTGCTCCGGCCTCACCGAAAAGGCATCAGTTAGATAATTGTGCCTATTTTGACGTCGGCGGTCAAGGTCTCGGAACCAGTGACCTGCCTTGGCGTCACGCCTTGGCGGGGCACTGCGGGGTCAGCTCCACGGGCGCGGTGGTCTGGCCACCCTTCATCCCGACGACGAAGTAGCACGCGTTGGCGGTGAAGCCGAACGGCTTGCCCTTGGTGTAGGTAACGCCATTGGCCAGTTCACCGCTGAGGTTCTCGTTCTTGAAGCTGTACATGCCTGCCATGACGTCGGCGGCGGTGACCGCGGTGGCGGCGGGGATGTTCTCGTCCTTGACCGCCTGCGCCAGCGCCTGCAGCCCGTCCCAGGTGAACGAGGCCGTCCCCTCCCGCCAGTTGCTGTTGGTGGCGTACTTCTCCATCACCGACCGGAACTGAGCGGCCGGGGGCGCGTCCGCGACCGACGGGAACGAGTACGCCGGCCCGTACAGGGTGAGGTTCGGGATCGCGGCGAACGCGGTGCCGACGGCCTGCTCAGAGGACCCCCAGGTGGGGTTGTAGCCCTGGGCCTGGCAGTTCTGGACGAACCGGACGGCCGCCGCGGTGGTGAAGTTCAGCTGGGCGTAGTCGACACCCTCCTGCTTCAGTTGCAGGCACTGCGCGGTGTAGCTGGGGGCCGTGGAGCTGACCGCCAGCTGGGTGTAGCCGATCCCGGCCGCTTTGGCCGCCCCCTGCAAGACGGGGTTGGCCTGCGCGCAGGCGGCGATCTCGGCGCAGTACAGGTTGGCGAACTTCTTGGCATGACCGAACTTGACAGCGACCGCGATCTGGCCGGCCAGGCCGTTGATGACGCCAGTAGGAGTCGGGAACATGCCCGTCTTGGTGTACCAGTCGCTGGAGTTGGCCGACCCGCTGATCAGCGGGATCCCTTTGGCGATCGCCGCGCCGTCGAAGGCGGAGACCAGGTTGTCGGAGGAGACGATGATCGCGCTCACGCCGTCGGCGATGAACTGCTGGCCGGCCGCCTGGGCGGTCGCCGGGTCGCCCTTGTCGTCAAGGACGATGACCTGGACCGGGTGGCCGTCGAGGCCGCCGTTGGCGTTGACCCAGGCGGCCCAGGCCGGGGCGACCGTCGCCCCCTGGTCGCTGGAGGAGGCCTGCGCCCCGGTCAGCGAGCCGATCACGCCGATCTTGATCAGCGCGCCCTTCGGCGCAGCGGCGGCGGACGTGCCGCTCGCGGCCGCGCCGGATGACGAAGAGCTACTGCTGCCGCTGCTGCACGCGGCCACGCCGAGCGCGGCGGCCAGGACGCCGGCCAGCAGCGCCGTGCGCGTGAATCCGGACCTGCTCGTCAGCTTCGCCGCCGCGGATGTCCGCAGCCGAGCCGTCTGTTGTGTCCTGTCGATCACTGGGTTTCCTCCCCCTTAGCGACTTGCCAGGCCGTCACGACTTGCCGAGGCACTGCGGGGTCAGCCCCGCGGGCGCGGTGGTCTGGCCATCCTTCATCCCGACGACGAAGTAGCACGCGTTGGCGGTGATGCCGAACGGCTTGCCCTTGGTGTAGGTAAGGCCGTTGGCCAGTTCCCCGCCGAGGTTTACGTTCTTGAAGCTGTACAGACCAGCCGTGACGTCAGCGCTGGTGACCGCGGTGGCGGCGGGGATGTTCTCGTCCTTGACCGCCTGGGCCAGTACCTGCAGCCCGTCCCAGGTGAACGAGGCCGTCCCCTCCCGCCAGTTGCTGCCCTCCGCGTACTTCTGCATAACCGACCGGAACTGGTCCACCGGGGCCGCGCCCGCGACCGACGGGAACGAGTACGCCGGGCCGTAGGCGGTGAAGTTCGGGAGTGAGGCGTATGCGGCGCCAATGCTCTGCTCGGACGATCCCCAGGTGGGGTTGTAGCCCTGGGCCTGGCAGTTCTGGACGAACCGGACCGCCGCCGCGGTGGTGAAGTTCAGCTGGGCGTAGTCGACACCCTCCTGCTTCAGTTGCAGGCACTGCGCGGTATAGCTAGGAGCCGTGGAGCTGACCGCCAGCTGGGTGTAGCCGATCCCGGCCGCTTTGGCCGCCCCCTGCAAGACGGGGTTGGCCTGCGCGCAGGCGGCGACTTCCGCGCAGTACAGGTTGGCGAACTTCTTGGCGTGACCGTACTGGGCGGCGACAGCGACCTGAGCGGCCAGGCCGTTGACGATGCCGGTCATCGTCGGGAACATGCCCGCCTTGGCGTACCAGTCGTTCTCATCGGACGGCCCGCCGATGAGCGGGATGCCCTTGGCGATCGCCGCGCCGTCGAAGGCGGAGACCAGGTTGTCGGAGGAGACGATGATCGCGCTCACGCCGTCGGCGATGAACTGCTGGCCGGCCGCCTGGGCGGTCGCCGGGTCGCCCTTGTCGTCAAGGACGATGACCTGGACCGGGTGGCCGTCGAGGCCGCCGTTGGCGTTGACCCAGGCGGCCCAGGCCGGGGCGACCGTCGCCCCCTGGTCGCTGGAGGAGGCCTGCGCCCCGGTCAGCGAGCCGATCACGCCGATCTTGATCAGCGCGCCCTTCGGCGCAGCGGCGGCGGACGTGCCGCTCGCGGCCGCGCCGGATGACGAAGAGCTACTGCTGCCGCTGCTGCACGCGGCCACGCCGAGCGCGGCGGCCAGGACGCCGGCCAGCAGCGCCGTGCGCGTGAATCCGGACCTGCTCGTCAGCTTCGCCGCCGCGGATGTCCGCAGCCGAGCGGTCCGGCGTGTCCTGTCGATCACTGGGTTCGTCCCCCTTAGCGGCGGCCGGCGCTGACCGGCTCACTGTCGGCGGCGCCGGGTGGACCCGCGGTCGCCGAGGTTCACGGCTGTTTAGAGGACGATAAAGCGCCAACGGCTAGAAAACTATAGTTAGCTAGATTATCTATCTAATTGTTATCAGTAATAGGTTCGCCCTATGCCGATTGCATGCGCAGCGGAGCCGGTCCGACACCGCGCGTATCCGCCGGTGCGGCCTGGGCCCACGGTCTCGTCAGCTCGGCCCGAGCCAGCCACGACGGCCGAGTTCCGGATGAAGCACGTCCTCGCTGTACACGACGCAGCCGGTGACCTGCGCAGCCGGCGCCGCCAGCAGCCGCAGCGCCGCCTCGCAGAAGCCGGCCACCGGCAGCTGGCCGGCCGTGCCGGGGGACGTGACCACGAGCCCCGGCGTGGCCACCGGCAGCGACGGCATCAGCGCGTTGACGCTGATGCCGTGCGGCTGCATCTCGAAGGCGACCGCCTGCGTGAGGTGCTCCAGGGCGGCCTTGGCCCCGCCGTAAGCGAACGGCGTGGGGGCGCCGGCCCCGGGCCAGGGCCCCTGACCCGGGCGCCGCGACGCGTCGCTGGTGATGTTGAGGACCGCCCCGCGCCGGGCGGCGATCATCCCCGGCAGCACGAGCTGCATCAGCCGGTACGCGGCGAACACGTCGACCTCAAAGTGCCGCCGGTACCCCTTCAGCGGGAAGTCCAGGAAACCCGGCGGCCCGGCGCGGTCCGCCGCCGGCGACGGCGGACGCGCAGCGGGGGCCCGCGGCGGTGCCGCCTGCGCGGGGGGACGACCAGGAACGGTCAGGGCGGCGTTGTTGACCAGGATGTCCACCGGCCCGAGTTCCCGCGTCACCGTCGCGGGCAGGTCCACGATGTCGTCGTCGACCGTGAGGTCGCAGCGCACAGCGATCGCCTGGCCCCCGCGGCGCCGGATGGCGTCGACCGTGTCGTGGATGGTCCCGGGCAGCCGCTCGTCCCACACCCGCTCGGTCCGGGCGGCGCAGGCGACGGCGGCTCCCTCGGCGGCAAGCGCGGCGGCCAGCGCGGCGCCGATGCCGCGGCTCGCCCCGGTGACCAGGGCGACGCGGCCGCCGAACCGGGGACCGGTCATCGCGACGGCTGCCGCCGGAGCTCGTCGGCGATCGACAGCTCGTCGTCTTTCGGCAGCGGCGCCTTGAGGTAGAGGTGCAAGCGGGTGAAGAGGTCGCCGTACCTCTTGCCGATGGCCGCGGCCACCCGGCCGGGAGCGGCGACGATCGCGAACGCGTCCAGGATGTCGTCGTCGATGAGGTCGCGCATCTCGGTCCAGCGGCCCGCCTTGGACATCGGGGTCAGCTCCTCCTGCAGCGCGCCCCAGCCATGCGCGTCAAGCACCGGCCGGTAGGCGGGCGTCGAGGCGTAGAAGGCGATCTGTTTCCTGACCCCGAGCGCGGACCGGGCCATCTCCTCGTCGGATGTGCCGGTCACGACGAACGGCAGGCCGCTGATCTCGAAGCCATCTATAGACAAGCCCGCCGCCTGACGTCCCTCGGTCAGGGCCGGCAGCGTGACGTCGCGCAGGTACCGCTCGGTCGTGAACCCGTGACATAGGAACCCGTCGGCCACCTCCCCCGCGATGCGCGTCATGGCGTCCCCGACGCCGGCGAGAAACACACGGGGCGGGCCGTACGGGTTCGGGCCCGGGTCGAAGAACGGGGTCATCAGCGTGTGCGAGTAGAACTCACCGGTGAAGTTCAGTGGCTCGCCGTCCTGCCACGACCGCCAGATCGCGCGCATCGCCAGGACGAACTCGCGCATCCGCGGCGCCGGGTGTGACCAGGGCATCGAGAAACGCCGGGTGATGTGCGCCTTGACCTGGGACCCCAGGCCGAGCAGGAACCGGCCCTGGGTCGTCAGCTGGAGGTCGTTCGCGGTCACGGCGAGCGTCATCGGGGACCGGGCGAACGCCACCGCGATGCCGGTGCCGACGCTGATGCGCGACGTGGCCTGCCCGGCCAGCGCGCACCCGGTCAGCGGGTCGTGCGCGGTCTCGCCGAGCCACAGCCCGTCGTACCCGGCTGCCTCCGCCTCGCGGGCCCGCGCCGCGTAGGTGCGCGGGTGGGCGTCGGCGGTGATGTCGACTTTCACCGTGCCTGCTGGCCCGCGTTAGCCGCTGAGGAGTTTGACGGCGTTGTCGCGCAGGATCTGCCGCTTTTGCTGCTCGGTCAGTCCGTCGAGCAAGGCGGCGAACCCGGCCGGCTCGGCCAGCCCTTCCGCGTGCGGGAAGTCTGAGCCCATCACCAGGCAGTCCACGTCCGGCAGGTCCCGGGCGATCTTCGGGATGTCATCCTCCGGGTAAGGCGCCACCCGCACGTGCCGGCGGAAGATCGCAGACGGCCGCTCGGTCAGCTTCCCGCCGATCCACGGCCCATTCCGCCCCATCCCCCGGCTCTTGTCCATGTGCCCGGTGAAATGCGGCACCCACGACGCCCCGAACTCCGCCACCAGCACGTTCAGAGCCGGGAACCGGCCGAAGAGATTGTCGAAAATCAAAGCCGACAGCGTGTCGGTGATCGGCCGCTCCCCGTAGAGGTTGTTCCACTGCCACGCCGACATGTGCCACGACCCCGGCCACGGGTCATGCCCCCAGGCCGGCGCGATCGCCTCGTTGTACCAGTTCTCCATGATGTGGAACGCGACCGTCACCCCCGCCTCGTTCAGCCTGGCCCAGATGGGATCGAAGAACGGGTCACCCGGCGAGCGGCCGTGCGCCGGGCCGGTCGGCAAGAGCACGATCCGCGCCCCCGCTGCCAGCACCCGCTCCGTCTCCGCCACCGCCAGGTCCACGTCCGCCAGCGACAACAGTGCCGGGGCCAGGATCCGGCCGTCCCGGTTGAACCCCCACTCCTCGTCAAACCACCGGTTGAACGACGCGATGTTCGCGTAGGCGGCCGGCACGTTCTTGACGTAGTTCTCCACCGACAGCGCCATCGCCGACGGGAACAGCACCGCCCGCTCCACTCCCTGCGCGTCCATCACCTTCACCCGCGCCGCCCGGTCCAGGTACTCCGGGCGCATCGGCTCCGGCTGGTACGTCTCATCGGGGTTCCCCGAGGACATCTGCCGCAGCATCTCCTTCAGCGATCCCGGCTTATAGGCCAGGTCAAAACCCAGGCCCTGCTCGGAATTGAACACCGCCACCCGGTCACCGGCCATGATCCGCTCGGTCCCGTCCGGCATCCGCACCGGCGCGATCGCCTGACCCAGCCACTCCTTCGGCAGATACCGCGTAAACGCATCCCGCGTCTCATAACAATGCGTGTCACAGTCAAACAACCCGAACCCCAGACCGGCCATCGCGCGCCTCCCGCCGCAGAAACCCTTAGACCTCCTAATTATACAACCTTTTTAGCTGATTTAGCAACCGGCGGCGGCGACCGGCCGGGGAGGATGCGGAGCCTCCGGGAGCCGTCACCGTACGTTCGGGATAATTGATCTCCGGACTCACGAGGCAGGCGTCGAGGACTCCGCGGAGGGCCGGGACGCGTCGGCGGCGGCGGAAGCGGCAGGACGGGGGTGCGGGCGCCAGCAGGTGGCCAGCAGCAGCGCGGCGCCGCCGGCTCCGGCCAGCGCCGCGATGGCCAGCCCCGCCCAGCCGGTCACGCTGAACCCGGCCGCGTGGTCGAGGGACCAGTCACCCGCGCCGAGGGCGCCGATCGCGCAGGACACCAGGGTGATCATCAGCACGTACTCGTAGCCCTCGCCGGGCCGGAAGATGAAGAAGCCGTTCTTGGCGTGGTTGGCGACCAGCGCGACCAGCATGACGCCGACCACGCCCGCCGCGGCCACCGGGGTGAGCAGGCCGAGAATGAGCAGTCCGCCCGCCCCGAGTTCGGTCACGGTGGCGAACAGCGCGTGCAGCCGGCCCGGCCGGATGCCGATCGACTCGAACCACCGCGCCGTCCCGGGCAGCTTGCCGCCGCCGAAGGCGTGGTTCCACCCGTGCGCCATCATCGTCCCGCCCACGACGAGCCGGAGCACGAGCGCCGCGATGTTTACACTGACCATTCCCGCCGTCCTCCCGTCCACCCATTGACCCTGCAGGTACATTAATATAACTTAATTCACTGTTCAACGCGCACCGTACGGGCACCGTAACACGAGGAGCGGACATGCGGAACACTTGCGCGCGGCCGGCATGAAGCCGGCACCGTTCTCCTACCACCGCCCGGAAACGCTCGCCGAGGCGGTCGGCACGCTGGCGGCCTTCGGCGACGACGCCAAGGTGCTCGCGGGCGGCCAGAGCCTGGTGCCGGTGATGGCGCTGCGGCTCGGGCGCTTCGGCCACATCGTGGACCTCGGGCGGGTCAGCGCGCTGAGGTACGTGCGCGACGGCGGCGGCAGCGTCGCGGTCGGCGCCATGACCACGCATGCGGCAGCCGGGCGCGATCCCCTCGTCGCCGGTTCCGTCCCGCTGCTGGCCCGGGCCATCCCGTTCATCGGGCACTTCCAGATCCGCAACCGCGGGACCGTCGGGGGCTCGTGCGCCCACGCGGACCCGGCCGCGGAGATCCCGGCGGTGGCCGTGACCCTGGACGCCGAGATGGAAGCGGCAGGCCCGGAACGCACCCGGCGGATCCCGGCGGCCGAGTTCTTCGCGTCGACGTACACGACGATCCTGGAGCCGGACGAGGTGCTCACCGCCCTGCGCTTCCCGGTGTGGCCGGGTCGCACCGGGTCCGCGATCCGGGAGTTCGCCCGGCGCAGCGGCGACTTCGCCCTGGCGGGCGCGCTGTGCGCGGTCACCCTGGACGCCGGCGGCCGGATCGAACGCGCGGCCATCGGACTGCTCGGGCTCGGTTCCGTACCGGTGCGCGCGCTGCAGGCGGAGCAGGCCATTACCGGAGCCGCTCCGGGGGACCTCGACATGACCGAGGTCGGGCGGCTGGCGGTGGCGGACACCGATCCGCCGGATGACGTGCACGCGACATCCGCCTACCGCCGCCGCGTGGGCGCGGCGATGGCTTCGCAGGCGCTCACCGCCGCGGTGGCGGAGGCCCAGGCCGGCACAGGCGCTACCGAGGAGGCGGCCCATGGCTGACCACGTGACCGAGACGCGGGAAGCGCCAGAGCGAGGCGTGTCCGTCGCGCAGGTATCCATGACGGTCAACGGCACCCTCCGGCGCGCGACGGTTGAATCGCGCAAGACGCTCGCCGATACGCTGCGCGAGGATTTCGGCTTCACCGGCACCCACCTGGGCTGCGAGCACGGCGTGTGCGGCGCGTGCACCGTCATCGTCGACGGTGCCGCGGTCCGGTCCTGCCTGATGTTCGCCGTCCAGGCCGACGGCGCGGACGTCGTGACCATCGAGGGCCTGACTCCGCCCGGCGGTGGCCTGTCCCCCGTCCAGCAGGCTTTCCGCGAGGAGCACGGCCTGCAATGCGGGTTCTGCACCCCCGGCTTCGTCGTGTCTGTCACCGCCTACCTGCGGGACAATCCGGCGCCGAGCGACGCGGAACTGCGCGACTCGCTCTCCGGGAACTTGTGCCGGTGCACCGGCTATCAGGGCATCGTCGCCGCGGCCCGCCGCGCCGCGCGGGACCTAGCCGAGGAGCAGAAGTGAGTGGTACAGAGGTCACCAGCGCGGCCGCCAGCCCCGCCATGGCCGCGGGGCGGTACATCGGCCAGTCGGTGCGCCGCCGGGAGGACCCGCGGCTGCTCACCGGGCGCGGACGGTACGTCGACGACGTCGTCGTGCCCGGCGTGCTGCACGCGGCGTTCGCCCGCAGCACCGTGGCGCACGGCCAGCTCCGCGGCGTCGACACCGAGGCGGCCAGGGCACTGCCCGGAGTCGTCGCCGTGCTCACCGCCGCGGACCTGAACCCGGGGCTGCGACCGATGTGGCAGACGATGATGGGGCCGATGGCCCCGTCGGCGCCGTTCCGGCCGCTGGCAGACGCCGATGTCCGCTACGTGGGCGACCCGATCGCGCTGGTCGTCGCGGAGAACCGGTACATCGCGGAGGACGCGGCCGAGCTCGTCGCCGCGGACATCGAACCGCTGGCGCCCGTGCTCGAGGTCGGCGCGGCACTGGACGGCGCCGCGGACCTAGTCCATCCCGAGCTCGGCAGCAACCTCGCGGGCGAGATTCCCGCCGCGGCATCCCCGGCCCTCGACGCCGCCTTCGGCGACGCCGCGCACGTCGTCACCGAGACCTTCTACCAGCACCGCTACGTGTGCGTGCCGATGGAAACCCGCGGGCTCGTCGCCCAGTGGGACCCGGCCAGCGAGCAGCTCACCGTCTGGGCCGCCACGCAAGGACCGCACGAGTTCCGCGCGATCTGCGCACGGATCCTCGGCCTGCCCGAGGCGCGCATCCGGGTGATCATGGGCGACGTGGGCGGCGGGTTCGGGCAGAAGATGTTCCCGATGCGGGAGGACATCG
>Ga0335072_10003626_pt1 | contig 23159 bp, 23 predicted proteins | sample Lox_Sample_21_FD_206725 | JGI IMG/M metagenome (GOLD analysis project Ga0335072, IMG submission 206725) | Soil microbial communities from Loxahatchee National Wildlife Refuge, Florida, United States - Lox_Sample_2.1 | ecosystem: Environmental > Terrestrial > Soil > Wetlands | place: USA...
CCTACGCCCACGCACGCGGCGCGGTGCAAGCGGTGGACGATGTCAGTTTTTCCCTGCGTCCGCACGAACGGTTTGGGTTGGCGGGCGAGTCCGGTTCCGGCAAGTCCACCATGGCGCTCGCCATCCTTCGCATGATCAAGCCGCCCGGCACTATCGATGGCGGCGAAGTCTGGCTGGAAGACGTTGCCGTTTCCAGCCTCACGCCGGATGCGATCCGCCGGTTGCGGCTCGCCGGCATCGCCATGGTGCCGCAGGGTTCGATGAACTCGCTGAACCCGGTGGTGCGCATCCGCGAGCAGATCGGCGACGCGCTCGCCGACCATGGCACCAGGCTGTCGCGGCGCGACCTCAACGCGCGCGTGCGCGACCTGCTGATGGATGTCGGGCTGCCGCCGGAAACCGCGGAAAAATACCCGCACGAACTGTCCGGCGGCATGAAGCAGCGTGCCTGCATCGCCATTGCCATCTGCCTGCGCCCCAAGGTGATCATCGCCGACGAACCCACCAGCGCGCTGGATGTGGTGGTGCAGCGCCAGGTGATGGAAACGCTGGGCCGCGTGCAGGCGGAGCTGGGCGCGGCGGTGATCCTGGTCGGTCACGACATGGGATTGATGGCGCAGTTCGTCGATCGCCTGGGCATTATGTATGCCGGCCGCCTGGTGGAAGTGGCGCCGATCCGCGACATTATCACGGCGCCGCGGCATCCCTATACGCGGCTGTTGATCGAAAGCCTGCCATCATTGGAAAAGAAAGGCGGGCTGCGCGGCATCCCGGGCCTCGCCCCACTGCTGCGCGATCTGCCGCCCGGTTGCGCCTTCCATCCGCGCTGCCCACGCGCCGAGGCGCGCTGCCGGGTGGAAAAGCCGGCGGTGCGGCCGATGGGGATCGATGCCACCGTCGCGTGCCATCTTGCATGATGGCCACTGCCACGGAGGCTCCATCAAGACACGGCGCTTCCTTGACGGCGGGCACGAATGTCCTATGTTTAGGACACGACCGCCCGCAACCGGATGTCCCGAGCGTAGGCAACAGGCCCGCACCGATGAGATACCGGCAAGTCTCCACGCCCCACCGCCTCGCTCGCATCGGTCGCGTGCTTTACGGCGAACGGTGGCAGACGTCCCTTGCGGCGGATCTGCATGTCGCCGATCGCACCATCAGGCGTTGGGTTGCCGGCGACGCCCCGATTCCTGCCAGCGCCGAGGCTGATCTGCGACAGATCATGGCCAGGCGTATCGCTGAAATCGGCGGAATGATCGGTTACTCCGTCAATCGTTCGGACCGGTCCGTGCTGCATCATCCGACCGGCGCCTTGTTTCGCTACGATGACGCCGGCCGGCTGACTCTGCTGAACGCCGCTGTCATCGCCCCGGACATCGTTCCATTGGTTTCCGAGGGCGCAACCGAGGCAATACAGGACGAGCTCGAACATGATCCGGGCGCCAGGCCGCGCCCGGTTGGCGATACCGAACCAACCGAGCGTGCAATATCCGCAGGAAACCACCCGAATATCGTGGACATGCTGGCGATGCCGGAGGCCGAGATGATGGAATTCGAGCCGGAGTCATTGCAAGGGCCGATATCCCATGTCCCCGATTTGTCCTGGTGTTCATTCTCGACACCAATGTGATTTCCGAATTGCGCAAAGCCAGAAGCGGAAGAGCAAACCAGAATGTGACAACCTGGGCAGCCTCCATCCCGCCGGCTGATCTGTTCTTGACCGTCATTAACCTGCTGGAGCTGGAGCGCGGGGTCTTGCTCATGGAGCATCGCGACGCTGCCCAGGGTGCGGTGCTCCGTGCGTGGCTTGATCAGCAGGTGGCGCCAGCCTTCGCTCATCGCATCCTGCCGGTAACAAATGACGTTGCGCGCCGGTGCGCAAGGTTGCACGTTCCCAATCCGCGCAATGAACGCGATGCGCTGATCGCCGCCACCGCACTGGTCCATGGTATGACGGTGGCTACCCGCAATGTCAGTGATTTTACCGGAACCAACGCTTCGGTTCTCAATCCCTGGCAGGCATGACCCGTTCGGAAAACACCCTGCCGCCATGATTCCCCTGCTCGAGCTTCGCGACGTCACCAAGAGCTTCGCCACCGGCGTGCTGGGACGCGAACGCAAGATGGCGCTGGAACGCTTCTCCTTCGCGATCGATCCCGACCGCCCGCGCGTCACCGCGGTGGTGGGCGAAAGCGGCAGCGGCAAGACCACGCTGGCCCGGCTGCTGCTGGGTCTGCTGCCCCCCAGCACCGGCGACGTGTTGTTCAAGGGCCAGGATCTGCACCGGCTGAATGCCGCCGGCCGCCAGGACTTTCGCCACCACGTGCAGGCGATCTTCCAGGACCCCTACGAAGTGTACAACCCGTTCTACCGGGTGGACCACGTGCTGACGACGCCGGTTCGCAAGTTCCGCCTGGCGGACTCAAAATCGGCCGGCCATGCGCTGATCGAGCAGGCGTTGCACGCCGTCGGGCTGCAGCCTGGCGAAATCCTCGGTCGTTATCCCCACCAACTGTCGGGGGGACAGCGCCAGCGCATCATGGTGGCGCGCGCGCTGCTGCTGCGCCCGCGGCTGATCGTGGCGGATGAACCCGTTTCGATGGTGGATGCCTCGCTGCGCGCGACCATCCTCGGCAGCCTGCGCAAGCTTCACGAAGACCTGGGCATCTCGATCCTTTACATCACCCATGATCTTGCGACGGCGTATCAGGTCGCCGACAGCATTCTGGTGCTGTATCGCGCCACGGTGGCGGAAGCGGGCGGCGTGGAGCAGGTGGTGCAGTCGCCGCAGCATCCGTATACGCAGTTGCTGATCGGCTCGATCCCGCGCGTCAGCACGGTGCGCGATTGGGCCGCCGAGCCCGTCCAGGGCGAGCGCGACGGCACCGCCACCGGCTGCCGGTTCGCCGATCGCTGTCCCTCGGTCATGCCGCGATGCCGCGCGGCGGCGCCTCCGCTGTTCCAGACCGCGCCCAACCGCGCGGCGGCCTGCTTTCTGTACGATACCGCGCCGGCGCTGCCGCAGGGCAAGGTGGCATCCGTGCTCGCCGCGCAACCGGCGAAACCGGAGCAAGTCCCCGCGGCGTGAATGCCGCACCCAAACGCCTTCGTCCGTCATGCGCCGCTTGAATGATCGGGTGACGGCGGCGGACACGTTCTATTCGCGGATCGCCGTCCCTGGAGTAAACCGGCGCACATGACGTTGAAGATCGGCCGCGGCGCGTCGGCGCCGCCATTCATGGTGATGGATGTCATCGCGGCGGCAAACGCACGCGCAGCCGCGCTGCCACCAGGCGCGCCGCATGTCATCCGCATGGAAGTGGGCCAGCCGGGCACCGGTGCCCCTGCCGGCGCGCTGGACGCGGCGGCGGCAGCGCTGCGCTCGGGCGATTCGCTCGGCTACACCGAAGCGTTCGGCCGCCGCTCCCTGCGCGAGCGGATCGCGGCGCATTACCACGACTGGTATGGCATCGACGTGCCGCTGGCGCGGGTCGCGGTCACGGTCGGCGCCTCGGGCGCATTTCCGCTGGCGTTCCTGGCGGCGTTCGATGCCGGCGACCGCGTTGCGCTGGTCGCGCCGTTCTATCCGCCCTATGTGAACATTCTCACGGCACTCGGCATGCAGCCGGTGGTGCTGGAAGCGGGCCCCGAGACGCGCTTCCAACCCAGTATTTCGCTGCTGGAATCGCTGGACCCGCTTCCCGACGGGCTGATCGTCGCCAGCCCCTGCAATCCCGCCGGCACCATGCTGCATGCCGACGAACTCGCTGCAATCGCGCGCTGGTGCGACGCCAACGGCGTGCGGCTGATCAGCGACGAGATCTATCATGGCCTGCACTACGAGACCGGCGCACCGGGCGACCTCGCCGTGGGCCGGGCGGGGATCGCAACGGCCGCGGCGCTCAGTGGCAATGCCGTGGCGATCGGGAGTTTTTCGAAATACTTTTCGATGACCGGATGGCGCATCGGCTGGATGATCCTGCCCGACGACCTGGTGCGCCCCGTCGAGCGCCTGGCCCAGAATCTGTTCATCAGCGCGCCGCATATTTCGCAGGTCGCGGCCGAGGCGGCGTTCGATTGCCATGCGGAATTGCAGGCGAATGTCGCGCGGTATCGCCGGTCCCGCGATTACCTGCTGCGAACCTTGCCCGAGGCGGGCTTCACCCGCCTGTCGCCCGCCCAGGGCGCGTTCTACCTGTTCGCGGACATCGCAGACCGCAGCAACGACAGCGCCGCGTTTTGCCAGCGCATGTTGTCCGAAGTTGGAATCGCCGTTACCCCGGGGATCGATTTCGACCATGGACGCGGCAACCGGTTCCTGCGGTTCTCTTACTGCGGCCCGGAGGACGACATGAAGGAGGCGGCGCGGCGGCTGAAGTCCTGGCGCTAGAGCGTCTTCGTCGCGATTGAATCCGATCCGCCTGGCGATTGCGGTCCCTGTGATCGCCCTCACGTCACGCGGCGCGCCTTGACCTCTCCCGCGGAGCGGGGGACGTTGAAGTGTCATCGAGGAAACGCGCCTATGCAAATCTCCGCCGCCGTGTTCCGCAAGGTCCACGAACCGCTGACCGTCGAAACCATCGACATCGACAAGCCATGGGGCCGCGAGGTGCTGGTGCGTACCGTCGCCACCGGCGTCTGCCACAGCGATCTGCACGTGGTGGACGGCAACGGCCGCTTTCCGCTGGATCGCCCGTTCATCCTGGGCCACGAAGGCGCCGGCGTCGTCGAGGCTGTCGGCGCCGACGTCAGCACGGTGCGGCCCGGCGATCATGTCGTCGCGTGCCTCTCCGGCTTCTGCGGCAATTGCCCGCAATGCCTGAGCGGCCATCCGAATGTCTGCACCGGCAACATCGTTGCACGCGCCGAGGACGCCACGCCGCGCCTGTCGCAGAACGGCCAGCCGTGCCGCAGCTTCGCCGCCATCGGCAGCTATGCCGAGAAAATGCTGCTGCACGAGAACTCGCTGGTGCGCATCGACCCCGACCTGCCGCTGGACCGTGCCGCCCTGGTCGGCTGTGGCGTGGTGACCGGCGTGGGGGCTGCGCTGCGCAGCGCGGGATTGCAGGCGGGACAGACCGTGGCGGTGTTCGGCTGCGGCGGCGTCGGGCTTTCCATTGTGCAGGGCGCGCGCATCGGCGGCGCGCGGCAGATCATCGCGGTGGATCAGTTCGATTCGAAATTGGAGATGGCGAAGGGCGTCGGGGCGACGCACACCGTGAACACCACGCAGGATGACGCGGTGAAGGCGGTGCGCGCGCTGACGCGGGGCCTCGGCGTGGACCACGCGTTCGAAGCCGTGGGCGTGGCGAAACTGTGCCGCCAGGCGATCGAAAGCCTGGCGATTCGCGGCACCGCGACGATCGTGGGCGTGCTGCCGCCCGATGCCACGATCGAGTTTCCGTGGATGGCGATCCGGCCGGAATGCAAGGTGCAGACGTCGCGGATGGGGTCGAATCAGTTCCGCAGCGATATTCCCAATTACCTGGAGTTCTATCGGCAGGGGCGGCTGGACCTGGATTCGATGATCAGCCGGCGGGGGAGACTTGGCGATATCAACGATGCGTTCCGCGCGATGAAGGCCGGCGAAGTCGCACGGACGGTGCTCATGTTAGACTGACACAGGAGCGCCGACCGGCGCCTGCCATCACGTAACAACGGGAGGAGCCTCACCATGCTGACCGTCACGCAGAACCTGGTGCTGCCGACTGCGATCACCGGCTCCTACCCGCGCCCCTTGTGGTTCGATGCCAGCCTGAACGGCCGACCCTTCAAATCCGCACTGGGAGAATCCCTGTTCCGCGAGCAATACCTCGATGCCGTCGCCGCGGTGATCAACGCGCAGGAAGCGGCGGGGCTCGACATCGTCACCGACGGCGACAGCCGGTTCGATCTCGCGGTTGGGGGAAAATCCTGGTTCTTCTACCCGATCGAACGGCTCGGCGGGTTGGAAGGCAACCGCGACACATCGCAGAGCTGGATGAGCCGTTATAATTTCAAGCCGGGCCACATCCTGTGGGAAGTGCAGGAGGCGTATCAGCCCCCCGTCGTCACCAGCAAGCTGACGCGAGGGCCGTGGCAATACACCGCGCTGTGGCAGGTGGCGCAGCGGCTGACCGACAAGCCGGTGAAATTCGGTGCGATCTGCGCGCCGGCGCTCGCCAGCATGCTGTGGAACGAGTTCTACGCCGACGACAAGGCGATGATCCTGGACCTGTGCGACATCATGAACGCGGAGTTGCGCGAACTCGCCGATGCCGGCTGTCCGCTGATCCAGGTGGAGGAACCGCCGCATCACGGACGCTCGCTGCGGCCGGAAACCACCGACGCCGATCTCGAATTCCTCACCGAGGCGTTCAATCGCCAGACGGTCGGTGTGAATGCCGAGATCTGGGTGCACACGTGCTGGGGCAATCCGAACCAGCAGCGGCTGTACTGGGAGGCGCCCAGCTATGAACGCGCCATGCCGCATCTGCTGCAACTGAACTGCGACGTGATCACCTTCGAATGCGCGAGCAGTGACGGGCGGGATATGCATTTGTTCGGCAAGTATAAGACGGATAAGAAGATCGGTATCGGCGTGGTGAACCACTGCAACACGGTGGTGGAACCGCCGGAATACGTCGCCAACATGATCCGTCGCGCGCTGGAATTCATCCCGCCGGAGCGCCTGGTGATCACCACCGATTGCGGCTTTGGCCGCGAGGGGCTCAGCCGCCGCATCGCCCATTATAAATGCGTGTCGATGGTGCAGGGCACGAATATCGTGCGCCGCGAGCTGGGGCTGCCGGAGGCGCATATCCGCGCGGCGGATGCGAAGCTGTATTTTGCGGGGACGGCGGCCCGCGGGTGAGGGCCAGCGCTGGCCTCAGCGCAGCGAGGATCGCCCCGCCATATTAGGGCTTGTTCGAAAACAATCGAATCGGTTGCACGGTCGAACAAGCCCTACGCCATTGTTTTGATCGGCAGCTTTGTCGGCGTGCTGACGCACTTATTTGCCGACGCTGCCTTAATGCCGTCCGGCCGTTTGCGCCACGGATCGTGCGCGCCTCTGCTGTTTGCGTTGAGTTTCCATCCCCACGGGCTTTGCCAGGTCAGCCAGTCCGGTCAGCAACAAGGGCTTTCGACCGGGCAGCTCTGCCATGATGCGAACACGCCCCCCAAGAGCGTGGACGACCTTGTCCAGCGTCGAGATCAGCATATCCGACTGGCGTTCCATTCGCGACACCGTGGCTTGCGGCTTCTTCAATTTCCGCGCCAACTGCGACTGTGTCTTACCCATGGCCTTGCGCAGTTCACGCAGCGACATCTCCTCCGCGATGAGCGTCTGCGCGTGCGCTTCAATTTCCGCACGTTCATCTGCAGTAAATCGCTCCATGAATTCCTCGAACGGCACGCCCATCAGTCAACTCCTGCTGCTCCATCTTGCCTCGGCGGCCGCAATCAAGGTTTTGTAGAACCGGCCCTCCGCCACGCCGCGCTTGTCTGCGATCACCAGAAGGATGGCGATCCGGTTCCGGTCGAATGCAAAAGCCACACGCCACACTCCGCCATCAGCCGCAAAGCGAAGCTCCTTGAGATTGGCGATGCTGCTGCCCTTGAGCGTGTCGACCGCGGGGCGCCCCAAGCCGGGCCCAAATTCCCCCAGCAATCGTATGTGTGCAGCCAGCGCCTTCTGCACCTCGCGCGAGAGTTCATCCACCTCCGGAATCAGCGCGGAATGCAATTCCACCTGCCACGCCACGACCTGAATATACCGGCTGGCGGATATGTATTCAAGCGCATAATGATCCCGCGCTCCCGAAGCGCGCATCTGGCCGCGGGGTTAACGTTGCAACCTGGCAGGTTGTCCGCGCGCCCCTGCCGCCGTATCTCTCCGCCCGCCATGCACCTGCGAATCTCTCCCCTGCTCTGTCTCGCCCTGCTGCTTGCCGTCCCCGCCGCGGCACAGCCGAAGAAAGAACCGCCGCACCCGGCGGCCGCTTCCGCCGCGCCGAAGGAACTCGCCACCTTCGACGACTGGATCGCCGCGACCCACGGCACCGGCGCCGACATGGTCTGCTACGCGCTGACCCGGGCCAAGACGTCCACCCCCAGCCTGCCGGGCCGCGGCCAGGTGGTGCTGACCGTCTCCGAGCGCGCCGCCGTACGCGACACCGTCGCGATCGAGGCCGGCTTCGACTACGCCAAGGACGCCGCGGTGACGCTGCAGGTGGACCAGACCGGGCTGGATTTCTACACCCGCGGCAGCGATGCCTACGCGCGCGACAGCAAGGCCGCCGTTGCGGCATTCCAGCGCGGGGAACGCGCCATTGCCCGCTCCCCTGGGCCGCACAAGGAGCAGGTGACGGATACGTTCAGTTTGAAGGGATTCTCGGCGGCCTATGCCGCGGTGGTGAAGGCGTGTCCCGAGAAGAAGTGATCGCGGCACGTGCTCCGGGTGCGACACGTCTGCCGGACGGCCGTCTGACGGGTGGTTTGGCACGCCGGCCCAAGGATGAGGCGGTTGACCGCCTGACCGCGGATGAACGCGCCCGAATCCTCGCGAAATCCGCCTTGTTCGACCCGCCCGACGCGGCGCTGGCGGATGGCCGCCGCGACCTGGTCGGACTGTCGCGCGAGGAGCTCGCCGCGGAACTGGCCGCCATCGGCGAGGCGCCGTTCCGCACCAAGCAGCTCTGGCACTGGATCTATCACCAGGGCGTGACCGATTTCGCCCGCATGAGCTCGATCGCGCGGCCCTTGCAGGCGAAGCTGGCGGAGCGGTTTGTCGTTGCCCGCCCGGAAACAGTGGCGGCCCAGACCAGCGACGACGACACCCGCAAGTTCCTGTTCCGCTTCCGTGATCGTCAAGAGGCCGAAACCGTCTACATCCCCGACCCGGAGGAGGATCGCGGCGCGGTCTGCCTGTCTTCCCAGGTTGGCTGCACGCTGTCCTGCCGCTTCTGCCACACCGGCACGCAGACTCTGGTGCGCAACCTCGGCGCGGCGGAGATCGTGGGGCAGTTCATGGCGGTGCGGGATGCGTACGGCGAATGGCCATCGCCCAAGGGCGAGACGCCGCGGCTGCTATCGACCATCGTGCTGATGGGGATGGGCGAGCCGCTGTACAACTACACGAACGTCGCCAAGGCGATGACCATCGTGATGGATAACGAGGGCATCGGGCTGTCGCGGCGGCGGATCACGCTGTCCACGTCGGGCGTGGTGCCGATGATGGACCGCGCGGGGGAAGAGCTGGGCGTGAACCTGGCGGTGTCGTTGCACGCCGTGCGCGACGAATTGCGCGACGAGCTGGTGCCGCTGAACCGGAAGTATCCGATCGCCGAGCTGATGGCGGCGTGCCGGCGCTATCCGGGAGCTTCGAACGCGCGGCGCATTACGTTCGAATACGTGATGCTGCGCGGGGTGAACGACAGCGAGGCGGACGCGCGCGAGCTGGTGCGGCTGATCGCGGGAATGCCGGCGAAGGTGAACCTGATCCCGTTCAATCCCTGGCCGGGGAGTGCGTTTGAGACGAGCACGCGCGCGGCGATCGAGAAGTTCGCGCGCATTGTGAATGATGCGGGGTTCGCCGCGCCGGTGCGGGCGCCGCGCGGGCGGGACATTCTGGCGGCGTGCGGGCAGTTGCGAACGGAGAGCAGGCGCGAGCGGGCGGGGGTGTAGACGCGTTCAGGAGGATGAATTCTGTCTGCGACGGCGGGAGATCGGGTCGAGGCAACTTGCCCTGCGACGCCGTCGCGATCGCACGCTGAAGCAAATGGCGACGTGACGATCGGAAGGCTGCTACACGTCGCCAGGTCGGAGGGAATTCAGCATTCGCCGCCAACGCCCAGCGAGCCACTCTTGCCTGGGTCAGGCGTCGCGCAACGCCATCGCATCGTCGGCAACAAACAGGGAATCGAGCAATGGATCCCACAGGCGGATGCCGCCGGTGATGCCGGCATCGTTGGAAACCGTGCGCACCCGCGGCGGCAGATCGAAATCGAGCCGCTTGGCATTGCCGCCGCCGATCGCCAGCGTGTCGTAATTCACCAGCGTCTCGATGTACCCCAGCGCCTTGCGCACCCGCTTGTTCCACACCTTCGCGCCGACCTTCTGCAAGGCCGCGTTGCCGAGCCACTGGTCGTAGGTGAGGCCCTTGTGCACGGGGTGCTGGCTCAACTCCAGATGCGGCGCCGGATAGCCGCGGTCGAACAACGCGAACCCCATGCCGGTGCCCAGCGTGATCACGCACTCCAGCCCGCGCCCGGTGATCACGCCCAGCCCCTGCACCGTCGCGTCGTTCAACATGCGCGACGGCTTGCCGAGCTTCTGCGACAGCGTGTCGGCGAGGGGGAAGCCATGCCAGTCCTCATTGCCGAGATTGGGCGCGGTCAGCACGCGTCCCCGCCGCACCACGCCGGGAAATCCGATCGAAATGCGGTCGAATGCACCGAGCGGCCTGATCATGCCCACCAATGTTTCAACGATAATCTCCGGCTTGGACGGATGCGGCGTGTCGATGCGGTCGGGGTCCTGGATCATGCGGCCGGTCGTCGCCAGGACGCTCGCCTTCAGCTTGGTGCCGCCGATATCGATCGCCAGCGTCAGCGGCCCCGCCGGATGCGACGCGTCATTCATGCGACTGCTCCCACACGACGCATGAAGTCGCGCAGCGCCGGCGCCCATTTTGCCGCATCCGCGCCGGAGGCGAGGTGGCCCTTGTCGCTGTCGATCTCGAAATAGCTTGCATCCACGCCGGCATCGCGCAGCGCCTGCATCACAGCCGGCGCCCGTTCCGGCGGGAACAACGCGTCGGTGCGCGACAGCACGTACAGCACCGGCACCTTGATGCGGTCGAGTTGCCCGGTGACATCATATGATTCCATCGCGTGGCCGAGGATGAGCAAAGAGTTGGCGTCGAACACGCCGGCCCATTGCGCGGCGGCGCGGGCGATCGACGCTGCGTCGGTCATGCCGTAGCGGCGCAGCGTATCGGCGCGCAATGCGATCATGGTTTCGCGCATGCCGCCTTCGCTGTCGTAGTAGTCGCCGCCGTTCCAGTTGGGGTCGCGTTCGAAGCGCGCGCTTGTGTCGGCGGTGGCGTTGAGCCGTGCCTTGGGCGCGGTGACCACCGGCACGATGCCGTCCATGAAGTCGGGATAGCTCACCGCCCATTGGAACGCCTGGAACCCGCCATAGGACGGCCCCACCACCGCGCGCAGGTGCCGCACACCGAGGTGCCGCAACAGCCGGTGCTGCGCCGCGACGATGTCGTGCACGGTGATCCGCGGAAAGCGCGAGCCATACCGCCTGCCGGTGCGCGGATCGGTGAAGGAGGCGTTGGTCGAGCCGAAGCTCGATCCCAGCATGTTGGAGGCGACGACGTAGTTACGCCCGGTATCGACCGGCGCGCCGGGGCCGACCAGCGTGGTCCAGGACCCTTCCGATGACGTGCCGGTCGGTTCGATCATCTGATGGCCGCTGGTATAGCCATGCGTCACCAGCACGGCGTTGCGGCCATCCGGCGCCAGCGTGCCGCGCGTGCAGTAGGCGATGGTGACCTCCGGCAGCACTTCGCCGCTCTCGAGGCGGAAGTCGCTGAAGGTGAAGCGGTCGCGCGTCACGTCGTCCATCGGTCTGGCCCTCCCGGCGGCACCCTATTCCCTCTGGGATGCCAGCGGGAGAGGGCAGGGGCCAGGATATCGCGTTGCGCCCGCCGCCATTGCCCGACTCAGCCCTCCGCGTGGCCGGGCTGCTGCCGCCCGATGCGATCGGCGCCGCATCGGTCCGGCGCGGCCCGGCGATGCGGACGCCTTGGCCGGCAGTTGTTTCGCCGGAACCCGACCCAATGTCTGCCAGTGCACCGGGCGGTGCCGCGCGGCGGGAGCGGCCTGCCGCGGTGGATGCGGACGAAACGGGGAGGCTCGGTTGCGGATCCAACGCGGGCCTCGCGAACGGGTGGCGTGGGTCCGGCTCGGCGACTACGAATTCGAGAAGAAGGGCGTGTCGCGCTTCGATGTGCGCGACCCGTACCATCTCGCCGTTGCTTCGAGCTGGCCGCAATTCCTCGCCGCCCTGCTGGCGCTTTATCTGCTGGTCAACCTGGTGTTCGCCGTACTGTTCTGGATGGTTCCGGGTTCGGTGGCAAACGTCCGGCCCGGCACGCCGTGGGACGATTTCTTCTTCAGTATCGAGACGCTGTCCACCGTCGGCTATGGTGAAATGTATCCGGCCACGCTTTATGGCCATCTGATCGTATCGGCCGAGATACCCTGCGGTCTCGCATTCACCGCCATCCTGACCGGCCTGACTTTCGTGCGGTTCTCGCGGCCGCGCGCCAAGCTGGTGTTCGCCGCCAACCCGGTGGTCGCGATGCATAACGGCCAGCCGACGATGATGATACGCGTGGCGAACGGGCGCGCCGCCCCGCTGATGGATGCGACCGCGAAATTGAGCGTCCTGCTGTGCGAGACCACCGCCGATGGCAACGTGATCCGCCGCGCGCAGGAGCTGTCGCTGCAACGCGCGCACCTTCCCATTTTCCCGCTGAGCTGGACGCTGATGCACGTGCTGAACGAGCAAAGCCCGATGTACGACTACAGCGAGGCGCAGGCGGCGGAGGCGGACGTGCAGATCTTCCTCACGGTGGAAGCGCGCGATCCGGCTTTGGCGGCGATGGTGCATGACCTGCACACCTATGGGCCGAAGGATATCCGTTTCGGCATGCGCTATCTCGATACCATCACGGTCGCCGACGACGGCACGCCGGTCGCGGACCTGACGAAGATCAATGCCCTGGGGCCGGACATCGGCGACCACGAAGAGTCGGGGTGGTCGGAGCAGGAGGAAAAGACCGAGTAAACGACAACATGCGGGAGGCAGGCGGCGTTCGTGCCGGCTGTACCTGTTCGCGCAATCGACCCCATATCCCGGCCGCTGGTCATCGGCACTGGAGGGTCAATCATGAAGTTCGCGGTCATCGGCGGCACCGGCCTGATCGGCGCGAAAACCGTCGCCATTCTGCGCCAGGGCGGCCACGCGGTTGTTGCCGCCTCACCCAAAAGCGGCATCAACACCATCACCGGCGAAGGGCTGAACCAGGCCATGGCCGGCGCGAACGTGGTGATCGATCTCGCCAACTCACCGTCATTTGAGAGTAAGGCGGTGATGGAGTTCTTCAAGACCTCGGGCCGCAACATTGCCGCGGCGGAGGCGGCGGCGGGTGTCGCGCACCACGTCGCGCTGTCCATCGTCGCAACGGACCGGACGGATAACGGCTATTTCCGCGCCAAGGTTGCGCAGGAGAACCTGGTCGTGGCCTCCGGCATCCCCTACACGATCGTGCGCGCGACGCAGTTCCTGGAATTCCTGGGCGGCATCGCCGACGCAGGCGCGGACGGCAACGTCGTCCGGCTGCCGCCCATTCTGTTCCAGCCCATCGCGGCGGACGACGTTGCGGCGATGGTCGCCGAGGTGGCGCTCGCGGGGCCGCGAAACAGCATCGTCGAGATCGCCGGCCCGGAGCGGGCGCCGTTCAACGACATCCTCGCGCGGTATTTGCAGGCGGTGGGTGACCCGCGCGCGGTGGTAAGCGACCCCGAGGCGAAATACTGGGGCGGCCCCGTCACGGAGCATTCCCTCGTGCCGCTGGGCGAGGCCCGGCTCGGCCGCATCGGCCTGGACGACTGGCTGCGCCGCCCGCGGGCGCGGGCGTGATCGCGTAACCCGGCACCGGCCCGGCGGTTCGCGGCGCTCAGTTCCAGCACAGCACGTGCACGGTGGCACGCCGCAGCACGGTGATCGGGTCGTCGCCCCATTGATCGGCAGGGAACGCGTCGGTGCCCGGCGCCTCGTCCTCGAGGAACGCGTTCAGCAGCGCGGAACCGGGACCGACAGCGAGGCCCGAGGCCGGCATCCCCGGCACCATGCTCAGCGAGTTCGGATACAGCGTGGCGCGGACGATGCCCACCACCCTGCCGGAGCGCGGATCGAAGATGGCGCCGCCGCTGTAGCCGTGCCGGACGGCGCTGGCCTCCATCAGGATGTGCTGGCGCGGGTCGTAGGTCGGCACCTGGTGCACCTTGTCGTTCTCCAGCACGCCCCAGGTGGATTCGGGGTTCTTCAGGCCGGTGCCGGCCGGATAGCCCAGCATGAACACCCTTGTGCCGGCGGCGGCCGGGCGGCCGATGGCCAGGACGGCGGGCGCGGACACGCCGGCGGTGCGCAGCAGCGCGATGTCGTTGGTGGCGTCGCGGGCGGCGATGCTGACCGGCGACAGTGCGATGCGCGGCGAGACGATGGCCACGTGGTGGCAGGCCGGCACGACATGCGCCGCGGTCATCACCAGGGTGTCGGTGACGAAGAACCCGGTGCCGGCGATCGCCATGTTGGGCGGCGGCGCGTGGTCGTCCTGGTCCGGCGAATCGGGTTCGACGACCTGGGGCAGCGGCGCGGGCGCCGTGATCGTCATGTCGGGCAACGGTGGCGGCGCGAGCGGGGCCATCGCAACCTGCGGCGGCGGGGCCGCCGGTGCCTGGGCGTACCACGGTAGCGGCATGGTCGGCGGTATCGGCGCGGGCGTCACGGCGGTGGATGCGGGCTGCCGCATTTGCTCGATCTGCGGCCAGAAATGCAGCAACGCGGCACCGCCCAGGGCGAAGCCGATCGCCAGTCCCATCAGGTCAGCCATCCAGGTACGCATTGCCGGGCCTGCCGCTCGGGCGCGTTATCGCGCCGCATGGATTGCGGCGTGGTTGCGAGCAGCGGGGCGGCAGTCAGTCGGGCGTGGTATCCGGCATCGCCAGCCACACCAGCAGCGTGCCGGCGAGGCCGGCCAATGCCAGGCTGAGGAAGGCCGCGTGCATGCCCACCGTGTCGGCGACCCAGCCGGCATAGCCGGTGCTGATCGCGGCGCCGCTGGCGACCGCCAGCCCGAGCACGCCCATGCACAGATTGAAATGCGAGGTGCCGCGGGTCAGGTCGGCCGAGATCAGCGGCAGCATGACGCCGAACACCGCGGCGCTGATGCCCGATACGGCCTGGCCGGCGATAAGCAGGTACGGCCCGGGCAAAACCGCCAGCAGGACGCCGCGCACCGGCAGTGCCAGCCATCCGAGCAGCAGCATCGGGCGCCGTCCATAGTCGGCGGCGTGGCGTCCGATCCAGGGCGAGGCCAGCGCGACCACCGCCTGCGGCACCACGATGCACGCACCGATGATCGCGCTGGCGAAATGCCCCGCCCGCATCGTCACCGCTGCTCCCGCCAGCGGCAGCATGGCCGCATTCGACAGATGAAACAGCATGACGCAGCCGCCGAAGATCAGCAGGCGCCGGTCGCGGAACAATTTGCGCAGGCCGGCGAAGTCGAACGGCGCCGCCGTGGTCTGCTGTCTCGCGTGACTGCCGCGCCCGATCATCGCCAGCGCCAGCAGTGACGGCACGCACAGCCCGGCGGTCAGCCAGAATACCGCGCGGGTGGAGAAATACAGGCCGCTGATGCCCATGACCGCGGCGGCCATGCCGTTGCCGATCGAGCCGAAGCGGGCGTTGCGTCCCAGCCGCTCGCCCAGGGCGTGGTGGCCGACCAGATGCAGGCTGATCGCCGCGATGGCGGGCGTGACGACGCAGCTCGCGGCGGCATGCAGGGTTTCGGCGACCAGCACGGGCAGTTCGGCGGGCCACAGCGCCAGCAGCAGGGCCGCGATCATCACCCCGATCAGTCCGATGCCGGCGATGCGGCGCTTGTTGCGGGCGGCATCCACCAACAGGCCGGCGGGGACCTGGGACGCCAGCGCGACCATGGTGCCCAGGCTCAGCACCAGGCCGATCTGGGTCTGCGGCCATTTATGGGTGGTGAGATAGACGGCGATGAACGGCCCGAAGCCGGTCTGCACATCGGCGAGGAAGAAGTTCAGCAGATCAAGGGCGCGCATGCTGCGGCCGAGGAGGATTCCGTCGCGCGGCATGCGATTATTGGCTGGTATGCCCTGGCTTCTGGCCGGCCGATCCGGTGGCCGGCGCCGGTGCGTTCGCGGCCGGGACATTCGCAGGGGATGGCACGGCGCCGGATGGCGCCGGCGAACCGGGATTCGGTGAGCCGGAGTTTGGTGAACCAGGATTAGGCGAACCGAGATTCGGTGAGCCGGAGTTTGGTGAACCAGGAGTAGGCGAACCGGGATTTGGTGAACCAGGATTAGGCGAAGCGGGATTCGGCGAGCCAGGATTCGGCGAGCCAGGATTCGGCGAACCAGCGTTCGGTGAACCAGGATTAGGCGAAGCGGGATTTGGTAAACCAGGATTGGGCGAAGCGGGATTAGGCGAGCCAGGGTTCGGTGAACCAGGATTAGGCAAAGCGGGATTCGGCGAGCCAGGATTCGGCGCCGGTGACTTGCCCGCCGGCTCGGCGGCAACGCGGCCGGTAGTCCCGCCATTCTCTCCTGCACCCGGGGCCGGCCCGGCGCCGGTCGCCATGGCGGCGCCGGACTTGGCCTCCGGCGGATTTCCGGCCGGACCGGAGGCTGGGGGCGTTGCCGGCGTGCTCCTGGGACGGGGCGACACCACGACCGGCGCGGGCTTGGCGGGATTGCGGTATTCCGGCGCCGCCTTGATCTGGTCCAGCGTCAGCGCGAGCGTGATGGGCTGCTTCGGATCGCCCGGATCGAAATGCAGCGCGTCCCAGTGCACCGCGATCTTGCGGGTGCCCACGCCCATGAAGCCGCCGACATCGATGATTGCCGCTTCCGGCATGCCGGCGGCGCTCACCAGCACGTCCACCAGCCGGCCGACGGTCTTGCCATCCGGTCCGGTGACGGGGGTGCCGAGAATGAGCATGGCGTCCTCGGGCGGCACGCGCACCACCTGCCCTGGCGGCGGCTTCGTCTCGGCCGCGACCGCGGGAACACCACCGGCGAGCAAACACGCGAGGGCGAGGCAGACACGGAGGACCTGCATGCGAAGGGTTTCCCTACAGGCCTCAACCCGCGACTGCCAGCCACGAAGCGGACAGCCGGGCAGGGCCGGCCTTCAAGTTCTGTTGGGGTCGAGAACAGGCTGCGGCGCGGGAGCCGGTTTCACCGATGCCAGCACGATGCCGGCGCCGATCAGGGCGATGCCGGCGGCGTGGTAGGGGTGGAACGTCTCGCCGAGGAACGCCACGGCCAGGATGCTGCCGAACAACGGCATCAGGTGCCAGGACTGGCCCGCGCGGCCGGCGCCGATCAGCTCGATGCCGCGGTTGAAGAACAGATAGGCGATGAAGGAGGGGAACACGGCCATGTAGGCCATGGCGAGGAAGGCGGGCGGGCCGCCCTCGATGCGGGCGCCGACGGCGATCTCCCACAGGTAGAACGGCAGGATCATCATCGAGCCGAGGCCCATGGTGGCGACCAGGAAGCTCATCGGGTGGGTCTGCGGGCGGCGGCGGAACATCGCGGCGTAGATGCCGTAGATGACCATGGCGATGAGGATCCAGACGTCGCCGCGGTTGAGGCGGAGGTCGAGGAGGGTGTCGAGCGAGCCGTGCGCCGCGATGGTCGCCACGCCGAACAGGGAGACGGCGACGCCAGCGGCCTGCCAGGCGGTGGGGCGCTCGCGGAACAGGGCGAAGGCCCAGACGATGATGATCAGCGGGCCGGCGGATTGCAGCAGCAGGACGTTCAGGGCGGTGGTACTGCTCAGGCCGAGATAGGACAGCGTGTTGTAGGTGGCGATGCCGGTGGCCGAGAGCAGCAGCATCATGCGCCAGTGGCGGCGGAGGGTGGGGAGGTCTTGCTTGAGATGCGGCCAGGCGAAGCCGATGGCGACGAGGAAGGCGCCGGTCCAGCGCCAATAGGCAAGCGCGACGGGCGGGACGACGCCCGCGACGGCGCGCCCGAGGACGATGTTGCCGGCCCAGAACAGGTTGGCCAGGACGAGGAGGGTCCAGGCGGAGTTCCACACCGCATGACCGCGCCCGGAGCTTCGCAAACCTCTCCCCCGCGCGCTGTTCGCGCGCGCGGGAGAGGTCGAGACGCGAAGCGTCGAGGGTGAGGGTGATCGGGCGCTGCCGAACTTCATGGGGCTTGGTTTTTCATGCGGGCTTTGTCTCGCACGTGGGCTTTGTCTCTCATGCGAGCTTTGTCTCGCACATGGGCTTTGTCTCTCATGCGGGCTTTGTCTCGCACGCGGGATTCGTCCCTCATGCAGGCTTCGTCCCTCACGCGGGATTCGTCCTTCACGCGGGCCCCGCTCCCTCGGCGCTGCGCGCCTCGCGTCGATCCGCTTCGCGGCTCGACCCCGCTTCGCGGGCGAGGTTATGTATGGTCAGCCGACCGGTGGCAGTGCGGGCGGCGTGCAGGATCGCGCGGACATCCTCGATCGCACGCGGCAGTTCGTCGTTCATCACGACGTGGTCGAATTCGGGCCAGTGACTGATCTCCGCGTCCGCACGGCGCATCCGGTGGGCGATCTCCGCCTCGTCGTCGCCGGCGCGGGCGCGCAGACGCGTTTCGAGCGTCGCCATGTCGGGCGGCAGGATGAACACGCCGACCACGTCCCCCGGCAATGCCGCGCGCAACTGGCGATGGCCCTGCCAGTCGATGTCGAACACCATGTCCAGGCCGGCGTGCAGCGCCGCCTCCACGGGGGCGCGCGGGGTGCCGTAGCAGTGCTCGCCGACCAGGACGCGGGCCCATTCCAGCAGGCCGTTCTGTGCCACCAGCCGGTCGAATTCGGCCTGGGTCTGGAAGACATAATGCACGCCGTCGGTCTCGCCGCGGCGCGGCGCGCGGGTGGTGACGCTGACCGACAGGCGCAGGCCGGGTTCGCTGGCCACCAGTGCATTGGCAATGGCGCTCTTGCCAGCGCCCGATGGCGCCGACAGCACGAGGCACAGGCCGCGGCGGGAAATGGCGGTCATGGAGATGTCCTGGCGCGCTGCCGGCGCCTCATTCGATATTCTGCACTTGCTCGCGCAATTGTTCGATCGCCGCCTTCAGTTTCAGCCCGGTGGCGGTCAATGCCGTCGAGGCGGACTTGCTGCACAGGGTGTTGGCCTCGCGGTTGAACTCCTGCACCAGGAAGTCGAAGCGCCGGCCGATATTCGCGGCCTCCTGCATCAGCGCATGCGCGGCGGCGATGTGGCTGTCCAGGCGGTCGAGCTCCTCCCGCACGTCGGAACGGGCGGCGAGCAAGGCGACCTCCTGCGCGATGCGTTCCTGCGGCAAGGACGGCGCCTCGCGTAGCAGCGCGGTGAGGTTTTCCATGACCCGGGCGCGCTGGGCGGCGGGCTGATCGGCGGCCTGATGCGCGGCCTGGCGCCGCAGCGTGGCGATCTCGTCGAGCAAGCCGGTGAGGACGGTGCCAAGCCGGGCGCCTTCGGATTCGCGCGCGGCCAGCAATCCTGCGACCGCCTGGGTGAAGCCGGCCTGGACGGCCTCGGCGGCGGCGGCGCGTTCCTCGGCCGGGTCGACTGCGGCGGCGCGCAGCACGCCGGGCAGCGCGAGCAAGGCTTCGGCGCGCGGGACCGGGCTGCCGGGAATGCGGGCGTGCAGGTCCAGCGCCAGGGCCAGGGCTTGCTCGAGGGCGGGGGCGTCGAGCGCGAGCCGCGCCTCGGTCTCGCGCTTCACCGTCAGGCCGGCGGTGACGTTGCCGCGTTTCAGCCCTTTGCCGGCGGCCTCACGCAAAGCGGGTTCCAGCGAATCCCAGCCGGGCGGCAGGCGGAAGCGCAGGTCGAGGCCGCGGCCGTTGACGCTGCGCAGCTCCCAGGCCCAGGCAAGTCCGCCGGCGCTGCCCTCGGCGCGGGCAAATCCGGTCATCGAAGCGAGGTCGGCCATGGGCGTGTTCTAACAGCCGGCCGCCGCGCTGCAACCCGCGCCGGCTCACGCATGCCGCCGCAGCCACGGCGCCGCAACCCGGGCTATAGTCGGGCGCATGGCTCAGTATGATCGGGTCCTGATCACCGGCGCCTCCTCCGGCATCGGTGCGGCGCTGGCGCTGGAACTCGCGGCGCCGGGGGTGACGCTGCTGTTGTCGGGCCGGGACGCGGGCCGGCTGGCGGCGACGGAGGCGGCATGCAGGACGCGGGGCGCCACGGTTCAGGCGGCGGTGATGGACGTGCGGGACGGCGCCGCCATGGCGGCCTGGATCGGGGCGTGCGGGACGCTGGACCTGGTGGTGGCGAACGCGGGCATCTCCGCCGGTGCGGGCGAGAAGGCGCCGGAGACCGCGGAACAGACCCGTGCGATCTTCGCCACCAACCTCGACGGCGTGCTGAACACCGTGCTGCCGGCGATCGACAAGATGCGCGCCCAGCCGGTCGGGGCGGAGGGCTGGCGGGGGCGGATCGTGGTGATCGCCTCGATCGCTGCGTTCGTCGCGGGGGCGGCGGCGCCGGCCTACTGCGCGTCGAAGGCGGCGGCGGATACCTGGACGGTGGCGACCGCCGTGGCGCTGCGGCGCGAGCGGGTCGCGATCACCAGCGTCTGTCCCGGCTATATCCGCACGGCCATGACGGCGCGCAACCGCTTCCCGATGCCGGGGCTGATGGACGCCGACCGGGCGGCGCGGATCATCCTGCGGGGTGTCGCGGCGGCGCGGGTCCGGGTGGTGTTCCCTTGGTACGTGGGTGCCGCCGCGCGAATTGGCGCCCTGGTGCCGCCACGCCTGGTGGGCGCGTTCATGAAACGGCTGCCGGCAAAGGCGCCGATGGCGGCGGCAGAGGGGTGAGACGGAGGGGTGGGGCGGAGGGGCGAGGCGGGGTGTCGGGTGCGCGGCAGGGGTTCGGCAACGGATACGAATGCAGAGTGGCCGCTGCGGCGCAGGCCGGGTTGTCACGGTTCTCTGTGCGCGTATCTGGAAATTCATGAAAAGTCGGCCTTGGCCCATGGGCGCTGACCCGGCGCAGGCTTGCCGCCCGGCTGCATGGCGTGACCCCTCCCGCTTCCTCTTCTGTGTCAGCTTTCTCCCTGCGTGATAGCCCAGCCACGAGCCCCAGGGACACCGCGGGGTTCGAACACGGCCGGTGCGAACGCCGCAGTGCAGGAGCCTGTGGGCGGCTGGCTTATGATCAGGGGAGCCAGTTGAGGCAGATGAGGCCGTGGAGATGACCTCGATGCCTTGCGGATCGCCGGGGCCTGTAATGCTGGATCGAGGATGGCGGCGGCTCGGCGCACTGCTGATCTCGAAAGCCGCCAGCCAACATCTGATGACGAGCCAATCAGAATGGCGGGGCCAGAGGTGCTCTGGTCCCGTTCATCGTGCTCTGGTCCCGTTCATCGATTGACAGGCGGTGCGAATTGGTCAGGGAGGTCGGGTGCTGGCGGGAACCGGCGCACCTGGCGACGACGCTGCGATCGGCGCTGCCACGGCGACTGCTGCTGGTACGGCCATCGCCGTGGCGGCCGCCTCGGCCGTACCGGGCGCGGGCGGCGGAGGCCTTATCGGATCGACGGGCGAATAGCGCGAGGCGGGAGAGGTGTACTATGCCTGATCGCGGCACCAGCGCGCGACTTGCTCGTGCGTGGCGAACCAGCACTTGCCGCGCGCCTTCATGTGCCTGATCAGCCGTTCCAGGACCGGCATGCGCGAGCGGTGACCGGTGATGTGCGGGTGCATGGTGAGCAAGAACAGACCGCCTTCGTCCCATGCGCCGTCGAATTCGGCGGTGAAGATTTCGCCGACCGCGGATGGCGGCGTATAGGGCCGCAGCGCCGAGAAGCGAACGAAATTATAGTACACCGCGTCATCGCGAATCCATTCCGGTGGCAGTTCGACAATCCCCGTCGCCTCGCCGCCATCCATCAATTCATAAGGATCGTCGTCAGCCATCAGCGAACTGTCGTACAGCAGCTTCAGTTCGCGGACGATGTCGAGCGTGTTGACCGAGAAATCCCAGCTTGCGGTGCGCATTCCGACGGGATCGCGACCGGCGATACGCGACAGGGTTTCCGCCGCGCGGAACGTCAGGTCGCGTTCCGCCTCGCGCGGCAGCGTGGTGTTGGCTTCGTGAATCCAGGAGTGGATGCCGATCTCGTGGCCGTCTTCCGCCAGGCCGCGCACTTCCTCGGGATGCAGCAGGGCGGAGACGGCGGGATAGAAGAACGTGGCGGGGACGGCCTCGCGTTGCAGCAACGCGCGGATGCGCGGCGTAGCCTGGCGCTGGCCGTACTGGCCCTGGCTGATGCGCATCGGACTTTCATCCGCGTCGCGCAACGGAATGGTTTCGTGATCGGCATCGAAGCTGATGGCGACGGCGCAGCGGGCGCCATCGGGCCAGGCGGTTGGCTTCAGGCTGCGGCCGGCGCGGGCGCGGCCGACGATCTTGCGCCAGGTTGTCTCCGGCCACTGCCAGGGTTCGCCATCGGGATGCTTGCTGCTCATGGAAGGCCTCCGGCTGCTTGGTTGGCGCATGGTGCGCGCGTTCGGCGCGGTTGTGAATGCGGCCGCGGATACCGCGGCGTCGAACGGGTGTGGCCGCGCAGATGTGGCCATTACGCGGCGCAAGCGTGTTGGACTGTCTACGCGCGCACGATGCCGGGCTTCTCATCCCACGGATTCAGCACGGCCGTGCCCGCGTTCAGTGCGGCTTGACCGTCCTGAGCGGGCTTCTCATCCCACGGATTCAGCACGGCCGTGCCGGTAAAACGAACGTCGCGTACGTTGCGCGAGACGAGGCAGAGATCATGCTCGATAGCGGTCGCGGCGAGCATGGTGTCGATGACCGGGGGCGTCTGCCCGGAATGCCGCTTCACCAGTCAGCTGAGAACGCCCCATCGGCGCACGATCGCATTTGTCAGCGGCAGAACACGGCCGGCAAAACGAGTTTCCAAAGCCGCGACCGAGGCTGCGATGGCAGGGCGGCGCGGGTTGTCGGTGCCAAGATTGGCAACGCCCTTGTCGTATTCGCCAAGTGTCAGGATGCTGAGAAACAGCAGGTGCTCGTGTTGCGCAGCGGTCCAGGTACGCACGCGCCCGGAGCCGTGCAGCCTGGCCAGGTCGGCGAGGATGTTGGTATCGAGCAACCAGCCGTTCACAGCGGAATGTCGCGGCCGACGTCATGCTCCCGGGTCAGCTCAAGGTCGCCGATGGCAAGGCCGCGCAGAAACGACAGCAAGTCCTGGTGCGGTGTGGCGGCAGGCATCAATCGGTCGAACGTTTCGGCGGCGATTACGACGATGGCGTCGTTGCCGCGGACGGTG
>Ga0335072_10003627_pt1 | contig 23156 bp, 20 predicted proteins | sample Lox_Sample_21_FD_206725 | JGI IMG/M metagenome (GOLD analysis project Ga0335072, IMG submission 206725) | Soil microbial communities from Loxahatchee National Wildlife Refuge, Florida, United States - Lox_Sample_2.1 | ecosystem: Environmental > Terrestrial > Soil > Wetlands | place: USA...
CGACAGCTCCCCTTCCACCCAGACCACCCCCAGGCCCCGCTCGAGCAGGACCCGCACCTCGTTGTTCAGGCGCGAGACGCTGTAGACGGTGCGGCCGGGACCGGCCTCGGGCGCGGTGCCGGTGCCTGGGAAGAGGCTGGCGGGCATGGCCGGCCACGATAGCACGAGGTTTACCGCAACGCCCTTCGTGCGTAGAATTAGCTATGCGAATCCTCGAAGAAGCCCTTACCTTCGACGACGTCCTCCTCGTCCCGGCCTACTCGGAAATACTGCCCCGGGAGGTCGACCTGGCGACGCGCGTCACCCGCCGCATCCGGCTCAACCTTCCGCTGCTCTCGGCCGCCATGGACACGGTCACCGAGGCCCGCCTCGCGATCACCATCGCCCAGGAGGGCGGCATCGGCATCATTCACAAGAGCATGACCGTCGAGGCGCAGGCGCGCGAGGTCGGTCGGGTGAAGAAGTTCGAGAGCGGCATCATCAAGGACCCGATCACCGTCTCCCCCAACATGACCATCCGTGAGGTGCTCGACCTCACGCGCTCGCGCGGCATCTCCGGCGTGCCCGTCGTCGTCGGCAGGAAGGCGGTCGGCATCGTCACCCACCGCGACCTGCGGTTCGAGCGCAAGCTCGATGCACCGGTCTCCTCGGTGATGACTCCGCAGGACCGGTTGATCACCGTGCGTGAGACCGCGCCCAAGGAAGAGGTGTTGGCGCTGCTGCACAAGCATCGCATCGAGAAGGTGCTGGTCGTCAACGCCGATCACGAGCTGACCGGCATGATCACGGTGAAGGACTTCCAGAAGGCGACGGAATTCCCGCGCGCCTGCAAGGACGAGACCGGCAGGCTCCGCGTGGGCGCCGCGGTCGGGACCACTCCCGACACCATGGATCGCGTCGCCGCGCTGCGCGAGGCGGGCGTCGATCTGGTCGTCGTCGACACCGCGCATGGTCACTCGCGCGGCGTCATCGCCATGGTCGAGCGCATCAAGTCGAAGTGGGACGACAGCCAGGTGATCGCGGGCAACATCGCCACCGGCGAAGCGGCTCTGGCGCTGGTGGCCGCGGGCGCCGACGGAGTCAAGGTCGGGATCGGGCCGGGCTCGATCTGCACGACGCGCATCGTTGCCGGCGTCGGCGTGCCGCAGATTTCCGCGGTCGCGAACGTCGCCGAGGCGCTTCGCAACAGCGATGTCCCCGTCATCTCCGATGGCGGCATCCGTTTCTCGGGCGACATCGCCAAGGCGATCGCCGCCGGCGCCCACGCCGTCATGATCGGCAGTCTCTTCGCGGGAACCGAGGAATCCCCCGGCGAGGTGGAGCTCTACCAGGGCGCCTCCTACAAGTCCTATCGCGGCATGGGCTCGCTCGGCGCCATGGCGGAGCGCCACGGCTCCGCCGACCGTTACTTCCAGGACGCCGCCACGGAGCTGGAGAAGCTCGTCCCGGAGGGTGTCGAAGGCCGCGTCCCCTACAAGGGCAGCGTGGTCACCATCCTGCAGCAGCTCGCCGGCGGCCTCAGGGCTGCGATGGGCTACACGGGCAGCCGCAACATCACGGACCTGCGGACTCGCCCGGTGTTCGTGCGCATCACCAACGCCGGGGTCCGCGAGAGCCACGTTCACGACGTCGCAATCACGAAAGAGGCCCCCAACTACCGGGTGTCCTAGGAGCACATGGCCAGCGTTGCCCGACCCGCCGCCCCATCGACGGCGACACACGCGGATATCCACGCCCACCGCGTCCTGATTCTCGACTTCGGAGCGCAGTACACGCAGCTCATCGCCCGCCGCGTGCGCGAGCTCGGCGTCTACTGCGAGATCCATCCCTGGGACATCACCGATGCGGAGGTGCGCACGTTCCAACCGCGGGGCGTCATCCTCTCCGGCGGCCCGGAGTCGGTCACCGACGCCGATCCACCGAGAGCGCCCGAAGCGGTGTTCTCTCTCGGCGTCCCCGTGCTCGGCATCTGCTACGGCATGCAGACCATGGCGCAGCAGCTCGGCGGACGCGTGGTGGCATCCACGGAGCGGGAGTTCGGCTATGCCGAAGTGACGGTGACGGGCGCGAGCCGGCTGCTCGATCACCTGCAGGACCGCCGCGATGCCCAGGATCGAGCCGTTCTCGATGCGTGGATGAGCCACGGCGACCGCGTGGGCGTCCTCCCGGAAGGCTTCTGCGTTACGGCGGCAACCGCCTCCATCCCGTTCGCCGCCATGGCGGACGAGCGGCGCCGTTTCTACGGGGTACAGTTTCATCCCGAGGTGACTCACACCGCCCAGGGCGCGCGCCTCCTCGAGCGTTTCGTGCGCGAGATCTGCGGCTGCGATGCGCTCTGGAGTACAGGCAACATCATCGAGGACGCAATCGAACGCGTCCGTACCCAGGTCGGAAACGGCAAGGTGCTGCTGGGTCTGTCGGGCGGCGTCGACTCTTCCGTGGTTGCCGCCCTGCTGCACCGCGCGATCGGCGATCAACTCGTGTGCGTCTTCGTCGATCACGGCCTCCTGCGTCTCGGTGAGGGCGACCAGGTCATGGCGACCTTCGCGGAGCATCTCGGCGTACGCGTCATCCGGGTCGATGCGGAGGACCGCTTCCTCGCGGCGCTCGCCGGCGTCGAGGACCCGGAGGCGAAGCGCAAGATCATCGGTCGAACCTTCGTCGAGGTGTTCGACGAAGAGGCGCAAAAACTCTCGGGCGTCGGCTTCCTCGCCCAGGGAACGATCTACCCCGACGTCATCGAGTCTGCCGGCGCGCGCACCGGCAAGGCCCACGTCATCAAGTCGCATCACAACGTCGGCGGTCTGCCCGAGAAGATGCACCTGAAGCTGGTCGAGCCCCTGCGCGAGCTCTTCAAGGACGAGGTGCGGCGCCTCGGCGTCGAGCTGGGGCTTCCGCGGGAGATGGTCTACCGTCATCCCTTCCCCGGTCCCGGCCTGGGCGTGCGCATTCTGGGCGAAGTCCGCAAGGAATACGCCGACCTGTTGCGTCGCGCCGATGCGATCTTCATCGACGAGCTGCGCAGGCACGATCTCTACGACCGGACCAGTCAGGCCTTCGCCGTCTTCCTGCCGGTGAAGTCAGTGGGTGTCATGGGCGACGGCCGCCGCTACGACTACGTGGTCGCCCTGCGGGCGGTGGAAACCATCGACTTCATGACGGCCCACTGGGCCCGCCTCCCCTACGAGTTCCTCGGCCACGTCTCGCGCCGGATCGTCAACGAGATCGCCGGCATCTCCCGTGTCGTCTACGACATCTCCGGCAAGCCGCCCGCGACCATCGAGTGGGAGTAGGAACCCGCTGACCCCAAAAGCTGCGGCTCAACGGGTCTGATGGCCCGTCTTGGCGCGCTGCCGGTGCGCCGCCTGCTTCGCCCGGTTTCCGCAGATCGCCATGCTGCACCAGCGGCGCACGTGACCGCGGGTGTGGTCGGCGAACAGCAGGGTGCAGGCCGGCCCCTCGCAGGCCTTCACGTAGCGGAAGTCCTCGGTGCAGATCAGACGCGCGAGCGTCTCCCCGATCGCGATGAGCAGCGCCTCCGGGGAGCTCCAGCGGCGCGCGACCTGCAGCTTGGGCGCCGAGGGCCTGCCGGGCTGGAGAACGATCCGGTAGTGGGCTTCGTCCCGCCCTAGCAGAGCGTTCAGCGGCTCCAGCTGCGCAAGACCCGTCAACGCGAGGGGATGGCCCTTGTGTTTCAGGACGAAGCTTCGGAACCATTCGCGCAGCCGCCGCGCCTGATTCGCCAGCTCGTCGAGCTGATCCGCGGGGACATGTGTCTCCATTCTCTTCAATACGTCCCTGGGCGCGAGCTCCGCCTGCTCGAGCCAGCTCAGCAGCCCCGCCCCGTCATCGATCCAATCCATGGCCGTATCCGCCGGCGTCGCCACCGAGTTCAGGAAGTCCAGTCCCGGCGCGTCGCCGACGAAGATCGCGGGGCCGTGTCGGCCCATGTGGGTCTCCCGTTCGGGGCCGGGTGTCCCCCTCCGGCCGCAGGGCATTCATAACCAATTAAATCCCACTTGACAAGTTACGCCCGTCTTAGTAACCATCTATATTCTATTTATCTGGTTACCATGTCCTCCGGGAGGAATTCAGATGTCCCAGAATGAAGCCAGCGTCGTACTCGTCCACGGTGCCTGGGCCGATGGCTCGAGCTGGGCGAGGGTCATCGGCCCCCTGGCAGCCGGCGGCACGCGGGTTGTCGCGGCGCCGTTGCCGCTTACCTCATTCAGCGATGACGTGGCGGCAGTCAATCGCACGCTGGAGCGCGTGCCGGGCCCTGTGGTGCTGGCGGGTCACGCGTACGCCGGCGCAGTGATCGGCGCGACACGCGACGACAAGGTGAAGTCGCTCGTTTACGTCGCGGCGCTCGCGCCCGCAGAGGGCGAGACGGTCGCGGATGTCTTTTACCGTGCGCAGCCGCACCCGCTGGCGCCCAAGCTGGCTCCCGACAGTCATGGGCTGATATATCTGATGGAGTCGGCTTTTGGCACGGCCTTCGCTCCCAACGCGCCGGTGGAGCAGCACGTCCTGCTCGCAGCGGTCCAGCGACCGATCTCGCCCGCGTGCATCACCGTCCCCACGGAGCGCCCGCTGTGGAAGGACCGGCCGAGTTGGTTTCTCGTGGCGGAGCAGGACCGCATGATCGTTCATGAGACGCAGCGCTTCATGGCGCAGCGGATGAATGCAACGGTGCGGTCCCATCCCGTCGACCACACGCCGATCGTTACTGCGCCGTCGGTCGTCGTGGACATCATCCGCGAGGCGCTCGGCACGCTTGCCGCCCGCTGAATACAACCACTCCCGGAGAGACTCCCATGGCGAACATCCACTATCGAGCCGCTGACGTCGACGGCTGCAAGGTCTTTTATCGCGAGGCAGGTCCGACGGGCGCGCCGAAGCTGCTGTTGCTGCACGGCTTCCCGAGCGCCGGTCACATGTTCCGCGACCTCATTCCCCTGCTCGCCGATCGTTTCCACATCATCGCACCCGACCTGCCGGGGTTCGGGCGCTCCGACCTGCCGGGCCGCGGCCACACCTTCCAGCGGATCGCCGATACGATCGGCCGCTTCACGGAAGTCGTCGGCTTCGGGCGCTTCGCGGTCTATGTCTTCGACTACGGGGCTCCGACAGGCTTCCGGCTCGCCCTGGCGCACCCGGAACGGATCACCGCGCTGATCTCGCAGAACGGCAATGCCTATGAAGAAGGCCTGAGCGACGGCTGGAATCCGATCCGGGCCTATTGGGAGGAGCCATCGCGTGAGCATCGCGATGCGTTGCGCGCTTTCCTCAAGCCCGAGACGACCGTCTGGCAATACACGCACGGCGTCCCTGACCCGACGGCGGTCTCGCCCGATGGCTACTCGCTCGACAACTTCTACATGACGCGCCCCGGCGCGGACGAGGTACAGCTCGACCTCTTCGGCGACTACCGCAGCAACGTTGCCCTCTATCCGGAGTTTCAGAAGTATTTCCGCACCCACCGGCCGCCGTTCCTCGCGATCTGGGGACGGAACGATCCGTTCTTCCTGCCGCCGGGAGCCGAGGCGTTCAAACGCGATATCCCGGCGGCCGTCGTACACCTCCTCGATACCGGACATTTCGCGCTCGAGACCCATGCCGCGGAGATCGCCGCAGCCATGCGCAAGTTCCTGTCCGACCTGCCCGAGGAATCAGCGAGATGACGCAGTCCGTTGCCATCGTCACCGGTGCCAGCCAGGGCATCGGTGAGGCCACAGCCATCCGGCTCGCTCGCGACTTCGCCGCGCTGATTCTGGTGGCGCGCAACCGCTCCAACCTGGAGCAGACCGCGGCGGCGGTCAGCGCGGCGGGCGCGCAGGCGCTCGTCGTGGACATCGACCTGGCTCAGCCCACCGCCGCACGGCAAGTGGTGGAACGGACGCTGGCCGCGTTCGGCCGCATCGATGCGTTGCTCAACATCTCAGGCGCCGTACCGCAGATCGACCTGTTCGACATGACGGACGAGCAATGGGAGAGCGGGCTGGCGCTGAAGCTGCACGGCGCGCGGCGGCTGACGATTGCGGCGTGGCCGGCGCTGAAGGCCGCCAAAGGCTCCGTCGTGCTGATGTCGGGGAACTCCGCCCTCTTCCCCAAGGCGCCCTATGCGGCCGTCGGCACCATCAATGCCGCCATCGTCGCACTGGCGAAGGCGTTCTCCGATCGCGGCATAGCCGACGGCGTGCAGGTCAACAGCGTTCTCCCCGGCCCGGTCATGACGGGCCGCCGCCGTTCGTATCTGCAGCATTGGGCACCTCTGCACGGCATGACCGTGGAGGAAGCGACGGCCAACTTCCCGAAGGAAGCCGGCATCGCGCGCTATGGGCAGCCGGGAGAGATCGCGGAGCTGTTGGCCTTTCTGGTATCGCCCGCGGCGAAATGGCTGACGGGCTCGGCCCTGCGCATGGACGGCGGTGAAGTCAAGTCGGTGTGATCAGCCCCGCAACGCGGTAGTCCGGCACATCGTTTGCCGCTCCGGATCATCCGCTTCCTGAAGCGCAACCGGAGCACGGGTTTTGAGCTCGGATCGTTACGACCTCATCGTCATCGGCACGGGGCCGGGTGGCGCCTCGCTCGCGCACCGTCTGGCCCCCACCGGCAAGCGCATCCTCATCCTCGAGCGTGGCGATTATCTGCCGCGCAGCGAACGCAACTGGAGCTCGCATACGGTTTTCGTGGAGGGCGCCTACCAGGCGCGCGAGAGCTGGACGAATTCCGCGGGTGATACTTTCAGTCCCGCCCTCCATTACTACGTCGGCGGCAACTCAAAGGTCTACGGAGCGGCGCTCTTTCGGTTGCGGGAGCGCGATTTCGGCGAAGTGGCGCACGCCGGCGGCGTCTCGCCCGCCTGGCCGCTCGGCTATGACGTCTTCGAGCCCTACTACGCGCAGGCGGAGCGGCTGTTTCACGTGCACGGCCAGCGCGGCGAGGACCCGCTGGAGCCGTGGGCCAGCGGTCCCTATCCTCACCCGCCGGTGAGCCATGAGCCCAAGATCGCCGCGCTGGCCGGGAATCTGCGCGGCATCGGACTGCATCCGTTTCACCTGCCGCTCGGGATCCTGCTGGACGAGAAGGACGGCAAGCCCTCACCCACCAGCATCTGCATGCGCTGCAGTTTCTTCGACGGTTTTCCGTGCTTGCTCAACGGCAAGGCGGACGCGCAAGTCGTCTGCATCGATCCGATGCTCTCCGAACATCCAAACGTCACTCTGCTCACCAACGCATACGTGTCGAAGCTGGGCACGGACGAATCAGGGCGCACGGTCAATGCCGTTCACGTGACCCACGACGGCCGCGAGGAGGTTTATTCCGCGGACATCGTGGTGGTCGCCTGCGGGGCGCTCTCATCCGCCCTGCTGCTCCTGCGCTCGGCCAATCACGCGCATCCCCAGGGCCTCGCCAACGGATCGGGCCAGCTCGGGCGCAACTACATGCGCCACAACATGAGCGTGCTGATGGCCGTCATGCCCGAGGTCAACGATACGGTGTTTCAGAAGACCCTGGCGTTCAGCGACTACTACTACGACGGTGGTGAGGATTGGCATCATCCGCTGGGCCTCGTGCAAATGTGCGCCAGCAGCCACTCCGACCAGATCCGCGGCGAATCCCTGCCGCAATGGCTCGAGTGGCTGCCGGAGATGCCGTTCGAGGAGATGGCGCGCCACTCGATGGACTTCTGGCTGCAGGCGGAAGACCTGCCGCATCCCGGGAACCGCGTCTATTACAGGGACGGCAAGGTGCATCTCGACCTCGTGCCGACCAATTCCGAAGCGCTCCCGCGCCTGGAGCACAAGCTCAAGCAGGCGCTGAGCCGGAGCGGTCACAATACCGTCTTCCTGCATCGCTCCCTCTACCTCGGCAAGAACATCCCCCTCGGCGGCACCGCTCACCAGGCGGGCACGGCGCGCTTCGGCGCCGCGCCGGCGAGCTCCGTTCTCGACCTCGATTGCAAGGCGCACGAGCTCGACAATCTCTATCTTGCCGATGCGAGCTTCTTTCCGGCGATCGGCGCAGTCAACCCGACGCTGACCATCATCGCCAACGCGCTGCGCGTCGCCGACCGGATCGCGGAGCGGCTGAAATGAGCACCGCCGCCGTGGCCGCGCTGATCGTGCGCTACGGGCTGGTGATGCTCTTTCTTCCCTTCAGCGCCCTGGACAAGGTCGTCGGATTCGACGGCGCCGTCAGGCAGGCGCAGGAGGTCTTCAAGCCGCGCGCGCTGGCGGCGGCCGTCCTCCTCTGCGGTCTCGGCATCGAAGTGGTGATGTCGCTCGCAGTCGTCACCGGTGTCGCCGATCGTCTGGCGGCACTGGTGATGGCGGCCTACTGCGCGGCCACCGCGATCCTCTACAAGCGATTCTGGGCGCCGGGCGATTTCTGGGCGCGCGGCGACAGCCGCGGGCGGACCCTCTTTTGGGACTTTCTCAAGAACCTCTCGCTGGGCGCGGGCTTCCTGCTGATCGTCGTCGGCACGAACGGCTCGGGCCTCGGGCCTTTCCTCGCGCACCCCTTCGCCTCCAGCCATCCCTATGCCTCGAGCCAGGAGCACCGATGAGCGATCCAGGACAGAAGCCCTCCATACCCTACTGGCACCTCTTCGTGGACGGCGACGGAGTCAGCCGCCAGCGCCAGTGCCGCCTCAGCCGCTACGAGCTGCACCGGGTGGGCGCCGCCGACCCGCAATGGAATGACACGCAGAGCAGCCGGCCGTCCACGATCGTATTCACCGTCCAGCCGGTGGGCTGGGTCGGCGACTGGCACGAGAACCCGGCCCCGCAGTGGATCGTGGTGCTGTCGGGCCGCTGGTGGATCGAGAGCATGGACGGCACCCGCATCGAGCAGGGGCCCGGCGAATTCTCACTCGGCGAGGACCAGGGATGCACGGATCGCGACGGTAGAAAGGGGCATCGCTCGGGCACGATCGGCAATCAACCCGCGGTGCTGATGACGGTGCAGTTGCACACCGATCCCCGGCACGATCCCTGCCACGCCGCATAGACCGTCATGCCTGACTTCGAGATTCACGATGAGCGCTTCCGTTCGATGGTGTTGATGAATGCGCCGCTCGAGACTCTCGGCGAAGGCTATCGTTGGCTCGAAGGACCGGTATGGTTCGCCGATCACGATTGCCTCTATGTCAGCGACATTCCGAACGACCGCATCCTGCGCTGGAGCGAGCACGGCGGCGTTGCGGTTTTCCGGCGGCCGGCGGGGTTCGCCAACGGACACGCGCGCGACAGGCAGGGTCGGCTGCTCGGCTGCTCGCATCGCGATCGCTGCATCACGCGCACGGAGCTCGACGGCACGCTGACGGTGCTGGCCAGCCGCCACGCAGGCAAGCGCCTGAACTCCCCCAACGACATCGTCTGCAAGTCCGACGGCACGATCTGGTTCAGCGATCCCCTCTACGGCATCAGCACCGATTACGAAGGCGGCAAACAGACATCCGAGCTGCCGCCGGCACTGTATCGGCTGCAGCCCGACACGGGCGACCTCGCCGTGGTCGCGGATGATTTCGAGGGACCCAACGGGCTCGCATTCTCGCCCGACGAGCGTCTGCTCTATGTCGCCGAGAGCGGCGGCCAGTTCGATCGCGAGCCGCGCCAGTACATTCGCCGCTTCCGTGTACACGCCGACGGCCATCTGTCGGGCGGCGAGCCGTTCTACAAAGTCACGCCCGGTTTTGCGGACGGCTTGCGGGTCGATGAGCAGGGTAACGTCTGGTCCAGCGCCGGGGACGGTGTCCACTGCATCGGTCCCGACGGCCGATTGCTCGGCAAGATCCTGACTCCGGCCCTGGTCTCGAATCTCGCCTTCGGCGGCCGCAACCGCTCGCGCCTGTTCGTCTGTGCCTCGCATCGGCTGCTGGCGATCTACACCAATGTGCGCGGCTGTGTCCGGCCATGATCGCCCGGGTCTCGGCGATCATCGCCTTCCGGTTGACGACCGCGAACAGCCGACGGCTCGCGCGATTCTACGCGGAGCTCGGCTTCGCGGTCGGCAAGCCGCACGCGATCGCCGATGAGGAGATCGTCCTGCTGGGATTGGAGGGCGGCGGCAGCCGCATCCCGCTGCAGCTCGGCGGCCAGCGGGTCGATCTCGACTGCTTCGATGCTGCGGGGCGGCCCTACCCGGCGGATGCCACCGCCGCCGACCTCTGCTTCCAACACCTCGCGATTCTGACTGACGATGCCAGGATCGCCTGGAAGCGCGCACAGGCCCTGGGCGCGGTGCCGATCTCCAGCAGCGGCCCGGTGCTGCTTCCGCCCGCGACGGGCGTCGCCGCTGCAGTCAAGTTTCGCGACCCCGATGGGCACCCGCTCGAGCTGCTGCAGCTCGCGGCGGCGAGCGGGAGGAGCTGGACCGGCACCCGCCTGATGGGCATCGATCACTCCGCCCTCAGCGTCTGCGACACACGCGCCAGCCGGCATTTCTACGAGGCGCTCGGACTGTCGGTGACTGGGCAGACGCTCAATGAGGGTCCGACGCAAATGCTTCTCGACGGCCTGCCGGAGGCCGAAGTCGACGTCGTCCCGATGTTGCCGCCCCGGGACACCCCGCATCTCGAGTTGCTCGGATATCGCAGGCCCACGGGCCGTGCCGGCGCACGGCTCGAGGCCAATGACGTCGCCGCCACGCGAATCGTCTGGGCGGCGGACCGGGACCAGCTCCTCCGCGACCCTGACGGGCATCTTCACCTGCTCAGGCGCGAGGGCTCGCCGTGAGCGCCCAGAGGCTCAGGCCGCCGGCGATGACCGCAGCCGCGTGACGTCGGGCAGCTCCTCGTCCTGCGCCGCGCTCTCCGTCTCCTCCGCCCTCGCGACGGGATTGAACCCGCCGGATTGCTTGCGCCAGAGCTCCGCGTAGAGGCCGCCCTGCAGCAACAGCTCCGTGTGCGCTCCGTCGGCGACGATGACGCCGCGGTCGAGGACGATCAGGCGGTCCATGTCCATCACCGTGCTCAGGCGGTGGGCGATCGCGATCACCGTCTTCCCGGCCATCGCCTCCTTCATGGCCTGCTGGATCATCTGCTCGCTATGGCTGTCGAGCGCGCTCGTCGCCTCATCGAGGAGCAGGATGGGTGCATCCCGCAGGATCGCGCGTGCGATGGCGATGCGTTGCCGCTGGCCGCCGGAGATCTTGATGCCGCGCTCCCCGACGAGGGTGTCATACCCCTGCTCCAGCTCGACGATGAACTCGTGCGCGTGCGCGCGCTTGGCCGCTTCGATCACGTCGGCGTCCGGCGCATCCGGCCGCCCGTAGCGGATGTTCTCCAGGAGGCTGCGGTGAAAGAGATTCGTGTCCTGCGGAATCAGCCCGATGGCCGCGCGCAGGCTCTCCTGGGTCACCTCGCGTATGTCCTGTCCATCGATGCGGATGGCACCTGACGTCACATCGTGCATGCGCATCAGCAGACCCATGAGCGTGGTCTTGCCCGCGCCGCTCGGACCGATGAGCCCGACGCGCTGGCCCGGCGGGATGTGAAGCTCGAAGTCATGGACGATGTTGCGCGCACCGCGGCCGCGGCCCCGCGGCTCGTAGGCGAACGCGATGCGATCGAAGCGGATGGCGCCCTCCGTGACGGCGAGCGATCCCGCGCCGGGCCGGTCCTGGATGGTGGCGGGCACGATGAGCGTCGCGATGCTCTCCCGCGCGGAGCCGAGCTGGTCGTAGAAGTCCGGGATGCGCTGGCCCAGGTTGTAAGCCGTCTGCAGCAGGGAGCCGGTGAGCGTCGTCACCATGACGAAGTCTCCCGCAGTCATGCGCCCGTGCACCCATCCGTAGAGCGCGCCGCCCACGAAGCCGAGCCACATGATGATGTCCATGACGTACTGCGAGCAACGCAGGCGCACGACCGAGCGATAGAGCGCCATCCGCCGCTCCCGCTCCTCGCCGGTATAGTGTGTCAGCTCCCGGTCTTCCACTGCCTGGTTGGCGAAGTAGAAGACGTTGCGGACGTTGGTGATGACGTCGACGATCCGGCCGGTCACCGTGGCCCGTGTCTCGTTGTTGGCGGCCGCGCGTCTGGCGCACTCGCGGCCGAGGAGCAGGCTGCCGGTGAAATAGACGGCGATACCGAGCGCAGCTGCGGCGCAGAACGTGGGGCTGGCGACGTAGAAATACGCTGCGACGAAGATGAAGAACATCGCGCCCGGGACGAAGTCGAACACAGTCATGTCGAACAGCATCAGCATCTGATCGGGCAGCATGACGGCGCGATGCGCGATCTTCCCGGTCAGCGTGCTGTCGAAGTAGGCGGGCGAAAGGCGTTGCGCGTAGGCGAACACCTGCTCCTTGACGCGGATCAGCATGGGCGAGCGCGTGTGATAGGAGCAGAACCACGTGGCCGCGTCGCAGACGAAGCGTGCGGCCACGAGCGCCGCAAACAGCACGAACGGCCCCGTCAACGCCCGGCGGGCATCGTCCGCCGGCCCGTGCATCCCGAGCACCGCGTCGGTCAGCTGCTTGGTCGCGAAAGCGATCGAGGCGAAGATCGCCCGCCCCAGCACGGGGAAGACGAGCAGACCCAGGCTGCCCCAGAGAAACTGCCGGGCAAAATACAGGAAGAATCGATTGAGGCGATTGGGCAGCGGGGGAGCGTTCATGGGGGGCGGACAGCCTATTCGCTGAAGGCACCGGCCCGCAAGCCCGGGAGCCGGGATTGTGGCGAGCTTCTCCGTTCAGCCCGCCGCCCGCCGCGGACGATCGCCTTCGATCTCGGGGCCCCCGAATTGCGCATCATACAGGGCGTGATAGGCCCCTTTGCGGGCCAGCAGCGTCTCGTGCGTGCCCTGCTCGACGATGCGGCCGTCGCGCATCACCAGAATGAGGTCCGCATCCCGGATCGTCGACAGCCGGTGCGCGATGACGAAGCTGGTCCGGTTGCTGCGCAGAGCCGCCATCGCGTGCTGCACCAGCGACTCGGTCCGGGTGTCGACGGAGCTGGTCGCCTCATCGAGGATCAATAGCGCCGGCCGCGTGAGGAAGGCGCGTGCGATGGTGATGAGCTGCTTCTGTCCGGCGCTGATGTTGCTCGACTCTTCGTCGATCACGGTGTCGTAACCGTCGGGCAGGCCGCGCACGAAGCGGTCGACGGATGTCGCCCTGGCGGCTTCGACCACCTCCTCGTCGGTTGCATCGGGGCGGCCGTAGCGGATGTTCTCGCGGATGGTGCCGTTGAAGAGCCACGCGTCCTGCAACACCATGCCGATCCGCGAACGCAACTCGTCGCGCCGCAGGGCCGCGATGTCGATGCCGTCCAGGGTCACCCGGCCCTGGTCGAGCTCGTAGAAGCGCAGGATGAGGTTGACGAGCGTGGTCTTGCCGGCCCCGGTGGGACCCACGATGGCCACCGTATGTCCGGGCTCCGCAACCAGCGACAGATCCTCGATGAGAGGCTTGTCCGGCTCGTACCGGAACGAGACGTGCCGGAACTCGACGCGTCCCTCGACGGCCGCCGCAGCCGCGGGCTCCTCGGGCTCGGGGCGCTGCTCGCGCTCGTCGAGCAGATCGAAGACGCGCTCCGCCGAGGCCACTCCGGACTGCATCGTTCCCGCCATGGATGCCACCTGCGCCAGCGGCCGGTTGAAGGAGCGCGAGTACTGGATGAAGGCCTGCACGGCGCCGAGCGTCATCCTGCCGGTCGCGACGCGCAACCCGCCGATGACCGCGATGAGCACGTAGTTGACGCTGCCGATGAACATCATCGCGGGCATGATGAGACCCGAGATGAACTGGGCGGCGAAGCCGGCTTCGAGCAGTTGCTCGTTCTTGGCGTCGAAACGGCTCGCCACCTCACGGTGGCGGCCGAAGACCTTGACCAGCTCGTGTCCGGTGAATGCTTCCTCGATCTGGCCGTTGAGCTCGCCGGTTCTGCTCCATTGCGCGATGAAGTGGCGCTGCGAGCGCTTCGAGATCACCCGCGTGAGCAGCAATGCCAGCGGCATGGTCACCAGCGCGATCAGCGCCAGGAGCGGCGAGATGACGAACATCATCGTCACGACGCCGATCAGGCTCAGGAGCGAGGTCAGCAGCTGACTCAACGACTGTTGCAGGCTCTGGGAGATGTTGCTGATGTCGTTGGTGACGCGGCTGAGAAGCTCCCCGCGCGTCTGTCGATCGAAGTAGCGCAGCGGCAGGCGGTGGATCTTCTCCTCGACGTCCGCGCGCAGCCGTCGTATCAGCGCCTGCACGACATCGTTGAGGAGATATCCCTGGACCCAGAGGAACACCGCCGAGGCGAGGTAGATCGCGATCGTCTCGAGCAGCGTCGAGCCGAGCAACCTGAAATCGATGCCCTTGCCCGGCACCAGCTCCATGCGCGAGAACATCTGGGCGATGTGGCCATGCCCCGCGATTTGCTCCGCCGCCACCGCCTGCTGCTTCGACTCGCCTGCGGCGAGATGCTCGCCGACGGCGCCGGCGAAGATGATGTCGGTGGCACGCCCGATGAGCATCGGTCCGATCACCGACAATGCAACACTGAGGAGCGACGACGCGACCACCACCGCCAGCCCCAGTCGGTAGGGCTTCAGCCGCGCCAGCAGCCGGCGCGCCGACGGCCAGAAGGTTGCTGCTTTCTCGCCCGGCGTACCGAGGCTCATCCACGGAGGCCCGCGCCCTGCCGCTTGACCCGCCGCAGGAAGCCTCCCGGGCAGCGGACCGCTCCGGTGACCGCTCCCCGCAGGGCCGCCGCCCGGCCCGCGGGATGGGGGCTCGCCGCTCATGCCGCCTCCTCGGGCGAGAGCTGTGAAGCCACGATTTCCGCGTAGGTCGGGCAGCGCCGCAACAGGTCGGCATGACAACCGACGGCGATCAGCGTGCCGCCGTCGAGCACCGCGATCTGATCCGCACTCCTGATGGTCGAAACCCGCTGTGCGACGATGATGACCGCCGCCTGGCGCGTGACCGGGCGCAGCGCCGCGCGCAGGCGCGCTTCGGTGCCGAGATCGAGCGCCGAGAAAGACTCGTCGAAGAGATAGATCTCGGGCTTGCGCACCAGGGCGCGGGCGATGGCGAGGCGCTGGCGTTGACCGCCCGAGACGTTGGTCCCGCCCTGGGCGATGGGCGCTTCGAGCCCTCCCTTCATCGCCGCGACGAAGTCCCTCGCCTGGGCGACCTCGAGCGCCTGCCACATCTCCTCCTCCGTGGCGTCCGGCTTGCCATAGCGGAGATTGCTCGCCACCGTGCCGGAAAAGAGGTAAGCCCGCTGCGGCACGAGCCCGGTGCGGCTCCAGAGAAGATCGGGATCGAGCGCGCGCACATCGACTCCGTCGACCAGCACCGCGCCGTCGCTGACATCGAACAGCCGCGGGATCAGCGACACCAGAGTGGTCTTGCCCGCTCCGGTGCTGCCGATGATCGCGAAAGTCTGGCCTTCCGTGACGCGGAAGGAGACATCATGCAGCACCGAATCGGCGGCGCCGGGATACTGGAACTTCACTCCCCGGAACTCCACCTGCGCATGCCGCTGCACGGACTTCACGGCCTCCCGCGGAGGCGCCACCGACGATGCGGTCGCGGTGACCTCGCCGATGCGCTCGGCGGACACGGTCGCGCGCGGAATCATCATCAGCATGAAGGTCGCCATCATGACGGCCAACAGGATCTGGGCGAGGTAGACCAGGAAGGCCGTGAGGTCACCGATCTGCGACTGCCCGGCGCCCACCCGCCCGGCGCCGAACCAGAGGACCGCGACGCTCGAGACATTGAGGATGATCACGATGGCCGGAAAGAGCAGCACCATCAGGCGGCCCGCCCGCAACGCGGTATCCATCAGCTCGGCGTTGGCGCGCTCGAACCTGACGATTTCCGCGGGCTCGCGCACGAACGCGCGCACGACGCGGATGCCGCCGATCTGTTCGCGCAGGATCCGGTTGACCACATCGAGCAGCTTCTGCATCCGCCGGAACTGCGGCACCATCTTCGCCGCCACGACCCCGATGACGACCGCCAGCACGGGGACGCTGACTCCCAACAGCCAGGCGAGCCCCGGATCCTCGCGCAGCGCCATGATGATCGCGCCCACGCCCATGATGGGCGCGGAGATCAGGGTGGTGCTGCTCACGGCGACCAGCGCCTGGAGCTGCTGCACATCGTTGGTGGTACGCGTGATCAGCGAGGGCGCACCGAACCTCGCCACTTCCCGCCCGGAGAATCCCATCACCCGGCGGAACACGGCCGCGCGCAGATCCCTGCCGAAGCACATGGACGCACGCGCACCGTAGTAGGCGGCGGCGACCGAGAAGGCGATCTGCCCCAGGGTCATGAGCAGCATCCAGCCGCCGGTCCGCAGGATGTAGCCCGTGTCTCCCCGGACGATGCCGAGATCGATGATGTCGGCGTTCAGGGTCGGCAGATACAGCGACGCCATCGTCGAGAGCAGCTGGAATACGGCAACGGCCAGCAAGCCGCGCCCGTATGGCCGCAGATGCTCGCGTAAGAGCTTGATCAGCACCGGCGGCCGTCCATGGTGCGGACCGTAGCGTTCACCCTTCCGCCTGCTTTGGCCGCTTCCGGGCAAGATAGGCTAGAGCTGAGGCGGCTGAGCGCGCCGCGCGGCGCCTCAGAGCTTGGCGAACATCCTCCTCCAGCGGTCCGCGATCTTTGCCCGGATCAGCGAGCTCCGGCAAGGCAATCGCCCTCCCGATCATCCACAGCGCCGTCGCATAAAGTCCGACACCGACACTGGGATCGCCGCGCTCCAGTCGAATGAGCGTTGGGACTGAGCATCCGAGGCGGCCGGCCCATTCGCGCTGGGATGCCCGGCGCCTCAGCCTGGCGATCGCGAGATTCTCGCCCAGGCTACGAAGCGCCTGGGCTGCTGCGGGCGGGAGAGAAGCCTGGGCCTGGGTATGCTTTGCCATCACATATAGTTTATTGATCAGGCAGATTTGAGCAACTTTATATTCTATAATAAAAGTCAAGAGTCGGTATAGTACCAAATATTGACTATAATCTCATGCCACGCTAGCCTGACCGTATGCCCGACCTCGACCCACAGCTCGCCGCCATCCCTCTGCCGGCCCTGCTCCGCCATGCCCGCGCCGCTTACGGCTCAGCCATGCGCCGTGCTCTCGAGGACGCCGGTTACGACGACATTCCCAAGAACGGCCTCTATGTCATCGGCGGCTTGGCAATCGGGGCGGGCGAGATCCCGCTCGCGTCCCTGATCCGCGACCTGCGGATCTCGAAGCAGGCCGCCGGTCAGCTCGTCGACACGCTGGTCAACCGTGGCTATCTGGCGCGCACCGTCGACGAGCAGGACCGCCGCCGGCTCGTCGTCACCCTGACTGATCGCGGGCGGGCCGCAGCCGCGACGCAGGCAACGGCACGGGAGCGCGTGGATGCGGAGCTGCTCGCGAAGGTCGGCCCGGACTGCATCGGGCACACGCGCATCGCGCTTGCGGCGCTCACGGAAATGGCGAATTGGGGCGAGTCCGCCGCGGACGAAGAGACGTAACGGAGAGCGAGATGTTCCGACCCGGGCCCGCAATTCTGATCCCCCTGTTATGGGTGGCCTGGGCACTCTCCTGGCTGCTGGCCGCGGGCTGGAGCGCGCGCACTGAGCGGCGTGTTGGCGTCAAAGGCGAGCTCGGCTATCGCCTGGTGCTCATCGCCGGCGCGATCATTTTCTTTCCGCGCGCGCACGGCTACCACGGGCCGTTGCGGCTCTGGCGGGTCACGCACGATGAGGCCTGGATCTGCACCGCCCTCATCGCTCTCGGGTTCGCCTTCAGCTGGTGGGCCCGCATTCATCTGGGGACCCTGTGGAGCGGTTGGATCACGCGCAAGGCCGGCCATCGCGTCATCGACACCGGGCCCTACGGGGTCGTCCGGCACCCCATCTACACCGGGATCCTGCTGGCTGTCTATGCGACCGCCGCCGCCAAGGGTACGATACTCGGCATTCTCGGCGCGGCCCTGATCACGCTGGGGCTCTGGATGAAGGCAAGACTCGAGGAGCGGTGGCTGCGTGCGGAGCTCGATCCGGGCGCCTACGACGACTACCGCAGGAAAGTGCCCATGCTCCTGCCCTTTGGACCGAGGTAACAATGGATCCGCGCGTCACCCCGTATCTCATCGTCGCGATAGTCGTGTGGGCTCTCTACCGCCGCATGCGCCGCTCCTTCGGACGCCAGCGTGTACGCGAGGGGCTGATGTGGCTCAGGATGGGCATCCTGACAGTGGCCGCTGCCCTCATTGCCGTCACGGTTGCACGCGACGTCGATGTGCTCGGCGCGCTGCTGGCCGGCATCGCCTGCGGCGCGGCGCTCGGCTTCGCGGGCCTCAAATACACGAAGTTCGAGATAACGTCCCAGGGACGCTTCTACACACCGCATGCCTATATCGGGCTGGTGGTGACCGCGCTCTTCGTAGGCCGGTTGCTGTATCGCTTCCTCGGCGTATACAACGGCGTGAACGCGTCCGCGGCGGGTCAAAGTCTCGCCGCCACGTATCAACACAGTCCGTTCCTGCTCGCAGTGTTCGGCGTGCTCGTGGGGTATTACGTGCTCTATTACCTCGGCGTGCTGCAGCGCACCAAGCCGCCCGCGGCTCTGGGCCGGGAAACCGGCGCAAACAACCCTTAGGATGAAGCGCTGGATCGGGCTCCTGCCCCGCCCAGCGCGCCACCTGCGGCGGCGGGGCACCTCCTCGTGCCTGCAACTGATTCGTGTCGTTTCATGATGCGGCGACATGACTCAGCGCGCCCTGGGCCGCGGCCCGCGACGGGCCCGCCGCGATTTGTCATACGGATTCGCGTCCGTCCGGTATTCGATGACCACCGGCGTCGCGAAGAGGTCGAACCGCTTGCGGAAGACGTTCACGAGATACCGCGTATACGCGTCCGGAACAGACGTTGTTTGATTCCCGTGGATGACGATCCGGGGCGGATTGCGCCCGCCCTGATGCGCGTAACGCAGCTTGATCCGCCTGCCGTGTACGAGTGGCGGCTGGTGCACGGTCAACGCATGCTCCAGTGTGCGTGTCAGCTCCTTGGTGGCCATCTCACGCATGGCCGCCTCATAAGCGCGCTCGGCTGACTGCATGAGCTCACCCACGCCGGTGCCGTGCCGCGCGGAGATGAAGTGCAGCGGCGCAAACGGCACGAAGTCGAGCTTCAGCGCCAGTTGCCGGTGAATCTCCTCGCGCTGCTCCGCGGGAATGCCGTCCCACTTGTTGACGGCGATGATCAGCGCGCGGCCGCGCTGCAGCGCGACACCGAGGACGCTCGCGTCCTGCTCCGAGACCGTGTCGTGCGCGTCGATGACGAGGATCACCACATGAGCCTCGTCGATCGCCTGCAGCGTCTTGGCGACGCTCGCGCGCTCGACCACATCCTCGACCCTGGCGCGGCGGCGCATGCCGGCGGTGTCGATGAGTTGGAATTTTCGCCCGTCGCGCTCGAACGGCACCAGGATGCTGTCGCGGGTCGTACCCGGCTGGTCGCTCGCGATGACCCGCTCCTGGCCTATCAGACGGTTGACGAGCGTGGACTTGCCGACGTTGGGCCGGCCGATGATGGCGATCCGCACGCCGGCCTCGGCGGGATCCGTGGCCTCGCCTTCCGGATCCGCCTCGAGGCCGGCCAGCGCCTGAGCCATCAGGTCGTCGCATCCCTGCGAATGGCTCGCCGAGATACCGACCGGCTCGCCGAGGCCCAGGGCATGGAAATCGGCGGCGGCGAGATCGAGATCCAATCCTTCCGCTTTGTTGACGGCGAGGGTCGTCGGCTTGCCGGACTTGCGGATCTCCCGAGCGACGAAATCGTCCTGTGGAGTGAGGCCCGCGCGTCCGTCGACCAGCAGGATGAGCCGATCGGCTTCGGCCACGGCGCGCTCCGTCTGCGAGCGCATCTGCGCCTCGACACCCTTCGGGTTCTCGACCAGACCGCCGGTGTCGATCACGACGAAGGGCATCGGCCCCACCCGCCCGAAGCCGTACTGACGGTCCCGGGTGAGTCCCGGGACATCCGCCACGATCGCATCCCGCGTGCCGGTGAGCACGTTGAACAGCGTGGACTTGCCGACGTTGGGCCGGCCTACGAGAGCGACAATGGGCAGCATGGGATGCTGCGGGCGTTATGTGCGTGGGGACGTCCGGTATGCGTCGATGCGCCCGTCGTCGTTGATGACCACTACCACGTCACCCTCGGCAACGGGCGGGTTGCTGATGCGCAACTTGCCGCTGCGCACGCGAGCAATGAAGGCGCCGGTGCGCTTGTCCAGGAAGTGAACGTAGCCCTGAAAATCGGCGGCAACCACCGCGTCGTCACCCACTGCAGCCTCCGTGAGCCCCCGATAGCTCAATGCCGCCTGGCGCCAGATCACGGCACCATTGCTGCGATTGAGCGCAACGATCTGCCCATCCGCGGTCGACATGTAGACCGCGTCCTTGTCCATAGCCAGTCCGCGGTAGCTCGATGCCTTGTGCGACCACCATGTCTGGCCGCTCTCGAGCGCGAGCATGGTGACGTTACCGTGATAACCCACGGTATAGACATCCTTGGCGACAACATCCACGGGCCCGTCCACATCGGACAGGCGCTCGATCTCAGTACGGCCGTGGGGTGCCGAAACGGTCGCCAGCCAGACCTGCGAGCCGTCGCCCGCGTTGACCGCGAGGACCTTGCCGTTGTCGAAGCCGCAGATGATCAGCTCGCCGACGATGACCGGCGTCGACGTGCCGCGCAGCGAGAGCGATGGCACGTCCTGCTCGGCCTCCCAGAGCTCATGGCCGTCGGTCGGGGACAGGCCGCGCAGCCTGCCGTCGACGGCGCGCACCGCCACGACGTTGTCGGAAATGGCCGGCGGGGCGATCACCGACCCGTTGATCAGCACCGTCCAAAGCGGCTTGCCGTCCGCCGCATTGAGCGCGATCACGTGTCCGTCGGTCGCTCCGACGACCACCAGGTTCCCGCGCACCGCGGGTCCGCCGCCGAGCGGCAGCTTGGTGTTGGTCCGCCAGAGCCGGTGGCCGGTTTGAAGATCGAATGCCGCCACCTGGCCGCGGTGACCGGAGGCGAACACGCGATTGCCTTCGACCGCAAGACCCAACCCGAGGCGCAGCCGCTTGGCGCCCCGGTCGGCGACCGAGTCGCTCCAGATGCGCTCGACGCGCAGGCTCGACTTGATCGGGGCGAGCTTCGCCGGCTGCTCGGGATTCTTGTTCTTGGAGCAGGCCGCCAACAGGCAGAGGCCCGCCGCCGCCAGCACGGTCCAGAAGCGCATCGATCGCGTGATGTGGGTTTGCAAGGGGGCCTTCATAGCGCAGCGCGCAAGGGTCAACGGGGATGGGCGGGGCTGGGGGCCGCGGCCGGCGCCGCAGCCGGCGGCGCCGTGGCGCCCGAGGAGTTCAGGTCAGCCGCGAGGTCGGAGATCTCCAGGTCGAGCAACCCCGCGTCGGTCTCGTCGCCCTTGGCGCCCGCGCGCGCCAGCCGGTACTGCGCGAGCGCGGAGGATTTGTCGCCCATGGCGTAGTAGGCGTCGCCGCGCGCCTCCTCATATTGCGGGGCCAGCGCACCGGGGTCGGCGTCGTTCAGCGTGGCAATCGCCGCGGAGGGCTGATGCTGCGCGATCTGCACGCGCGCCAGCCTCTGCCGTGCAATGAGCTTCAGAATGGAGTCATGGGAGTGCTGCATGACGTCCCGCAGCTCGTCCGCGGCCCGATCGAGCTGTCCGTCTTCGACGAACGCCCTCGCGGAGGCCAGCTTCGCCTGATCGGCGTAGGGGGACGAGGGATACCGACGCTCCAGGACTCCAAGCAGAATGAAGGCCCCGGTCTGGTTGTTCTGCGCGAAGGCATTCTCCATCTGGATGTACATCGCACCGGCCGCGAGCTCCGCATTGTTCTCGCGGGCCTGCCACCAGCGATAGCCGCCGAGCCCCAGGGCGGCGACGGCGATGCCGGCCAGGATCGCCGGACCGTTCTCCCGCAGCCAGCGCTTGAGCGCGTCCCACTGTTCTTTCTCACTCAGTAGATAATCGTCCACCGCCCCCTCCTCGAGGACTCATTCCGCCGGCGCGACGGCGCCGGCGAGTGCCGCTTCGATAGCCGCGGCCAGCTCAGACAGCGGGCACTCGCTCTGACCCGCCTCGTTGCGTAAAGGTTTCACGGCCGCGACGCCCCGCGCCAGCTCGTCATCGCCCAGGATGACCGCCAGCGCGGCGCCGCTGCGATCGGCGCGGCGAAACTGCGCCTTGAAATTGCCGCCGCCGAGATTGAGATCGAACCGCCGCGCCGGCAGCTGGTCCCGCAGCCGCTCCACGAGGCCGACGCCCGCCGCGCTCGCCCGCTCGCCGCTCACCACTACATAGACGTCCGCGGCAGGCGCCGCCGGCGACTGGCCGGCCTGCACGAGCAGCTCCACCACCCGCTCCATCCCCATCGCGAAGCCGACGCCCGGCGTCGCCTCTCCTCCCAGCTGCGCGATCAGCCCGTCGTAGCGGCCGCCGGAGCATACGGCATCCTGGGCCCCCAGTGCGTCGGTAATCCACTCGAACACCGTGCGGCTGTAGTAATCCAGCCCGCGGACCAGCCGCGGGTTGATGCGGTAGGGGATGCCGATGTACTCCAGCGCCGCGCAGAGCGCCTGGAAATGCTCGCGTGATTCGGGGTCCAGGTGATCGGTGAGGAGCGGCGCGCCCGCAATGATCGCGCTCATCTCCGGATTCTTGCTGTCGAGGATGCGCAGCGGGTTGCCCTCGAGCCGCCGCCGGCTGTCGCCGTCGAGCGCAGCCTCGTGCGCGCGGAAATAGGCGATCAGCTTCTCCCGGTAGGCGCGCCGCGATTCCGGCGTGCCGAGGGAATTGATCTCGAGCCGCACCCGCTCGATGCCGAGGCGGCGCCAGAGACGTGCGCTGAGGGCGATCAGCTCCGCATCGACATCGGGGCCGGGGAATCCCACGGCCTCGAGATCGAGCTGATTGAACTGCCGGTAACGTCCCTTCTGCGGCCGCTCGTGGCGGAACATCTGGCCGATGCACCAGAGCTTGTGACGTTGGCCGCGGAGCATGCCGTTCGAGATGAGCGCACGCATGATCCCGGCGGTCGCCTCGGGACGCAGGGTCAGGCTGTCTCCGCCCTGGTCCGAGAAGGTATACATCTCCTTCTCGACTACGTCCGTGTATTCGCCGATC
>Ga0335072_10003628_pt1 | contig 23150 bp, 28 predicted proteins | sample Lox_Sample_21_FD_206725 | JGI IMG/M metagenome (GOLD analysis project Ga0335072, IMG submission 206725) | Soil microbial communities from Loxahatchee National Wildlife Refuge, Florida, United States - Lox_Sample_2.1 | ecosystem: Environmental > Terrestrial > Soil > Wetlands | place: USA...
CAGCGTCCTCTTCCGCGCTTCCACCACCGCTTCCGTCAACTGCAGCGCCTCCTGTCGTCGGCCTGCCTTGCTGTAACGGATGGTGAGGTTGTGCATCGACCCGAGGGTGTCCGGGTGTTCCTCGCCCAGCGTCCTCTTCCGCGCTTCCACCACCGCTTCCGTCAACTGCAGCGCCTCCTGTTGTCGGCCTGTCTCGCCGTAGGTAAGTGCAAACTTGTCAGCCATATCCAGGCAATCTTGGCCTGATTCGCGGAGATGAAATATCCCATCGTCATAAAACCCGAGGCAGGCATCGATGTGAGGCACTAGGGATTTTCGAAACCGATAGTCCAAGGTCTGAAAGGCCCATGGTATTGAAATTGCTATCGTTGAAGCAGCCAGCGTCCAAACCCTTTCCTGCTCAGAACAACTTAATCGATCTCGAGCCCACGCATGCACGAGCGGATGTATTGAAATAAGACTCTTTTTGTCCTGGCTGATCAGCGAGAATGACGATAATAGTGATAGTGCTTTTCTAGCTGGATAAGGGTCCCAATATGAGGACTGATGTCGGAGGAGTATGTGGAGCTGATGGGAACGCCTCCATTCCGAACACTGCTGACTCCATAAGTTCTCCCAGGCCCGCTGAAATATCTCTTCTGAAATCCCGTCGTGGTGGAGGAAACTGAACACCTGCAGAATCTCAAGAGCATCGTGTGCATCAGCAGTTGACATCTCCGCAATCATCTTGAGAGAGATTTCCCAAGTTGTGTACACAGTATATTCGTAACCTTGGCTACCTTGGCCCGGTTTCCAGTGGAGGAGCTCTCTTCGGTGCCGGGTAAAAAAAGAACAGTATTCTTCCATGCGACAGAGCCCTTGCCTGATGGCGGCACCGGCCTGAACGATCGCTAAGGCCAGACATCCCAGAGTCAAGACCACAGGTTGTGCGGTGTTTCGCAATTTCTCATCCCATAAGTCGCGGGCGCCGGTGGTCTTGAGCATTAATGTGATGGCCTCATCCGTCTCCATTTGACCTAGCTTCCGCGAACCAACCGTCGCATGGATCTCGCGACCTGGGTTCCGCGTCGTGAGCAAGATGGTTCCGCGATTCCCCACTGGAAAATATTGAGAGACGTCCATTTTAGGGTCGTCAGCATTGTCCAATATCAAGAGCCATCTCTCTGAAACATTCGATAGCCATCTTCTTATACTATGTGAGTCCCCTTCAAGTCCGCAAACTTTGGAGATATGCGAGAAACACCGCTCCACGCTTTCGCTGCTACTCATGTCAATCCAGAATATACCCCAGAACCTAAAAATAAGTCAGTACGGCATCCAGATAAGTAAGCGCCTAACAGCTGGCTGTACACACTTTTCGCGATGGTCATTTGCGAATTTCAGGCACAACTGCGTCTTCCCTGAGCCGCCCAAGCCGAAAATGACAAATCTCTTCTGTCGTTGTTCGGTATCTGGGGTGCTTAAGGGCAAGCAGCTTCTTCTAAGCTGATCGCAAATTTCTTCTCGCCCTGTGAAAACTGAGCTGGGGTCGCGTGGGATCTCGTAGTATTTGTTGCGGAACTGTGGGATTGGGGGAACAGAGACTATTATCGTCGTCTTTCATTAGCCAAATGTATCTTGATAAATCCGAGAACCGCGTCCCAGAGCAGCGACCTTGGAAGATCGTGTTATGCTCTAAGACTAAGGGTATAAGGCCGTTACGAACCATCAACAGCCATAGACATCGCTCTTTTCTTCAGCATTTTAATCTTCCCCCAAACGTTTTCAAAGTTCGCATCGCCTTCGTCTTCGTACTTGACCATATTTTCATGGTTAGCCTGAACAGGTTGTGCTGTCTCATTGTCATAACCAATCCGTGCGGACGTTGCGTCAACCACCTGCCGGACTACGCGTCAGCGTTGACACCTACGAAGAATGTACACTGAGCATTTGCTACTTACAAGTTCTCCTATCGCAGCAGTGGCACGTGTCTCAAAGTAGGTGTAGACTATGAGCTTCCTCTCAGACCATAAGGTAATCTTTCGAAAATCATCGGCGAGGTCCGCCAGCTCATCTGAATTCAGTGCGAGAGCAGACTCCAGCATTGGTGGGACCTTTGTGAAGGCCGCCTTTGCAATCTTCTTTAGCATCCAAATCCGCTTCTGTTTATCGACTGCACTACCAGCATGAGGAGTGCCAAGAAATACAAGCCCTTTCGTTGAGTTGTAGATGAGATGAGCGTCATCAACTCTTGTGTGAACAGCTTGAGAAGCCAATACCAGTGCCTATAATATCTGAGCGACTGTCCCGTCGGAACAGTGTTCTAGCGTACTTTCTTAAGAACCAGACCACCAAGGCTATGGCCGATGAGAATCAATGGTCTATTGGTCTCCTAGCATTCATGAATCAGCATTCTTCTAAGAGCGATTGTAACTGGCAGCAATTCAGATACTCACATAGTCCTCTTGTCGTTTGTTCACAAGACTGCTTAGAAAGGATTCTGCTATACCTTTAATGCGGATCAGGTTGGTCCCCAGTTCAGGTGCGATGTCGGCATCGTATCCAAAAAGCATGATGCGGGAGTCTGGAAGATGACGCCGTAGCTCCCATGGCCAAAAAAAGCCCGAGGATGGATGTTTCCAAGTTTTACTTGGGCTTCCATTGAGCCCGTGGACCAATACCACACTGAGCCTTGTCAAATGGAGAACTATGTTCGCAAGAGAGTCTTTGCTCACTCCACGCTGCTTTGAGCATCACCATGCAGCACAGTAAACCCGCTGCGACGGATCGGAGGGCATTGAGCAGCCTCCATTGTAATTTGAGTGGAACTGGTTACTAGCCTCCACAGAGACAGGGCGATACTCGTTGACGATCGCGTAGGACGAGCCACGACTATTGGTAGTTATGTTGGTCCGGTTCCGAGCCCCTACCCCGCAGCCAGCTGGAAGAGCTCGCTGAGCATCCAGGTGTAAAAATACGCGCTGGAGCGTTGAAAGTAATTAGGCTCAGCTCCAAAAAGGCCTAGCGATCACGTGACCTTCAGATCCAGCCACAAGTGCAGCCTACTTGGCTCTCGCTTACGAATGGAAGATAGTTAACTTAGAACTCTGGAGAGATGATTTTATGGATGGCTGGCAATATTGCGTTAAGCCCGGTCCTGGCGCCCCGTGATACCCACGACGGTGTCGCTTCTGGATTGCGCTGTACACGACGATAAGTTGACTCTAAATATGACTCTCCGAACTGCTGTCCCGCCTGTATCTCACTTCCCTTTCCACAATCTCTCCCATTGTACGCTTGGCCTGCGACTCACTCAATACTTTGCGACGCCCCTTTAGTACCAAGTTATTTGTGAGCGGCGGAATGTCATGGAACTTTTTGACTTGAAGCTGTCTCCCGTTATAGATCTGCGCCGCACATCTTCTGGGTGCTGGGCATTAAATTCCGTCCAAGCCGTGTTTGACCTCGCATCTGGCACTGCCGCCGCGACTCAGGTTGAAAATCACGTTTCCAGCGAATTTTCCAGCAACAAGCGCAACTGCTCCGGTACTGGCCTCACGTGTCGGCAATATTCTGGCTGGAGCACCTCGAGTGATGTACTCTCTCGCCGGCGCTTTTTCGCATTGGCCTTCAAAGGTTTAATCACGCCTCTCTGTCAACGGGGAATCGCAGAACATAAGATGCACAAAGGGGCAGCAGGAGTCATCTATTCTTCGTGGACGCTTTGCACTCTCTTTTCTTGCTGTCACTGGCCTTCTTGCTTGATTTTGTGTGCACTGCCCACGTCGAAGTTCATTGCTATTAGTTCAACTTCTCTCTAGGATATCTTCATAACTTACCACTTGCAACTTCAGTCGTCCAATGTATTCTCAAATCGGTGGCCACGTTCTTATGTAACACGTCTGCATTACCTGCCCCATTCACTATCTTCCATTCACTTTCACTTTCATTAAATCATCTCCAAAATGGCCCACAGCAACGGGATATCTCTTTCCTCGGCCGCAACGTCGTCCTCGGTCCCATCAACCTCTTTGAGACCGCTCTGGCTCCACGCGCTTTTCGGCAAGGACGGTATTGCGGCATTCGATCGCGTCCGTGTCGCACTTAACTCGGGTGCGTGAGAGTACCGCTCCACATAATCTACTACTCATTTAGCCCCCTAACACCGTTCCCTCTGCCTCAAGGCTTCGCAAACTACACCGGTACACTTCCTAGCTCCCTCAACGCCGATATCACTCGCCTTTACCACACAATCACCACAAACAAGGAAACTGTCACCTCTCTTGCCCAACGACAAGAAGACCTCATGCAAGAGTCCAAAACGGAACTCCGTATGAAACAGGAACTGGAATGGGAAGTCAAGCGGCTGCAGGAGTCCCTGGCCTTTCATCTGCGGGAGATCAAGAACATCAAGATTCGGGAGGAACTCAGGCAGTTTCAGCTGCGAGAACTAAACGATTTAGGAACGGTCACGCTTGTACAAGCACTGAGGGAGGAGACGCCGGAGGAGTTCAGGACGGGGGCGAGGAATGATGAGGAGAGTTTGGGAGTAGGAGGGGAGTAGGAGTCGGAACTGAGGAGAGTTGAGTGGGAGTTCCTTGCGGGCTGTACACAGACCCTATCTCTATGATCCCCGAAAGGCCGGCCTCGCCATGGACAACAAGTCTTCAGAGTCTTGCCGATGGCATTACTGAATTGGATCCTGGTTTGATTCCAATGAGTTCCTGGAGAAGTTTGCTGCAGCGTCCTCAGGACAACAGTTTAGTCACTTCACTTCCATGTCTCTCTGCTTGGCATTGTGAGGCCAAGTCCACTGTTCGACTCGGTGGTCCGCCTACTCGCCCCACTGTCGGCACGATCTCTCGCATCCTCCCAGCTGACCTCTGAGCTCTCTGTGTCATCATTGTCGACCAACCTCACTCCAGCGGCGCTCCTTGCACGGCTTTCCCTCATCCTCATCTCGTCTTCTGCTTTCCTCCTTTCCCATTCAGCGACAAGATTCCTGTAGTACACTTCAGCCTGTACCGTGACGCTGTAATACTCTGGTGTCCACCCGTCCTTGTTCCTAGCCAGCGGATCTGCACCATTCTGAACCAGGACACGCACTGCTTTCAAATTGCCCCATGCGGTCGCGTAGTGTAAGCAAGTATTGCCTTTGTGATCTTCTGCGTGTACGTCTGCGTTGTTGGCGATCAGTGTCTCGATCGTTGAGGTGTCTTCAGCAGCCTTAGTAGAGATGCGTGTCGCGAAGGTAGAGCTCACAACAGAGGGTGTAGGATGAGCACGCGAGGCGAGGTGGAGAGGGCTCGAGCCATCATTTGCCGGTTTGTTGACGAGGTAGGGAAAGTATGAGCACAACCGCTCTACCACGGCGTTGTGAGAATGCGAGGCTGCAAGATGAAGAGGTGTATGGCCGTCAGTGTTATATGACGGTCCTTGGCTTTTCGTAGAGTAAAGGTATATAAAGTCGCCGGGAGGTTCTGAAAAGTCATGCCCGAGAGATACGAGATGTTCCTGCCAGGGGATGAGCATGTTACTGCGCAGCGGGGGGAGGCCGGGACGAACAGCAATTTCCAGATATCCTTTTTGGGCGGCCAAGTGCAGCGAAGTGTTGGCTTTGTCAGAATGGTCAGGGTTTTGTAAGTATGTGGGATTGGCATCCAGTATTCGTTTCACTAACGGAAGGTCATTCTCCAAGATAGCCCTCCGTAGGCGCCGCGGGATGTCAACCCTTGAATTGAGTTAGTGGACTGCGCAAAGTTGGTCGACGTCGGGAATATCATACATGATCATTGTTCCTCTCAAGACTCCTCATACTGCGACTCCGGCCAGGGAAGCTCTGCAAGTTGTGGATGTTAGAACAAAGCCCGAAGCGGCGGGCGGTGAGGATAGCTCGCGTTTCTCAAACGTCACGTGCACACGTGATGCTGCAAGTGACTTTCCTCTATGTTCCTAGAAAGAGTAAAAAATCAACTATTCTGACGCTCTACCTTTGTGTACGCATTACGTACCCTAGACACATGCATGTGACACCACTTTTGCTTTTTCCTTCTGAAACGAGTTTAGAAGTGCCCGGATTAGGCCCTTCGAGTTCTTGTGAGGCTGAAAAAGATTTTAGGAGAACCTCTCTGTTCCCCGCCGTAAACAAACCCGTTGGAGCATGGGCCAGGGACAGGGATAACCACATTTATAATTCCAGAGCTCCTACTGTAGTCGGATAAAACGGTGAGATAAGCGGGACATTCGGCGCGCTCCCACAGGCAGCCTTACCAACCTACACCTATTGGTATTCTCTCTATGTACTTGGAGGAACCACCTCAACATGAGCGTGTCGGACTTTCTACTGAGGAAATCACGACAATTCACTACCTTCTTGGAGCCTGAAGGTTATGGAGGACGCATCATTGAAGTGAATGAGGTAGGAAAGCATCCTGAGTAGCAATCACTACGTTGAATTCTAACGTAGCCGCGCCAAGTTCGGCACTACAAGTCAGGACGACTACACCTTTGAATCCTTGAAGAGCCAATTGAAGCGATTCTCTCAGGCAAAACATCCGACAACATCGCGTGGCTCGCTACATCTGCTCCTGCATCGATTGGGCAAAGATAAACATTTCAATCCCAGCTTGCCCTTCGAAAACCAGGGCAGCCTCGACACGATGATAGAGAGTCTGCAACTACCTAGACTTTTCCCTTACGACTATGGCCGATGGCAGCACATCCCGGCTCGGATGAACATCCTTGGGGAGGGTCTTGGTAAGTGTATTTTCACACAACATATCTTCGTATGACTGAAGGCTTTTGGCAGAGATTGTATGTAACACTCCGAAGTTTCCAACAGCTTGGGCCACCTTTGCACTGTGGTACAACTTTCAAAGTCGAACGACTTCATGTTTCTTGGCGGTAACAGAAGGTGAGATGGCCGGGGTGCTAGAGGTGGTAGATGATTTGAAGTCCCTGGCCAGCCACCCGCTCTTGCTCCCGATCGCTCTGTACTGGGTGTGCTCGCAGATCCTTCGACGCGACATGCGATCCGTCCACCAGAAGATGGAGCAGGTGCAAATTGAAACGGGGTTGCTGAAGAACTACCTTAAGGTCGACGGTGCGAGAGCAGCAACGCGAGTTAAAAAGTCCGCCGACCAGGCGCCGACTCTCACAGAGATCCATGAAGTCATCGTCGTACAACATGCGCTGCTCACAAGAGGGCTCACTGAATTTACAGAGGAGCTTGGACGGTCATGCCGCTCCGCTCTCGGCGACCTCGACTTGCTCAGCGAGCAGGGTAAGATAAGGATCGACCAAGGCGCCCATCTCGAGTTGCGGAACCTACTGGCTCATACTGAGATTAGCACGAAGTACGAGTTGCACCACCGCAATCGCATGCTCAGCCGCGTGGATATGCAGCTTCAGGTACTGTACAATCTCATGCAGTCCCGAATTGGAGACGAGACTCTCAGAGACAGCTCGGCCATGAAAGGCATAGCTCTCCTGACCATGACCTTCCTTCCATCAACTGCCCTGGCAACAATTTTCAGCATGAGCACCTTCTTCAGCCAGACACCTGACAATACACACGTCCTCGTGTCGAGCGAGTTCTGGATATTCTGGGCCCTCGCGGGTCCGATCACTATCCTGGTCCTGATATCCTACTTCATTTGGGTGCAGTGGGCCGAGATCCGTCGATGGTGGCGCGGAGAACCAAAACGACAAGATGTGGAAGCTCGAGCTGGACTGGCGGCCGGGTACGAGCGGATAGAAGCTCGCCAACTTATGCACTCTCCTTCTGTAGCAGCCACCCAAACATCTCGAAGAAGCGCGGATGGAATGTCGACGCCAGGGGATGCCAGCCCTGGTTGCAATGACACTCAGTGTGCGACCGGAAGCCCGAAAGCGAATGGCCCCGCGAAGACCGTTCCAGTCCAGCAAACGCAACAAGTTGAAGTCCCAGGCGATACAGGAAATACTTGTAAGGGCCCCGAGTTATAGATTCAACTATTGTCAATGATTGCAACGGGGCACAGCTCGAACATCTCACACCAGGCCCTAGCACGTACCCAGGCTTTGGATGCTTCTCGGATCATTTTGTCGTCTCGAGGTCTGGCATCTTGCGCGTTTGCAAGAACGTGGGGCCAATGCCAAAAACTTGGTGCGAAGAATTGGTCTTGGGAGATGAGATCTGTGGGAAGGTCCGTCTGTGTTGATTTCAAGGCCCAGCCTGCGTAGTTGGATACAATGAAGATCGGAGACTATACTTCGTTGTCGGCAGAACTAGTCCTTCATGTCTCTGGTGTTGATGAATTGAATATGGGATCTGTTCGGCCGACTCGTGTCCCCTATTTATTTTCGTCTGGTACAGTCATCATTAGAAAGATGTGTTATGAATGCGTCAGACGCCGGGCGCCCAAAGTGCAATTCGCCCTGGTCCAGGCCGTTGCATTTTCGTCCCCCAAACTACAGTTTCTCAGACCTTATCATTCCACCATACTATTCTCAATGACGCTTTGCGCTTCCACCGCCGACATCCATATCCCAATCCTACTGTATGACCCCTTGAATCAGTCGAGCAGGCATGGAAATTCTTAGGATAAGAGAATTTCTTCAAGCTGGCTTTCATCGTAGGCTTCTCCATCCATGATCCCGTGGACATACGCTTCTCCTACAAGCCGCCTTTCATAGTGTGCATTGAATGCTTGTATCACACCATCCCCAACGAACGTCCTTCTCTCACGCAAAATCAGCGGAACGGAAGCTCCTCGGGCAACGCAGACAACATCACCAACCTTCATGGCTGTCGGCCCGATGCCCATATATCCGCCAGTGGTCAAGAAGTACCTTCGACCATAGCAGACTCTCATCACGGCAGTATGGAAAAACGTTGCCCTCGTGTCTTCTTCTGTCTGATTTAGCTGTTGTTCTCGAAGGTATTCCGGAATCTCCAGCCCCTGCGCCCTATATAACCATCGGTACCAGGACAAAAATGCACTCCCGTAGTCGTCATTGGCTTTGCGTGCAAGGTTGTCCGTGTTTGCAATAAGGGTGCGGAAGTAGGCCTCATCAACACCGTCCTTTCCAGGATAGGATTTCAGCTTTTCCGCAATTGTTGCCCACTCACTCTGGATGTTGACATCATCAATGTTTTGCCCACTACCTGGTTCGATCAAGGGACTTCCAACTTCAGCTACGCGGTTGAATATGATTCCAAAGATGTGGAGAATTTGGCCGTTCTCGCTATACTTACACCGTGCTCCGCACCCTCGAGATGCACGATATTCGGCCGTATTCTCCCGCACCATGAGTGGAGCGCAATGAAGACTCTTGGTCCAATCTGGGACCCATGACGGGGCTTTCAATTCCTCCGGCTCCCAAACCGTAGCGGCGAGAATATCAAGGGCATCGAAATAATCAATGCAAGACTTGGCTGATTCGGTGAAAACTTCAGCAGCGGCCTTTCTATAATTTGGGGAAACTGGCAGTCCTTCTGCTCTGCCTGGCTGTATGACATCGCTGGCCATACCCAGCATGGCGAAAATCTTGTCCCGTGCGTCCGTAGCCAGACAAGCCTGGTTCGAGAGCAGTAGTGTCACCAATGGTAGCTCCTTTCCGGCCGCGATGACTTCCTGAAATGCTTGAAGTCTACAGACATGCTTGTAACCTTCATTGAAGACTACCATTAACTGGGCCTCGTGTATGGTACGAGCGGCGTTGGCCATGACGAACCAGGATATTTCGCGGTCGCCGCACCGGACAATGCAATTGCGTGATACGGCGACCTCCTGGATGACCCACACCCTGTTAAACCAGGAACGACTGAGAAGTGAATTCAGTGCCGCCCAGTCTGGCTCTAGGAAGTCTGGAAGGCCTAACCCAGGTAGGTGTTCGCGGAGGATAACTCCATAGTTGCAAAATTTGTGTCGCTGCTCCCGGATATTTGACAGTTTGGCTACGAGGTCGAGCGCTAAATGGCTGTTATCTGCCGCAGGACCGAGCCAAACGATAACGTTCTGCGCTTTTTGGTAGATGTGCCTCATTATATTGACCTGGTTGGCACGTTCTTCAAGATCGGTCTGGCTGATACAAAGAGCATCAATCCATACCACTCGCGGCTTGTCTTGAAATCGTAAAGCCTGGAGCGCTTCAAAAAGGTTCCTGGTGACTGGCGCCGCATGATCGCCAAGGTGAATCTCAGTATTGTTCTCTGTGGAGCCCCAGGTGTAGGACAAAGCCTCAAACTCAATCTCAAGCGAGGGTAGATGATGGGTTTCCAGGGTGGAGCAGATCCTGTCTGCTGGCAAGCCTGGAGTCAGCCTCAAAAGCCTGATTTGGTCATCGCTGAGCGGCTGGTATATTGACTGACAATGTGTCAGATGTTTCCGGTTTTAGCATCTAGTAAGGTCGATAGACTCCCTACTCTGTTCGCATCTGCCATTATCTTCGTCACAGATGCTATAAAGGTGATGTCATCCGGTGGGACGCTAGCACTTTGATCTGAGAAAAATCTAGGCTGCGGCCTCAAGAGGACAAGTTCAAACGCAGCACCAGGAATCAATACGTGGGAAACGATTGATGCCGTCCTTGTTTGGAAGGAAGAGATCTAGGGTTAGTAGCCCCTCTCAAGAATTTCGAGCGCGTCCGTGTGATTTCGTTTTATTGGATGAGGCGACGGCTGGTGCCTAGTCCAATTGCATTCTGGGTAAGCCCCTTTCACGCAAGTTACCTGGTGGAGTCTAGCGTTCCGGGTTGAGGGACACGTAGGGAACTTCAAGCCCAATTGATGATTTCAACGCATATCGTTTTGATAGCTAATGTACACAACTCGTGTTAGCAAGGAATGGCAGCCGGGATTCCGAGAAATGACTCACCACTTCGTATTGCTTAACAGCATGGATACGCTGGGAAAAGGGATAATGCAAACAGACCTCTTGATCGTGTAAACACTTATCAGAGCAAGATTTCTTGAGACCTTTCAGAGAGCGACTCAATTTCAATCCTGTCTCCCAAACGAGGCTACGACTCGACCTTGGTCGACTCTGGTATATCGAACGCTTTGAAGACGATTTGACGGTTGACCAAGAGAGTCTTGACAATGTCAAACAATGCAAGCATCATTGGCTCAAATGAAGCGCCAACGAAGCTCCCGGCCGACAATGGAAGGAAGGACTTGACAGAGCAAATCCTCCACATCAACGGGGTCGACCTCTGCTTTGAAACCTTCGGCAAATCCACCGATCCGCCAATTCTTCTCCTTGCAGGAGGTGCTAGTTCGATGCTCTTCTGGGAGGAAGGGTTCTGCGAGCGCCTCGCCGCCGAAGGTCCGCGGTTCGTGGTTCGATACGATCTGCGTGACACCGGGCGGTCCACCACATACGAGCCCGGCGCTTCACCGTACACTCTCCTTGACCTGGCCGACGATGCCGTGGGCCTTCTCGACGCACTCAAGGTAACAAAGGCGCATCTGGTCGGATTCTCCCTCGGCGGGGGCATCGGTCAACGCATCGCCCTCGAGTATCCTGGCCGGGTCGCCTCGCTGATCTTGATCTCTTCGAGTCCCATTGGTGCTTTTGTTGGTGAGCCAGACCTTCCGACAATGTCGCCAGAGAACATGACCAAGGTCACGAACATCATGCCTCCCAGTTGGTCCGATCGAGACGTTGTCGTGCGTTTTATCGTAGAACATGAATGCCTTTGCGGAAGCTCATTGCATCCATTCGATGAAGAAAGAGCGACCGCTCGCGCATACCGGGTTTTCGATCGTGCAGCCAACGTCCAGTCGATGATGAATCACGGCCCAGTTGCATTCAATCGGTGGGAGCGCGAGCGTCTTGGAGGAATTCGGACCCCAACTTTGGTGATCCACGGCACCGACGATCCTGTGCTGCCTTATTTCCACGGAGTCGCATTGGAAAAGGAGATTCCCGATGCTCGGCTGCTTGCTCTGGAGGAAACTGGTCACGAACTGCCACTTCGGGTTTGGGACGTTGTTATAGCTGGCATTTTGAACCATACCTCGGGCAGTTGAAGAGATATGCGGAACGAAACTATCAGGTGGAAGCGGCTTGTAGGCATTGAGGCAGACCGCAGCAAGAAACGCAAGATGCAGAATGTTTTGCCATTAGGATGTCAGGGTTCAGCGTTGTGACGAAGTGTCCTACGTGACAAAGGGCATGGCACAGAACAGTTTATCGTAGCAGAAAACATAGTGTGAAGCTGTGTGTTCCACCGCCGTTACCTCACCCTTGGCGCTCTGCCAACCCTGGGGCTCACTAGGTGGGCCTGGTGAAAGAAAGTGGTTTAAATACGAGTGATTGTCAAGGCGTGGCCCATAGCCTCGGCCAAAAGACCAAAAGACTTGATGCGATTCTATCGCATCATGGGCCACAACCGTATGATATGCCTTGGCTGGCATGACAGTGATGGTTGAATGCGCTGCACGCTCACTCCCCCTAAGTGGATCCTGCTTAGCTGGACAATATACAAAGCTCGTTACGAGAACTTCTTTCCAACTACTCACGAATTACGTCTTGGCTTGCCCAAACGCTTGGCTCTCATTCAACTAGTTACATACAGCCTTGCAATGCGCGGTCATTTCGCGTTAGACCCGCAAATCCAAACCTCGACATGATAGATGGTCGTCGGCGGTTCAGTAATCAATACTTTTGAACGTATAGAATGGGGTATATGATCAAGAAAATATTCTGGCGAAACGGAGGGGACTAAGCTGACTGATGGGTCTTTCGGCGGCGTAGTGCTACCACTGCCAGTTGTAGTGTTGAGGAGTGAGTCGGGTATCAAGCGACCTTGATCCAGCCAAGCAGTCCTAACAAAGTCGTCGTTAGCGGGAGATCTCATCGGGAAAGAGGGACTTGAGGGTCTTTTGATAGCTGAACTTACCGGCGTAATTCAACATAGGGGTCTCCATTCTCAGTACTGTTTCCTTGTACAATGTTGCCGTCGATCTCTCGTAATGACACAAGGCCACCCTCAACATTCCTCCCTCCCGTCCTACAATAAGCGCCATCGAGGGCGGCCTCTCAGCTGCAAACACAGTTACAGTCATAGTCCCCGTATCGATGAGCGTGAAGAATCTCTGGCCGGGTGGCAGCTGCGGCTTCGGTTCAGACCCTTCAATCCACGCAGGTCCATTACCGATCCTTTCGTCGGGGTCTTTCTCTTGCCACAGCGAGCTCGACGGCGCATATGAGAAGCGTCCGATGGCGTTGCCAAATGTCATCTTCTCGATCTCTCTAATCGGCAGTGTGCCTTCAAACCCGATCAGCCATGGCGCAGCGCCCCACACTTTGCCACCGTAAAGTATTACAATAGCCCATGGAGAGCTGAAGGTCAGAATGAGGGAGATGACGATGAAGACGATGCCTGCGGCCCTTGTGGAGGATAATTGGACAGCGGCCAAGCTAACGCCAAACAGGAACCAAAAGGCACCAGATCGCAAGCCTAAAGCAGCAAAGGTCCGTTTCCAACTTTTTCGGTGGAGGTAAGCGATCCCGGGAATTTCTTTCCAGCGGATTGACGCTCCACGGCATCCATCCAAAATCACCGCAGAGCCTTCACACACACCGGCTACCTGGCAGAGAGGCTCTATGTCCCAGAGATTGGCTCCAAGTTGATCATTCAGGACGAACTTATTGTTAAGGCGGGATCCACCATCAATTGTGTCGTGCTCCGGGAGCATGCACATCATTCTTTCGACGATACGGTCGCTGTCGTTTGCCAACGAGAGCCGGGCCAGGGCTTGAAATTGATTGTCCGTTGGATTTGCGCGGGGTCGATGTCCGAGAAGGCCCATCAGAGCGTATGCAAGATCCGCGTCTGAGAAGCGCTCTGTTCGGCGGGAGGATAGTGCCTCGAGGCCGGTTTTTATGAGCTCCAGGCGCCCCAGGGATAGCGAGCCACTAAAATTCTCGGCAAGCAGACGGCCAGGCTGGTCACCTCTCCAGACCTCGTTGGCGAGGGTGATCTTCGATTTCTCAGTCGAATGGCCGGAAGGCGTACAGAATTTGATCAACTCATTCGGGCAAAGAAGAGCCTCCGGCAGCGTCCACATACGGCCACCCCAGGCTGCAAGCGTCTCAGGTCGGAGGTCTGGCACAACAACCACAAGTTGCCGAGCACCCCGAATCACATCGGAGATGCGGTTGATATCGTCTGACTGCTCCACGCCTTTTTCTTGTGTAATGCACATATGGTCAAGCCAGTACGCTTCTAAACCTGCTTCACGTGTCATACGGCCGGCAACTTCATAGAGTGGTCCGCAGGCCCGACGATCTTCGGGATCAAAGTGCTCTCGAGTATAGCTGATGAAAAGATAGGGAACGTCTGACTTGCTCTCAGAGGAGGGGTCTGGTGCTATAAAAGCTCCACTCTCACGAAGAAAGATGAGGAGACGAGGTCTGAGTTGACGAGTGTATTCTCCAGCGAAATTATACGACTGGCTCCTGTAAGTAGCTTCGCGTGCGGCGTCCGGCTTCGCATCTAGCAATTCATTTCGAGCATACTTTGGGTATTCCCAGCATCGGCCAGGGAAAGCCTTGTAACGTCCAGTAAGAGGAGGCGGGCTACTCATTGGAAAGCTGACCATGAGCAGTAGAAGTGGCGCAGTAATGAGAACCCTGCCAGCAGTTATGGCCCAGTCTGAAGGCGTGTATTCTTCCTTTCCCATAAGCTCCTGCAAGGCCCAAGTTGAAATGCGGAGGAGTTTCGGTGCATTTCCATCAAGCTTCCTTCTTCTCCAATCGCCAGAGGGAACGGAAAGGGCTTCATCTGTAGCTTGGATGAGCGCTCTGGTCGGCTTCCCGTCCGTGGGACTGATGTAGCGCAGGACATCTTTGGGTCTGAATGTCTTTCTGCTCAAAATGTCGCGGTGGGGATAAAGTTGTGAGGTTGTTCTGCCATCGGGAGCAGCACCGATAGCTGGAGCTATGTAGTGCTTCCACTTTGCCCAGCTCCAATGCCGCTCACCGTCGAATTCGGTTGAGATGTCAGTCACCCCAGTGTGCTTTTGCCTTTCGACGTCTGAATGTATATCGACTTCAAAGATAGCCATGGCGGTCGAGAATCCGACAAGGAATAGCGTACAAGTTGGGAAATACTGTGCACAGAACCTTGGCGGAAGTTTTGACCTTGCAGAAAAGCACGCCTCTTATCCCAAGTGAGGGGGTGAAATCACATAGGACGGTAGGCCCCATTTCCCAGCACCTTGCGAGCCTCATGTAGCCCATTCCGCACTGGCACTAGTACAGTATTGGAGAGAAGGTGCACTTGCTAGTCGATGCCTACCAACTTGATTGCTGGCGTCATGGTTCCATTCCGGAGGAGGTGGGGGCCGGCCGCATTGCCTCTACCGTATTCGGGCGCAGACATAGGCCAATCAGGGAGAATTGCTGAAGCAACGCCGAGTCTTTTGGGATGCGCTGGTGACTCCCCTCAACGTCCATGGCAACGTAGGCAAATAAGACGCGGGCTGGATGCGCGCCTTCTGTGATTCGGCGCAGAGCTGAGGATGAATCAGATCATGTTTTGTGGAATATGGCTTGAAAGGAAGGCTGACCTCGGGTCCAGACCTACAAAATCCCAGCCTCGTTCTGATTTTAGTCGAAATCGACCTTCGACTTATGCACACCTCGCACAACTCAGAAAAGTGGCTGGCTTGGCACGTGCTGAATGGCTAGAGCAGCACACCATACTCTGCCTTTTCTCACGAAAAATCGCGCAGTCGCAGCCCCCTTGCGGCTGAACACGAAGATTTTGATTCGTCGACCTCCGCGTAGCCCCACGTGCTCATGTTTTTCCATGCCAACACCAGTGAATTACGCCATACGGTTTAGCGCTCTCGCTTCTAGGCTTGGGTGGGTTCGGAGCCAGGGTGAAGGATAATCCAGACACCAAAGTTAAGGTACCAAACAGCCTCAACTTTTCACAATACCAAGTCTTTCATCAATGTGCTTTGACGATTCAATCAATCTATCATGGCTAAAGACAGATCTGAGGGCCGAGATGTCCACTTTTTTGATGCGCGACACCCAAATGATGCACTCGGTGGCCTTATTTTGAATCCCACAGTCACTCACTCAGAATTCCTTCAAATGCTTGACATCCTCATTATCACGTCTCATCGCTACGATGTATCCTTGAGAGGTTTGGCAGGAGCCAACCTTACACGTTGCAATGAACCGCTCCAACCTGGAGACTATGATCTCAAGCTGGAATCAGCTGAAGGTACCTCATATCTACCTCTTACGTAGTTCTCAAATACCAAAAACAACAGGCACATTATCGATTACTGATGAGGTTCCTGTTACACGAATTACCTCTCACATAGTAACTGGACGAGAGAATACATTTCGTGCCGCGGTTCGTGAACGGGATAAGAAATGTGTGATTACTGGTCTTACCAACAGCAAGAAAAACATAGCCAGAAATGAATGGGATCGTTTCGAAGCTGCTTATGTCTTTCCTTTGGCTTCTGAATCCTTGTTCATTCGTGGCAACCTTCCTAGATGGATCACGCTCAGAGCACCAACGGAGTCGGGGATCAATTCTGTTCAGAACGCACTGCTTCTCAGAGTAGATGTTCATCGACTTTTTGACCAATACTTGATTTCGATCAATCCCGACGTATGTATATTCCGCCGCCCCATCCTAGCAGAGTATGTGGTACTAATATAGTTGACAGAATGACTATAAGATCTTTTGCTTCAGCGATGATCTTGAAGGATGGCACGGGAGACAACTTGATCCAATCTGCCGAGATCGAAATGATATACGGAGTGTTCGGGACAATCTATTGAGGTGGCATTTCCGACAGGCAGTGCTCTCAAATATGAAAGGAGTAGGAGAACCAATATTCGAGAATGACTTCCCTGGTGGAGATATGATGGGTGAGATCCGGAATGGGCCAAAGGCTGCCGAGAGAATGGAGTTTGAGTTGAATTCTCGTTTGTATGGGTATTATTCACCTAAAGAAAGTGACGGTTCGTCAGTGGAAGTCTCTTGAAGAAGCATGACATAAGAGCGTTGCAAAAAGATGGCGCCAAGAGAGAGAGAGAGAGAGAGAGAGAGAGAGTTGAGGGTACTATGGCGGAGGATCCTCTGGCATCAATGATTTCCCGCCCAGTCGGATGTCTCATGCTTAGCTCTTGGAGGTATCCCGTAAACGTTCTCACCGATCCGCGATTCCATTGCCAAACGTGACCTTGTCACGACTATCTGAGCCGCTCTGTCGCGATCCGTTCTTCCGCCGCGGGCGACCGCCGAACCTAGTTGAGGATTACGTGGGAAATTGATGGTTAGCTTTGACACCGGTCGACAAAGTATCGACAGTAAACACCCGGTAGGCGATATGATATGATCTCAGCTAACTCTTGAAGATGGCGATATTCTATATCTCAACGCGAGCTCATTACGCATTCCATTTCCTCCTGTTTAGGCTCCGGTGTCTAACCTTCCCTCTACACACCCCCCGGGCACGCCCGGAACCCTCCACACCTGGACAAGTTCCAACCCAGCCGCTTTCATAATCGCCCTAAATCCATTCTCGGTCCTCTCCTTGCCGCCCATAGTCATCACACACTGATCCAAGACTGCGGCAGGAAAGTCCGCCTCCCCGACCCTCTCTGGGATCACCATGTCCGCGATTAAGACCCTCGAATCAGGCGCCATCGCCTTCGCAAGCCGAGTCAAAATGTCAATGCAGACTGGGTCGGCGTAGTCGTGCATGATCATGCGCATGAAGTATCCTTTCGCTCCTGTTCGTGCTTCTATGTCAGTCGATCTCTCTTATGATCCGGGAGGGATGGGGGGCTGAGCCGTCAGTGCGCACCTTTAACCGGCTGCTCGGATCTGAAATCATGCTCCATTAGCACTAGGTCTGGCGGCAACATCCCGCTACCTTTTGCAATTTTGATAACGTCAGGTACGTCTTGCAAAATACACTTCTTCGCTTCTAACTGCGGATGCTTGTCTAATATCTGCTTCAGACACGCACCATGTCCACCGCCTACGTCTATAAGCTCCACCCTGCCTTCCTCCGTTGTAGCCAATTGGCTAAAGTCGAAATGCCCCACGACGGGGATAGCCATGTCAAGCCCAGAAAGCGCTGTTTGAAAAGTCTGGAGGCGTTCGGGATCCTGTGCCATGATAGTCCAGACAGGCGTGCCGTCCTGTCCAGAGCTCCAGGTGTAGGGGTTGTGAAGTGGGTCGTCGGGTTCGACAGCGTGAGCGAGCTGGTTGCGGGCAGCGAGATACTGGGGAAACTTGGACATGTGGAGGAACCAGTCATCATACCTATGAGAGTTCAGTGGAAGGTGGCTGAGAACGGTGTGGGCGTAGTTGAGGAGACCGAGGCAAAAGTGGGTAGTTACATGGTCTTGAACAGCATTCCTGGCCCGGGGTTCAAAATGTAGGCTTGAGAAAACTTGCTGTGTTTATAGTCTCCGCCGTCACTTCTGGTTTGGTCGAGGAAGCCTGTTGCCACTTGAGCAACGGAATTCAGTCAGCGGATAGATAACCAAAGGGAGTTGTTCTTGCCGAGCACGTCTTGATCCGGACAAAATCGAGGAATCGCTCTGACTCACCTAGTATGCGTGCGAATCGTTCTGTAGAAGGTTCGTTCAGCGCCGCGATATGACTTTATGAGAGAAGACGGGAGGGATATAATCACCTAACAGCGACTCTTGCGCACCCGTCGCTTTCGCTAGATCTTGAAGAGATATAGAGCCCTCAAGTGGGATCTTCTCGAGGACCTTAAGCTTCATGAATGTTCGGATGGCGACCACTTCTGCCATCTGTGGGAAGAGAGGTGCATCAGATATACAGCTGAGAAGCACACCGGATTGATAGACTTGCGTACATTCCGGCCATGATAGTTGGGCATTTGGTCGGGGGAGATCAAGCTCTGCGTAATCTCTTTGGCTTTCTCAAGGACATGAACACGAGACATGTAGCCATTGAGGTCTGGCGAGGCAGAGTATGCTTTTGCAGCATCATTCAGTTCCGCAGCTAGTTTTTGAAGCTCTCCGGGAGATGGTAGTGCCATGTTTGGTGAAATTGAGCAAGAAGAGGATTAAGAATCAAGTTCCCGACAAGGAAGTAATTAAGCTGGAAAAGAAGATATGAAGGAACGCAAGTCAGATGTTACAAATTGCAAAAGCAGGGCAATGTCAATCAGTGTTGTAGTCCCTTCGGCAGCTTCGTTAATCGAGCCTCATGAAAAGCGTTGCATCTGAGTAGAGTTAGCAGGCGGACAAGCGAAGTGGCTCAGCACATGTGTCAAACCCCTCTGTTCGCAATCTTATCTTCTGGTAGTGATGGACGCGGCCGGCTCCCCGCCCCAGTTAGAAGCAGTGCTCAGGGTTGAGGACCGAGGCCAATGCGAGGCTTATGCAGACGTTGGCGCAATGGAGGCCAGTGGGCGTGACGCTTAGGCGCCATAGGTAGAGCCAAAGCCTGAACCTAACATTCGCGACCCACCCCCAACATTGTGCGTTCATCAACGGGTCGGCCTATAGAACCATTTTACACGTTCGTGTATAGGCTGGGCCGATTGTCTTACGGGTTATTTAGTTATGCAAACAAGCCCACCAATAAATTTCAAGGCCTCTGAGGGAAAGCGTAAACTTACGCCCGGGGGTTACCTCTAGAGGTGGCCTTCAGGGGCGTTTAGAGACTGTTCGCGTCAGCGAGGTCACTCTCCACCTAAATAAGCCTCCTCCAGCCTTAGAAAGCTCGTTGTCGACCCTCGAATAGCCTATCGGTCAACCCCTTACTTGTTAGGATAGGCCATTTACACTACAGTATAATCTTACGTATGCTGAGCAATACGCCGACCCTATAACTAACAGGGTAGTTAGTTACCAAACGGGTCGATCACAGTTGGCTAACGGGGATTGTTGGCGATTCGGTCGCAACAGCTCCACAGCGTAACTCAGCTTTCCTCAAAAAATGAACAAATCTTCGGACTTTGTTGTCGAAGTTCCCTTGACTTCCAGAAATTGTTAGAGACCCCAGGATTCGAAAGTGAGATCTCATTCGGCCCCTCACTCAGCTCGCTCTGGAACCCCTTCAACGAAGTCCATTAAGCCCCGCTCTTCGCAATGGAAACCGAGGCCAATTCCAGAACAAGTCTTAGTGGATCAACATCTAATCAGCTAGATGCCCGCATTGAGGCTGACGATAGCTTCGACGACGAGGGATACGCTCAATCGACCTCTACTAGCTACGTCACCACGCTGGCATCTGATATCCGGCGCGGAGTCGAAGAGAATGGCCGACTGTACGCATCCTACGGCAAATACAAGCAAATGATCCCCATGGATGAATCTGAGGTGAGATATTCACCCTGCAACATCTTGCCATTTAATGACCTCATCCGCAATTTCAGCTAGATCGCAACGACCTCCAACACTGCAAGTTCACCCTCCTTCAAGGAGGCCGACTTCACCTCTCCCCCATCAACTCAATGCCGGACAGAATCCTCGACCTTGGAACGGGGTCCGGTATCTGGGCCCTCGATGTTGCAGATAAATACGAGTCAGCCTACGTCATCGGCGCCGACATCGCTCCCGTCCAGCCAAGTTATGTAGCCCCTAACCTACAGTTCGAGGTTGAAGACGTCGAGTCGGACTGGCTCTGGTCGAAAGACAGCTTTGACCTCATCTATGGACGCGAGATGATCCTCTCGATTCGAGACTGGCCCAAACTCATCCGCCAGTCCTTAACCCATCTGAAACCTGGCGGGTACCTCGAACTTGCAGGCTCCGTGCCCCTGTTCGCGTCTGATGACGGCACCCTACCTGAAGGAACAGCATACGTCGAAATGGCGCAAATCTACTTTGATATGGCCGAGCGTATCGGAGCTTCCGGCAAGACACCATTGAAGTGGAAATCGATGCTGGAAGAAGCAGGCTTCGAAGACGTCACAGAGAATATCCTCAAGATCCCAACCAACCCTTGGCCGAAGGATAAAAGGCTGAAGCAGATAGGAGCGTTTGAGGTGGCGCATTTCCGAGACGGGGTCAAGAATGTTTTTGCGAGAGGGTACACACAGGTTCTAGGGGGTGACCCGAATTATTTTGACATTAGGTTTGCCCAGGCAAGGGAGGAGGTGTTGGACCGGAATATGCATAGTTATGTGCCTTTGTGAGTGATCTGCGAGACTTGACAGGTGATGGCATCCGGAGCTGACCGTTTCCGCAGTTATGTAGTTTATGGAAAGAGACCGGAGAAGCTAAGAGATAGTGGATGACTGGAAGTATTAAGCAAGTCTGGAATGAGAGACGTTAGGTTATGGATGGATTGATCCTGGGTGATGAGGCTCCAAGCTTTTTGCGTACGCCACACTCAAAACGATCATTTGCCCAGCCGTCTAAGAGCCCAACCCAAAAGCATTCGAACGGAGTTTAGCAAGCTTCCTTTCTTCAGTTCCGCAAAGGGTCTGGGCGAATATCCTTTGGCACATTTCCCTTCAAGCGAGCGTGCACATTTACGCTCAGCGAATTCCACTCTGAGTAACAACGTCAAGAACCTCTACCACACTAGAAGATTCTGGGCGATCGAAGGAAGCCTTAGGTTTCGATCTCAATCCTGGGTATCGGAGGTACGTAGGGATTGGACTGCTTCGGTCTCTTCGGTCTTTTCGGTCTCTTCAGTCTCTTCGTAGAAGCCACTCTCTTCGAACAGGAGATGCAGAATCATCAGTATCTTCATACGGCTTCAATTTCTCAGCGATAGAATTGTGATTGCACCGGACAGCAACATCATAGGCGGTACTCCCAAACCCGTCCCTAATGCTAGTACTGGGGCCGCTCCGAAGCAAGTACAAGGCGGCGTGCTTTTGACCCATCACAGCGGCAAAGTGAAGCGGAGTGCGTCCATAAAGCAGTGGAATGTTCACGTCGGCCCTTGCTTCGATGAGCGTTTCTACAACCTCTTGGTGGTCCCGATTGAAGGATTTGTTCGTAGATCATCGCATACAGGTCGGGGAGCGTTTTTGGAAGTTGTCCGAGTTCCTGTAGTATATCCGCCTCTATCTTCATTCGCTGAGGGTCACATAGGTTTTGCAACTACAGACTGACCGAGGATTCACACGCGCGACCTTCATGCCATGTGCACCTCTTTTCAACGTCTCCACAATGAGACCTTTCACATTACTCGATACTTGACCACCAAGGAACCTCTTCTTATCAATAAGCTCTTTCTACCTTCCAATCAATGAATGTGTCAATATCTTCACGATTATCTTGTGCGTGGATGTAGAGATTGGGCGAATTACAGAGATGGCAGACAATGCCACCGTCATCGCGACTTGTGACAAAAATTAGCTGATCTGTGCAGAATCTCCTCTAAGCCGTTCATCAACTCATATCTTCGGCTCGGATCGCATTCATCGAGGGCGTCGATAACAATGGTCGCCGGATTCTTGTTGGTAAGAGATAAGATGAGTTGCACACTCTTTTCCAGTGACAACTTTCTGCGACTGAAGCCATTCTCGCGTACCTCGTTGTACTTTATTCGTGCAGGCTCTCTAATCGGGAACTCGGCGCCAACACTGGACAATTGCCTCGCAATACTGCGTAGGATCTCATCTGGATCTGCTCGAAGGGGCTCCGCGTTGTCTCGAGCACAGTAAAAATATGCTATTGGAACTGAATGAATCCCATTGGGGTGATTCTTGATTTCCTCATCTATCACAAGAGATCCCTAGTCGTTAAGGACGTGCCACTACTGATAAAGCGAGGGGTAGTCACGCAAGCTTACTTTTACCCGATCCAGGTATTCCATAAAGCCACAATGTCGCAGAGGTACTGGCCTTCTTCCAATCTAGGAACTCCTTTCCCAAGCATCCACAGGCTCGACTTGTACAGCCGGTCCTTGCGAACATTTGGTGGTGTTGAGGATGTGGCACTGTTGACAACCACTAAATGACCTCCAGACGCTCTGACCGCTGCAAGCCGTCACGGAGATTTGTTAGTTGACCACCAATGCGATAAAGGGGTTTGTCGAGATCAGACAGGATTTTCCGTAAGCGCTCTGTGCATTTCTGCAGATCCATATCCGGGGACTTGAGATTGGAGCTCACCGCTGACCACTCTGTATCAATCCTTCCGAAACTTGCGTTCAGAGCATTGAAATCCCGTAAAAATACCCTGCTGATACTCCAC
>Ga0335072_10003631_pt1 | contig 23145 bp, 21 predicted proteins | sample Lox_Sample_21_FD_206725 | JGI IMG/M metagenome (GOLD analysis project Ga0335072, IMG submission 206725) | Soil microbial communities from Loxahatchee National Wildlife Refuge, Florida, United States - Lox_Sample_2.1 | ecosystem: Environmental > Terrestrial > Soil > Wetlands | place: USA...
TCGCCGCAGCCTTCTTCTTGGCCGGAGCCCGACGCTTGGCAGCCTTGCGAGCTGGTGCCCGCTTCTTGGCGGCCTTCTTGGCAGGAGCCCGACGCTTGGCAGCCTTCTTGGCTGGCGCCCGCTTCTTCGTTGCCTTGCGAGCTGGCGCCCGCTTCTTGGTCGCCTTGCGAGCTGTTGCCCGCTTCTTCGTTGCCTTCCGTGCCGGTGCCCGCTTGACGGCCTTCTTGGCCGGTGCGCGCTTTACTGCCTTTCTTGCCGGGGCCCGCTTTTTAGCGGCCTTTCTGGCCGGAGCCCTTCTTTTCGCGGCTACTGCCACAGGTGCACCTCCCTAGGAGCATGGTCACTGAATAGAGGTGAAGCCTGCGCCACGCCGAGTTCCGAACCTCGTCGTGCGCACTGCCGCACCGGATTCACTGTCATCTGAGACGAATGGCGCTGTTGCAAAGGCGTCATCGACACCACCGCATCACGTCCCTCCGACCCAATTTCCCGTCACATGACGTCGGACCGACACTGTGTCGCACGGTCGCAGACGCGCAGAATCGAAGCCGACAAGCTTCGCTTTGCGCGCTACACACCGTTGTGTCGCGGCACATGTTTGACCCTCCCTCACACATCGGGTACACACATTCTTCTGTTGTCAACACGCTCAGGTCAAGCATTCTTTGTTCGCGACGTCATTTTCGAGTCGTGCACGACCCTCGTTACACGCTCTGTTGACGCGACAAACGGCGTGCAAACTGCACTCGCGCACTGCGCACGACGTTTGATTGTCGTCTCTTTGGGCGATATGTCCCCTGGAATTTTCTGTTCACCAACGCAAACATCGCACGCATGGAACATGCAGTGCATGCGCATGATCGAACACACGATTCGTGCCTGAATTCCACGAGCGCGTTGCGCGAGGTCCACCGTTTTGCGCAACACAGCATCTATGTTGGATATGGCAGGAGTGGGTGGATGTGGGCTGGCGCACAGCGTTCGACGCTGGTGTTGGGTCCGCCGCGCTCTGGGAAGACATCTTCCCTGGTCATCCCCAATATTTTGCTGTCGGACGGTCCCGTCGTCTCCACGTCCACCAAACCTGACGTGATGCACGCGACCGCGCCGTCGCGTGGTCGCGACGGATGGACATTGCTGTACGACCCGAGCGGCGAGATCGACTGTCCGCGCAACGTGGAGCGCGTCGGGTGGTCGCCGCTCACCGGCGCCGGTGAATGGGACGCGGCGGTGGTGACCGCGGACGCCATGGTGAGCTCGAGCCGGCTCAGCGGCGCCCGCGCAGCCGAGCACCACTGGACCGAACGGGCCGGGGCACTCCTTTCGACGCTTCTGCACGCCGCCGCCCTCGACGAGCGCCCCATGCAGGAGGTCCTGCGGTGGATCGACCGGCACGATGCCGCTCCCGCCCTCGACGTCCTTGCGGCCTCCGGGGCGGAATCGGCGGCGACAGACCTGCTCGCAGGCATCGCCGCAACCGATTCCCGTGAGCAGTCAGGAATCTGGTCGACGGCATCAGGCGTCCTTGCCGCGTACCGCACCGCGGGCGCAATGGCGTCGACGACGGCGCCGCCCATCGACCTCGCGTCGTTCTGTGACGGCGCGAACACCCTCTACATCTGTGCCACCGGACGACGGCAGCGCCAGTTCGCTCCCCTCGTCGTCTCGATGCTCGGTGACGTACGCGACGCCGCTTATGCGCGCGCCCGGACCGGTGACGGAGGAGGCCCGCCGACATTGCTGGCGCTCGACGAGGTCGCCAACATCGCGCCGATCCCCGACCTCCCGGCCATGGTGAGCGAAGGGGCCGGGCAGGGCCTGTTGGTCCTGGCGTGCCTGCAGGACCTCTCGCAGGCCCGGGCCCGCTGGGGCACGGCGGCGGACGGGTTTCTCTCGCTCTTCGGCACGACCGTGGTCCTCCAGGGCATCGCGGACACAACCACGCTGCGGGACATCAGCGCCCTGGCGGGACGCCACGAGATCGCTGCGACGACAGTCAGCCGGTCGGTGGGCCGCTGGGGCCGCGTCCATCCGTCCACGTCGGTCGGATCCACCCGCGAGGCGCGGCTGCCCGTTGACGCGATCGCCCGCGGCGAGCGCGGGCATGCGCTCGTGCTCGGCCCCGACAAGAACGTCGCCGACGTGACGCTCACGCCGGCGCACTCGCACGGGCTCTGGCGCGACCTCGTGCCCGCTCAGCAGGTGCGCGAGCCAGCGGGCCGTCGTCGCTGACTAGCGCCCGAGACCGAGCTCGACGGCGACCGGTTCGCGCCGTCCCAAGCGCGCCCTCGCCACCTCGACCTGTCGCAGCGCGGTGAGATGATGCGCCAAGCGCGCTGGGGGCAAGGCAGCCAGTTCGTCACGGCCGACACCCAAGGGCTCCACGGACCGCTGCACGCCCCAGCGTGCTCGATAGTCCTCGATCGCCCGCGCCGCACCCAACCACACGTCGTGTTCGGCCGGGTCGAGCGGCCGCGGCCCGAGCGCGCGCAGATGGTGCGGGCGGGGAAGCGCCTCGCGCCGTTGGTGGAGCGGCTCGGCGACACCGACGGGCGCCCCCGGCACCCAGCGCTCGACCAGGCGATCGAGCGACTCGGCGCCCACACCCTCTCGGGCCCCGCCGGCGAACGCGGCCACGACGTCGCGCCTGCGAGCTCCGCCGTGCGGGGTGACGGACAGTGCGCCAGCGACGCAGTGCTCGTCGAGGGCCCGTCCCCGGCCCGGGCCCCGCCCGTCGGCCTTTAGCCCGAGTCCGACGTGGCCGGCCTGGCGAGCCCGGCGGCCCCAATCCCGCGCCGCGTCGGCGTAGTCGACGCCCGGTCCCTTGGCGGGGCGCGTGGCCGCCCAGGCGACGTGGCGACCCCGGGCGGACCGGGCCCCCGTCTCGTAGACCTGGCGGCGAATGTCGGCACCGCGGGACGAGAACTCGCCGAGCAGTTCGAGCGGGACGCCGGCGATCTCGGGGGTCCGCCCCGGTGGCGGTGCCGTCCAGCGCACACCCAGCGATGCCCCGAGCCCGAGGCGCAATTGGGTTTCGTACACCGCTGACGCGGCCTGGCGGTGCGCGTCGAGCCCGCGCCGGTCGCAGGCCGACCACCGGCCGTCGGCCCCGTGCACGAGGTTCGCCATCACGACGTGGCTGTGCAGATGCGGATCGCCGTTCCGGCTGACGCCGTGGGTGAACTGCGCCGCCAGCATGCCGTCGGTCGGGATCACCACCCGATCGGCGCCGTCCCGCCGGACCGCGGAGACGCCGTGCTGCTCCATATAGGAGACAGCCCCGGCGACCGCGGCGCAGTGCGCGTCGACCACACAGCGCGCCACGTCGGGCCCGCCGAGTGCGAAGAGCACGCTCGCCGACTTGGGCGCGCTGAACGTCAGGTCGAAACCGGCGACACGGATCCGGGGCGAGCCGAGTGGCCGGTCGGTGACGGGATGCCGTCCCGCCATGAGCCGGCGCAGTCCTTCGGGGTCGAATGCACCGTCGAGGCCGACCCAGCGCGCGGGCACCGCCACCGGCAGCTCCCGCCCCAGGTCGGCGAGGTAGTAGTCGACGCGGCCCCGTGCGACCCCGTGGATCCCGAGCACGCCCGGGGAACGGTCGTCAGGCCCGGCGCAGCTCCACCACCGGGATCACCCGTCCCGCCTTCTGCGCGTACTCGGCGAAGGCCGGCTGGCGGGACGCCTGCAGCGCGTAGAGACGGTCCCGTTCGGGGCCGGTGACCGGCACCGCCACCGCCCCGAAGCGCTCGTCGCCCAACTCGACCTCCACGTCTGGATGCGCAACGAGGTTGTAGTACCAGTCCGGGTTCCTCGGGGACCCGCCCTTGGAGGCGATCACGTAGATGCGCCCGTCGTCGAGCAACGCCACCAGCGGCTTGACCCGCTGCGCACCCGACTTGGCGCCCGTCATCGAGACCAGGACGACGGGCGCGTCCCCGAAGGCGGCCACCTTGCCGTGGTTGGCCCGGAACTCCTCGATGACCGCCGCGTTGTAGTCCTGCATGCCCATGGGCGGAACCTAGTAGCGGGCCAGCACGCGCCGCGCTGCGTCCGCGGCCAGACCCGTCAACGAGTCGGGCGCCACCACCCGCGCCTCGGGCCCGAGCTGGAGCAGCAGCCGCTCGAACCACGCCATTCCCGACACGTCCAGCACGACCCCCGACCCGTCGGCCGCCACCGCCCGGACCGGGATCGACTCGGGCACCCATGCCGCGCCCGGTCCCAGGCGCAGCTGCACCTCCACCGCACCGGGTCCCGGTACGAACATCTCCTCGAGGGGCCGGTCCCACCGCCCACCGCTGCCCGAATCGGCGCCCGACACCGCGCCGTCGCCATCGCGCACCGCACTGATCCGGTCCACCCTGAAGCGCCGCATGTCCCCCGCCCGGTGACAGTACGCATCGAGATACCAGTGACCGTCGATCGTCGTGACCTGCACCGGCTCCACGACACGGGTCGTCAGCTCGTCACGCGACCCCGACAGGTAATCGATCGAGACCGCGCGGCCCTCGTCCGCCGCCGCCCGCACCGCGCCCAGTTGTGCCGGCGCGTCCACGTCGAGGCCCACCACCTCACGCGAGCCCAATGCGGCGTCGAGCTTCGCCAGCGCCCGCCGTAGCGCGTCGTCGTCGGAGCCCGGCACCGCCAGCAGCACGCGAGCCGACGCCGCGACGGCGAATCCCTCCGCCGGCGTCAGCCGCCGCGGCCGGGCGTACTCGGCGGGCAGGAACGCCCGCACCGTGTGCTCCGACACCTCGATCTCCATCAGCGTGTCCGGCGTGTACGGCGGCGTCCCGCAGCACGCCGCCAGCTCCAACTCGGACACCAACTCCGCCTCGTCCATGCCGAAGCGCCGCGCCACCTCCGCCGTGGACGCCTCCCCCACCTGCGCCAGCCAGCCGATCACCGCCAGCAGGCGTCGCAACCGACGGCTCGTCTCTGCTCCAGGGGCGGATCTGGACCCGGCCGCCGCGCCGGCGCTGCCCTCATCGGGCGCGGCGGGGACGACCGGATCCGCCGGAAGTGTGTGCGCTTCCTTCGCCACGTCCTCCAACCACGCCACGAGGTCATGGCGGAAGGCCCCCGGTTCGAGGATGGTGGCGTGATCGAGCAGGCCGAGCACCCACGAGCGGATCGCGGTGAACGACGACACGCTCAGCTCGAGCTCCATCGAGCCGTCGTCCGCGCGCGCCACGACCTTGTCCTCCCCGACCTCGTCGACCACCCGGCGGGCCTCGAGCGCGTCGACGCGGATGCGCATCGTGACGGCGTCGTCGCTGTCGGCCTCCCACGGCTCGTCGGGCAGCGCCGCCTTCACGTCCACCTCGACGCCCTCGGGCATCTCGGCGCTGCCGCTGCCCGCGTCGCCCCGCGTGACGTCGCCCTCGATGCGATCGACCCGGAACGTGCGTACGCCCGCCCGCTCGATGTCCCACGCCACGAGATACCAGTGCCCGAAGCGGAACCACAGCCCGACGGGCGCCACGACGCGTACGCCGCCCCCCGACCCGCTCGTCCCGCGGTAGGCGAAGGTCGCCGTCGCGCGCGTGCGCACCGCCTCGAAGAGCTCGACGAGCGCGGCCGACGGGACGAGCGACGCCACCGGCCGGACGTCACCGAGACCCGCCGCGCCCAACTTCAGCAGCGCATCGCGGCCACTAGGATCGCCGAGGTGGACGCCGGCGACGGCGAGGGACAGGGCGACCTGCTCGTCCGGCTCGAGGTCGAGCTCGGGCAGGTAGAAGGACTCACGATCGATCCGGTACCCGTACTGCTCGATCCCCGGCAGCCGCTCGGTCAGGACCGGGATGCCCTCGTCACGCAGGAGCCGCTTGTCACGCTCGAAGGCCTGGCGGCGGGCCGCGTGCTCGGCCGGATAGCCCGGGACCTGCCGGGCGATGGCGTCGAGAGTCAGCGGCTGTTGCGTGTCGAGCAGGACGAGCACGAGGTCGGTGACGCGCTCGAGCCGATCGAGCTTGGGGGGGGCCTCCATCGACCAGAGCCTACGGCGGCGGGCGCGCCATGATCGCCGCCGCCGGGACGCCGTTCGACTGGCACCTCCACCTCGTCTGGCTCCTCGTGTTCCCCGTCGTCGTGGGCGTGTACCTCTGGGGTACGTCGCGAACCCGGCCGGGGACGGACGCCCCGGCGTATCCGGCCACGCTGCGCCAGAAGGCGTGCTTCGTCGGTGGCGTGCTCGTGCTCGTGGCCGCGGTGACGTGGCCGCTGGGCGACCTCGCGGCGCACTGGCTCCTGCTCGCACTGGTGCTCCAACGCTTGCTGCTCACGCTCGTCGTGCCGCCACTGCTCGTCCTCGGGACGCCCCGGTTGCTGATCGCGCGGCTGACACGGCCCGCGCCCGTCGACGCGGTGTTGCGCGTCGCCGTGCAGCCGGCACCGGCCGTGCTCATCGTGACCGTGGTCGCCGTGGCGACGCTGACCACGGGCGCCGTGAGCCTGGCCGCACGCTCCGACGTGGCGCGGGTCTTGATCGAGCTGCTGGTGCTGGCCTCGGGGTTCGTGCTGTGGGCACCGGTGCTCACCGAGCTGCCGGGGGCCCAGCGCCTGTCGGCGCTCGGGCGTGGGGGCTACCTGATCGTCCAGTCGATCGTGCCCAGCTTCCTCTCGATCGTGTGGATCTTCGCCCGGCACTCCCTGTACCCCCCGTATGCACACCGGGGAACGGTCGTCGGCCTCTCGCCGCTGCTGGACCAGCAACTGGCCGGATTCTTGGCCAAGCTCAGCACGATCGCCGTGCTCTGGACGGTGGCGTTCGTGATCATGACAAGGGCCCAGGCACCCGACGTCGCCGGCCGCGACGAGCCGCTCATGTGGTCAGATGTCGAGCGCGAGATCGAGCGGGCGGACCGGCGGGAGCGCCGGCACCCGACGTCGTGATCATGGGGCAGACTGGGGGGACCATGAGCGCAGCGGTGATGCGCCGTGTCCGCGGACAGGCGGACACGGCGAGACGAGCGGCGACGCCGTCTCGGACAAAACTTCCTCAAGCCTGACGTCGCGGGCTCGATCGTCGACGACGCCGGCTTCCGCTCCGGCGAGCTCGTCGTCGAGGTGGGTGCCGGCGCGGGCGCCTTCACGTTCGCGTTGGCGCGCCACGGCGTCGAGGTCGTCGCAATCGAGAAGGACCCGCACTGGGCCGGGCACCTCCGGAGCGAAGCGAGTCGGCGCGGACTCGACAACGTGCGGATCGTGTGCCGCGACCTCCTGGACTTCCGTATGCCGCGTGGGCGGCCCTACCGCGTCGTGGGCTCGCTCCCCTTCGGCGCGACCACGGCCGTCCTGCGCCATCTCTTCGACCTCGGCGCGAGCGCGGGCGCGGGCGCGAACGGAAACGGCCTGACGCGTGCCGACCTCGTCGTCCAGTGGGAGGTGGCGCGCAAACGCGCCGCGACCCCGCCCACCACGCTGCTGTCGACGACGTGGGCGCCGTGGTGGTGTTTCGACGTCGTGCGGCGCATCCCCGCCTCGTCGTTCCGGCCTGTGCCGGCCGTCGACGCCGGCGTACTCCGCGTCACGCGCCGTCGTCCGCCCCTGCTCCCCGAGCAGATGGCGGACGCCTATGCAGACTTTGTCCGCCGGGAGTGGAAGTAGCGTTTCCCCCTTGTATGGAGGAGACGTGGACGGTGCCCGGCGTCTACCTCCTGACCGAGGGGCCCGACGGCACGGTCGCCGTCCCCCACTTGACCTTGAGCCTGATCGACAGCGGGCTCGCGCTCGACAAGGCGGACGGCGAGCACGTGTGGACCAGCCCGTGGTCCGAGCTCGAGGAGATGTCGCCGGTCGAACGGTCCGAACTGCCCGACGGCCGTCAGGGCGTCGTCATCGTCGTCGCCGAGCGCGACGGCAAGCAGCACCGCTTCGTGCTCGCCAGCGACGATCCCGCCGCGACCGAGGCGTACGTGCGAGGGCGGGCGGCCGCCCACGGCGTGCGCACCAACCGGCCTGCCCGCGCCGTCTCGAGGGTCTTGACTGCGCTCATCGTCCTCGCGGCGGCCGCCACGCTGACGGTGCTCCTGCTCTCGGCGGCGCACGTCATCCGGTTCTGAGCGGGCGCGCAAGGGCACCTACAAGAAGAAAGAACAGTGTCGGGGCGACGCGCGTCCGCGCAGTCGTCGCCGTCAGGCCAGCGACGCGCTCCGCAGCTCGTCGAGCGACAGTTCCGCCGTCTGGTTCCCGCCGCACTGCGGGCAGTGCTCGACGTGGCGCCACGAGCGGAGCAATCGCGTGCCCTCGGGGTTCAACAGCACGACGAAGGACTCGGAGATCGGGTCGATCTCGAGGCCGTAGTAGGCCCGCCACGCGGTCGTTGCAGCGTGGGCGTCGAGCGCCAAGCCCTTCAAGACGCGACGGAAGCGCATCTTGTCGGTGTCGAAGATCCACGTGCTGTGGCAGGACTCGAGCACAAACAGTGAGTCGTCCGTGGGGGGGACCACGTCGCTGATCATGCCCGATCCTTTACCGAGTTCGGCGTCGAAAGCACCTCAGGACCGTTACAAATGAATGACAATTTGTATTTCTCCTGGTGAACCCCTATTGAGGACCGGCATCGTGCTTCCGACCGACGACGAGCTCCCGTTTCGTGGAGAGCTGTCGCAGGACGGCGCACAGGACGATACGACTGTCCGCCGGATCGATCACCTGGTCTACCAGACCCCGCTCCGAGGCCGGCCATGGATTCAGATAGGTGTCCTCGTAGGCCAGCTCTTGGTCGGCCCGGGCCCCGGGCTCCAACCCCCGGTACAGGATCTGCACCGCCCCCGAGGCCCCCATGACCGCCACCTCGGCCCCCGGCCAGGCCAGGCAGATGTCGTTGCCGACGCCGCGTGAGTCCATGACGATGTAGGCCCCGCCGAACGCCTTGCGCAGGATGAGGCAGAGCCTCGGCACGGTGGCCTGGGCGTAGGCGAAGGCCAGCTCGGCCCCGTGGCGGATCATCCCCCGCCACTCGAGGTCCTTCCCGGGCAGGAAGCCGGGCGTGTCCACCAGGCTCACGATCGGGAGGTTGAAGGCGTCGCAGAGGCGGACGAAGCGGGCCGCCTTCTGCGAGGCGGCGATGTCGAGTGTCCCGGCCAAGATCCGCGGCTGGTTCGCCACGAAGCCGACCGGCATCCCGCCGAGGCGGGCGAACGCCGTCACGATCTGCCCGGCCCAGCGCGGCCACAGCTCCCGGAATTCCCCGTCGTCGCACAGCGAGCGCACCACGTCGCGCGCGTCGTAGGTCGCGGCTTTGCGGTCCGGGATCACGCCGCGCAGCTCCGGCGTCGAGCGCAGCACCGAGTCGCTGACCGGCGCCAGCGGCGGGATCTCGTCGGTGCTCGAGGGCAGGTACTCGAGCAGTTCGGCCACCGCGCCGTCGACGTCGTCGGATTCGACGGCGCACAGGCCGCTCGCCGTCGCGTGCGCCGCGGTCCCGCCCAGCTCGCCGAGCCCGACCTGCATGCCGGTGAACTCCGCCACCATCTGCGGCCCTGACACGAAGGCGACCGCGTCCGCGTTCATCACGACGATGTCGGCGAGGCCGAGCAACAGCGCCGGCCCGGACACGACAGGCCCCGTCGCCGCGGCGATGACGGGGACCTGCCCGCTGCAGCGCGAGATCGCCGCGGCCGCCCGCCCCCATCCGTGCAGTGCCGCCACCCCGTCGTGGACGTCGGCGCCACTCGATGCGACGAAGAACACGAACGGCATCCCCAGGTTCCGGGCCTGGTCCGCCGCCTCGGCCAGCCGCACCCCGTCGGCGTGGGTGATGGCGCCCCGGTGCATCGAGCCGAGCGCCCGGCAGATGACGGCGTTGCGCCCGCCGATGCGCCCGACGACCGACGTGACGGCGCCGACGATCCCCTTGCCGACGTCGACATCGGAGACGGTCGTCATCGACCGCTGAATGTAGACTGTTCTCCCCTCGATGGCGCCCACATCGCCGCCGACCAACGCCGAGCTCGCCCGCCTCTCCGACACCGAATTGATGGAGGAGGCCGCCGCGACGTCCCGGGCCCTCGCCTCCCTGGCGGGACGCTTCGTCCTGCTCACCGCGGAACTCGACCGGCGTCAGGGCTGGCGTGCCGAGGGTGCGACCTCGCTCGAGTCCTGGATGGTCGAGCGCTGCGGGCTCGCCCCCTCGAGCGCGCGGGCCTACGCCAAGACGGGCGAGCGCCTCTTCGACCTGCCCCACCTGGCGTCGGCGCTGTGCGACGGGTCGCTCAGCTTCGACAAGGTGCGCGTCGCCGCGGCCACCGCCGGGCCGCGCACCGACGCCACCGTGACCGAGGTCGCCAAGGAGTCCTCCGTACGCGAGCTGGCCGAGCTCGCCCGCTCCCGGCGCGGCACGAACGAAAGAGACGCCCAAGATCAGCACGCGTCGCGCGCGCTGCGCTTTAACGACGCGTGCCGCACCGTGTCGGCCCAGCTTCCCGAGGAGTCCTACGCCGCCGTCCGCGCCCGTCTCGAGAACGCGGCCAAGGCGTACCCGGCTGACGGCGAGACCGGTTGGGACCAACGGCTCGCCGACGCCTTCGTCGAGGTCGTGACGAGCGGTCGGTCAGGCCGCGGCCGCGACGGCGCCGTCCAGGCGCCGGGCGCGTACGTCGTCGTGGCCCACACGCCGCTCACCACCCTCGTCGACGACGACTCCACCCTCTGCGCTGAACTCGAGCGAGGCGGGCTGATCAGCGCGGAGACGGTGCGACGTCTCGCCTGCGACGCCACCATCGTCCTGGCCGTCGACGACGACGTGGGCCACACCATGTACGAGGGCCGGGCCACGCGGGACCCGACCGACACCCAGCGCCGTGAGCTGTGGCGACGAGACCGGCACTGCCGCTTCCCTGGTTGCCCCAACGCGACGTTCACCAACGCGCACCATCTCGACCCGTGGACGCCCTCGGGGCATACCGACCTGCCCAATCTGGTGCTGCTGTGCGCCCATCACCACCATCGGGTCCATTCGAAGGAGTGGCGGGTGGAGGGCGATGCCAACGCCGAGCTGCGCTTCGTCGGCCCGAGCGGCCGGGTGATGGTGTCGCGGCCGTCGCCGCTGTGGACCCGGGTGAGCCGGCCCCGCCCCGACTGATCCGTCAGATGTGGTTGGTCTCGGCCCGCCGCCAGGGCCCAGATCGACCACCTGACTTCTCCCAGAGCGCCAGATGCTCGACGGTCATCGTCCGGTCCGACGACTTACACATGTCGTAGACGGTGAGGGCCGCCACCGAACAGGCGGTCATGGCCTCCATCTCGACCCCGGTCCGGTCGACGGTCTCGACCTGGGCCTCGACCTCGACGTAGTCGTCACCGATCGAGAAGTTGATCCCGATCGAGCCGACCAGGACGGGGTGGCACATCGGGATGAGCTCGGCCGTCCGTTTCGCCGCCTGGATCCCCGCGATCCGTGCCGCTGCCAGCACATCTCCCTTGGTGATGGCGTTGTTGGCCACCTTGGTCGTGGTCTCGGGGAGCATGGAGACCCGGCAGCGGGCGAGCGCCCGGCGGTGTGTGGGCTCCCGGGGCGTGACGTCGACCATGCGGGCTCCGCCCAGCGGGTCGAGATTGGCCAGCATGCGGTCGGACACGAGGAAGGAGTCTACGACCTGGGAGGACCGTCGACCGTCGTCACGACGGGTAGACTTGGCAGTCGAAGGCGGTGAGTGCCAATGGACGGAGGGATCCTGTGCCGACCTACGAATACACGTGCACGACGTGCGGCCATGACCTCGAGGCCGTCCAGAAATTCTCAGACGACCCGCTGACCGAGTGCCCCGAGTGCGGCGGCCCCCTGCGCAAGGTCTACGGCGCCGTCGGCATCGTGCTGAAGGGCAGCGGCTTCTATAAGACGGACTCCCGGGCCGCGGCCAACGGAAACGGCAACAGCAACGGCAAGCGGTCCTCCGACAGCGATTCCAAGGGCAGTGATTCGTCGTCGAGCGAGAAGAGCGACTCGTCGGCCTCGAAGAGCAGCGACGCGAAGAGCGGTGACGCGAAGGGCAGCGATTCGAAGGGCAGCGGCGGCAAGGAAGCCAAGCCGGCCGCCTCCACGACGAGCTCGAGCTGATCAGTCTCCGCTGAGGGTCATGTCGGCGATGGCCAGGGTCTGGCCCGCCGCCACGCCCGGGAGCCAGCGCAGGTCGCCCCCGATCTCGACCACCGACTGGAGCATGCGCTGGAGCGTGGACGCCACCGTGACCTCGCGCACGGGCTGACCAAGCGTCCCGCCCTCGATCAGCAGCCCCTCCGCCCCCACCGAGAAGTCCCCGCTCACGGGGTTCACGCCTGAGTGGACGCCGGTCACTGACTGGACGTAGAGGCCCTCGCCGACCGACGCCAGGATCTCCTCCTGGCTCTTGGTCCCCGGCGCCAACACGAGCGCACGACACCCGGCCGACGGGGTGCCCGCGAAGCCGCCCCGCACGGCGGACCCCGTCGACACCGCCCCGGCACGTCGGGCCGAGACCGTGTCGAAGACGAACATGCGCAGCACGCCGTCGGCGATGAGGACGTTGCGCCGGCAGGCGAGACCCTCGCCGTCGTGCGTCGCGGCGCCGTAGGCGCGGGGGTCGGTCGGGTCGTCGACCAGGGTCACCGCCGGCGCGGCGACGATCTCGCCGACCCGTCCCGCGAAGAACGAGCGTCCCTTGACCAACGCCTCGCCCGAGAGTGCCGAGGCCACGATGCCCAACAGCGTCGACGCCACCCGAGGGTCGAACACGACCGTGCAGTGGGTCGAACGCGTCTTCTGGGAGCCGAGCATGCGCGTGGCCCGCAGCACGGCGTCGTCCATCGCTTCGTCCGGCACCAACTCGCCGGGCCCGCGCCCGACGCTGAACCCGGTGCCGGTCTGGGTGTCGGTGCCCTCGCCGGCGATCGCGTCGACCGAGAGGAACGCATTCGTGCGGCGGCGGTAGGACGTGATCCCCGTCGTCGTGACGAGCGCGACCTCGCCGCGGCTGTCGGCGTAGTCCGCCGAAGACACCTGGCGCACCCGCGGGTCAGCCGCACGTGTCGCCCGCTCGAGCTCGAGCGCCAGGGCCACCTTCTTCTCCATCGGGGTCGACGCCACACCGTCGTCCCACAGGTCGAGCTCCACGGCGGCCACACCGTCGGGCTCGGCCAGGACCACGTCGGGATCGGGCGTCGCGAAGCGCGCGTTGTCGCGTGCGTCGGCCAGCGTCGCCTCCACCACGGCGGGGTCGAGCGAGCCCGCCCAGGCGAAGCCGACCTGGCTGCCACTGCCCCCGGGATCAGCGGTGAGCACGCGGATCCCGACGCCGGAGGAATCGGCGGACGTCAGCGACTCGACCTCTCCCTCGTAGGCGCGCACCTCGGTGTCGGTGCCGCGGGTGACGTAGACCTCCATGCCCTCGCCCGGGCGCGCCTGGGCGACGACGGCGTTGGCGAGCCCGAGCAGGTCGCTCTCTGTCGTGGTGGCGGTCACGCCGTGCCGCCGAGCGTCACGCCGGTGATGCGCAGCGTCGCCTGCCCGCAGCCGACAGGCACGCTCTGCCCGTCCTTGCCGCAGGTCCCGGGCGTCATGTCGAAGTCGGTCGCCACGGCGTCGATGCGACGCAGCACCTCGGGCCCGTTCCCGATTAGGTTGGCGTCGCGCAGCGGCTCGGTGATGCGGCCGTTCTCGATCAGGTACGCCTCGGTGGTGCCGAAGACGAAGTCGCCGGTGGCGGTGTTGACCTGACCGCCGCCGAGCTTCTTCACGTAGACGCCGTGGGGGGTCTGGGCGATGATCTCGTCGGGGTCCTCGGCCCCGGCGAGCAGGTACGTGTTGGTCATGCGCACCATCGGCAGGTGCTGGTAGCTCTGCCGGCGGCCGTTGCCCGACGACGCGCGTCCCTCCTTGCGCGCCCGGAGCCAGTCCCACATGTAGTCGGTGAGGACGCCGTTCTCGATGAGCACGTTGCGGGCAGGCAGGTGGCCTTCGTCGTCGATGGCGAAGTTGCCCCACTCCCCCACCACGGTGCCGTCGTCGACGAGCGTCACGAGTGGGCTGGCGACGAGCTCGCCGACGCGGCCGGTGTAGACGGACGCGTCCTTCACGATGTGGTCGGCCTCGAGCCCGTGCCCGCACGCCTCGTGGAACAAGATGCCGCCGCTGCCGCCGGCGAGCACGATGGGCACCTCGCCCGATGGCGCGGGCCGCGCCGACAGTTTGGTCAGCGCGCGCTGCGCCGCCACGCGGGCGATGTCCTCGACGGGGTAGCGCTCGAAGATCTCGAAGCCTTCGGTCCGGGCCAGTGACTCGTGCCCGGTCTGCATCCCGGTGTCGCCGTTGGCCACACACGCCACGCTGAAGCGCGTCCGGATCTGGTCGTCCTGGGCGAACAGCCCGTCGGAGTTGGCGACGAGCACCCGCCGGCGACTGTCGCCGCAGCCGACCTGCACCTGGGTGATGGCGTCACCGGCCGCCCGGGCCGCGTCGTCGGCCCGGGTCAGCAGTTCGAGCTTGCGCGCCTTGTCGATGGTGTCCGGCGGCGTGCGGTCGCCCCGGCCGTGGGCCGAGACCGGCTCGAGCGCCACCGTGCGCGTCCCCGGACCGCCCGAGCGGGCGACGGCCGCCGCGGCCTTGGCGGCGGCGACCAGCCCGGACTCGCTGAGGTCGGCCGTATGGGCGAAGCCGGTCGTCTCGCCGTCGACGACGCGGATCCCTGCCCCCCGGTTGCGACCGGAGGACAGTTCCTCCACCTTGCGGTCGTCGAGCATGGCACCGGAGGTCGAGGCGTCCTCGGCGAAGACCTCGGCCATGTCACCTCCCCCCGCCAGCGCGGTGGAGAGGACGCGTTCGAGCACGTCAGAGTCAATGAGGGCTGTCTCGGGCACGGCGGTATCGTAATCGTCGTGTCCACCGAATCGACCGCCGCCACCGCCGCGGGACACGGGCCGCACGCGGGCTTGAGCGCGCAGCTCGAGCTCACCGTCGGCGGCCAGGACACGGCGGAGCACTTCGCGACCGGTGACGTCCCGGTGCTTGCCACGCCCCGCCTCATCGCGCTGTGCGAGGAGGCCACCTGCCGCGCCACCGACGGCCACCTCACCGAGACCCAGTCGAGCGTCGCGACGCGGGTGCAGTTCGACCACCTGGCACCGGTCGGCGTTGGCTCGGTCGTCCTGGCCGAGGCGACGCTGGTCAAGGTCGAAGGCCGCCGGCTCATCTTCACGGTGTCCGCCGCCCGCCTCGAAGGCGACGGCGGCGGACTGGTCGGCGCGGGCCGCGTGACGCGGGTCGTGGTCGACCGGGCGGCGTTCCTCGGGAAGGCCGGACTCACGCCCTGAGCGAGACGCGCAGGCTCCTGGCCGGGGCAGGACCCGTGGTCGCCGCGTTCGCGACCTTCGGCCTGTTCTGGGGCAGCTGGGCCGTGATGCTCTTCAACATCCAGCACGCCTTCGGCCTGAACGACGCGCAGCTCGGCGTGCTGCTCGCCGTCGCCATCGCCGTCGCCGGCGCGTCGAGCGCGGTCATGGCGCACCTCGCCGACCGGGTCGGCGCGCGGCGGTTGCTCTGGATCGCGCTCTTCGCCTGGGCGGTGCTCCTGTGCGTCCTGGCGCTCATGGAGGAAAAGTGGGCCTTCGCCGTCGTGCTCGTCCTGACCGAGGTCGCGGGCGGGTCGATCGACACCGCCATGAACGCCGAGGCCTCGCACCGCCTCGTCGAGCACCCCGCCGTCCTCGTGCGCCTGCACGCCCTCTTCAACAGCGGCGCGCTCGTCGGCGCCGCCATCGCCGCCCTCGTCATCCACGCGGGCGTGTCCTGGCGCTGGATCTGGCCCGGCGTCGCCGTCGTCGCCCTGGCGGTCGGGGCGTGGGCCGCCGCCACCGATCCCGGCAGGTCCGTCGCGGCGGGCGCGACCACGTCCCCCGACGGTGAATTGGCGACGTCGCACCCGTTCCGGCGCCTGCGGCGCGACGGGCTGGTGCTCTTGCTGTTCATCTTCGCGCTGGCCGAGATCACCGAGGGCGGCGTCGACACGTGGGGCGTGCTCTACCTGCGCAACCATCTGGCGGCGGGGGTGTTGCTCGGCGCCGGGGCGTACGTCGTGGGCCAGGCGGTCGCGGCCACGACCAGGGGCGCGGGCGGACCGGTGCTCGGCCGCCTCTCCAGCCGCCACGCGCTCATCGTCGGCGGGTGCGTCGCCGGCGGCGGCATCCTCCTCGAGTCGCTGACGTCGCTCTCGGGGCTCGCCGCCGTCGGGCTCGCGCTCGGGGCCGGCGGTGCGTCCCTGTTCTGGCCCCTCGTCATGAGCACGGTGTCCAAGATGGCGAGCCAAGTGGTCAGCGCCGTCGGTGCCTTCACCGCGGCGGGCTACGTGGGCTGGGTCGCCGGCGCGCCGATCGTCGGCTGGGTCTCCGAATCGCTCGGGCCGGCGCACGGGTTGCAGGTCCTGGCGCTGGCGTCCTTCGGCGTCGCCGGATGCACCCTGCTCAGCACGGGGCGGCGCCCGGCGGCCCGTCGCGCAGGGGTCGCCGGCGTAGCGCGGGGTAGCGTGGACCGACTGCCATGATCCTGCACAGCATCGAGACACCCGCCGATGTCAAGGGCCTGAGCTACGAAGAGCTCGACGAGCTGTGCTCGGAGATCCGGTCCTTCATCGTCGACACGGTGACGACGACGGGCGGCCATCTCGGGTCGAACCTGGGCGCGGTCGAGCTGACGCTGGCCCTGCACCGTGTCTTCGACTCGCCCCGCGACGTCGTGTTGTGGGACACGGGGCACCAGGCCTACGTGCACAAGCTGCTGACGGGGCGGCGCTACGGCTTCAAGAACCTGCGCTCGGCCGGCGGGATGAGCGGCTACCCCAACCGGTCCGAGTCCGAGCACGACTGGATCGAGAACAGCCACGCCTCGACGGCGTTGTCGTACGCGCACGGGATCGCCTCGGGCTTCGCCGTGCGGGGCGTTGGTGCCGACCGCCGCGTCGTGGCCGTGGTGGGCGACGGCGCGCTGACCGGCGGGATGGCCTACGAGGCCCTGAACAACCTGGGTCATTCCCGGCGCAAGGTCGTCATCGTCTTGAACGACAACGGGCGCTCGTACGCCCCGACGGTGTCGCAGCTGTCGCAGTCGCTGACGACGCTGCGCCTGAACCCGACCTACACGGCGGCCCGGGAGCGGTTGCGGCTGCGGCTGCGCGAGCTGCCGGCGTTCGGCGAGCTGGCCTACTCCTCGGTGCACTCGCTGACCAGCGCCCTGCGTGACATGGTCTCGCCGCACACCTTTTTCGAGGCGCTCGGCGTGCGCTACGCGGGGCCGATCGACGGGCACGACATCGAGCATATGGAGCAGGCGTTCACGCACGCCGCCGAGTGGGACGGGCCCATCGTCGTGCACGTGCTGACGCAGAAGGGCCGCGGCTACGCGCCCGCCGAAGAGGACGAGGTGCAGCGGCTCCACGACGTCAAGGCGACGCCGCCGGTGGCGCTGGAGAACACGGTCGGAAGCTCGGCCGGGCTGGCGGTCGGCGGCTCGGCCGGCTCGGACAGCGGCGGGGTCGCCTCGCCGGGATCGGTGCCGGAGTCGGCCGCCGTGGACGAGGCGGTGCCGCGGGCGGCGACGTACACCGACGCCTTCTCGCGCGCGCTGCTCGCGGTGGCCGAGGAGGACCCCCGGATCGTGGCACTGACGGCTGCGATGCCCGGGCCGACCGGCTTGCTCGCCTTCCAGGCCCGCTACCCCGACCGCTTCTTCGACGTCGGGATCGCCGAGCAGCACGAGGCGACGTCGGCCGCCGGCATGGCGATGGCGGGGTTGCGCCCCGTGGTCGCGGTCTACTCGACGTTCTTCTCCCGCGCCTTCGACCAGGCGAACCTCGACGTGGGGCTGCACGGCTGCCCCGTCGTCTTCGTGCTCGACCGGGCGGGGATCACCGGCGACGACGGGCCGTCGCACCACGGCGTGCTCGACATGGCGCTCGCGCTGTCGATCCCGGGCCTGACGGTGTTCGCGCCGTCGACGGCCGAAGAGGTGGAACCGATGCTGCGGGCGGCCCTGGCACTGCCCGGGCCCTCGACCATCCGCCTCCCGAAGACCGCCCCGCGCCACGGTGCCCCGGGCGACGTCGGCGGGGCTCTCGAGGCCCGCCAACTGCGCCGGGGCGACGGATCGGTCTGCTTCCTCGGTGTGGGCAAGCTGGTCGGCCCGTGCCTCGATGCCGCCGCCGAGCTCGCGGCCGAGGGGATCGACGCCACCGTGTGGGACGTGCGGGTGGTCAGCCCGCCTGACGTCGCGATGCTCGCCGAAGCCGCCCGGCACTCCTTGGTCGTGACCGCCGAGGACGGGGTGCGCCACGGGGGCGCCGGCGCGTTCCTCATCGACGCGATGGCGGCGCAGGTGGAGTCGGACGGGCTCGCGGTGCCGCGCACCCGTGTCCTCGGGATCCCCCGCCAGTTCCTGGCGCAGGGGAAGGCCGACGACATCCTCGCCAGCCTCGGGTTGGACGCGGCAGGGATCGCCGAGAGCGTCCGGCGGGCGGGGATCGTGCCGGCCGTCGCGCCGACCCCGACGTCGGCGGCGGACACCGACCCGCCGCGCTGAACCGGCAGAGCCGAACCGTCCTTCGTTACTGCAGGTTGGCGCCGTTCTGCCGTACGAAGTCGTTGACGGCGTAGTAGGCCTCGATCGACTCCCCCGCGTCGCCCCAGAACCCTTCTTGGATGTCGTGGGCCATCTGGTCCTTGCCGACGTAGTGGTTGTTCACGTCGGTGATCTCGAGCTCGCCACGGCCGGACGGGACGAGGTCGCCGATGATGTCGAACACGCCCGCCTCGTAGCAGTAGATACCCGTGACGCAGTAGTGCGACGCAGGCTTCTCGGGCTTCTCTTCGATGTGGACCACCCGACCGTTGTCACCGAACACCGGCACGCCGAGATGGCGAAGGTGCTCGGGCTCGGTCACTTCGGAGAGGAGGATGCGGGCGCCGGTGGGGTCGGCACAGAACGCGTCGACCATGGGCTTGATGGAGCGCTCGACGATGTTGTCCGCCAGCATCACGAGCACCGGGCCGCCTTCGGCGAAGCGCGAAGCGAGGCCGAGCGCCTCGGCAATCCCTCCCGCCTTCTCCTGGTAGGCGTACGAGAGCTGCTTGATGCCGTACTCGTGCCCGTTGCCCAATAGGCGCAGGAATTCCCCGGCGTGGGTGCCCCCGGTCACGAGCATGATCTCGTCGATGCCGCTGGAGACGACCGCCTCGATCGACCACGCGATCATGGGCCGGTCGTAGATCGGCAGCAGGTGCTTGTTGGTGATCCGGGTCAAGGGATAGAGACGCGACCCCGTGCCACCGGCAAGGATCACACCCTTCATCGCGTCGCTCCCGCCGGTCGCATGGCGCGTTTCTAGTCGAACAGCAGTACGCCGCGCGCCACGCGGCCCGCGTGCATCTCCTCGACCACTTCACCGAAGCGCTCCAACGGCCGGGTCAGTGAGACCAGCTCGTCAAGCATGAGCAGCCCCGATTGGTAGAGGTCGACCATGAGCGGGATGTCGTGGTGCGGCCGAGCGGAGCCGTAGCGGCAGCCGAGGAGCCCCCGGTCGACGTAGGCGAGCGCGTTGACGTCCACGGGTACCTCGGTGCCCCGCGGGGGAATGCCGATCGCGACGGCGTTGCCACCCCAGTCGAGGCAGTCGAGCGCGCTGCGCAGCACCGACGCGTGGCCGACGCAATCGAAGGCCCACGTCACCCCGCCCAGCGGGAACAGCGCCCCGGCAGCGGACTCCCGGTTGGCCGGGGTCAGCTCCCGCACCGCGGCCGCGGCGTCGCCGGCGCTGGCGTCGACGAAGTGCGTGGAGCCGAACTGTCGTCCCAATTCCTCCTTGGCAGCGACCGTGTCGACGGCGATGATGCGCGTCGCTCCCGCGATCCGCAGTCCCTGGATCACGTTGAGACCGACACCACCGACGCCGAAGACCGCAGCGGTCTCGCCCGGGCGCACCTTGGCCCGGTTGAGCACCGCGCCGACGCCGGTCAAGACGCCGCAGCCGATCAGGCAGGCCGACGACAGCGGGACGTCCTTGGGGATGCGGACCGCCTGCACCTCGCTGACGATCGTCACTTCGGAGAAGACGGACGCGGCGGCGAAGTTCGATGCGGGCTCTCCGTTGACCGTGAACGGCGTCGAGATGTTCCCGAGCGAGCTCTTGCACATGGTGGGATGACCCGTGCTGCAGGCCCGGCACGCTCCGCAACTGGCCAACGTTGCAATCACGACGTGGTCGCCCGGCTTGACCGACCGTACGGCGTCCCCGACGGCTTCGACGACGCCCGCCCCTTCGTGGCCGAGGACGGCCGGCGCCGGGAAGGGGATCGTGCCGTTGATGACGGACAAGTCCGAGTGGCACACACCGGCCGCCTGCATGCGCACCTGGACCTCGTTGGGTCCCGGCGCGCGTACCTCGAGGGTGTCGGTGACCTCGACACCCTCTCCCGTGTAGACGATGCCTCGCACTTACTTGCTCCTCTCACTGGTGACGACGTGGTCCGCGCCCAGTTGGTGCCGCTGACGCAGCTCGCGCTTGAGCACCTTTCCGCTGGCGTTGACCGGCAGCTCGTCGACGAGCACCACGCCGCGGGGGACTTTGTAGTTGGCCATGACCTCTCGTGACCAACCGAGGATCGCGCGGCCGAGCTGGTCGGGGTCGACGCCCGCCGATGCCGGCACGACGTAGGCGCACCCGACCTCGCCCATTCGCTCGTCCGGCACGCCGACGACCGCCACCTGCGCCACGCCCTCGTGGCCCCGCAAGATGGCCTCGATCTCGGCCGGGTATGCGTTGAAACCGCCGACGACGTACATGTCCTTCACCCGGTCGGTGATGGTCACGTTGCCGTCCGCGTCCATGACGCCGATGTCGCCGGTGTGCAGCCACCCGTCGGCGTCGATGGCCTCGGCGGTCGCCTCCTCGTTGCCCCAGTACCCCGACATGACGGTGTAGCCGCGGACCACGATCTCGCCGGGCTGGCCGGGCGGTACCGCCTCGCCCGCCGCGACGGCGCGCACCTCGAGGCCCGGGATGGCGCGCCCTGATGTGCCCGCGATGACCTCGGGCGGGTCGCTGCGCCGGCACATCGTGACGGTCCCGCAGGACTCGGTCAGCCCGTAGGCGGTGAGGACGGTGTCGAAACCGAGCTCCGAACGCATGGCGTGGACCAGTTCGACCGGCACGACGGCGGCGCCGGTTACCCCGAGTCGCAACGACGACAAGTCGTGCGACGCACGTCCCGGATCCGCCAGCAGCGTCTGGTACAGGGTGGGTGGGCCAGGCAGCACGCTGATCCGCTCCGCCGGGATGCGCTTCATGACCGCGGCAGCGTCGAAGACGGGCTCGGGCACAACCGTGGCGCCCGCCATCAGGCAGGCCAGGATGCCCGCCTTGTACCCGAAGGTATGAAAGAAGGGGTTGACGACGAGATAGCGGTCTGTTGCCGTGAGCCCCACGATCGAGGACCACGTGCCGAAGGTGCGCAGCGTCTGCGCGTGCGTGGTGGCGGCTCCCTTCGGATAGCCGGTCGTGCCCGAGGTGAAGATGATGTCCGAGGTGTCCTCGGGGATCACTGCCGCCGCCCGGGCCGCGGTCTCGGTGGGGTCCACTACGTCTCCGCCCTCGAGAAACGCCGGCAGGCCGAGTGAGGGCGCGCCGCTGACGGCAGTCGAAGGCGGGGCATCGTCCTTCAAGAGCACGATGCGCTCGAGCGCACCGGTGTCCTCTCCGTCGAGCATCGCGGGGTAGTCGAAGCCGAGGAAGCCGCGCACGGTGACCAATGTCGTGGCGCCTGAGGTGCGCAGGATGTAGGCGGCTTCGCCACCTTTGAACCGCGTGTTCAAGGGGACGAGCACCCCGCCGGCGCGCAACAGCCCGAGCGCCGCCAGCATCCACTCGGCGCAGTTCGGCGCCCAGAGCGCGACACGATCGTGGGCGCGCACGCCGGCCGCCACGAAGCCCCGGGCGTAGCGGTCGACTTCGGGGGCCAGCTGGGCGTAGGTCAGGCGCACGGACCCGTCGACGAGGGCCTCGGTCGGGCCGTGACGCTGCGCCGCGTCGTCGACCAGCCGCGGCACGGTCCCCCAGATCACGTCTGCCCGTGGGTCCTCTTGCTCGGGCGGCGCGCCGCCGATGCCGCTCATGGGTGCTGGCTGCTCACCGAGATCACCTCACCCGACAGGTACGACGAGTAGTCGCTCGCCAGGAACACGATGACGTTCGCCACCTCCCACGTCTCGGCGCCCCGTCCGAACAGCTCCCGGCGGCGCAGCACAGCCAGGTCCTCGTCGGGGATGGCTCGGTTTAAGAAGGGATGCTCGGCGAGGCTGGGCGACACCGCGTTGACCCTGACGCCGGCGGGCGCCGCCTCGGCGGCCGCGCACCGCGTCAGCGCCATCACCCCGGCCTTGGCGGCCGCGTAGTGGGCCTGGCCCGGCTGGGCCCGCCATCCGAGCACCGACGCGTTGTTAACGATGACGCCGGACTTGCGGGGCAGCATGCGCGCGAGCGCCGCTCGAGTGCAACGGAACGTCCCGGTCAGCGTGATGTCGAGGACCGTCGACCACTGCTCGTCGGTCATCTCGACGAGTGGCACCGTGCCACCCAGCCCCGCGTTGTGCACCGCCACGTCGATGTGGCCGAAGCGTTCGATCGTCCCGTCGTAGAGCGACACGACCTGGCTCTCGTCGCGGACGTCGCAGGCGATGGCATGGACCCGCTCGGCCCCGGCGCCTTGTGCGAGCTGCTCGGCGGTCTCTGCCAATCGCCGCTCGTGCGCGTCCGACACCACTACGGATGCGCCTTCCTCCAAGCAGCGACGGGCCGTCGCCGACCCGATGCCGGTGCCTGCCGCCGCGGTGACGATCACGATCTTGCCCTCGAGCAACCCGTGACCGCCCGGTGGCGGTGGCGGCGGTGGCGGGTCGAACGAGGCGCCGAGGCTGGTGCTCATGCCACCCCTTTCGGTTCTGCAGGCAGACCTAGGACGCGTTCGCCGATGATGTTGCGCTGGATCTGGTTCGAGCCACCGTAAATCGTCTCGGAGCGGGCGAACAGGAAGGAGCGCTGCAGCTCCCCGAGGCCGTACCCGCCGTTCTCTGGCAGCGGGTCGCCGTCGAGGACGGTGGCGGCGGGACCGAGGATGGACATG
>Ga0335072_10003632_pt1 | contig 23143 bp, 12 predicted proteins | sample Lox_Sample_21_FD_206725 | JGI IMG/M metagenome (GOLD analysis project Ga0335072, IMG submission 206725) | Soil microbial communities from Loxahatchee National Wildlife Refuge, Florida, United States - Lox_Sample_2.1 | ecosystem: Environmental > Terrestrial > Soil > Wetlands | place: USA...
GGTCACGTCCATCATGCAGGCGCCGCCGGTGGTGGTCCATGATGATGCGCCCGGCGCCATCGGTTCTGCCCTCAGCTTTACCGGGATCATCGTCTTTGACCTGGTTTCCGGCTCCGGAACAGCAGACGCGGTGGAATAGTGTCCCTGTTCGCCGTAGGCCAGACTGATGGCCGATGAAATCTTGGTGCCGGTGAGATGCTGGAATCGCTTGAAGTGTTCGCGCGCTTCATCGGTTTTCCCGGAGCGCTGCAGCGAGCGCGCGAGGCCGAACTCTGCCGAGGCGTGAATCGGGTCGACCGCAAGCGCCTGCTCAAAGGTGGCAATCGCGTTGTCGTACTGCTTCAGTTCCTGGTAGCAGGCTCCCTCAAAATAGAGCGAATCGGCGTCGTGTGGATCGAGCCGGGCAGCCTGTTGAAAACTCTTCAATGCGTCATCGAGATCGTTGCCTGCATGTTGCGCCAGCCCGAGGTTATACCATGCCTGCGGACTATCAGGGTCGAGCGCAATCGCCGCCTGCAGAGCCTTCTGCGCTTCGTCGAGCTTTTGCAAAGTGAGCGAAGCGATGCCGTAATTGATTTCAGCCTGCGCAAATTTGGGGTCGCGCTTGATGGCCTCGTCAAAGCTCTCTGCGGCGCGCTCGGTGAATTGCTGGCCCATCAGCGCCACGCCGCGATTATTCAGGCGTATCGCCTCGGGATCGATGCGCGTCTGCGCGCCTGCCAGCGATGCGCCGCAAGTCACAGCCAGCGCCAGTAACACTGTCTTTTGCATCATCGGTTCAGTCCGCTCTTCGGTTCGGAACCAATCCAGTTTACGCGACTGACGTAGAGGATTGCTGGCCAGCGCCCGCGCCAATTTATACTTTTCGAAGTGATCCGGGATTTGAGCGCAACTAGGCGGAGAATCGGAGTAGTGACCACTTCGCGCGCCGATTACGGCCATCTCTACTGGCCGTTGCGCGAGCTTGCGGCAGCGCCCGGCATCGAACTTGGGGTGTTTGTTCTTGGCCCGCATCTCTCGCCTGAGTTCGGCAGCACCGTTGAGGAGATCGAGCGCGACGGATTTCCGGTTCGCGCCCGCATCGAATGCCTGCTGAGTTCTTCCACCGATACCGGTATGGCCAAAACCATTGGCGTAGCGATTCTGGGTCTGGCGGACGCGCTGACCGCATGGCGGCCCGACATCCTGCTGCTTATCGCCGATCGATACGAGATGCTTGCGCCCGCGGCAACAGCTCTTGCGCTGCGCATTCCCGTGGCGCACATCGAGGGCGGGGAAGTGAGCCAGGGCGCCATCGACGACCAGGTGCGGAATGCGTTGACCAAGCTGGCGCACATCCACTTTACTTCGACCGAAACGGCACGGCGTCGCGTGATTGCGATGGGCGAAGAACCGTGGCGGGTGCATCGCGCGGGCGCGCCATCGCTCGACCATGTGCGCCGGTCGCGGCTCCTCGACCGTGCAGCGCTCGAAGTGCGGCTGGGCCTGACGATCACCAACCTGACGTTGCTGGCCGCGTGGCACCCCGTCACTATTCTTCGCGACACCAATGCCGAGGCCGACGCGTTTTTTGCAGCTATGGGCGAGGTGCCGGGCCAGATCATCTTTGTGTACCCCAATGCCGATGCCGGTTGCTACGCGCTTATCGAACGCGCGCGTGCGCTGGCCGCCGCCCGCGCTCAAACCCGCATTTTCGTCAACCTCGATGCCGTCGTTTACTGGAGCCTGCTCCGGCAGGTCGATGTTCTTGTTGGCAACTCATCGAGCGGAATCATGGAGGCCGCATCGTTTGCCCTGCCGGTTGTGAATGTGGGCATGCGCCAGCAGGGCCGCGAACGCGCCCGCAATGTGATTGACGCGCCAGCAGAAAAAGACGCGATTCTGACCGCAATTGCCCGTGCACTCAGTCCCGAATTCCGTGCTACGCTCGCGGGGCTCACCAATCCCTATGGAGATGGAACCGCAGCTGAAACCATTGCTCGCGTACTCGAGCAGGCGCCCCTCGATGGTTTGCTGATCAAGCAGCCCGCGCCCCTCGGCGAGATTCCGGAACACATCTCAGCGAGGCGCGCATGAATGCGCGTATTCCGCTTTCGGCGCCCGACATCACCGAGGCAGAGATCGATGCGGTGACAGCCGTTCTGCGCACGCCGCATCTTTGCTCCGGGCCGGAGCTCACAGCGTTCGAGTCCGCACTCGCACGCTATCACTTGGTCGATCACGCACTCGCGGTCAGCTCAGGAACCGCGGGCCTGCATCTGGCGTTAGTTGCGCTCGGCATTGGCGAGGGCGACGAGGTTATCGTGCCGTCCTTCGCCTTTGTCGCGGTTGCCAATACCGTCCGCCAGGTGCGGGCGTTGCCCGTATTCGCCGATATTGATGCCGCGACTCTCAACCTCGACCCTACGGCGGTGGAACAGGCCATTACACCGCGCACGCGGGCCATGGTGGTGGTTCACACTTTCGGCGTACCGGCCGATATGGATGCGCTCGGGACAATCGCGCGCCGCCACTCGCTTGTCCTGGTCGAAGACGCGTGCGAGGCCATTGGCGCCGAATTCGATGGGCGCCGCGTGGGCGGTTTCGGCGACCTGGCCGTGTTGGGCTTTTATCCCAACAAGCAGATCACCACGGGCGAAGGCGGCGCGGTGCTTTGCCGCGACGCAAGGGTCGCAGCCCGACTGCGCAGTTTGCGCAACCAGGGCCGGACCGGCGCGGAGTGGCTCGACCATGTTGAGCCGGGATTCAACTATCGGCTCTCGGATCTAGCCTGCGCACTGGGCCGCGTGCAGTTGGGGCGCATTGACGAAATCCTGCAACTGCGCGCGCAGGCCGCCGAACGTTACGATGCGCTGCTCAGAAATGTTTCCGGGGACATTCCAAGTCTCGAGTTGCCTCCGCTCGAGTTAGAGCGCAGGAAACTGAGCTGGTTCATATACGCGATCCGTTTGCCTGAAAACGTAAACCGCGAGCGGGTGCAAGCGATCATGACACGCCAGGGAATTGCGACAGGGCGCTATTTTGCGCCGCTTCATCAGCAGCCGGCACTGTGCGGTGAGTTGTGGCGCGACGGAAAGCGCCTGGCGGTCACCGAACAGATTGCTCCGCGTATGCTGGCGCTGCCATTTTTCAATCGCATCACCGCGAGCGAGCAAAAGGGAGTTGCCGATGCGCTGGGGGGCGCTATCGACGATGCACGCCAATCGCAACACTTTCCGCGATAAAGCTGCGGAAAGAAGGGGCACGGCGACTGGTAGTGATGCAAGCGATCAAAGCGGTGAAGGCGATCAGTGGATGAACTTGTAGGGAATGCCGAAACGTCCTATCTGGATGATTGACTTCTCCTGCGGCGGCCAGATGTGCAGGCTTTCAATGCGGGTCGTTCCCTCAATCCAATGCGCGTCAGCGGTGCCTAACTGATTGCCCGTGGCGGCGTCGTTGAAGTGCACATTGAGCGAGTCGCCGTTTGTCGAGCGCGTCCAGCCGAAGATGTAGTTGCCGGGCGTGAGCTGTACGCCTCCGATTTCAATTGGCGCCTGCACAACCAGGAAATGCGAGTACTTGCCGTCGGCGGAGTAACCGGCGGTAATGAGCACAACGCCGGCAATAAAATGGCCTTGCGAATCCACGATGCCCGACGCGGTCCTCATCTCTGTTTCGATATGCTCGCTGATAACCGGCGCGCGCGAAGGCAGCACTGCGGCCAGTTCGGCTTGCGTCGCCTGCCGCCAGGCGGGACCTTTGGCCGCCAATGTCGACGCTGCCAGGATTGCGCTCAACAGAATGCAGGTTTTAGCCAGGTTCTTCATTCCAATTCACGCCTCTTCAGCGACTCAAAGGGAACAATGCCGCGCCGGATGGCGGCCGTTGCCGCCTGCGTACGATCGGTGACGCCAAGTTTTCCCAGCAAACTGTTGATGTGGGTCTTCACGGTTGCCTCTGAAACTCCCAGCTCGTCAGCGATCTCCTTGTTGCTTTTGCCCGAGACAATCTGCTCCAGCACCTCCAACTCGCGAGGCGTCAGCTCCTCCGCACCCATGCGTTCGGCAAGCTTTTCGGCAATCGCCGGCGGAATATGCGACCTGCCTGCATGAACCGCGCGGATGGCCTCGATGAGTTCCTCGGTGGTCATGCCCTTGAGCAGGTAGGCCTTGGCGCCGGCCTTCAGCGCGCGATAGATATCCTCATCTCCGTCGTAAGTCGTGAGCACAATAAAGCGCGACTGCGGCGACTCCATGCGAATGCGTTGAATCACGTCCACGCCGCTCATGCGCGGCAAGCGCAGATCGATGAGGGTGATGTCGGGATGATGCTTGCGGTACTGCGTGATGGCCTCCACGCCGTCAGCGGCCTCGCCCACCACTTCCATTCCCTCGACCACATTCAGCAGCGACACCAGTCCCTGGCGCACCACGTGATGATCTTCGACAACAAGCACGCGAATCGTTTCCCTCGTCAATTCCCTCGTCAATCCCGTTCTCCCGTCTCTTCCAGCGTCTCACGAGGCGCCCGAGCCTTCAGCCTTACTGTCGTTCCCCCGCCCGGCGCGCCGGTCACTTCGAGCGTTCCCCCGATGGCTGCGGCGCGCTCCTTCATTCCCGTCAATCCGTAGTGTCCCGGCTCCGCCGCCAGTTCGCCGTTCGCCACCACACCCTTGCCATCGTCGCGCACTTCCAGATTCACTCCCTCGGGCAGGTATTTCAACTGAACGGTGAGCTGCGATGCTCCGGCGTGCTTCTTCACATTATGAATCGCTTCCTGGGCAATGCGCAGGATTTCCTGTTCGGTTTCTGCCGGGAGGGCGCGATACGCGCCAAACAGATTGAAGTGCGCCTCAAGACCGTTCCCCGCGGCTCGCTCGGCAACGCGCCGAATTCTCACCGGCAGCGTGGTTTCACGCGAGTCCTGTGTGCGCAGCGCCCAGATCGACTGACGCGCGTCGGCCAGGCCGGCCCTCACATGCTCGCGGGTCTGGTTCAAATGCTTTTGCGCATCCTCAACGCGCCGCTGGCGCAGCAACTCGGCCAGGACTTCAAGCTGAACCGAGATTCCAACATAGCCCTGTGCCAGCGTGTCGTGAATCTCCCTGGCGATGCGGCTGCGTTCCCCAAGCACGGCTTTGAATTCGCGCTCGGCATGGCTGACGCGCAGGCGGATGAGCAGTACCAGACCCCCGGCGACTGCGGTGAGCAGCAGCGCATAGAACCACAGCGTCTGATAGAAGCGGGGCTCAAGCTCGAAGCTGAATGCCGCGCCCGCTGTGTTCCATACCCCGTCATTATTCTCAGCCTGCACTCGAAATGTGTAGCGCCCGGGCGGAATATTTGTGTAGTACGCAGTGCGGCGCGTGCCGGCATCGGTCCAACCCCGATCGAAGCCTTCGAGCATGTACCGGTACATGACCTTTTGCGGCGCCACGAAGCTCAGGCCCGCGTAATCGAACTCGAAGTGGACTTTCCCAGCGGCAACTCTCAACCGAGACCCCGCTCCATGCAGCGGTTGGGCGAGGTCATCAACAGTGAAGCGCTCGATTGCCACCGCTGGCGGAAGCTGGTTGACCGGGAACCGCGCGGGATCTACTTCCACCAGACCGCGTGGGGTTGCAAACCACAGGCGCCCGTCGCGCGAGCGCCACGCCGAGGGATGGCTATTGGTCGCGGTCTCGCGGCTGCGCAAGCCGTCGGCCGTGCCGAATTCCATCCAGTGGGTGCAATCGGGCATCGATCCCGAACTTTTCATCGCTCCGCAGTCGCAGCGCGCAATTCCGCTTTGCGTGGCGAACCACAGGTGCCCCAGTCCATCATCGAGAATGGCGCGCACCGTAACCTTGCTCAAACCGTTCTGCATCTGGGGATGGAATTGATGGCCGTCCCACACATCCCATCCATGGTCTTCGGTTCCGATGAGCAGAGTGCCATCGGCGCGCGGCAACAGTGCCGTCACTACGTTGCTTGAAAGTCCATTGGCTCGAGTGAAGTTCTGAATCGCACCCGCATGCAGGCGCGAGAGACCAGCGAGCGTAGCCACCCACAGATCGCCGCTCGCGTCGCGGGCCATGGCGCCCACCAGGTCGTTGCCCAGCCCGTTCGAAGCGGTGTATGTCTCCATCTGCGCCGCGGCGTTCGCCAGCGATGTTGCACCCGCTGCATTCTTCCAGTGCGTCAGGCCGCGCCGCGTGCCGATCCACAGCGAGCCATCGGCGTCGGCCAGTAGCGAGCGGATAAAGTCGTCAGGCAATCCGTTGGCCGACCCGAAGGCATCGACCCGGCTCCCGGCGATGCGATTCAGTCCATCGGGCGTGCCTACCCAGATTTCGCCGCGCGGCCCGGCGGCAAGCGAAAGAATCACGTCACTCTGCAGGCCATCGCGCACCGTGTAAATCTTCACCTTGCCATTGGCAGCAACCGCATTTAGGCCGCTCTCACGCGTGCCCACCCAAAGCGTGCCTGCCGCGTCGTCAACCACGGTGGTGATGGCATCCGACGAAAGCCCATCGCGCGCGTCCACAATGTGGAACCGCTGGTCGCGCAGGATGTGCAACCCGTCGGTCTCAGTGCCGATCCACAGATTGCCTTCGCGGTCTTCAAGCAGGCTCAGCACCGAAGCCGCGGCCAGCGCGTCAGTTACAGGAAACCGTTCAACCTTGCCGTCGGCGCGAACCCGAACCAGGCCACTGTTAGTGCCCACCCACAAGTTGCCTTCGCCGTCAGCCATCATGGCCTGGATGCGGGTGCCGGGGAGTTCTTTGCCGACGGTGAGGCGGGCGAGAACGTCTCCGGGCTTGATGGTCGAGCCGATGCCGCGAATCAGTTCAACCTGCGTTTCGCCGGCAAGAGCAACGCGGCCGCCGGGAAGCGATGCCAGAAAATCCGGCTGGCCAGTTGGAGTGAAATACTCGCCGACGCTGGTCCATTGACCGTTGCGATACTCAGCTCCATTCGAACCGGCTTCAACCCAGAGTCCGCCTTGTGCGTCGGAGAGAATCGCGGTGATCGAGGAGGCCGGAAAACCAAGGTCATTGGCAGCGAAGCGATCTCCCGCAAGGTGCGCCAGACCGGCGTCCGTCCAGGCCCAGAGCACTTTGTCGCGGGTCTCAATCAGAGAGCGAATTCCGTTGGCCGGCAGCCCCTGTTGCGTGGTGAAAGCAGTCACCGCGCCATCGCTCATGCGGGCAACCCCATCGCTGGTGCCGATCCACAGCGCGCCATCGCTCGACTCAAGCAGGCAGCGAATGTCGTTACCCGGCAGACGTGGGTCGCTGGTGCGGTCGAAGAGTTGAAAGGCCGCGCCATCGAATCGCACCAGACCAGCTTCAGTGCCCAGCCACAGAAACCCATCGCGCGTCTGCGCAATCGCCTGCACCGTGTTCTGCGGCAGGCCGTTTTCCATCACCCATGTCTGCCGGCTGTAACGGTCGAGGGGGGTGGAGGGCTCAAGAGCCGAGGCGGCGCAACAGAGCAGAAGAAGGCCGAGAGGCAACAGCATGGGCGGCAGCGCGCAAATAAGATTGCGCGTCCATGGCGCAATTCGCAGATTCGTATTGGTTTCAGTGCGTGCCAATTGATTGAGTCAAGAATCGACCGAACGGAGCACTTCAAGGGTAATGCAAAGGAGGAGGAACAGGGGTCAACCGAATTATGGAGTGGGGCGCCCGGTACCGGTACGCCCCGCAAACTACGAGGCAACTTCACGCCCGGCGATAAATATCCTTGGCCGTACCGGTACGGCGATGAAGTAGGCCAGCTCGCGATAGTCGGCAAATTCGCAGATGAGGAAATCGGCTTGCTTGCCGGGCTCGATCGTTCCCACCTTGTCACCAAGTCCGAGGCTCCAGGCGGCATTGACGGTGGCTGCGGTGAGGGCTTCGGCGGGTGTGAGTTTCATTTGCAGACATGCCAGCGACATGACGAACGGCATGGACGCGATAGGCGACGAGCCGGGATTGAAGTCGGTTGCAATGACGATCGCCAAACCCTGCTCGACCATGGCTCGCGCGGGGGGATACACGGAGTGACCCAGCGCGAAGACCGAACCGGGCAAGAGCACCGGCTGCACTCCCGCCGCGCGGAGTTGCACCAGCGTCTCGGGAGTCGCGGCCTCGAGATGGTCAGCTGTGACCGCGCCAAGTTCGGCGGCCAGCGCAGCTCCCGTTCCCGGCCTGAACTGCTCGGCATGAACTCGCAGCTTGAGTCCATAGCGGCGGGCCGCTTCGAGCACCGTCCGCGTTTCATCGACAGTGAAGGCGCAATCGTCGCAGAATGCGTCGCAATACTCGGCGAGTTTTGCCGCAGCGACCTCGGGGATCAGTTCCTCCGCAACCCAACGGACATACTCGTAACGTCGGCCAGAGAACTCGGGCGGTAGACAATGCGCGGCCAGTAGAGTGGGTACTACGCGGGCAGGACCCTCGGTGTTGAGACGCCGAATCACGCGCAGCATCTTTAGTTCCGTCTCGCGATCGAGCCCGTAGCCCGACTTCGCTTCCATCGTCGTAGTGCCAGTACGCATCATCAAGTCGCGATGCCGCTGCGATTCGGCCAGCAACTCGTCTTCAGTGGCTGCGCGCATGTGCCGCACAGTGCTTACAATGCCCCCACCGGCCGCGGCAATCTGCTGATACGTGGCTCCCGCAATGCGCTGCTCAAATTCAGTCGCGCGATTGCCGGCAAACACCAGATGCGTGTGCGCGTCGACGAAGCCAGGGGTGACGCAGCAGCCGCCAGCGTCGATTTCATGAATTCCCGGCGGAATCAGCGGCTTGATGTCTTTGTATTTTCCCACTTTCTTGACGCGCCCATCTTCGATGAGAAGTGCCGCATTCTCGATGATGCCGAGTTCGCGCAACTCGGGGCCGATGCGCGGGCGCGATGGCCAGGCGAGGGTTATCAGTTGGCCGATATTGAGGACAGCAAGCGAGTCGCTCACGCTCACTTCTCCGCCATCGGAATCTGAATGCCTTTTTCGCGCGCGGTCCGCTGTGCCAACTCATATCCCGCATCGGCGTGGCGCGCAACGCCCAGCCCTGGATCGTTATTCAGCACCAGCGCGATCTTCCGTGCGGCCATCTCGGTTCCATCGGCAACCGTCACCTGCCCCGCGTGCAGCGAATAGCCCATGCCCACGCCGCCGCCATGGTGAAAGCTCACCCACGTTGCGCCAGAGGCCGTGTTGAGCAGCGCGTTCAGAATCGGCCAGTCAGCCACTGCATCTGAACCGTCGAGCATCTTCTCTGTCTCGCGATAAGGGCTGGCCACCGAACCTGCATCGAGATGGTCGCGGCCCATGGCGATTGGCGCCGAGATTTTTCCCTGTTTCACAAGGTCATTGATCGCGAGTCCCATCTTGGCGCGCTCGCCGTAACCCAGCCAGCAGATGCGCGCCGGCAATCCCTGGAATGCGAAACGTCCGCGCGCCAGCCGCAGCCAGCGATTGAGGATCTCATTCTCAGGGAAGAGCTCGAGCGCCAGCTCGTCGGTGCGGTCGATATCGCGCGGATCGCCCGACAACGCAACCCAGCGGAACGGCCCCGCGCCGGTGCAGAACAGCGGCCGAATGTACTCGGGCACAAAGCCGGGAATGTTGAAGGCGCCGGCGCAGCCCGCGTCAAATGCAAAGCGGCGAATGTTGTTGCCGTAGTCGAACGTCACTGCGCCCGCGCGCTGCAGCGCCAGCATGGCGTTCACGTGCACCACCATCGATGCCGTCGAGCGCCGCACGTATTCGTCGGGATCGCGGCGCCTGAGTTCCGCGGACTGGCTCAACGAGAGCCCCTGCGGAATGTACCCGTTCAGCGGATCGTGGGCGCTGGTCTGGTCGGTGACCACGTCAACCTGTACGCCGCGGCGCACAATTTCGGGCAGCACGTCGGCGCAATTGCCGACGAGCCCCACCGACAACCCCCGGCCTTCGCGCCGCGCCGCTTCGCAAAGAGTGAGCGCCTCGTCCAGGTTCTCGCTGAGCGTGTCGCAGTAGCGCGTCTCGACGCGGCGTTCAATACGGCTGCGGTCGACTTCAACCACCAATGCCACGCCGCCGTTCAATGTGACTGAGAGCGGCTGCGCGCCGCCCATGCCGCCCATGCCGCCGGTCACAACCAGCTTTCCCTTGAGCGTGCCGGCCCCGCTCGCGCCTTCAAAATGCCGGTCGGCCAATGCGGCAAATGTCTGGAACGTCCCTTGCAAAATGCCCTGCGTTCCGATGTAAATCCAGCTTCCTGCGGTCATCTGGCCGTACATCATCAGGCCCTTGCGGTCGAGCTCGTTGAAGTGCTCCCATGTGGCCCATTTGCCCACCAGGTTTGAATTGGCGATGATGACGCGCGGCGCCATCTCATGGGTCGGAAACACCGCAACCGGCTTGCCCGACTGGACGAGAAGCGTCTCCTCGGCGCCCAGCCGCTCAAGCTCGCGCACGATGGCGTGAAAGCACTCCCAGTTGCGCGCTGCTTTGCCGATGCCTCCGTACACGACCAGGTCCGCCGGCCGCTCGGCGTTCTCGGGATCGAGGTTGTTCATCAGGCATCGTAGCGCCGCCTCCTGCTGCCATCCCTTGCAGCGCAATTCTGTGCCGCGCGGGGCGCGAATCACCGGAGCCGTTGTTTTTGGAGCTTCTGTCGTCGCCATGCTCGCCTCCCTGTTTCGCGGGCCTCAACTTCCGTCTACCAACCCCTCAGGAGTGCCCGTGAAAAACCGCTATTCAGGATACTACCGGCGACGTGTGCGCGGCTGTGCGCGGTTGCGGAGCTGGCCCGCGGGTCATTATCCTTCTCGCGTGCCCAACACAATCGTTGAATGCGTACCAAATTTCTCTGAGGGCCGCGACGCGGCCAAGGTCGACGCCATTGTTGATGCCATGAAACTGCCCGGCGTGGTCGTGCTCGACCGTGAGATGGACGCTGACCACAACCGCTCGGTGATCACTATCGCCGGCGAGCGTGAGGCCGTTGAAGAAGCTGCGATTCGCGGCGTGGGCAAGGCCGCCGAGCTTATCGACCTGAACCATCACCAAGGCGCGCATCCGCGCCTGGGCGCGGCGGACGTGGTGCCTTTCATCCCTATCAGCGGCGTGACGCTCGATGATTGCGTGGCCATGGCGCGCCGGGTGGGCGGCGAGATCTGGAAGCGGTTTGGGGTCCCGGTTTATCTCTACGAAGCTGCAGCCACCCGGCCCGAACGCACCAACCTCGAAAATGTCCGGCGCGGCCAGTTCGAAGGCATTCGCGACGAGATCGCCACCAACCCCGCGCGCCTGCCCGACTTTGGCGAAGCGCGATTGCACGCCACCGCCGGCGCAACCATCGTGGGCGCGCGCAAGTTTCTCATCGCCTACAACATTTATCTCAACACTCCCGACGTCGAGATCGCCAAGAAGATTGCCAAAGCAGTGAGATTCTCGTCAGGCGGGCTGCGGTTCGTGAAGGGCGCGGGATTCCTGGTGCGGGGCCTGGCACAGGTCTCAATGAATCTGACAGACTTTGAGCAGACGCCCATCCATCGCGTCTTCGAGTTTGTGCGCCGCGAGGCTGCGCGCTTCGGCGTTATTCCGGTATCGAGCGAGATCGTCGGGCTCATTCCCAAGCTTGCTCTGGAGCAGGCGGCAGAGTGGTTTCTGCAGGTTGAGAACTTTGATTCGTCACTGGTTCTCGAGAATCGCCTGGCCGACGTGATGAGCGGCAAAGCCGCAGCCGGAAGCCGCAACGCCACGCTGCGCGCGGGCATCGAGCCGTTTATCGAGCAGCTTGCCGCGCCCACAGCGACCCCCGGCGGAGGCAGCGCTGCGGCCGCAAGCGGAGCCATGGCGGCAGGACTGGCAGCGATGGTGGCGACCATGTCGCACGGGAAAAAGGCCTACCTCGAACACGACGCGGCGCTCGGTGAAGCCATTGCGCGGCTGACCGTGCTGCGCGAAGAATTGAAAGCTGCCATCGATGCTGACGCCGAATCCTACAACTCGGTGATGGCCGCTTACAAGGCGTCGAAGACTGCGCCTGATGGCGGCGCGGCGATTGTGGCAGCTTTGCGGCTCGCGGCTGGGATTCCGCTCTCCGTGGCCGAGAGTGCTGCCGAGATTGCCCAGATCGCGACCAGTCTCAGGGCAATTACTAATCCCCGCATGAACTCCGACCTGACCACGTCGATTGCACTCGCCAGGGCTGGGATCGCCGGCGCGCTGGCCAATGTGGAAGTGAATCTCGAGTCGCTTGAAGCGGACGGGCCCAAGCCGTTGCCTGCCGATGACGCAGCATTTGCAGTTGAATTCCGCAGCCGGGTTGCAGCGCTGCGCAGTGCCAGCTAGACTTCCTGCCGGAGGTGCTTGGCCGCATACATTGAGGCATCAGCAGCGGTCAGCAGGGTGTCCCTGGTCATGCCTTCCTCGGGGTACATGGCGATGCCGATGCTTGCTGAACCGTGTAAAACATAGCCTCCCAGGCGGAACGGCTCCTCGAAGCAATGCTCCAGGCGGTGGGCAATCTCTACCACATCCGCGCGGTTGCGCACGTGAGAAATCAGCGCCGCAAATTCATCCCCGCCCAGCCTGGCCAGCATGTCGCCCGGCCGCAGTTGACGCTTGATCCGCTGCGCCACTTCCTGCAGGTACAGGTCGCCCACGTGATGTCCGTACCGATCATTCACCCCCTTGAACTTGTTCAGGTCCAGGTAGAGCAGCCCGAAGATGGATGCCGAATGACGCGCGGCATCTATCTGCGCGTCCATGAACTTCTCCAGCGAAAAGCGATTCGCGACATCGGTGAGCAGATCGAATTCAGAGCGGTGCACAAGGTCGCAGTAAAGGTGAGAGGTCTCGATGGCCAGTTTGGCCAGGCCCGCCGCCAGTCCAAGCGCGGTTTCGACGCGTCGCGGGTCGCTGCGCAAATCGATGGCCGCAAAAACGGAGCCCAGCCGCGCGCCCGTTCGCGACACGATGGGCCGTTCGATGACTCGAAGCGAGCCGGCGGCCAGGTTCGGCGGGTAGTTGCCCAGTTTCGCGCCTTCGGCCACCTGGCACCAGGACGAGGCGCCGTCGAGCGAAGCAGACACCAGTTCCGTGACTCGCTCCAGTGTGTCAGCCAGCGGCTGAGTGCCGTTGATCATCTCCAGGATCTTGCCGCGCCGCTGTTCAAGGTAGGCCATTGCTGCAATCTTGAGCCGCGCACCGCGCTCCACCAGCCACGCTCGCATGCCCACCGAAAAGATCGCCAGCAACAGCAGCCCCACCAGCTCGATGAGGTGTTTCACGTTCAGCCACGGCGACCTAGCCACCGTCGTAATGTCATCCACTGAGCGCAACAGGAGCGTAAAGGCGATAGGCCCGTTGAAGGGATTGCCGTTTTCGAGCGCCGCCACGCCCGTCACCCGCACCTTGGTCCCGAATGGAATCTCACGCATCGGAGCCAGGGGCGGCGAACCAGCTGAGATTGTATGCCGCAGCGACGCCGAGATCAGGTGAGCGCCGGTTGAGATCACGTACACATCTCGCTCGTGCTCCCGCATTTGCGTTACTACCGTGCCCTCAATCGAGACCAGGTTGAATGAGTACTTTCCCGAGGTCAGCTCATCCCATGTCATCTTCTGCGGCAAGATGGGCGCCACGATTCTCTCGCTTCGAATCTGGCCCAGCTTCAGCATCAGTAACTCGTCTTCGATAAAGGGCAAGCCGATGGCCTCAACCCGGTCGCCCAGGTTCAACAAATCCATCTGCGTTGTCTGCACCCGGATGCTCTTGTTTCCGTCCTGCAGCACGGCCATCTCGGCCGAGCGGTAGTAGGTCAGCGTCCCTTCGACCCGCACGCGCGCCGTGTTCTCCACAACGTTGTAGCCGCGCAGCGCCCGGTCCATTGGCGTCACCGGAATCGACCACGGATCCATCGGCGACAGCTTCAGGATCTTCATGAATCCAAACGACGGCATGTGCAGCCGCACGCCGGTCTGCTCCATTTTCCCGTCCAGCACTGCCCCTGCCACCACCGTCATCTCTACTTGCGAACCCTGCAATCCCTTCAACAGCGAAGCATCGGCGTTGTCCACTTTGAGATCGGCCATGCCACCTTCCATGGCCAGCACAAGGTGAGCCACAACACGCTGCGAGGTAAGGCTCATCTCCGCCAGCGCGATGGTTCCCCGCACCCTCACCCAGCGGCAGTCGTAATCGCCGTGAATCAGCGATGCCCACTTCGCCGGAATCGGTTCCGGCAAATTGCCATGCCCCAGCAGGCTTATGGCGCTCGAGACGATCAGAGGACTGAAGGCGCTTGAAGTGGTTCCGCGCACTCGAATCACGTCTCCGGGCTGCAGGCGCAGATCAGTCGTTGCCCTTACATACACGCCCTCATCCCCGGCCTGGATGAATAGCGTCTGCTCGTACCACCTGAAAAATGTCACCGTGGCCTCAAGGTCCACAGGCAACCCGCGTGCGGCCTGCTCAAGGCTCAGCGCGCGCACCTCCGCAATCGAAGCCAAGGGCGCAGGTTCCGCGGCAGGCGCAACGGGCATACACCCGGCAAGACCGATCGCCAGAGCTAAGACGCGAGCTTTCATAGAAATAGGTAGAACGGTTTTTGCTCCACGCTGGGGAATATATCGGCATCATCTACGGCTATGGTTAACATCCATCTTTACTTGTCCAGATTTGGAGTGCGCAGCCTTGAGGCACATTAGAAAGGTCCAAGCAAGCCCGCTCCGTATCGAGAAGGGCCACTGTTCCCCGTTGGTCCCGCCCGGGTAAATCCGGATCGGTTGCGGATCTCCCCACCAGCTTTCCCTGTCGTAAGCTGTGAACTGGCAAATCGATTCACAAGAAGATCGAGCCCTTCCCCAAGAAAGAGCCCGATGGACTATTCAGAGATTTAATTTCCTCTTTGCGCCGGACCCGGTATTTACGCCGCGTCGAGCGGCGGACGCACGATCAGCGGCGCCAGAATGCTGATGGCGATGATGCCGGCGATGATGTGCGGACGGCGCCCAGCGCCATCTGCAGAAAAAACCGCCAACGGCGATTCCCCAACGGCCCGTTGTCGACATCCTGCACCTCCAGGGAAAAACCGTGACAGATTGTTTAGGGTTTTGGGCGAACCGTCCCCACGATCTTCAACTGACTGCCAAGAACATCGAGAAAACGATTGATGAGGGCGACACTGCGGCGCAACTCGGGCTGACGAAATTGGCTCAGCAGGGCCAGAAGACCCGGTGGTTCAATGACCGGCTTCTGTTCGCTGCCCAGCGTCGCGGCAGACGCGTTTGCGACGCATTGGAGAAGTTCGGGATTAATGGATGAAAGCCATTTGCCGAGGATGAGCAGGTTGCGCAGGGCGCGAATGCCATCCGGAGATTCTGCCGCTTCAACCGTGCGCTCCATGATCTGATCGCCGGCGCCAAGCGCGCCGCGCAGCAGCTCAAAGACGCCGCTCTTGTGCAACTGTTCCAGCAGCTCCAGTGAGTCAAGCAGAGCTTCGGCATGTTCGAGCGGTGCAGCGTCGAGCCTCGCCTGCAGCTCCCTGCGCGGGTCGCGGGGCGGTTTAGTGAGAGGGATTGGCTCAGCCATTCGAATCTCTCCTTTACTTTGTCTGGATCTGAACCAGGCCGCCGGGCAGGCGATAATCGGACCGCTTCCACTTGCGCTCCACTTCAACGCCGCGTTGCGGTGTGGGATGACCGTAACGCGAGTTACTGTGGGGCAGTGGCGGCGGGCCAGTTGGGTGAATCACTTCAAGCTTGACGCTGGCTTCTTTGTACGCCGGTGTGCTGGTGTCTTTGTCGGTGTGGCTGCTGGTGAGCAGATTGACCGGTTCGTCGATTGAGTTCATGGGCATGTAAAGCTCGTTGTCCTTCACGCGATCGGTGACAACCGCCTGCACGCGCACCTTGCCGTAGCGAGACGCGAGCTCAACCAGCGTGCCGTCTTGAATGCCGCGATTTTCGGCCAACTCGGGCGAGACTTCAACAAAAGTGCAAGGAACCTTCTCGCGAATACCCTCGGTGCGGTAGGTCAAGTTGCCTTCGTGGAAGTGCTCGAGCAGGCGGCCGTTGTTCAGATGCAGATCGTAGGCGGAGTCGGGTTGATCGGCAGGCTCGGACCAGGTGAGCGGGAAGAATTTGGCCTTGCCATCGGGCGTGTTGAACCGCTCAGTGTAGAGCAGCGGCTGATCGGAGCCGTCGGGAGCCACGGGCCACTGCAGAGACTTGTAGCCTTCGAGCCGTTCGTAGGTGACGCCTTCCATGATGGGCGTGAGCGGCGCAATCTCGGCGTAGATTTCCGATGGATGCGCATAGTTCCACTTCGCACCGAGGTAGTTGGCGATGTCCATTATGATTTGCCAGTCAGGGCGGCTTTGGCCCAGCGGTTCGAGCGCCTGGTAAAGCCGCTGGATGCGGCGCTCGGTGCTGGTGAAGGTTCCTTCCTTTTCAAGGCTCGGGCTGGCAGGCAGAATCACGTCGGCAAAGCGGCAGGTCTCGCTGAAAAAGATCTCCTGCATCACAAAGAAATCGAGCTTGGCCAACGCGCTCGCAACGTAATTAGCGTTTGAGTCCACCAGGCTCATCTCCTCGCCGAAGACGTACATCGACTTGAGCTTTCCTTCGTGAATGGCGTCAATCATCTGGTGGTTGTTGAGCCCCGGCTGGGGCGGTAGCGCCACGCCCCAGGCTTTTTCAAACTTCAAGCGAATCGCGGGGTCGTCGACCTTCTGGTAGCCGGGGAAGTAATTCGGCATGGCGCCGTGGTCGCTTGCGCCTTGCACATTGTTGTGGCCGCGCAACGGGTAGGCGCCGGTGCCGGGACGCATATAGTTGCCGGTTGCTAACAACAGATTTGAAATTGCCGTTGATGTATCGGAGCCCATGGAGTGCTGCGTCACCCCCATCGCCCAGCAGACACAAACACTGCGCGCCGCGACGATCATCTGCGCGATCTGAAGGAGCGTGTCCCGCGTGAGGCCGCATCGCTCAATGGCGAACTCAAGCGTGAAGGGCTCAAGGCTCTTGCGGTACTCGTCGGCCCCGTTCACCCACTGCCGAATGAAATCGGTCTTGGCCTGGCCGCTGTCGATCAGGTATTTTGTGACGGCAGAGAGCCAGATGAGGTCGGTGCCAGGCTTGGGATGGATAAACAGATCAGCGCGCCGTGCCATTTCGTTCTCGCGCAGGTCGCTTACGATGAGCTTAAGCGTGCCGCGCTTGTGTGACCGCTTGATGCGCGTGGCCAGCACCGGGTGGCTTTCAGCCGTGTTGCTGCCGATGATGATGACCAGCTCTGCCTGCTCGAGATCCGAAATAGAACCCGAGTCGCCGCCGTGGCCGACGGTACGGAAGAGGCCGATGGTGGCCGGCGCCTGGCAATAGCGCGAGCAGTTATCCATGTTGTTTGTGCCGATGACCGCGCGCGCCAGCTTCTGCATCAGGTAGCTCTCTTCATTGGTGCATTTCGATGAAGAGATAAAAGCCAGCGAATCCGGCCCCGAAGCGCGCTTGATCTCAGTGAACCGGCGCGCGACCAGCGCGAGCGCCTCATCCCACGATGCTTCGCGGAAGCTGCCGTTCTCGCGAATCAGGGGCGTGGTGAGACGGTCTTCGCTGTTCACATGTCCCCAGCCGAATTTGCCCTTCACGCAGGTTGAAACGCCGTTGGCCGGCCCGTGTTCCGGTTCAATCTTGAGGATGTGCCGGCCGCGCGTCCACACATCGAAACTGCAACCCACACCGCAGTAGGTGCAAACGGTCTTGGTGCGCCTGGTTCGCGACGAGCGCATCTCTGCATCAACTTCAGAAACCTCAAGAATCGCTCCGTAGCCCATCTCCGGCTCAATCCCCTTGACCACGCCGATCATGCCCTGGATCGAATTCTCAGGCAGAGCGGTAAAGTAGCCGGCCTCGCCCAGCATGGTTGTTTCCATAAGCGCATTGCAGGGGCAAACCGTGACGCAATGCCCGCACGAGACGCAACTCGACTCGCCGATGGGCGCGCCGCCATCCCACAACACGCGCGGATGCAGATCTTCCCAGCGAATGCTCAGGGTTTCATTCACCTGCAGGTTCTGGCAGGCCTCAACGCAGCGGCCGCACAGAATGCACTGATCGGGATCGTAGCGATAGAAGGGATTCGAAAAATCTCTTTCGTAGGGCTTGGGCTTATAGGGAGTCTCCTGGTGCTCTGTCCCCAGCATCCGCGTGGTGTTGTGCACGGTGCAGTTGCCATTGTTGTTGTCACACACCGTGCAATAGAGCAGATGGTTGCCGAGGATGCGGTCGAAAGCCTCGATCTGCGCCGCTTTTGCGCTCGCCGAGTCGGTGGCAATCTTCATTCCATCCAAAGCGGTCGTGGCGCAGGCGCGCGCCAGCTTCCCGTCCACTTCCACCATGCAGGTGTCGCAGGTCTGGATGGGCCCTAGCTGGGGGTGATAGCAAACGTGAGGAATCTCAACCTCGGAACGCAGGATGACATCGATGAGCCGCTCGCCCGATTGGAGCGCGTACTGCTTGTTATTGATGGAAAGTGTTGCCATCGATTCCCGCACTCCGGGGATGGTCGGGTAACGAATAGTAGCATAGCGGTGCAAGCCCGGAACAGATACCCTAAACGATTGCTTCTTAGCTGCTTTGAGAGGCCGAGTCGACGCGGGCGACCGCAGGAGCGCAATGTTACAACGGTATGAATCTCAAATCCGGCTTCATGGAATAACTGTCTTGCGCCTGCCCACGCAGCGCGCCTCTCCGGCGTAGACGACAAAGCGCCGCCCGCGCAGAAAACCCACCAGCGTGAGGCCCAGTTCGCGGGCCAGCTGCACCGCCAAACTCGATGGCGCCGACACCGACGCCAGCACCGGCACTCCCGCAGCGATCGCCTTTTGCGCAATCTCGAATCCGCCGCGACCGCTCACCATCAAAATGCAGTTCGAAAGCGGCAACTGCCGCTCGAGCAGCGCCCATCCCACAATTTTGTCCACCGCGTTATGCCGGCCAATGTCTTCGCGCAGTGCAATCAGTTCGCCCATCCCGCTGAACAGCGCTGCCGCGTGCAGAGCGCCGGTGCGGCCGAATACTTCCTGCTCGGCGCGAAGTTTGCCGGGCAGCGCACACAGCACCTCGGGATCAATCGCGAACTCGGATCGCACCGGTCTTAAGCCCCGCGCGCGAACCGCTTCGATGGATGCCTTGCCGCAGACGCCGCATCCCGAGGCGGCGATGAAGTTGCGGCCTTCGCCGTTGAACTCAGAGGAACCGCCGCGCAGCTCGACGCCGATCTGATTACCCTTGTGCGCACCCTCAACTGCTTCAATGCTGACGATCTGGCCGTAATCCTCGATCAGTCCCTCGGTCCACAAAAATCCGGCGGCAAGCTCGCGGTCGTGCCCCGGGGTTCGCATGGTGACGGTGAGAGGTTTTCCGCAGACACGAATCTCGAGCGGTTCCTCGACAGCGAGGTAGTCGTCAGCGGGAGAGGCAACACCGTCTTCCCACTCAATAATCCGGGTCCTCAGTACGCTTCGCTGCGGGGTCGGCACCAATTCCCTCCGGAGAACCAGATTAAACCGAAGCTGAGTTGGCTGACATATTGGCGTTGCGGACTCGCAGGCCAAAAATCTCAGCATGATCGTACTTTTGGCGGATACATGGGCTGTTTCGACGGGCGTAGAGTTCGTTCCGACTCGCCAACGCTTACTTTCATGTGTTCAAGCGGGGATGCGAGTCCGCGGCAGATCGGATATTCGATCTAATGCCGCGCGGGTTGTGGATGTCGGGATGTAAGCGATTTCATGCCTGCCGGCGGTTCGGCGCCATGACGATCTCTGCCGCCCTTTTGTACACACTTCAGGAGGTGGTTATGCACTTGAACGTCATAAGGCGTCTGCGGACTTTGATGCTCTTCGCCTTTGTTTTCGTCGTTTCAGCCTTTGCCGCGGCGCAGGGCACCAGCGGCAGCTTGACCGGACTGGTTTCCGATCCTACGGGCGCGGCAGTCGCCGGCGCCACGGTTACGCTGGTCAACTTAGGCACCAACTTTCAGCAAACCGAAACCACGAACGGCATCGGAGTTTACCTGATCAGCCCGGTGGAACCTGGGAACTACTCGCTGAAGATCGTGGCTGCCGGTTTCGCGGAGTACAGACAAACGGGCATCGTCATCAACGCCAACGAGGCCGCCACGCAGGACGTTAAGCTCAAGGTGGGCGCAGTTGGCCAGACGGTCAGCGTGACTGCCGATGCCGAGTTGATCAACACAACCACGCCGGAGCTGGGCATGACGGTCAATGAATCGTCAGTGAGCCAATTGCCGTTAAACGGCCGCGACCCTTCGACGCTGGTGTGGCTGGCTCCAGGCGTCATCAACGCCAACATGGGCAACAGTTACACGCAAAGCGGCTTCTCGTTCCCGAACGAGACCGATGCGGCGGCAAGCGGCGGGCGCCAGGGCAGTACTTACTACATGCTCGATGGCGCGCCCAACATGGACACCTATCTGGGCCGGGCGGCTCCATTTCCGAACGCCGACGCCACCCAGGAGTTCACGGTCATCACCAACAACTTCAATGCCATCTATGGATTTGCGCCGGGTGCGGTGGTCAGCATCCAGGTCAAGTCGGGAACCAACAATATCCATGGCGGCGTCTTCGAGTTCCTGCGCGATAACGACTTTGACGCCAGGGACTGGTTTACCCACCAGATCAATCCGCTCCATCAAAATCAGTTCGGAGCGTATGCGGGCGGCCCGATCCTGAAGAACAAGCTTTTCATCTTCGGTAACTACCAGGGGACGCGCTCCGCGGCAGCGTCGAGCGAAAACCAGACCTACGCGCCCACCGCGGCCATGCTGAGCGGCGACTTCAGCGGCTATTCCAGCCAGCTTTGCAAAGGCGGAGAATCGGCTATCTGTCCTTTCACCACCATCGGCGGCAAGCCGAACCAACTGGATACCGGTTCGGGCTACAGCTACAACGCGACCGCACTGCAAATCGTGAAGGATGCTTTGCCGCAGGTCGGCAAACCCGGGGTGAGCACAACCGGGTGCACCGCAACTGAGATCGCAGCAGGCTGCGTGGAATATACCAGCGCGGCCATCATCAACAACTACGACGAGGGCACCGGGCGTATCGACTGGGACGCATCTTCAAAGCAGCGGGTGTCCTTAATCAGCTTTGTCAACAACCTCGTACAGCCTTCCGGCGATACGCCGGGCAATGTGCTTTCGATGCTGCCTCTGTCCAGCTGGCAGTACACCTTCGCCGAAAAGATGCAGTATTTCAACGAGACTCTCAACCACACCTGGACAATGAGCCCGACCATGGTCAACGTGGCATCGGTCTTCTGGACGCAGATGGCCGCGCACAACGGCTCTGCCGCGCTGACGGCTGACAATAAGCCCTTCTGCTGGTCCAGCTACATCAACATCACCGAACTGCCCGGAACCTGCTATCTCGAGGGCTTCGAGGTGGATAGCGGCGGTTTCGAGAGCGGCTGGTATGAGCCCTCGCAGGAGGAGCGTACTACCTACGGCCTCTACGACAGCTTCTCAAAAACCATTGGCCACCACACGATTCAGGCTGGAGTGAACATTCAGCATCAGTTTGCCGAAGAGTTCACGCAATATCCTACCGAACCGGAACTCGACTGGAACGGAAGCTATACCGGCAGCGGCCTGGCCGACTACCTGGTTGGCGATCTTTATAAGTTCACGCAAGGCGCAGGCGAAGTGGCCCCGGTCTCCGGCTGGCAACCGGGCTTTTATGGGCAGGATCTCTACAGGTTCCGCTCCAACATCAACTTCACGCTGGGTTTGCGCTGGGATCCGAATGTGCCGCCGCAAGTGACTGCGGGCCGCGCAGCGGTGTGGGTTCCCGGCCAGCAGAGCACGGTTTATCCCAATGCGCCTGTGGGGATGGTTTTCCCCGGCGACGCAGGAATCGGCGCCGGCCTCATGGATACAACGTACGGCTATTGGGAGCCACGCCTAGGCATAGCCTGGCAGCCCAAAGGCCTTCCCAAGACTTCAATTCATGCCGGCTTCGGGTTGTTTACCCAGCCGATGATCTACTCGACTTACAACCATACTGTCGATAACGCTCCGTTTGCGCCGACGTTTACGCCGCAGGGCTCCACCTCTGCGCCGCTCAACTTCAGCAGTCCCTGGTCAACGTTCACAGGCACAGGCGGTACGAGCCCGTTCCCGCCCTTTGCTTCGGCCACATACAAGCCTGCTTCCAACGTGGCCTTTGCCTCGGGCCTGTCCATTCCGGCAACCATCTCGCCCAACTTCAAACTGGGCGTGACGCAGGCATGGAACGTCTCGGTTGAGCAAGGATTCAAGTCGAATATGGTGGCGCGCATCGCTTACGTGGGCACCGAAACCTATCACCAATCGACCATCATCGACCAGAACCCGGGCGTCTATTACGGAGCTTCAAGCGGCAACAACGGCAGCCGCGAGTTAGCGCCCACCTTCGCCGGCAATATCCTCGACATGTTCAGCCCCGGCACCGCCAGCTACAACAGTCTGCAGATGACGGGCGAGTGGAAGGAGTCGCACGGGCTGCAGTTCCAATCCAACCTCACCTGGTCGAAGGCCATCGACGATACGTCGTCGTCGGATATCAGCTTCGGCTATAACGCCATCGGCGATCCCTCCAACCTTGCCTGGAGCCGCGGCATTTCGTCACAGAACTTCCCGCTGGTATGGGTCAGCAATTTCGTTTACACCACGTCTTTGCTCAAAGGCCGCAACCTGCTGATGCGCGAGGCTCTCGGCGGCTGGGAGGTGAGCGGAATCTACAACTGGTTCTCCGGCGCGGGCCTCACCATCAACGGCGGCGCTAACGGCAACAACAACTCCTATTCCGACCAGGGCGAAGACCGTGGCGACTTCGTGTCGGGCCAGCCATTGAATGTGAAACACGGTTCGCGGTCCCAGTGGCTGAATGAATACTTCAACACCAACGCGTTCACGCCTAATGCTCCGGGAACATTCGGAGACACCGGCAAGGGCATCATGCGGGCTCCGCACACAACCTACGGTGACGCGGGCATCGACAAGAACTGGCAGATCGCCGAGCGGTATGGCTTGCAATTTCGCTGGGAGTTCTTCAACGTGTTCAACCACCCGTCGTTTGGCTCCCCCGGCACCACGCTCACCTGGGGTAACTTTGGCCAAATTTCGGGCA
>Ga0335072_10003633_pt1 | contig 23143 bp, 24 predicted proteins | sample Lox_Sample_21_FD_206725 | JGI IMG/M metagenome (GOLD analysis project Ga0335072, IMG submission 206725) | Soil microbial communities from Loxahatchee National Wildlife Refuge, Florida, United States - Lox_Sample_2.1 | ecosystem: Environmental > Terrestrial > Soil > Wetlands | place: USA...
CGCCTCATCGCTGGTATCGGGTGAACCGTCCGGGCGCAGCCGGTAGCCGGCCTCGGTGACAGTGATCGTCACGAGGGCCACGTCCGGGCTCGTGAACGGCTCGACCAGACGCGAGATGTTCGCTCCATCCCGTGCCTCTGCCAGGGAGGTGACGATCTCGTGCCGATCTGCCGCGGAACTGCGCTCGATCACGGTATAGAGCCCGTCCTGACGAGACAGCACCTCAGCCATCGCTGCGCTGCGGCCCGTGAAGGCCGCAATGCCCCACTCGTGGGCGTTCCCTGCATGTGCGGTGTACCAGGCCTGATGCGAGCGGTGGAACGCGCCGAGCCCGAGGTGCACGATGCGCACGGGCGGCAGCGGGACGTGCTGTCCGCGCGAGGCCAGCAGGGCGCGCGTCAGAGCGGGCCGGCCTGCACTCACAGCTTGAACGCCGCTCGCGGGATGACGTCCACGAGGTCGGCGATGATGCGCTCGGCCATGGCCAGCGTGATGCGCCCTTCTGCCACATATCGGGCCAGGAACGATGCGTCGGTGCGCCGCGATACGTCGTGCCGGGCCGGAATGGAGAGGAAGGCGCGAGTGTCGTCGATGAAGCCGGAGGTGCGGTAGAAGCCGGCAGTCTCGGTGATGGCTGACCGCCAGCGCAGGATCGCGTCCGGGGCGTCAAGGAACCACCACGGAGCCCCGATGTAGACACTCGGATAGAAGCCCGCAAGGGGAGCAAGCTCGCGGGAGAACACCGTCTCGTCAACCGTGAACAGGATGAGATGAAGGTTCGGCTCAAGGCCGAACCGGTCAAGCAGCGGCTTCAGCTCCCTGGTGAAGGAGACGGGAACGGGGATGTCGTGGCCGGTGTCAGGGCCGAACCGCTCAAATGTCGGGGTGCTGTGATTGCGGTAGACGCCAGCGTGGATGGTCAGTACCAGGCCGTCTTCGACGGACATCCCGGCCAGTTGCAGCAGCATGTGAGCGCGGAACATCCGCTGGTCTTCGTCGCTGAGGGCGCGCGTGAGCGCTCGCTGGAACAGGCGCTCGGCTTCCGGTGCGGTCAGTTCAGCGGTTGCCGGATCGGTGACGCCGACGTCCACGGAGACGGCACCGCGTTCGATGAAGTACGCCCGGCGCTCTTTCAGGGCGCTCAGGTAGCCCGCGAAGGTTGCCGGAGCGCCGGCGGCGGACAGCATTCTCTCGGCGTTGACGCGGAAGCTCGCTGCGGCCGGGTCGATATAGGCATCGGGCCGCAGCGTGGGCACCACCCGCCCGTCGAACGTTGCGCTGTTGCTCAGCGCCTGATGCGCCTCCAGCGGGTCGAGCGGGTCGTCGGTCGTCGCCAGCACGCTGATGCCGAAGCGCTTGAACAGAGCGCGCGGCCGGTAGTCCGGCTGCAGCAGCAGCGCCGAGATGCGATCGAACAGCTCGTCGGCGGTGCCGGTTGTCAGCTCGTCCTCGATCCCGAAGACCGACGCAAGCTCATCGCGCAGCCAGAACGCCGACGCGGTACCGGCCATGGCGTGCGCGTGTCCGGCCAGCGTGCGCCATACCTCTCGCGGATCGGTGCCGTGCGCAACACTCAGCGCGTCCATACGCACTCCGCTCGCGTGGAGCTGCCGCGTTACGTAGTGGTCCGCGCTGACGAACAGTGCGGCTGGATCGATGAACGGCTGATCTTCGGCTAGCAGCCGGGCAGGAACGTGTCCGTGCGGCGAGATGATCGGCGCGCCGGCCACCTGGTCGTACAGACCGCGGGCGATGTCCCTGGTCGCCGGATCGTGTGGCAGCAAGCGATTAGCGCGATGGACCTCGGTCGTCGGCACCCGACACATTGTAGGCAGTCGGTGGCTCCTGGAGCGACCGGCGGAGGCTAGCTTCCCTGGGCTGCGGTCAGGCCTGCCGGAGCGGGAGCGTGGCCACGAGCGAAGTGCCTCCGCCTGGAGGGCTGGTGATCTCGAGCCTGCCGCCGGCCGCCTCGACGCGGTCGCCCAGGCCGACAAGCCCGGACCCGCGAGACGGATCCGCTCCGCCCACCCCGTCGTCGGTGACGACGAGGCGCAGCGCGTTCCCGGCTACGCGGACCTCGACGTTAACCACTGAGGCCTCCGAGTGCTTGGCAGCGTTCGTCAGCGCTTCCGACACGACGTAATAGGCGGCGACCTCGACACGCTCAGGCAGCCTGCCGCTGGCCGGCACGTCGAGCGTGACGGGGAGGCTTCCGCGCCTGACCAGTTCCCGCAGTGCAGGTGCGAGGCCGTGCTTCTCCAGGACGGACGGGTGCAGGCCGCGGGAGATCTCCCGCAGTTCCTGGATAGCGTCGGTCAGCCCCTGCGCGGTGCGCACCCATTGCGCCGCCACATCCTCCTGCCCGGCCGGCAGCCGGGCCTGCGCAGCGCGCAGCCCGAGCGCTAGCGAGATCAGCCGCTGCTGAGTCCCGTCGTGCAGGTCGCGTTCGATCCGGCGGCGCGTCTCGTCAGCCGCTGCGACGACCCGCGCGCGAGAGGCCGCGAGCTGCGCGCGGCTTTCGGTGTTGGCGACGGCCATCGCGACCAGTTCGGTGAAGGCGAGCAAACGCTGCCCGGTGTCGTCGTCCGGGCGCGCTGGCGCGTCGCTGCCGAAGAACGCGAGGATCATGCCCCATGGCCGTCCTTCGACGACGACTGGGCTGCCCACTGAGGAGCGGATCCCGTGCTCGCGTGCCCACGCGGACGCAGCTGGCGGCTCGTCTTCGTAGCTGAACACTCGTACCGGTCTCCCGGTCCGTTTGACGCGCGCGCCGAGGCTAGATTCGCTGGCTGACCATTGCCACCCCAGCGAGGGCGCAGGCTCAGGAAGGCCTGGCCTGTCCCAGGCACCCGCTACTGACGCGGTGCCGTCTGGCTCGAATCTGGCTACTACGCTGGCCCTCGCGCCGAGTACGCGGCCGGTCTCGCTGGCCACCGCGCGGAATACCTCAGGCGGGGGCACTCCGAGAGCGACGAGGGTGGCAACCCGCCGCAGGGCTGCCTGCTCGTCCGCTACCCGGCGGAGTTCGTCCCGGCTGCCGGACAGCGAGTCGGTCATCTTGTTGAACGACCGCTGCAGGCTGCCGACCTCGCCCGGCCCGGTCTCCGGCATGCGGACGGTCAGGTCCCCGGCAGCCACCAGGCGCGCCATGGCCGAGGCCCGGCGAACCGGCCGGACGACCGATCCGGCCAGGTAGCCGCCGGAGAAGAGGATCAGCGCGATCGAGCCGCCGACGCCAACCCCGGCGGCTGCCAGCGCCCGGGTCGCGGCGGCGTCAGCCCGTTGCTGGCCGGCCCTGAAGATCTGGTTCTCGCGGGCCCTGAACAGTCCGAACCTGGCCTGCAGCGCGTCCTCGAGGCGGTGGCCCTGTGCGGTGACTGCCACCGTCCGGGCGGCGCCGGGGTCACGCCCGGCCAGTGCGACCAGCGGGAGCGAGTAGTTCCTGAAGTAGGCCGTGGCCTCAGCTGCGATCTGGTTCGCACGCTGGGACTGACCCGCATCGCCCGTGCTTGCTAGCTCCTCCAGTTGCCTGGCCTGCAGCGGGAACTGGGACCTGGCCTGGTACCAGGGCTGGAGGAAAGCGCGCTGCCCGGTGATGATGTAACCGCGCTGGCTGCTAACGATCTCGAAATACATCCGGTCGAGGCGGCTTGCGGCGAGCTGGACCTCCAGCGCGTGGTTCGCCCGGGACTCAGAATCTCGCAGGTCGTCGATCGCTAGTGCGAGAACGGCAAACGCCGCGGCGATCACCGTGGAAAGCAGCGCGCTGACGGCGACGGTGCGCCTGACAAGGCTGCCGCCTCCCCGTCGGTCGCGCCTGCGCATTGTCCCCATCCCCCGATGCGGGTGCCCCTGACCAGTGAAGAGCAGCCCGTTAGTCTGGTTTACAGGGCGCAGATGGCGGCGACGTGGAGATCTCTACAGGATCCAGATGGCGGCGAGGTGGAGATCTCTACAGGATCCAGATGGCGGGGTGGAGACGAGACATAGTGGGCGAAACACCCAACCGAATTGTCTTGGCGGACGATGACACCCTGTTGCGTGAAGGCATCGCAAGCCTGCTGCGGCAATCAGGCTTCGACGTTGTCGGACAGGCGCAAGACGCTGCCGGGCTGCTGGACCTGGTGCGCGAGCATCGCCCGGACCTCGCCATCATCGACATCCGGATGCCGCCCAGCTACCTCACGGAGGGTCTGGACGCCGCTCTCCAGATCCGGAAAGAGCTTCCCGAAACGGGCATCCTGGTCCTGTCGGCGCACACCGAGGTCGGGGAAGCGATGGAGTTGCTGGCCGCCGGTCAGCGGGTCGGCTACCTTCTGAAGTCCCGGGTGACCGACGTTGATGAGTTCGCTGAAACCGTCGGCCGGATCGCGGCCGGGGGCTCCGTGGTGGATCCGTCCCTGGTCCGTGAGCTTATCGCGGCCCGCCGCCGTGACCATTTCCTTGAGCACCTCACGACACGTGAACGGGAGGTGCTCGCGCTCATGGCCGAGGGCCGTTCGAACGCCGGCATCGCGCATCAGCTCTGGGTGACTGAGGGGACCGTAGAGAAGCATGTGCGCAGCATCCTTGCCCGGATGCGACTGCCGGAAGCCGAGGAGGACCACAGGCGAGTGCTCGCGGTCCTCGCCTATCTCGAGTTGCGTTGAGACGGCGGAGCGGCGGAACTCACCCGAGCGAGGATGCTGCGGATAGTGGCGCCGGACAGGTCCTCTTTGGGCAGGAACGAGACCGCCGGGCTATTCGCGAGCATGTCCGCGGTGTCATCACCGACGCTCGCCGAAATGAGAATTACCTGAGGTGGCCCGGTTCCTGCCTGGTCGGCCAGTTGCCGTGCGACGTCGAATCCGGTTTCCGTGCCTAGGTAGATATCAACAAGCGCGACGTCCGGTTTGAGCTGGCGGCAGGTGCGGCACGCCTGCGCTCCGGTCGACACCGCCCCGACCACGTCAATGCCGTCGGACTCGAGCAGTTCGCTGGCATAACGGAGGAAATCGTGACTGTCATCGACGATTACGCACCGCACGGCCATGCTCCTAGCGTGCCGGATGCGGCTGGGTCTCGTCATTGCAGCTAGCTGGCCTGCCGAGCACCCTGCCAGTACCCAGAAAACCTGGCCACTAGCTGCGCAGACGTGACCGCCTGAGCGCGCGAGCATGGTGAGTGCGAAAGGCGCTGTAGCCCGGCTCAGCGGGCGCAGCAAGCACCGCGCACACGAGAGAAGTTAGCCGAGATGGACACTCCAGCCCCGACGCCGGGCGATCTGTTCCCGCTCGAGCTTGTGCACCTGCTCGACACAGCCCGGCACGTGATCGACCAGCACGTCAACGATAACGGCACCTGTGCGGAATGCGCGTCGACCTGGCCATGCCAGCGTGCCCGCCTGGCTGAGTCCGCCCTGGCGGCGCCCTAACCCCCCGGGACAGGGCCGGCACCGGGCCGGGACCGGCCCCCCGGGCCCCGGCGATATCTCCGGTGCCGGCCCTGTCATCGCTTCCGCACCTGCCCCCACATGTGCGGACCATACGCCGTCCGTTTCTGGAGGAGATTGCAGTGGGATTGCAAGCATCCGCAACGCACACACGCCAGGACCCCTGCAGGCAAGTGAGCCCGGTCAACGGCAGCCATACCCGGTACGTGCGGCTAACCGCGTTGCCTTCGGCAGTGCCGTGGGCGCGCCGCGTATTGCGACACATGCTGCATGAGTGGCAGGTGGACAGCATGACGGATCCCGCGGCCCTACTGGTGTCCGAACTGGTGACCAACGCCGTTGAGGCCTCGGCAGGCGATGCCGGCCGAGCCCATGGCCAGTTGCCGATGATCGGACTCGCTATCCGGCTGACTGCCGCCAGCCTTGTGCTGGAGGTCTGGGACGCCAGCCCGCTGCGTCCCGTCCCGCAGAAGGCCGATACCGCAGGCGATCGCGGACGAGGACTGTTGCTGATTGACGCCCTGGCCGATTCCTGGGGCCACCGGGCCGCCGACGGAGGCAAGATCGTCTGGTGCGCGGTAGCGATTCAGTCGGTATCGGCCAGCACGTCCGCTGCCAGCTAGGCGTCGGGCTGCAGTGCCGGCCACGGTGACCTGGCAAGTGCTGCCAGTAAGCTGCTTCGCTGTTGCCACTTGGCCAACTCCCGTGTCTTCGTGGGCTGGTTCCCCGTGACACCCATGATTCCGCCGCAGCCGATTGGCAACATCCCGGCGAGCACCCCTTCCCCGGTAGGGACACCCCGAGCCGGCCTCTGCCCGCTAGCCGGAATGGAGCGCTGTCGGCGGCACCTGGCCCCCCGGTCACGCTTCCTGATGCCACTGCCGTGCCTCGATGGCACGTAGCGGAGCGCAACACCCCAGGTGCCGCCTTTGCGTTGCCCCCCGTCGCGGCCGGCCTCGAACGACCGCGACCATCCGAGGGGACCACGCCCGCATGCAGAGCCACTGCAACTGGTGTGAAAACCGCGTGAAGCTCAAGGTCGCGCATCCGCCACCGTGCTGCGAGTGATTTACTTCCGGGGAGCCGCCAGAGGAGGGGCCAGTTTGAAGATCGAGAAAGCCGACGTCGTCGTCACCAGTCCGGACCGCAACTTCGTGACGCTCCGGCTGGAAACCGACGACGGACTCGTCGGGCTCGGTGACGGCACCCTCAACGGCCGCGAGCTCGCCGTGGTCAGCTATCTCCGCGAGCACGTTGTCCCGCTGCTCATCGGCCGCGATGCCGCCCGCATCGAGGACACCTGGCAGTTCCTCTATCGCGGCGCCTACTGGCGGCGAGGCCCTGTGACGATGGCCGCGATCGCAGCGGTGGACGTAGCTCTCTGGGACATCAAGGCCAAGGCTGCTGGAATGCCGCTTTACCAGCTGCTCGGCGGCGCCAGCAGGGCGGGGCTGCTGGCCTACGGTCATGCGAGCGGTACCGACATTCCCGAACTGACCGAGTCGATCCACCGCCACCTCGACGAGGGCTACCGGGCCATCCGCATCCAGACCGGTATCCCCGGCCTGCCTTCGGTCTACGGTGTCGCCTCGTCTGCGAACGCCCGGACAGGGTCACAAGCAGGCACGGATGCCCGGTACGACTACGAACCAGCCCGTCGCAACGACGTGCCGGTGCAGGAAACCTGGGACACCGGCGCCTACCTGCGGCATCTGCCCTCCGTGTTCGAGGCCGTCCGGGCGAAGTTCGGTCCCGACATCCCGCTGCTGCACGACGCCCATCACCGGCTAACGCCTATCCAGGCCGCCAGGCTGGGTAAGTCCCTGGAGCCCTACGACCTGTTCTGGCTCGAAGACTGCACCCCGGCAGAGAACCAGGAGGCGTTGCGTCTCGTTCGCCAGCACACGACGACCCCCCTTGCGATCGGAGAGGTCTTCAACACCATCTGGGACTACCAGGTCATCCTACGCGAGCAACTTATCGACTATGTGCGGAGCGCGGTTACCCACACAGGTGGAATAACTCACCTGAAGAAGATCCTCGAATACGCCGCTCAGTACCAGATCAAGTCAGGCATGCACGGTCCGACCGACGTTTCGCCCGTCGGCATGGCCGCCGCCCTGCACCTGGGACTGGCCATTCATAATTTCGGCATCCAGGAATACATGCCGCATGGCGCGCGGACGAATCAGGTGTTCCAGCAGTCGTATACGTTCGAAAAAGGTTTCCTCCACCCGGGAGAAACGCCCGGCATCGGCGTCGGGCTGGACCTTGACGAATCCGGCAAGTATCCCTACCAGCGCGCTTACCTTCCGTACAACCGGCTATCTGACGGCACGATCCACGACTGGTGAGGCCCCACCTGGCCGACCGAGGCGGCGGATGAGCACATAAGCCAGCAGGACCACGATCGACGCGCAGATTACCGTCTCGTAACCGAGCAGAGCCGCGTGCACCACATTGAAGAATGCCTGAACGCTGCCGTAGGGACCCAGCGGGAACGGGTACCCGATGCCGATGCCGATAGCACCGTCAGCACCAGCCAGGCCAGTTGGAAACGGTGCGCCGCCGGCCTGCGCCGCCGGTTGGTGATCAGGAACGCCGCGTCGAGCGCGGCCGCCGCCGCCATCCCGGCCACGGCCGCGATGACCCAGCCGCGGCCAAGATACGTGCCCTGGCGCTCGAATTATGGCTAGCTGTCAGCTTCCTCCAGAAGGCTGATGACAGAGTTCGGGCACAGGGCTGCGGCCATACGTGCCTGCCCATGCAGGTCGGGCGAGGGCCGCTGATCGAGCACGACGACGGTGCCGTCATCGTCGGATTGGTCGAACAGTTCCGGCGCGGTCAGCGCGCACTGGCCGGCGCCGCGGCACCGGTCGCGGTCCACCCGGATTTTCATGTTGTAATCCCCCTACCAGGCGACGGGGAGGCGATGGACGCCGTAGATGAACATGTCGTCGCGCATGGGCACTTCGTCGGGCCGTATGGCCAAGCGGAGCCTGGGGAAGCGCCGGAAGAGCGCGCTGTAGGCGACCTTCATCTCCACCCGGGCGAGCTGCTGGCCCAGGCACTGATGGATCCCGTGCCCGAAAGCGACGTGCTGCGATGCGGGACGGGCGAGATCCAGTTCATCGGGTTCCGGGAAGTGCACCGGGTCCCTGTCCGCGGCGGCAAGCGAGGCAACGACGGTTTCGCCCTCCCGGATACGTCGGCCGGCGAAGTCGACGTCTTCGCGGGCGACCCGGACAGTGCCGAACTGCACAATAGTGAGATAGCGCAACAGCTCCTCCACTGCGCCATCGGCCAGATCTGCTTGCTCGCGCATTGCGCCAAGCTGATCGGGGTGGCTGAGCAGGGCAAATGTGCCCAGCGCGAGCATATTCGCGGTGGTTTCGTGGCCGGCGGCCAGCAGCAATTGCCCGATGCCGGCCAGCCTCTCATCGGTGAGTGCGGTATCCGCAGCACCGGTCTGGATCAGGCTGCCGAGAAGTGCGTCGTCTGGGTGCTGCCGCTTGGCGGCCACCAGGTCGAGCATGTACTGCCACAGCTCGTCTCGGGCCGCGGAGATCGCATCCTCGCTCGCGTCGAGCCTGAGCAGGGTGGAGGTGCACCGCTGGAACGTCACCTTGTCCTCGTACGGCACACCCAGCAGCTCACAGATCACCAGCGAGGGTATCGGGCGGGCGAACGCCGGCACGAGATCTGCTGGGGGGCCGCCGCGCTCCATTGCATCAAGGTGCCCGGAGACGATCTGCTCTATCCGCGGCGCCAGCTCGCGCATCCGCCGCACCGTGAAGTAGCGCGTCAGCATGCGCCGGTAGCGGGTGTGCTCGGGAGGGTCCATGCCGATGAGTGAGCCTGCCCGCACCGCGGGCGTATCAGGCCGGATCGGGAACCTCCGTACTGGCGAGGAGACCCGCCGACGGTCCGAGCTGAACCGGTCATCGGCCAGCAAAGCGCGCACGTCCTGATGCCGGGTGAGCAGCCAGCCGACTTTCCCGTCGGGGAATGCCAGCCTGCTGACCGGTTCCTCCTCGCGCAGGCACCGGTACTCGGCTGGCGGATCGAACGGACTGGTACGCCGCATCGGTAGCGACACCGGAGAAGACGACGCAGAAGGAAACACCGACATAGGGACTTCTCCCCCGATCCGTCCCGGTTGCAACTTCGTGCCCCCGTCAGCGACCACCGTCGAAATGGGGACACACCCCCGCCGTTCTCCACGATAGCTCTACGGCTCTTCACCGCTATCGCGCCAGGGCGAACCGCGGGGAGGCGTTGGATCATCAAGCTGGCTCCTGACCAGGCAGAATCTGACCGCGGATTAAGCTCCGAAGAATGACTGGCTCGCGGGGGCCAACCGGCGATGACCGGATCGCTGAGGAGCAAGCCGCGCTGCGGCGGGTGGCGACGTTGGTCGCCCACGCGGCACCGCCGCCCGAGGTGTTCAGCGCGGTCACCAAGAAAGCCGGGCGACTGCTCCGCGGCAAACACGCGACGATGGGCTGATATGGCGCGGGTTCACCGAGCTGGCCGGCACCGCGATCGCCAACGCCGAGGCGCAGGCCGCGCTGACTGCCTCGCGTGCCCGGATCGTGGTCACTGCTGACTCCACTCGCCGCCGCATCGAACGCAACCTGCACGACGGCGCCCAGCAGCGCCTGATCTCCCTGGCCCTGGACTTGCGCGCCGCACGGGCGACCGCACCGCGCGGCACCCGCAAGCAACTAGACCGCGTGGCCGCCGAGCTAGACGGCGTGCTAGAGGAGCTGCGAGAGATCGCCCGCGGCCTGCACCCGGCCATCCTGGCCGACGGCGGCCTGCAACCGGCACTGAAGACCATGGGCCGCCGATCCGCCATTCCCGTCCACCTCGACAACCAGATCGACCGGCGGCTGCCCGAGCCAGTCGAAACCGCCGCCTACTACACCGTCGCCGAGGCGCTCACCAACGCGGCCAAGCACGCCCAAGCCACCAGCGAGGCCCGGACAATCCATTGATCGGCGGCGCCGGGTGAGCCGGATCTCGCCGGGAGCAGCCGACTTGCCGCCTCGCCAAACTGGCTGCTGACCAGGCAGAATTTGGACGCGGATAGACTTTGAAAGATGGCGGCCTTGCCTGGGCGAGCTGGCAATGACCGGATCGCCGAGGAGCAGGCGGCGCTGCGGCGGGTGGCGACGCTGGTGGCTGGTGCCGCGGCGCCGGAGGAGGTGTTCGCCGCAGTCACCGAGGAAGCCGGACGGCTGCTCGGGGCCCACCACGCGACGATGAGCCGGTATGACCACGACGGCACGGCAACGGTGGTTGCTTCGTGGAGAGCCACCGGCCCTGCATTTCCCGTCGGTAGTTGTCTGTCCCTGGGCGGACGGAACGCGCACACGCTGGTGTTCCAGACCCACCGGCCGGCGCGGATCAGCGACTACGCCGACACCTCGGGCCCGGCCGGCAAGGCAGCCCGCGAGTTCGGTTTCCGCGCGTCGGTCAGTGTGCCGGTCATAGTCGAAGGCGGGCTGTGGGGCCTCATGATCGTTGAGCACACGAGGAAAGAGCCGCTGCCGCCCGACACCGAGGCGCGGCTGACCGGTTTCACCGAACTCGCCGCCACTGCGATCGCCAACGCCCAGGCCCGCGAGGAACTGCGCGAGTTCGCCGAGGAGCAGGCCGCCCTGCGCCGGGTTGCCACGCTGGTCGCGCGCGGGGCGCCTCCAGGGGAAGTGTTCGCCGCGGTCACCGCAGAGGCCGGGCGGCTGCTGCACGCCGATTACGCGGCAATGAAGCGGTATGACCCCGACGGCACCATTACCGTGGTTGCCACCTGGAGCACCACCGGGGCTGTCTTCCCCCTCGGCACCCATGCAAGGCTCGGCGGGCATAACGTGCCGACAATACTCTTTCAGACCCGCCAGCCGGCGCAAATCGACGACTACACAAGCGCCTCGGGCCCGCTCGCCGAACTCGCCTTCAAGTTTGGCATGCGCGCGTCTGTCGGCGTGCCGGTGAGTGTCGAGGGACGGCTGTGGGGTGTCATGCTTGTGGGGTCCAGCGCGGAGCCGCCGCCAGCCGGCACCGAGGCCCGGCTGGCCGGGTTCACCGAACTGGCCGCCACCGCGATCGCCAACGCCGAAGCGCATGCCGCGCTCACCGCCTCCCGTGCCCGGATCGTGGCCACTGCCGATGCCACCCGCCGCCGGATCGAACGCGACCTGCACGACGGGACTCAGCAGCGGCTGATTTCGCTCGCGCTCGGGCTGCGGACTGCGCAGCGTCGGCTGCCAGCCGGGCAGCAGGACGTGGCAGCGCAGTGGTCGCGCACCGCGCAGGGACTGACCGACGCCATAGAAGAACTGCGGGAGATCTCCCGCGGCCTGCACCCGGCGGTCCTGGAGAAGCACGGCCTCGCCCCCGCATTGCGGGAGCTGGTCAGGCGCGGAAGCCTCCCCGTCACGCTTGACGTGCAAGTCAGCGGCCGGCTACCCGAGCGGGTCGAGGTCGCCGCCTACTACGTCGTGTCGGAAGCGCTGGCGAATGCGGCCAAGCACGCTGATGCCACCGCCGCCGACGTAGAAGTGGCCGAAAGCGGCGACGTCCTGCACATACACATCAGCGACGACGGCCGCGGCGGCGCGAACTTCAGCGACGGCTCCGGACTTGTCGGGCTCAAGGACCGGTCCGAAGCGCTCGGCGGGCGCCTCCAGCTCGAAAGCCCGCCTGGCGCAGGCACCACCCTGGAGATCACACTGCCCCTCCACGACCGCGGAGTGCCGCTCGAAGCGGGTTGGTGAGTTTGCACGAGGCCGCCAGACCGCCGCGGCTGCCGTGTCCCGGGCCGTGACCAGCGGTGAGGTTGCGGCTGAGCTGGTCGTCTAGAAGTTGTCCGCGTTGCTGCCAAAGAGCTGCCGGCGTTGCTACCGAGGACACGGCGGACCATCATGGCAGCCGGGCTAGTAAAGGGAGGCCGGCGGATGAGCGATCAGCAGGTGAGCGGTACGGAAGCCGCGGACACGATGGACGAACGACTGACTCGAACTGCCGCATCCCAGGCGGTCGAGCCAATCGGCTGGCGCTATCTGCTCGGCAACCTTGCGGCGTCGGTGCCAGTGGGATCGCTGACCGAGGCGGCCACCGTCGCCGCCGTTGTCACCGCGGCCTGCGGCGAGGATGCCGACCGGCATCTGCGCCTCGACTTGCGCCATGACCGGGTTGACCTCTCCCTTCTGGATCGAGAGGTGGCTTGGGCGACCCGCCGCGACACTGAGCTGGCCGCAGCTATAACCACGGCCTTGGCAGGCATCGGTGCCGCTGTTGCGCCTCCGGTCAGTTCTGAATACCCGCGGCCGGTGCAGATGCTCGAGATCGCGATTGACGCGCTTAGCATCGCGGCCATCCGGCCATTCTGGAAGGCAGTCCTGGGGTTTGCCGACGAGCGTGGCCACGAGGGACCGCAAGACGCGATCATCGACGCGGCCGGGCAGATCCCTTCTGTGTGGTTCCAGCAGATGGATGAGCCCCGGCCGCAGCGCAATCGGATCCACTTCGACATCACAGTGGCGCACGACGAGGCGGAGGCCAGGATCAGGGCCGCGCTGGATGCAGGCGGAGTGCTTGTTAGCGACGCGAGTGCGCGCGCGTTCTGGATCCTCGCGGACGCAGAGGGCAACGAGATCTGCGTGTGCACATGGCAGGACCGGGATAAGCGGACCGCGTTGACTGGCGAGTAGCACCGGTACCAGCGGTTACGATCGCGTTCGCGAGCCTGGGCGCGCGACGTGAGTCGCTGCGTTAGTTACTATCGCGTGGTCTGCTAGATCAGTTTCCGCAGGTCAGGGCGGCGCCGGGTGAGCCCGGGCGAGTCCGAGGACCGCTAGCCGTCGACCCCGGTCGCGCCGTCGGTCTGCTCGCGCAGGATGTCAGCGTGCCCGACGTGCCGGGCCGTCTCCTCGATCATGTGGACGTATATCCAGCGCAGCGACACCTGGCCCAGCCGCCGGTGGGGCACGGCGTCGTCGAGCGCGAACCGGGCCGCTGTCCGCCGCGACTCATCGCAGGTGCGCTGGTATTCCGCGACCAGCGACTCGACCGTCTCGGTCCCGGCCAGCTCCCAGCTATCGGCCCCTCCCCCGACATTGGGGCCGATGTCCTCCGCAGCGCGTCCAGCCAGCACGCGCTGAAACCAGCCTCGCTCGACTCCGGTCATGTGCCTGACCAGGCCGGCCAGCGTTGTGCTTGACGGTACGCGTCGGCGCCGGGCTTCCTGCTCAGCGATACCGGAGACCTTGCGTACCAGTACCTGGCGGTGAAAGTCGAGGAATGCCTCAAGCACGTCACGCTCGCTGCCCGTGCTCACCAGCTCATCGGCAGCAAGAGGGGGGTTCGGCTGTGAAGTCGTCATGCCACGACCGTAAACCGCTGGCGCGCTCGCCGGAGGCGGGTCGCGAGGAAGGTGCCGCGATCAGGTGCGCTTGAGCCGGGAGCCGAACCTGATGAGGTTGTTGTCGGGATCCACGTGGACGGCCTCGCGCATTCCGTACGGCGTGTCGTATGGATCACAGGTGGCCGGAACGTCAGTTGCGCTCCACCGTCGCGCGAGTGCCTCGCAGTCCTCGACGGAGAGGTCGGCCGCCGCCGCGGTCCGTGCCGGGTCGTGGTCCTCTTTCAAGTACAGGTGGAGTTCGGCCGTCCCGAACCGTGCCCAGCCCCACTCTGCTCCCGCTTCACAGCGCATCACCTCAAAGCCCAGCTGTTCATAGTGCGCGAGAGCGGCGCGCAGGTCGGTGACCGGGAAGCACGGGCGGAAGCTAACAGCCCGATCGTAATCATTTCCGGCCGGCCGATCGGTCATGGCGGGAAGTGTGACACATGCTCTCCTCTAGAGCATCGGTACTGATCGCCTGGCACGTACCAACGCTGGCAGCGCGGCAAGCAGAGCTACTCCGCATACCGCACCGCCGGCCAGGTACGGAGCGCGCAAGCCGCCGAGATGTGCAGCGAAGCCGCCGGCCAGTGCCCCGACCGGAATCAGGCCCCAGCCGATCATCCGGTAGACACTGTTCACCCGCCCCAGCAGTTCGTCTGGGACGATCCGCTGGCGCAGGCTCACCGTTACTACGTTCCACATCGTCGCGAAGAAACCGTTGCAGGCCATCAGCAGCCCGGCCACGATCGCGCTCGGAGCAAGCCCGATTGCTACGTACACCACAGCGAACGCAGCCATCGCGATGATCAGGGAGGGCAGCTCGCCTACCCGGCGGGTGATCGCGGGATTTGCCAAGCCGCCGAGAATGCTGCCGACGGCGGCCGCCGTCCACAGCAGACCGTAACCCCTGGTACCAACGTGGAGCGTCTGGGTGGCCAGCAGCACCAGCGTCGCCTGACCCATCTGACTGCCGAAGTTGGCCGCGCCGAGCAGCACCGCGACGATCCGCAGCAGGCGATGCCGGAGTAGCCAGCGCAATCCCTCCATGACCGAGTCACGCAGCCGCGCCGTCGGAGGCCGCTCGCCCGCCGCGGAACCTCGCCGGGGCAGGCCGGACAATACCGCCGCCGAGGCGGCGAACGACCCGGCGTCAAGGCCGAACGGCAGCGCCCGCGCCGCCGCGAACAGCACGCTGCCCAGCGGCGGACCCAGGAATGTCTCGCCTAGCGTCAGGCTCACCTGCAGGTTGCCGTTGGCCTTCGGCAGCGCCTGCGCCGGGACCAGTCGCGGGAGCTCCGCTTGCGCGGCGTTGCTGAAGATGACTTCCGCTGCGCCCAGGCAGAACCCGGCTGCCACTAGCACGGCGATACCAGCCGCGCCGATGGCGGCCAAGACCGCGATCAGAGTGACCACGACACACTGGAGCGCCTGGGCACGCCACATGAGCGCGACCCGGTCATGCCGGTCGGCCACCGCCCCGGCCGGCAGCGACAGCAGGAGCCAGGGCAGGTAGAACGCCGCGGAGACCAGCGCGATGAGCCGCGGGTCCCTGGTGATCGTTACGGCCAGCAGCGGCAGCGCCGTCGTGACGGCGCCGTCACCAACGCTGCTGACCGTGTTCGCCCACCACACGCGCCAGTAAGCGGCTCCGAGTATCAGCCTCTCCCGGGCGGGAACGTGCCTTGCCGCCTGCGCCATGGCAGCGAGCCTCGCGGTGGCCACGGGCTGATGGAAATGTTTAAGGGATTCGCTAAATACTTAGTCCATGACGCTGGTGATATCGCTGGACGTTGCGGAACTCGCCGCGACGAGGTTCGCCGCATCACCGTTGTGCGAGACGATCAGGGCGGTCCAGCTGCTCGCAGCGCCGCAGCCGCCGTCAGTGAACAGGCCCTGGCTGGACTGGGCGCGGCACCAGCTAGACCAACGGCCGCTACGCGTGCCCAGGCTATGGCCGCTCGTCGTCAACGGGCTGCCGAGCTACCCGGAATTCCTGATGCCAGCGCCGGCGACCCAGTGGCCGCTGTTCGCCGACGAGGTGGCCAGGCTCGCGGCCACGGCAGCCGAGCCGGTCCGGGCGAGCTTGTGCCGGGTGTTCGGCGACGGGCCGTGGCCCGCCAGCGCGAGCGAGCTATTCGAACGGCCGCGTGACTCGCTGCGCGAAATCGCCGACGAACTTGCGGAGTGCTATGAGCGCCTGATTGCCCCGCACTGGGAGCGGATCCGCGCAGCGCTCGACGCCGACATCGCCTACCGCACCGGAGTGCTGGCGAGTGGTGGTGCCAGGCATCTGTTCGCGGACATGCATACTGACCTGAACTGGGCGGCGGGCACCCTCACCATTCACGACGCCGACACTGACCACTCCGTGTTCCGGGTGCAGAAGGGACCCGACGGCGTCGTGCTCATGCCGTGCATCTTCGCCTGGCCGCACGTGTCGGTGAGCAGGGCGACGAGCACACAGACCATCCTGCTGTATCCCGCCCGCGGCGCAGCCAACGTCTGGAGCCCACTCGGCGACCGCGGGATCAGCGGTACGCCCGCGGAGCATTTGCTCGGGGTGTCACGGGCCCGGTTGCTCAGCGCGCTGCGGTCCCCCGCGACCACGACGACGCTGGCACGCCAGCTTGGCGTAACGCCGAGCGCAGTCTCCCAGCACCTCGCCTTCCTGCACCGCGGTCAGCTGGTGCAGCGGCAGCGCCGCGGCCGCACGGTCCTGTATCAGACATCCGAGCTCGGACTCGCCCTGCTTGGCCAGAGCCATCCTGCCTGACTTCGCCCACCGCTAGCCGGGCTGCGGTGCCCGAGACTGTCGCAGCGCGCCGAGCTGCGCGGGATCGAGGAGGCTGGCCAGGATCTCGGCGAGGTCGGATAGCGGGACCGGTCCCAGCCCGGCCGCGACCATGCGGGCGATCTCGGGTGGATTGAGCGTTGCGAGCTGCGCGACTAGCGAGGTCAGGTTTTCGGTGTCCGAGCGCGAGCCCCTGAACGAGAGGAGGATGCTCAGCAGTTCTTCGTCGGTGCAGCCCTCCCACAGAGCGGGCAACGCCTCGCTTTCCTCGACGGCCAGGTGCTCCAGGTAGGTGGCGGTGAAGGCGGCGAGCGCGCGGTAGAGGACAGCTGGGCCTCCGGAACCGGAGACGAAGGCGGACGCCACCTCACGCAGATGGCCCAGGCGGGCGTCGAGGGTGACATGGGCGGCTTCGAGCGCGTCCGCCAGCGCAGGCGCCTGCTTGCGTAGCAACGGGTGAATGAAGCGGTCTTCGTGCTCGCCGTGGGCGACCAGCTCGTCAGCGAGCGCATCGACCGCCCCCGCGAGCCGGATCGCCGCTGCCGTATCCGCCGGGTCGGACTTGCCAACCTCGACGGTCAAGTTGAACAGGCGGGCCCGCTGCATCTTGTGGACGGCACTATAGACGTCGAGGCGGTTCACGGCACGACCTCTCTGATAGGTTGACAACATATTGTCAGTCTAACTGATGACAACATGTTGTCAAGAGAAGGCTGAGCCCATGTGCCGACGATCACCCGGGGACCCGGAGGCTTTTGCGCTGCTCGTTGCTGACCTGTTCGAGGCGGCCGGCGCTCTCCGCCGGCATGGCGAGCGGATAGCCGCCTCAGCCGGGCAGACCCAGTCCCGCTGGCAGCTCATGAGTGTCGTATCAGTCGGTGACTGGACGGTGCCGATGGCCGCCGACCGGTTGGGGACGAGCCGTCAGGCGGTGCAGCGCATCGCCAACGAGCTCGTTGATGAGGGCCTCGCCGTGTTCGAGGAGAACCCGAGGCATCGCCGCTCACCATTTCTGCGCCTGAGCGACGAGGGGCGGCGCGTCCTTGAGGTCATCACCGAGAAGGCACGGCGACTCAACAGCGTTCTCGCGGGGCTAGCCAACCTCGATCTGGCCGAGACTCGCGCCGCACTTGGACAGCTGACGGCCGCCGCGCGAGCGCTGCTCGATGCCGACGACTGAGTAGCTGCTAGGCCGGCCTTGCTCCCAGAGCGGAGAGGCGATGTTAACGAACATTTCGGCTTTCCGAAGAAACGGTCATTCTTCGGCTGGCTGAATGGCGCTGCGCTCGGCCGGCTGACGGCCTGCGGTCAGGTGGGCGAGCAGCATTTCCGAGAAGTACCGCATCGCCGTGTCCACCTCAGCCTCGTCACCGGTGGCGAGCACGTCGAGCAGCAGACCGCGGCCCACGGCAACCCACAGCCGCGCAACGGTGCGCGCCGTCTGTGGGCTGGTCCCGGATTCCTCCAGCATCGCTGCGACAGGGCCGACCCAGTCTTCGACAATGCCGTCGAGAAGAGGTTGTGCCCACTGGCGGCCTTGCAGCGCCTGGCCGTAGACCTCGAAGAACAGCCGCTCCTGGGGTGCCAGATCCGGGCTGCGGAGGTGCTTCCAGAACCGGTCGGCCAGCTCTGCGGACATCTCTCCGGACTCCCCGTCCAATCCGGCCAGGGCGGCACGCTGACGCGCCTCGACCGCCCGGATCACCTCGACGAGCAGTCCCTCCCGGGACCCGAAGTGGTGGATGAGCATGCGGTGGCTCGTCCCGGCCGCCGCAGCGATGGAGCGCAGGCTCGTGTCGGCGATCCCGCCGGCCAGTGCCACCTCCACCACCGCCGCAAGCAGCTTCTCTCTCGGAGTTGCACCCGCCATGTACCAGATGGTACATCAATAGTCATGGAGTATCAGGTGACGACCTCGGCTGACGCGCCACCCGAGCAGGTGTGGCTCTTGTTCGTTGACGTGGAACGCTGGCCGGAGATGACCAAGAGCATCCGCAAGGTGCGCCGGGCGGACGACGGGCCGATACGGGTGGGCAGCGAAGCCATCGTGTGGCAGCCGCGCCTGCCCCGGGCCCGCTGGCGGGTAACCGAACTCGAGCCCGGCCGCTCCTTCGTCTGGGAGACGACGTCCGGAGGAGTGACCACTTCCGGTGGCCACCTGGTGGAGGCGAACGGGCAGGGCTCGGTGATCACCCTGACCCTCCGCATATACGGGCCATTTGCCTGGCTGGTGTATGCCGTTCTGGGTCGCCTTTCCCGCCGGTACCTCTTGATGGAGATGGAAGGCTTCCGGCGGGCTGCCGAATCGGCACGCGCCTGAAGCGCTAGTCGGATGAGGCCTGCGGCTCGGCCGGCGTGCGCGAGCAGCGCGGGCGCTGCTGGCCAAAGGCAAGCGGTGAGCGCCGACCCGTACGAACTCGGAATGGCCCGCCCGGCCCGCCGCGCGAGCTCCGAACTGCTCCCGCCGGACGTTGCAGCGGCAGCTGTCGAATTCATCACAGGACCACTTCTCGAGGCGCCTTACCGTGTCGGTAAGCCGTTCAGGGACACCCTGTACGGGTTCCACAGCGCCCGACTAGGTACCCAGTGGCGCGTTGCTCTACCGAGTCGACGAATCAAAGCACGCGGTCATCGTGCAGGACATCCAGCATCGCTCGACTGCCTGCCGTCGCCGGTAGGACACTCACCCGTGTTCGCCGCGCTTACCAGTCCCGGAGGAAGTTGCTGACCCGATTGCGTACTTCGGCTACCGTCTGCGGACGCGCATGGCCTAGCTGCCTGATGATGCGTTGCGCTGAGATCGCACGGACCGACTCGGATTGAACCCAGCTTGGCGTGCGCAGCCCGGCGTCTTCTCCTACGGGGATGTTGAAGAACAGCCCGCGCTGGCGGCTGGTAATCGCGGCCACGATGAGCTGCTCGTTGCGCAGGTCGTTATAGGAGGGGCCGGACAGTACTAGCACGGGACGCCTGCCTTGCTCGTGGCCCGCCGCCGGTTCTAGGTCGGCGAGCAGCACATCACCGGCCTGGTAAGGCACTCGTCTGCGGCCGGCACGCTTGCCTGCCCCGCCGGCGACCTACCGACGGCGGGGCCGGTTGACGTCGACGCTGTCGGCGCAACCTTGCCCGCAAGTGTTGCGAGTGGCAATATTTGCGGAGTGAAGGGCTTGCTATTAGCAATGCTTCGTAGCGCACGCCGTTACTTAGCTGACGCGATGCCCCTGGCTGGGGTCGGCACCGCCGTCGCGGCGCTCGTCGTCGCCTTGTTCGTGGTCATAGCACCGGCCGGCGCGTCGGCGCTGACATCGACGCAGATCGTGTCGGCGTCGGTATCGCCCGCCACGATCAGCTACCCGGGCCCGGAGACCGTGACCGTCTCGGGGATCCTGGAGACAACCGGCCCGGCCCCGGAACCACTGGCCGGTCAGCAGGTGCTGCTCAGTTACACGATCGGGCTGGGCCAGTACGCGAGCACCGTCGAGACGGGATCCGGCGGCCGGTTCTCCGGCCAGGTTACGTTGCCGGCGCCGGCCGCGATCATCGCCGGGTTCAGCGCCACCGACGGGTACGCGTCAACCTCTGCAACTGTCGGGGTACATCCCGCGCAGGTCTACCCAGCCAAGATCGAACTGGACCCGATCAATCCGGGCCCGATCTGGTCTTACCGCGCCATCACCGGCACCCTCCTCATGCAGCTTCCCAGCGGCTCCTGGGTTCCGTCGCCGTACGCGCTGATGGAGCCCACGGGGACGTTGTTCTTCACCGACGCCAACGGGCGGTTCTCGATCCCCGCGGAGGTCATTCCCGGCAACCCGGTGACGGTCACCTCGGAGTCGGGGTTCGCTTGGTCGGGTACCGCTACCGTCGGGCCTTTTTACATGCCGCTCAAGCCGGAGCCGACCTGGTTCTGCGGCCCCGTCGGGCCGGACATCCCGGTGTCTCCGGTCGCGGACGTCGGATTCGGAATCCATGTCTGCTACGAGACCGCCTCGGGCGGAACCATCAACTACTCCGGCCTGGCCCGCCTGTATTTCCAGCCGGCGAGTGGCGGCAGCTGGCGGTTTATGGCCAGTACACGCACTGCCGCCGACGGCAGCGCTCACGTAACTGTCTCCGGGTACCTGCCCACTCGCCAGCTCGCCGCCGGCCGGTGGAAGTGGGTGGCTCCTGGTTCGGCGCAGTTCGCCGGGTCGACGTCACAGCCCTTCGCCGTCGTCATCACGGTGCCGACGCGGATCGACGAAGTCAACATCCGCCGCCGCGGGCGCCGCGAGTACCTGGACGGCCGCCTCGGCTACCTGAAGCACGGCGGCCCGATCGCGCGGGCGCGGATCCTCGTCGAGCGCCGGGCAGGCAGGCACTGGCGCCGGGCCGCGATTCTCAGGACTTCCGACGGCGGCACATTCGGCTACCTGCTGCGCGGACGTCCCCACGGCCGGTACCGGGCTGTTTACAGCGGCGGCCACCTGCCGGGAGCCCAAGCTCAGTACGGCTCGTTCGAACGAGCGGTGAGCGGGTCCGTGCTATTCCGTTAGCCCAAGCAGCACCGGGCAGCCGCGAGAGCGATGAGCCCCGCGACTGCCCGTTCCCGAAGTAGGGGTGCTGCTTTCGCCGCCGCAGCGAGCCTCAGTCGCTGATCACCTCCGGCGATGCCTCCGCGTAGGCGGGGTGCGGTAGCTGGCCGTCCGGGGTTCCGTCGCCCACCATGACCGGGGCCAGGTCGGGCTCTTCCATCGGGTAGGCCACCTCGCCATGGACCATGATGTCGCCGGCCACTAGCTCGGCGTCCGACATGCGCAGCGGCGTGAAGAACTTGATCACGCGCAGGATCACGTAGGTGACGATCGCGTCCCAGACGATGACTGTGAGGGCTGCGCCGGCCTGGATCAGCAGCTGCTTCGGGTGACCGTAGAACAGGCCGGCCGTCGTCACGTCCGAGTTCTTGCCAAGCCCGAGGTAGACGATCATCTTCGGGTCGGCGAGCAGGCCGACGAGCAGGCCGCCGAATAGCCCGGCGAAGCCGTGCGTATAGACGACTCCCAGCGCGTCATCGACCTTGTTGAATGGCCAGACCTTCCGCGGCAGGTAGCCGAACAGCGCCCAGACCAGGCCTGAGGTCACCGCGCCGATGACGATCGCGCCGACGCCATTGACGTAGCCGGCAGCCGGCGTGATGCCCACCAGGCCGCAGATCATGCCGTTGACGCCGCCGAGGAACGTGGGCTTCTTCTCCTTGCCGAAGCCCATGTCCATGATGATCCAGGTCATCATCGCGACGGCCGTCGCCAGGTTGGTGTTGATCACGGCAGCGGTCGCGTCCGCGCCGGCGAAGTACGGGTCGCCGCCGTTGAAGCCGTTCCAGCCGAGCCACAGGATCCCGGCACCGACTGCGATGAACAGCAGGTTGTTCGGGACCGCCTTCTCCCGGTCGCGCGCCAGGCGCGGACCGACCATGGCGGCAGCCACGAAACCGGAGACGCCAGCAGCCAGGTGGATGACGTAACCGCCGGAGAAGTCCAGCGCGCCCTTGCTTGCCCAGAAACCGCCGCCCCACAGCAGGAAGGCGTTCACGGCATAGGCAAAGGTGATCCAGAGCGGCACGAAGATCAGCCAGACCTTGAACTTGATCCGGCCGACCACGCTGCCGATGAACAGGATCGGCGTGATGGCGGCAAACACGAACTGGAAGTAGACCAGCGAGCCCTCGGGGAACCTGAAGTTTGGCATCAGGCCCTTGAGCAGCGGGATGCTGGCTTGTGCCTGCTCTCCTCCAGCACCGACGACCGTGGCCGGCTTGCCGACGAACGTCGAGATCCAGGGCGAGCCGAAGCCCATCTTGAACGCCCACAACACCCACACGATCAAGGTGAGCGCGAACGCGGCGAACACCATCATCATGGTGTTCACGGCCCACTTGCGCTGAACGATGCCGCCATACAAGACGGCCAGCGCGGGGATGCTCATCAAGCCGACGAGCGTGGCCGCTGTCATCTGCCAGGCGTTGTCGCCAGAGCTGAGCCAGCTAAGGTAGGGAGTCACTCTCCGCCTCCAGAGGCTGAAGCGAGGGGTTGCCGGGTGCCAGGCGTCGGCGACCAGCACGGTCCCAGCCGACCGCTTCGGTTTCGTCAGGTCGGTTTATGTTTCCCATGGGATCGTTTCGCCGAGATTTCGTGACCGTTACGCCGGCCGCACAAGGCCTCTGACGGGCGCCGGCGATGTTAAACCTTTGTTTCCGCACTCCCTCCGGCCCGTTCGCACTCGCCAGACCACCCGTTCCGGCGCCGGCAATATCGGGAACGGGCTGTTGCCCAGCCGGTGCCCCCGTAACACCCGGATGCCTGGATCCTGGTTGAGATCTGTGGCAGCGGGTACCGGCGGCGATGCCGTGCTGACTGACTCCGAAGGCAACAGCCGCATCAGCGCAGAGGACTACGCCATCGCCTTCGTCGACGAACTGGAGAACGCCGAACACCCCAACACCCGCATCTGCATCGCCTACTGAGCTGAC